>Ga0247611_10003595_pt1 | contig 22711 bp, 7 predicted proteins | sample 177DNAGHGhighgp2_FD_192422 | JGI IMG/M metagenome (GOLD analysis project Ga0247611, IMG submission 192422) | Sheep rumen microbial communities from Palmerston North, Manawatu-Wanganui, New Zealand - 1770 DNA GHGhigh gp2 | ecosystem: Host-associated > Mammals > Digestive system > Stomach > Rumen ... | reverse complement strand
TCGGTAATCATAAGTATTATATCTTTATTATTATTTTGACTTTCAACTACAAAGATACGAATTTTCTTGTGATTACCATTCTTTTTTCTGATTAAGTTATCAACAAAGTTATCCCGAACTCACGCAGCCTTTGGCAGTGCTTCTTCTTCCACGAGTATTTTCGCTGGTAAAGTGGTATCAGAAAGAGTGCCTTGTCATCCTTGAAGTAAATGTCCAATCTCGTAGCGTCCCGCATAGTTACATCTTTTTTGTTTATAAGTGAATTTCGTGACTTTTCTTTACAAATGAATCTCAAACAAATAAACGAAGAATCCCATGATTACTTACATGAGCCGTTGCAAAAATACAAAGAAATTTTGATATAGCAGAAAAAAAGTGTGCGGCACCACACCGAGGGGCTACTTTCTATCCGTCGAAGTCGGGGTGAGCAGGGGACAGAAATGGGGTAGGGATTCCCGTATCTGAGAGGGCAGGAACCGGAAGGCGGGACTTGGAGAGAACGGGAGGGCTTCTTGTACGCTTTATTACTTCTGGAAAGACTGTGTGTCAGAATATTGTGCTTCGGAATTAGGGCAATGTTGATAACTCATTTCTTGCTGTTAGGAAAGTATTGTGTACTTTCGCATTTGGGAACAAAAAAGCCCCATCGCAGTAATCATTTGTCAATGTCAAACTTATAAATATTTGCCCCTATGCAGTCCGACATGTTTTTGGATTTTGGTAATGATAATCAACACATTAGACCCAAGACATATACTCAATATATGCCTGAGGAGATCATGAAATCGTCCATTGAATACTTTGGAGGAGACGAACTTGCAGCCAATGTGTGGATGAATAAATACGCCCTGCGCGACGACGACAAGATCTACGAGCTGAACCCGGACATGATGCACCACCGGCTGGCCTCGGAGTTTGCCCGCATCGAGCATAACTACCCCAACCCCATGTCGGAGGAGGAGATTTATGAGTTGCTGAAGGATTTCCGCTACGTGATACCGCAGGGCAGCCCCATGTCGGGCATCGGCAACGATTTCCAGGTGGTGTCGCTTTCGAACTGCTTTGTGATAGGCAACAGCGGGGCCAGCGACTCGTATGGGGGCATCATGAAGATAGACCAGGAGCAGGTGCAGCTGATGAAGCGGCGCGGTGGCGTGGGGCACGACTTGACCCATATCCGTCCGTCGGGCAGCCCCGTGAAGAACAGCGCTTTGACATCGACAGGCATCGTGCCTTTCATGGAACGCTACAGCAACACCACCCGCGAGGTGGCGCAGGGCGGCCGGCGCGGCGCACTGATGCTCAGCATCAGCATCAAACACCCGAATGCCGAGCAGTTTATCGACGCCAAGCTGGAGCAGGGCAAGATTACGGGGGCCAATGTGAGTGTGAAGATTACGGACGAGTTTATGCAATGTGTGCGCGACGGCAAACCTTTCGTGCAGCAATATCCCGTCGACTCGCCCAACCCCACCGTGCGGCAGGAGATTGACGCACGCACGCTGTGGAAAAAGATTATCCACAACGCTTGGGCTTCGGCCGAGCCGGGCGTGCTGTTTTGGGACACCATCCTGCGCGAGAGCGTGCCGGACTGCTATGCCGACTTTGGCTATCGCACCGTCTCCACCAATCCCTGCGGCGAGATTCCCCTCTGCCCCTACGACAGTTGCCGCCTGATAGCTGTGAACCTGTACAGCTATGTCGACAATCCTTTTACCGATAAGGCCACGTTCAACTTCGACAAATTCCGCAACCACATTGCCAAGGCCCAGCGCCTGATGGACGACCTGATTGACCTGGAGCTGGAGAAGGTGAACAAGATACTGGCCAAGATAGACAGCGACCCCGAGAGCGACGACATCAAGAGCGTGGAGCGCAACCTGTGGCTGAACATCAAGATGAAATGTCTCGAAGGCCGCCGCACTGGCCTTGGCATCACTGCCGAGGGCGACATGCTGGCCGCCATGGGGCTGCGCTATGGCAGCGACGAGGCCACTGACTTTGCCGTCGAGGTGCAGCGCACCCTGGCTTGTACCGCTTATGGCTCGTCGGTGACCATGGCCAAGGAGCGCGGCAGTTTCCCCCTCTACGACGCCAACCGCGAAAAGCTGAACCCCTTCATCCAACGGCTGGCCGAGGCCGACCCGAAGCTCTACACCGAGATGGTGCAGAACGGCCGTCGCAACATAGCACTGCTCACCATCGCACCCACTGGCACCGTGAGCATCTGCACCCAGACCACTTCGGGCATCGAACCCGTCTTTCTGGTCAGCTACAAGCGCCGCAAGAAAATCAACCCCAACGACAAGGACACCTCCAAGCACAAGATTGTCAAGGACGAGAACGGCGACTACTTTGAGGAGTACAATGTCTTGCACCCCAAATTTATCGACTGGCTGAAACTGAAAGGCTACACCAAGGAGCAGATTGACAACCTCGACGACAAAGAGATAGACCGCCTCATAGCCCAATCCCCCTACCACAAAGCCACCTCGGCCGACATCGACTGGGTGAACAAAGTGAAGATGCAGGGTGCTATCCAGAAATGGGTGGACCATTCCATCAGCGTCACCGTCAACATCCCGAAGGAAACCACGGAAGAAATAGTAAGCACCATCTATCAGACGGCATGGGAATCGGGCTGCAAGGGCTGCACCATCTATCGTGACGGCTCTCGCCACGGCGTGCTGGTCTCGAAAAGCGAAAACAAGAACTGCAACGAGTTCAACGAGAACAAAGCCCCCAAACGCCCCAAGAAACTGGAGGCCGAGGTGGTGCGCTTCAAGAACGAGAAAGAGGACTGGATTGCAGTGGTGGGCATGTATGAGCATCGCCCCTACGAGATCTTCACCGGCCGTGCCGAGAGCTTCGTGCTGCCCAAATGGGTGGAGAAAGGCTGGGTAATCCGCGTGAAAGAACCCGGCCAGGAGCATGCACGCTACGACTTCCAGTATCTGGACCAGGACGGCTACCACGTGACCATGGAGGGCCTCTCCCGCATGTTCAAAAAGGAGTACTGGAACTATGCCAAACTCATCAGTGGCATTCTGCGCCATGGCATGCCCATCCCCAATGTGGTCGACCTGATTGGCAAACTGAACTTCGACGTGGACAGCATCACCACTTGGTCCAACGGTGTGGCCCGTGCCCTGAAACGCTACATCAAGGACGGCACCGAAACCGGTGAGACTTGTCCCGACTGCGGTGCCAAAATCATCTACACAGGCGGGTGCAAAAGCTGCCCCAACTGCGGATGGTCCAAGTGCAGTTGATGCACACCTTCTCGAAAAACTGCCCCTACAGGAAACACCCCACAGGTGCAAACCAAAGGCCGAAAAGGAGCAGGACACGAAAGCATTCGTCACTGGATAACAACACTTTATTGACATTTTTGATATCTACGCAGGAGCCTTCCAACCGGAAGGCTTTCTTTTTCTACAAATCTGAATCTGCTTATATTGAAAAAAAGTTGTATTTTTGCACGGCTATTTATATATAACAACAAATCTATGCGAAACATAAACAGGTATCTTACCATCGGATTATTCATACTGTCTGCCATTGTTATTCCGGGTACTGTCCATGCCCAGCAGGACATCGTTATGCCCCATCGCGGTGTCGACACCCTCACCATCGACAGGCAACACTGCTACACCATCCTCGACCCCGGCGGCTACTCCAACTACACCAACAACGAGGACTCTTGGCTGTACATCAACTCCACCGACGGCAACTTCATCTTGCAGATGGACTATCAAACCAGTGGTGGCAACGACGACTGCAACGACTATTTCGACATCTACTACTACGCCGACAGCAACTCCGCCTATTCTCGCTTCTGCAACACGGGCCACAACAGCTGGCGCTCCTCGTCCGCGGGAACACTCATCCATTTCCACTCAAATGGCTATGCCTCCTTCCGGGGATTTGAAATCAAAGTCTTTTTCCCCAACACCATCCACAGCTGGGCCTTCCAGCCCGTCGACGACAGCACCGTCACCCTCACCTGGGACGACAACTCTTCCCAAGCCACAGCCTGGACCATCACCTATTTCTGCGACGAGGACTCGCTCCTGACCGTCACCTCCTACACCAAGACCGCCACCATCACCAGCCTGCGCAACAACACCCACTACGCCTACTACATCGAAAACAATGACATCCCCTGCATGGAGACCATCCGCCAATACTTCATAGCCAGCCATCCCGACCACATGCTCTATACCCATCCCCTTGGCTCATCCTTCTCCCTCACCAGCGGCACCTGCTACACCCTCAACGCCCCCTCAGGCCCTGGAGGCAACCACCTGCCCACCAGCTGGATCAACACCAACCTCACCACCCCCGACAGCACAGGCTTCTATGCCGACGGATGGTCATCCAACAACTACTTCGAGGCCAGCTGGAACACCGGCTATGGCTTTGGCAGCAACATCTCCTTCTGGGATGCCAACACGCAACGCCGCCGCAAACTCTATTTCCCCCATGGCACAGCCTCCCTCTCCCACACGGCCAACACCAAATTCCTCTATCGCATCTCCTGGGAAAACAACCACGTCGTCCGCCCATCGGTCAGCAGCCTCTCCCCCACCTCCGCCACCATCCAGTGGTCCGACACCTCCTCCTCCACCCAGTGGACTGTCCGCTATGGCTCCACCGAAGGCAGCTGGACCTCTCGCACCGTCTCCACGCCTTCCATCACCATCACGGGCCTCGAACCCGGCACCCAGTATATCTACACCATCGAGGGCAACGCCCCGCTCCCCTGCCTCACCCCCTTCCGCCACGCTTTCATCACTCCCGGCCTCTCCGACACCCTCGTCATGCCCTACCGCAACTCCGACACCGCCCTGCTGCAACCCGGCCAGTGCTACACCTTGGTCGACGCCGGTGGTCACCGCAGCTACTTCCACTCCGACTATTCCACCCTTACCCTCCGCACTGCCAACGGCAAAGGCTTCCACCTGAAAGGCTGGTACAACATCCCCTCGCCCGACCGTCTCTATATCTTCTGCAACGGCGTATGGCACAACTACTACGGCGACAACAGCAACCTCGAACTCTACTGCGCCGACGGCACCTGCACCATCGGCTTCACCTCCGACCCCTCCGACTGTGGCCTCGGCTTCGCCTTCAACATCATCCAACTCGACACCGCCATCACCAACCTCCAAGCCACCGCCGTCACCCAAACCTCCGCCACCCTCTCCTGGACCGACCCCTCGTCCGCCCACGGCTGGGAAGTCCACTACGGCTATGCCGAAAACATGTTTGCCACCATCCCCACCTCCACTCCCTCTCTCACACTTTCCAACCTCCAGCCCGGCACACAATACGTCTACTACGTCACCCGCCAAGGCGACGGCTCTGCATGCCTGTTCCCCGACCGCCGCGCCTTCATCACCCAAGGCCTCGACTCCCACTCCGTCATCCTTCCCTACCGCGGTTCCGACACCCTCCTCTTCACTCCGGGCCAATGCTACACCATCCTCGACCCCGGTGGCCTCAACCACGACTATTTCAACCACGACACCTGTCAACTCATCATCATCTCCACCAGTGGCGATGACTTCTTCCTGACGGGCCAATTCGAATACGACAACATCACCGACCTCCAGATCAACGGCTACGATAGCGAAGACCTCCTCCAAACGGGTGTCAACACAACCTACAACACCCAATTCGACGGCAGCTGGACCTGGTACAACGGCAACCGCATACGCATCCAGAGCCAAAACGGTTTCCTGCGTCTCCGCTGGCGCACCAACCAAGCAAATGTCCGCCACGGCTTCACCCTGCAACTGGACAGCGACACCCTTCCCATCGCCGACGTGCAAATCTCCCACGTCACCCAAACCTCCGCCCATCTCTCCTGGACCGACAATAGCAGCTACACCGGCCCCTGGTTCATCGCCTACACCGCCGACTCCGTCTGGACCTCCATCCAAAGCTCCTCCCAACAGCTCACCCTCTCCAACCTCCAGCCCGCTTCCCGCTATTCCTTCCGTATCAGCCGCTCCCCCTCCGACGGCAACTGCAACCTCCAGTCCTACTCCTTCGCCACACTCTACGCCAACGACATCGTGATGCGCTCCCACTCGCGCGACACCGTCTGGATCACACCCGGCGAGTGCTACACCGTCTACGACCCCGGCGGAATTGGCGACTACTTCTCCAGCGACACCTCCTCCCTCGTCATCCGCTCCACCTCCGGACTGGGATTCCGCATGGTGGGATTGGCCGAAGTCAGCGATCTCCTCTCCTTTGAGAGCGACGGCTCCAACCCCAGCCCCTACTGGTGGATTGTCGACAACTACTACCCCGAGGGCATTGCCCACATCACCCTCACCACCAATGAGGCCCAAAACAGCTCTGGCTTCGCCTTCAAAATCTATTTCTATCCCACCCTCCACTCCCTCGACACCCTCTGGCAAACCGACTCCACCATTGCCATCACCTGGCAGGACACCTCCGTCGCCAACCAATGGACCATCACCTACGGCACCCACATCGACTCCCTCCGCTCCCTCGTCGCCAACACCAACCAAGCCATCCTCACCGGCCTCCACCGCAACGCCCAGTGCTACCTCCAAATCGAAAGCGACTTCAGCTCCTCGCCTTGCGTCATCCCCTCCATCTACGGCATCCGCACCCGCCACGACCCCGACTTCTGGGTCACCCAATACCACAACACCCTCCTCGGAAATATCAGCCGCCACTCGCTTGTCGAAAACCCCGTCGACATCATCCCCTCCACCGAGTGCATCCACATCTACGATGTGGGCGGACTCAACCCCCCATTCCCCGACTGCACCATGGACCACGACTTCAACACTGCCGACAACCGTGGATTCACCCTCAACGGAAACTATAACCTCGGCTCCAGCTCGCTCCATATCCACACCGCCGCCACCACCTCCGACTACAGCGGCATAGGCAACACTCATGTCTACTCACCCGACGGCTACCTCTGCCTCATTTTCCAGTCCTCCTCCGACCCCCACGGCAACGGCCAAGGCTTCGACCTCGAACTCCTCATGAGCTACGCCATCCACCATATCACCGCCTCCCATCCCTCCTGCTCCACCGCCACCCTCACCTGGACCGACTCTTCCGACGCCACCCGCTGGTGGATAGCCTACGGCCCCGACGAGCACACGCTCGACACCGTCTCCACCACCTCCCGCTCCTACAACTTCACCTCCCTCACCCCCGACTGCCAATACGTCTGCTACCTTTGGAGCAACGAAACCATCATCAGCTGCCATGCCCCCGTCAAGCACGCCTTCATCACCCCCTGCGACACCTCCCTCATCATCATGCCCCTCAACGCCGACACCACCCGCACCCTCGACATCAACAACTGCTACACCATCCTCGACCCCGGCGGATATAACAACTACCACTTCAACAGCAACCAGACCCTCCACATCCACTCCTCCTCCGGCGACCCCATCACCCTCCGAGGCCATGCCCACATCCACCCCGACGACCACCTCACCATCTACGACGAAGGCTCCTGGCAGTGGTATGTCAGCGACTGGAGCGGCGACGACGACCAGTTCGAGATCCACTCCTCCACCGGCAACCTCTGCATCCAGTTCAACAGCAACGGCGACACCCTCACCAACTCCGGCTTCGAATTCCAAGTCCTCTTCAACACCATCGGCAACATCCGCGCCGAACTCATGACCGACACCACCTGCCGCATCCGATGGGACGACCACAGCTCCGCCACCCAATGGACCTTCTGGTACGGACCCGACCGCCAACACATGGACTCCATCTCCACCTCCACCCCCTCCGTCCATCTCGACAGCCTCCTGTCCGGCGCCCTCTACCAAGTCTTCATCACCAACAACGCCATTGAATGCATCGACACCACATGGTTCGAATTCTGCGCCGGAGGCGAACAATGCATCGACTACTCCAACCTCTACTCCTGCCACACCCTTTGCCGCTACGGCGACGTCAACGACCCCGACGCCAACCAAGGCCCCGTCGACTTCGGCCCCGACAGCATCTACTCTCGCCACACCATCATGTCCGACACCTCCCACCGCGACCCCCGCACCGGCTACCAGCTCCGCGCCGTCCCCTCCGGCTACGACCACTCCGTCCGCCTCGGCAACTGGAACATCGGCGGTGAAGCCGAAAGCATCACCTACGATTACATCGTCGACACCAACAAAGCCGACATCCTCCTGCTCCGCTATGCCGCCGTGCTCGAAAATCCCGACCACCACCCCGACGACCAGCCTCGCTTCCAATTCTCCATCGTCGACGAATACGACCAACCCATCATGCCCCAGTGCTACTCCGCCGACTTCATCTCCTCCCAAGCCCTCGGCTGGAACACCTTCCACTACGACACCTCCATCGTCCTCTGGAAAGACTGGACCGCCGTCGGCGTCGACCTCGCACCCCTCCACGGCCGACACATCTTCGTCAAACTCACCACCCGCGACTGTGCCCAAACCGGCCACTTCGGCTACGCCTACTTCACCCTCTCCTGCGACCAGAAACACATTATCGCCGCCTCCTGCGGCCAAGTCCTCTCCAACACCTTCACCGCCCCCGAAGGCTTCCGCTACCGCTGGTACAACGTCGACAGCGCCGATGTCACCCTCGACTCCTCCCAGACCTTCACCAGCTCCCAAGCCGGCACCTACCGCTGCCGCGCCTCCTTCCTCGGTAGCTCCGACGAGAACTGCTACTTCGAGAAAACCGCCGTCATTGGCAACACATACCCCTTCGCCAACTTCACCTACCAATTTATCGACACCATCGACTGCCAAGTCATGGTACGCTTCCAAAACCTCAGCCGCGTAACCTCCGATACCGCCCACACCCAACCCACCGACATGGAATGCGACTCCTACCTCTGGGACTTCGGCGACGGCGACACCAGCTACCTCCGCCATCCCACCCACATCTTCCAGCCCGGCTACACCTACGTCCACCTCACCGCCTTCCTCGGCCAGCAAGCCTGCGCCCACGACACCCTCATCCGCATCCTCATCCCCTCCCCCTGCATCCACTACGACACCCTCAGCCCATCCATCTGCGCGGGCGACACCTTCCGCTTCGCCGACACCGCACTCACCACCCCCGGCGACCACATCATCCGCCAAACCTTCGCCCCCGACAGCATCATCGAAACTCTCATCTCCCTCACCGTCCACCCCGTCTACAACTTCCACATCACCGACACCCTCTGCACCAACCAGTCCTACAACCGCTACGGCATCACCATCCCCGCTGGCTCACTGCCCGACACCACCCTCCTCTTCCAAACCTCCTACCAAACCGCCCACGCCTGCGACAGCATCTACCACCTTACGCTCACCACCCACCGCACCTACATCATCCACACCGACGCCCAAGTCTGTAGCAACCACGGCTACATCCTCTTCAACGAAACCATCTACCAATCCGGCCTATACATCGACAGCCTACACTCCCAAGCCGGCTGCGACAGCACCGTCCACCTCAACCTCACCGTCTACCCCGCCTACCAGTTCGACACCGCCGTCACCGTCTGCGACGGCACACCCTTCAGCTTCCACAACCAAGTCATCACCTCCCCCGGCGTCTATTCCTTCAACTACCTCACCTCCCACGGCTGCGACAGCACCTTCACCCTCACCCTCGCTTTCCACCCCCGCTACGACTTCTACGACACCATCACCCTCTGCCGCCGCCAGCCCTACTACCGCAACGGCATCCCATACTACGCCCCCGAAACCCTCACCGACACTTTCCACACCCAACTGGGATGCGACAGCCTCTACCACACCGTCCTCCACCTCAACGACTCCGCCGCCCGCGCCAGCTGGCTGATATCCGACGACACCATCCACTGGATTCCCATCGCCGACACCCTCTGGCAAGGCTGCTCACCCTACACACTCTACTTCCGCAACACCTCCCTCAACGCTTCCGCCAGCACCTGGCAGCTCGACGACAGCACCACCCGCAACCAAGGCCCCGGCCCCTACGACCGCACCCCCTACTTCGCCCACACCTACACCACCGGCCACTACCGCTTCCACCTCTCCGTCGTCGACAGCCTCGGCTGCACCGACACCCTCTTCAACCCCTCCGGCGTCCGCGTCGTCCCCTCACCCAAAGCCGACTTCTTCTGGGACACCCTCCAGCCCTCGCAGCTCCACCCCTGGACCTCCTTCCACAACACCTCCATCCCGCTCGACTCCACCTGCTCCTCCCTCTGGCTGTTCGAAAAACAACCCCTCAACCCCGACGACCTCGACTCCACCCATCTCACCAACCCCGCCTACCGCTGGGACACCGCCGGCGTCCAGCTGCCCGCCTCCTACCAGGTATGGCTCATCCTCACCCAATACAACATCGGCCCCGACGGCGACACCCTCTTCTGCACCGACACCCTCACCGACACTGTCCGCATCGTCCCCTCCACCCTCCAGTTCCCCAACATCGTCACCCCCAACGGTGATGGCTACAACGACCGCTTCCGCATCGGCAACCTCATCGAATACCACCGCTACCCCTACAACAGCCTCTCCATCTACGACCGCTGGGGACACCTCGTCTACCAATTCTCAAACATCAGCCTCGAAGAACACTTCTGGGACCCCGAAAGCACCTCCTCCCCCGACGGCACCTACTACTACCGTTTCGTCGGCTCAGGCAGCGACGGCTCCGTCCAGCGCAACGGCGTCATCGAAGTGCTCCGCAAACCCTGACGGCCCACCACCGCACATCAACCCACACCACAAGCCCCGACCCCTCCGGCCGGGGCTTTCCTTCTGCCCATCGCCATCCCCCGGCCACTTTCCCCTTCGGGGAAAGAAGCCCCCCTACGCCCCGCCCCGAACCCCGCCCGCGCCCATATCCCAACCGCAAACCCCACCAACTCCGCACCGCACCCATCCCTTGTCCCGCCCCACCATCAACCAAACCGCCGCGTCCCCCGCTCCCCATCCCGCCACCAACACATCGAGAGGGTGCCAAAGTAGAATTGTGTCAGTCCGATTCAATCCTCCTCTCATCCATTCCCATCGCACTGCGCTCCGCCGCTCCACCGCTCCACCCTCGCTCCAGTCCCGCCACTTCTCCTACATTTATTTTATACTTTATTTACATTTATTTTATACTTTGTTTCTTCACAAGAGACAAAATGCCGTCCAAAAGGAGTCAACACAGAGCGAAAGGAACGGCCCCGCCTCCTACTCGGAGCGGAGGGACGAAGATCCAGCGGAGTGGAAACCGAGAGCCGAAAAGCACTTGCCCTTAGCTGCAAAGGGTTGGGGAATCATAAAAAAAGAGGGACACCTGACGGGTGTCCCTCTTGGCGGAATGCAGCAGCATGGGAGCCGCCACTATTGTGTTAGGGAAGGTTAGCGGACCACGAGTTTGCGGACTATGTTGACATTGTCGCCCACGATGCGGACAAAGTAGGCGCCCTGGGCCAGTCCCTGTAGGGTCATCTGCTTGGTGCAGCCGTTGTTGCAGGAAATCTGGTCGGCGGCCACGGTGCGTCCGTCCATGTCGACCACGGTGATGCTGACAGTGCCGTTGGCACCGGCAATGGTGATGGTGGTCTCGGTGGAAGCGGGGTTGGGGTAGATGGTGCAGGCCACTTCGCCTTCCACATTGTCGATGCCAACCGGGGCAAGGGTGGTGAAGGTCAATACACGGGACCAGAGGCTGTGGGCCAGATCGGAGCAGAGGCTGCGGACGTAGACATCATAGTCGGTTTCGGGCTGGAGGTTGTCGAGAGAAACTGAGGGTGTGGTGGTGATGAACGCAAAGCCGGTTCCTTCGTCGAAACCGCGATAGCCGTAGGTCACTTCCCACTGGGTTGCATCGCCGCGCGGCGTCCAGCTGACTTCGGCACTGCGGTCGGTCACGTTGGCGATTGTCACATCTTCCACTTCCTGACAGGCGGAGGTGGTGAAGAGCACCGTCTCGCCCCAGTCGCTATAGGTGGTGGCGGAGCATTGCGCACGGACACGGACGCTGTATTCCATATTGGGATAGAGGCCCGAGATGGTGACATTGTTGCTGTAGACGGTGTCGTACATCTGCATGATGGTGTTGAACACGTTGACCACGTATGCCAGGGTGTGGTTGGAGGCATCGGCAGCCCACGTGATGTTGGCGCTCTGGAAGTCGGTCGAGGCGATGGTGACGTTTTCTGGCACATAGCAGACAAGGGTGTCGGTGACGATGTTGCTGGTGGTCCAGAAGGAGAAGGAGGTGTCGTTGCACAGGCTGCGGACGCGGTAGGTGTAGTGGGTGGAGGGCTCGAGACCATAGAAGGTGTAGGTGTGGGAGGTGACACGGGTGGCGGCAGGCCAGGTGTTGGAGTTGGCAGGCTTGATGGCGACGTCGAAGCTGGCGGCCGGACTGGTCCAGGTGGCGGTGAGCGAAGTGGAACCCACATTGACGTTGGCGATGGTGGGACGGGTACACGACTCGGAGCCGTAGACCACTATGCTGTCCAGCAGGATGCCCAAGCCGAAGCCGGAGTGGGCCATGAAGGCCACCTGGTAGGTGGAGGAGGTGTTGGGCAGCATGACGGTGTCGGTCTGCCAGTGGTCGATGTTTTGGTTCCAGGAGGCGAGATAGTGCCATGATGAATCGGGGCTGGTGCGGTAGAGGACGGCCAGGGTGTCCTGGTCGGTGCCCCAGGCGGGCTGAGCATGGTAGAAGGTCATCATGACCTCGTCGCTGCTTTGGATGTCGAGCATGGGAGTGATGAGGTAAGTGGTGTAGTTGTTATAGCTGTTGCAGGTGAAGCGTGCGTTGTACTGGCCTGTGGCGGCACCGGACATGCCACCGTAGGCGTTGCCTCCGCGGCCGGTGGTCCATTCTACGGTGCCGAGGGAGAAGTGCTGATCCCAGCAGGCGATGCCGTTCTCAAAGTCCTCGACCCAGGGGAATTCGGTGATGATGCTGTCGCAGCCGGTGGCGCAGGTGGTGCGGGCGGTGAAGCCGGAATCAGATGTGCCGCAGATGGGGCGGACATAGATTTCGTAGGTGGTGGAGGGGGCCAGACCGCTGAGGGTGGCGGCGGGGGAGGTCACCGTGGCGATGGTGCCCATGCCGCGGGAGAAACCGGCAACGCCGTATTCAACAACCCAAGACGAAGCGGAACCGGCAGCCCAGCTCACATCGATGGTGCGCGACGAGGTGGCCACGGCTTGCAGCGACTCGGGCGGCGGGCAGGTGAGGATGTCGAACGAGAGGTTGTCGATGGCGGCGGCGGGGTTGGAGCCAAAGTGATTGTCGTTGGTCCATACGATGGTGAGATAATAGTTGCCGGCCGGCACACGAACGGAGTTCTCTTCGTGCATCCATGTGTTGTGGAGGTTTTTCTTGCCACCGTCGAGGACTATCCAACCGGTGGGCAGGGTGTTGCTGTAGCGGTTGATGGAGGTGAAGGATGTGGTGAAGTCGTAGTCCTCAGGCACGAGGGCAATGCGCATGAGGTCGTAGCTGCCTTCGCCTTGGCAACGCCAGTCGTAGCTGATGGCGTAGGAGCTGTCGAAAGGTATTTGCAGATAAGTCATGGCAAAGGAGATGGACTGGACGGTATTGGTGTAGGCATTGGAGGTGCCGCCGTCGTTGGTGACATACATGCTGCGGCTGCCGCCGTGGCTGACAGCCGAGCCGGTGAACCAGGTGTTGGAGCCGGAGCGTTGATAGACGGAGAAGAGGTTGGTGGAGTCTTCAAAGTCGTTGAAGAAGGGGAGATAGTGTGGGTCGGCGCCCAGTGTGGAGGCCGAGGCCGTGGCGGGATCGCTGAGGCCAGCGGTGCAGTTGGCATATACCCAGACATAGTAAGTGGTGAGACCCGTGAGGCCTGTGAAAGTGTAGTGGGTGGCGGAGGTGGTGTCGGTGAAGAGGGCTGCGGCGGGGTTGTTGGCAGTGCCGATCTTGACGGTGTAGCTGCCAGAGGCGGCAGTGTCAGTCCAGGAGATGGACAGACGGCTCATGCCAATGGTGTCAAACACAATGTTGGAGACAGAGTCGCAGGGGTTGGGCACGTAGACCGAGAAGTCGTCGAGGAAGAGTGTGTAGGAGCTGCCCGTGGCACGGAAAGCGATGCGGGTGGCATTGCCACTATAATGTATGCGCACCACTTGGCGCGTGTAGTCAATGCTGTAGGCAGCGTTGACGCTGAGAGTGTCGAGCGGGAGGAAAGCAGTGTCGCCTTCCATGACGCCCACCTCAAACAGCGAAGGAGCGCTGTAGGAGTAGGCTGCGGCATAGAAGCTCACCTCGAGGCCGTCGATGGAGTCGATGGCGGGGAGGGTGAAGATTTCGGTTTCGGTGGAGGAGGTCTCCATCTCGAAATAGATATTGCCGCTATAGGCGTTGTAGGAGTGGTTGTAGCACATGGGGAAAGTGCCGGAGCTGCTGGTGCCGGTCATGAGAGCCTGCCAGCAGTTGGGCACATCGCCCGTGGTGTAGGTCTCGAAGTCCTCGGTGAGGGGCAGCGAGCTGCGGCTCATCGTGGCGCAGGCCGTGCGTGCGGTGGCAAAGCCGTAGGGGACTTCGGAGGTGGTGGCGCAAAGGCTGCCCACACGGAAGGCATAGGCCGTGTTGGGATAGAGACCCGAGAGGGGGTAGGACTGGGCGGTGGTGCTGGCCACGGCCACGGTCCAGGCGGTATCGGACAGCAGACGGTACTCCACAGTCCAGGCGGTCTCGTTGAGACCCGGAGCCCAGCCCAGGGTGATGCTGGTGGCTGTGGTGGCGCCCACCGAGACGGCGGGAGGCACACAGCTTGCATCGCCACAGGGGGTCACAAACACCACGTTGGGGCGCGACGAGTTGGCGGACAGGCCGCTGAGCGCGGTGGTGGGGTCGTAGTTGGTGCCGTCGCTGTAGGCGTAGAGGGTGCTGCCGTTCTGGCCGGTAGTGGCCTGCCAGTTGGTGCTGGAGACATACGAACCCGTGTTGTCATCGAAGGTGAGCACAAGATTGGCAGAAGTACTGGGACGCACCCAGGGAGTGGTGAAGGTGAAGGTGTTCCAGCCTTCTTGAAGTACGATGGAGCCGGAATAGACCACCTTGGAGCTGTCCATGACTACAAAGTCGCTGCTGCCGGTGAGCGCTGTGCGGCTGGTGGTGTCGAGATAGATGGTCACGTCGCGCGTGGTAGCGCCCGTGGAGGATTGATAAAGTTTCACGCCAAAAACGGTGTCTAATAGAGCGGCCACATCCGCACTGCTGTACAGTATCTGACAGACGGTGTATCTATAGTAGGTGTTGATGGGGTAGTTGCTGACCGTGGCGGTGCCGTCGCCCACCTGCACTTCGCCGCCCACATAGCAAGTGGTGGTGAAATAAGCGCCCACAGGGTCGCTGATATCGGTAGCGGAGCAGTTGGCCGCTACGGTGACGAGATAGGTGGTGCTCTGCGTGAGGCCGCTGAGCTGATAGCTGCGCATTGTATCGGCCACAGTGTAGGTGACTGTAGAGCCCGAAGCGGTGTCGGTCAGGGCAATGGTGAAACTTTCGGGTGTTACGGCAGTGCCGTACTCCCAGTTTACCTGCGCCGAAGCACCGGCCACATGACTCACCTCCACATTGTAGGCGGGGTTGCACGAGGCCAGAGGCTCGCAGCTGACAAGGAGTTCGTAGCCCTCGGAAGTGTAGTAGTCGCTATAGCCGGCCGAAGTGAAACGGATGGTGACAGCCCCTTCGAGCGAGAGGACATTGAGCGTGTCCTGCCCGGCGAAGCTGCCCAGCACACGGCCCGTGGTACCGACACCCTCATAGAGCGTCAGCTGGCCATACATCTGGTCGGAGGAATAAGTATGGTAACTACCGCGGATGCGGACGGTCTGCCCCTCCTCGGAGGGACGAACCACCAGGGTGGAATTCTGATTGTAGGCATAGTTGCCCTCCAGACCTCCGTTGTCTACAATTGTGCCGCCGCACATGCTCACTGTGTCCGTCGTACTGGCCGTCATTACATACAGGTTGGGTCTTGCCGTGAGGGGACCCTGCCAATAACTGTTTTCGCCTGAGCAAAGCGTGCGGACATAGAAGTCGTAAGTGAGGCTGTCGGCCAGACCAGTGACCGTGACTGCATTGGAGTATACATTGACAGTATTGACTACGGCCGTATCGGGGTCCATGCCCTGGGGGCCATACACCACCTGCCAAGCCGTGCCGATGCTGTCCACCCAGGCCAGGCTCATCTGACCCGAAGCGGTACCCGTGGAATAGAGCTGGGTGGGATAGGCGCAGGTGCTGACCGTGCGGATGGTGATGTCATCGATATAGACATTGTTGTAGCCACCCGAAAGTTTGCGGTAGACCACATAGCCGGTGTCGCCTGTGGTGAGACGCGAGAATTCGGTGGTATACTCAGCCCACGCAGTGGTGAGATTGAACGTGTCTACCCATACGGCACTGGTGGCCACCGAGTCGAGGTGAGTGACATAACCCACCACCACGCGCATACCGTCGTTGCTGGACTCGCGAGCCCAGAACTTCGTCTCCACTGTGTTGATAGGCTGCTCGATGCGGGGTGAAGCTATGGACACGTGAGTGTTGTAGGCATAGATAGAAATGCCCCAGTCGCTATGGCCGCCACTGGTGGAAACCATCGGGTAAGACCCCGACTGCTCCGTGATGCGCCAGCATGCGGGGAACTCACCGTTATAGCTGTCGAAATTCTCCACCAACGGCAGCACCGTGGTGGCGCAGGAAGTGCGGAAACTGAAATAGGTGCAGTTACTCGTGTCGCCCGCCGAGCAGATATTGTAGAGCCTACCTGTATAGAAAGTGTTGGGCTGGAGTCCGGTGATAGTGTAGGAAGTGTCGTAGACATCGTACCACGAGCTGTCCTGCTCCACATAGAGGGCATAATAGTTGCCCTCGCGGGCCGCATCCCAATGCAGACAGGCATTGTTTGAGTCAACAGCATCGACCTCCGCCACGCCCGGCATGGATAGACAAGTGGGAGCCAGCGACACCTCGATATCGTCGATATAAAGCGACCCATAGTCGCCTGAATAGGAAGTCTTGCGGAACACGATATAACCATGCTGCGCCGGAGCCCCCTCGAACTGATAGAGATAATCGGCATAGTCCAGACCCGGCGTCAGTGTATCCACCCACGTAATATTGGGCATGGAATCGAGACTCGTCGTAAAACCTATAGCAACCGACGAGTTATAGTAAGAAGACGAGCGGCGGGCCCAGAACTTCAACTGAAGCTGGTTGAGATCGGTGTAAATCAAAGGAGTGGCGATGGACTGGAACTGTCCTGTGCCATACATGCGGAGGCATCCCGTACCGCTGTGGGCATAGCTGCTGTAAGCCTGGGGATAGGAACCCGAAACCTCAGTCACGTTCCAGCAAGAGGGGAGACTGCCTTCATCGAAGCCCTCGGTCAACGGCAAAGCCGTCATGCCACAGGCCGTGCGGAAGCTGAAGGGGACAGCCTCGCTGGTGTCGGCCCCGTTGCAGGTGTTGTAGACCATGCCGCTGTACTGGGTGTTGGCCTCCAGGCCGGAAAAACTGTAGCTGTTCGTAGAGGAAAAATACCAGGAGCTGTCGTTATTGAGATAGATGAAATAGCCCATCGACACGGATGGAGCACCCCAGATGAGGAGGGCACTGTTCGAGTCGACAGTGGCCGACGGCGTGCCCGGCATATAAGCACAGCTCGGAGCATTGTCAATCGTCAGGTCGTCCAAGAAGAGAGTCATCTGACCCGAAGTGGTGCGGGTGGCGCGGAAAGCGATGCGGTGACCGTCGCCGGCATACTCGGCCAGATAGACCCGGTAGCGGGAATAATTGGACGAGCTGAACGAAGAGGCCGTGGCCAAAGCCACCGTGTCCACAGCGACGAAGACACTGTCCTCCATCACACCCACCTCAAAGAGATCGGGAGCATTGGCACCGGTAGTCACGGCATAGAAGTCTATCATCAGACTTGAAGGATTGGCAAACTCGCAGGTGGCCACCAGCTCAGTACGGCTGGTGGAACTGGAGGAAAACTCAAACTCATAGTAAACACTGCCCGTATGAGCATTCGGGGCATAGCCGTATGCACAAGGAAAGTTTATGCCCATATTCTGGCCCGTCTGGAGGGCCACCCAGCCGGTGGGCTGGTCGCCAGTGGACAGGCCCTCGAAACCGGTGGTATAAGGAACCGACTGATAAGTCTGTCCCCACGTTGCCACAGGCAGCACAGCGACTGCCAGCAAGGCTATGATTCTAAAAATATTCTTCATCTTATTAATGTGTTAATGTGATAATGAGGGATTGTGGGAATGTGTGAGTATCTGACGCGGTCAAAGGACTAACACATTCACTCATTCAAGCACTTTTTATTGAACACTGAATTTGCGGACGATGTCGAATCTGTCGTTGTAAACACGCACCATGTATGTGCCTACGGCAAGCCCCTCCACATCAACGGCCAGCTCGCAGTCGGCCAGGCAGTCCTTTGTGAACGACTGGAGGATACGTCCGTCAACACCCATCACGGCAACCTTGACCGAACCTTCCACCCCACTGATGGCGATGGTGGCAACGCTCGTGGCGGGATTGGGGTAGACCTGCACCCGCACTTGGCCCGCAGGGCTGATACCCTGGGTTTGCCCTTGCAGCGTAGTGAAGGTGACCGTCTTAAATTCGCTGACGCGATCGTCGTCACACATCGTGCGCACCTTGGCCGTATACGTGGTGGCCGAGTCAAGACCCGTCAACATGGCTTGGGGTGTGCCCGAAACGGGAATCACGCCAATCTCTTGTCCAGCGGCAAAACCGGCCAGACCGTAATGCACCTCCCAACGGCCGGTGCTGTTGGTGCCCTCGGACCAGTCAATCTGAGCCTCGTGCAGCGCCGGGCTGGCCACCACATTCCCTACGGGGAAGCAGCTGCCGGTGGTTATCATCAAGGTGTCCGTCCACTCTGAAGTGTTCGAAGCATCGCACATGGAACGGACGCACACACGATAGTTCGTGCCATAGCTCAGTCCCGTCACCGTGTAGGAATTCGAGCTGGAAGTGAACGTGCGGTCATACGTGCTGTTAAAGACATGCACCTCCCACGAAGTGGCGGCGCCGGTAGCGGTCCAGCTGAAGGTGGCAGTAGAATTTCCGATATCTGTCGACATCAAATCCTGCGGCATACGGCAACGCACCGAATCCGTGGTGAACAACACCGTGTCCGACCAATCGGACCAGCCGTTCGAGGCCACCGAGCAATCCTGACGCACACGTGCCATATACTGCGTGCTGGGGGCAAAAGTGCCCAGCGTGACGCTGCGACCCGTCACAGTCACACTGACCCATGCCGTGTCTCCCACACGCTTATACTCCAAATCGGCATGGCCGGAACCGTACTGGCTCCAGTCAAATGTGGCCGAACGGTCCGACACGAAGTCCACCTGGAAATTCAGCGGTGTCATGCAGTGGTCGTTGAAGTTGAACACCAGACTATCGATAGCCAGGAAGTTGACGCCCGACGACAGGAGGGGCTTGGTCAAGAAACAGAAGTAACGACCCGTGTCGGTATAACCAGAAAAGTCCACCGTAAACCGAGCCATCGTGTCGGGTGAGCAATACGGGATAGCCAACACCGTGTCCAGCGGGGTGAAGTTGCCCACCGGGTTGGTCGGGTTCTTGCAGATGCCGATAATCAAGTCCGAATTGAGCGACGCATCGTTGCGCGACTTGCCCGCACTGAACGTCACCTGCAGATGGCTCACCGGCAGGGTCGTGTCGAAAGGATTCTGCAACACAGCCCAGGTCTCACCCGAGCTATAGAGGTCCAGCACACACGTAAGGTAGCCCCCGTTGATGTTGTACGAACCAATCGACGGCTCGTTCGACCCCTGGAAATGCCAGCATGCCGGCTCCGTCGGGGGGGTAGTGTTGTGGGGATAAGCCTGGAAATCCTCCCACCACGGCATAAAACTGATAGGGTCACAGGGTTTGTCCTGCGCCTCAGTCACGGCTGGCGACATAGCCAATGCCGCCAAAGCCGCCAGAAAACATACTTTTTTTCTCATAACATATTGTATTTAATAAACATTTATTTCTATACAGCCTAAAGACTGACACTTTTTCAAATGCGCTAATTCGTCGGTGTGGACAGTCATGACATGTCTATTCTCTTTTTTACGCATTCACAATTCACTCATACAGTTCTTCTCGTCAGCCGGATGGAGCAGAAGTTGAGGGAAGTTTCGGACTGGCTTGCTAAAAGTTGGTAGTTGTTGAGGGATAAGGTGAGATAGGTCATGGCCATACTGTCCGGGCCCGTACTCCCAGTCACCTTCATGCTGTCGCCTCCAGGGCGCGAAGAATGGGCACCTGCGGAGAATGCAGACACTCCCACAGGCGGACACCAGCAGCAATTGCTCAAACAGCTTTGTTCTCATGTCGCGACAGTTTCTCAGTAAAGGATAATATGCTTTGAACTTGTTTTATTACTTTGGTATTTGTTCGTATCTGACTTATGTTTCTACAATCCCAGAGAAACTAAATCTCAATGTCACCGAACAAGTGCAGCGCAGTTCGGCAACATAAGATACGCTCTCCTTGCGTCACGGAGAGTGGCGTCCTTGGGTGAGTTTGATAAGAGTCAGTCATACCTGATATTAGAGTGTTTGCTTTTTTGTTCAACATCTGGCGCAACTGGCAGGGCCAATCGGCCTGCTTGGCGCCCTTAATTAACCACTGCAAAGATATGACTTTTTTTTATTTAACAAGGAATAAATCGCTACGTTTCCTCCGCAGGTGGATATATATATCTAATTTCATGCCTGTTATCTCTGACACAATTTCATGGTATCGCCAGCTTGCGGAGCTGCTCTTCGTTAAGATAAATGCCCTTTTGACCGTTTTTTCATACACCGGCCTCTTTCTCCCATCCCCTGCTCCTTACCTACGTTGGATTAGCATTTTGTATAACAATTGTAGGTACCGGGCAATATGAGAGAACGTGGAGTGCGTCTGGAGGACCACTCCCTCCTCACAGCTGCATGGGTTGGGGAAGACGATATTGAAGGATGAACCGCATCTTTTTGACGGCAGTTTTTATGCCAATTCCAGAAAAGATTGTATCTTTGCATCCCGAAATGAGAACAGAACACCTGACAATAACACCCATGCGGAGGGTCGAAACCGCCGAATGCGCCGAACTGGCCGTGAGGGCTTTCGCGCAATATGAGTATTTCACCAACCTTTTCCCCGACGAGGAGGAGCGCCTGCGTTTCATGCGGGCCACCATCCACAGCGAGTACCGCACCATTCACCGCCGTGCCCGTTTCCTCACAGCACGCACAGGTGGCGAGCTTGCTGCCGTGGCAGACCTCTTTCCGCCCGAATGGCGGAAGCCCTCCGACCTGCAGTACCTGCTGCATGGATGGATGAAGGTGCTTCGACTCCCCCACCAGGATTTGGTCAAGGAATGGCTGGATATGGACGTCCGTGCGGGCCAGTATTGCCACTCCTTGCTGGGTGGCACCACGTGGTATCTCAGCTCGCTCACCGTTAATCCGAAGCATCAGGACAAAGGCCTTGGCCGGGAGATGCTGATGGAAGGCATCATTCCCTTCGTCCGCACTGCCGGAGGCTCTCGGCTCTGCTTCTTCACCAACAGCGAGAGCAACCTGACGTTCTACCGCCATCTGGGCTTCGAGGTGACGGACTACCAAGAGCTGGACTGCCACGGCAAGAAGATGGGAGGCTGGAGTTTCGTGAAAGAGCTGTAAGGCCCCCGCCCGACTCCTGTTCAAAGGAGGCGTGAGACCCCAGAACACTGCAATTGACTTTGAATATACTCCGTAGGGATTCCCTATCAACGACCACCCGGCTCACCACCAGCGACAAACCTCGCACCAGTCTTCGCCCAGCAAGATTATATTACAGCCGCTATGACCAGCGCCGACAAGAACAATAAAGTGAACGACAAGACATAAATCCAAAACCATTGACAAAGATACTATTCATCTATCTGGCCATCATCAACGTGCTGACGTTCTGCCTCTATGGCATCGACAAAAGGAGGGCCATACGCTCACGCTGGCGCATATCGGAGGCCACGCTGCTATGGATGGCCGTCCTCGGCGGGAGCCTTGGAGCCTGGCTGGGCATGCGCGTCTGGCACCACAAAACACAACACAAGAAATTCCGGTACGGCATCCCGCTTATCATCATCGCCCAAATTGCCGTGGTCCTGCTGACGCTTTCCCTCTAACCAACGTAAAGGCAACACAGCATCCTCCCGCCTGCCGACAACTTGCCGCGGTTCGGACAATAAAAAAAGAGACCTCTACAGGTCTCTTTTCTCGTGGAGCTGGAGGGAGTCGAACCCTCGTCCAAACAAGTGACAGATGTGCTTTCTACATGCTTAGTCCGTGGTTGATTGTCGGGGCTGCTCCGGACGCGGACACCCAAGGCAGACCGTAGCCTCTAAAACTTCATCGGGGGCGCGAGGCGAACCACAGACTATCCCGTACTCGCGAGCACCTCCGGGTCACCGACCGACGGGCGGGGTCGGTGGGAGATGTCTTGTCCCTGCAACTGTTGCGGGGATTAAGCCGTACCTACTGTACTTCGGTTAGGCAGCAAGAGCGTAGTTATTTTCGCCAATTATCTTTCTGCATCGGTTTTCAAGGCTGCTGATGCGTGAGCCTGCATGCTTACAAATCCCCCTCCTTGCTGTCAAAACCGGTCAGCCCCT
>Ga0247611_10003593_pt1 | contig 22725 bp, 9 predicted proteins | sample 177DNAGHGhighgp2_FD_192422 | JGI IMG/M metagenome (GOLD analysis project Ga0247611, IMG submission 192422) | Sheep rumen microbial communities from Palmerston North, Manawatu-Wanganui, New Zealand - 1770 DNA GHGhigh gp2 | ecosystem: Host-associated > Mammals > Digestive system > Stomach > Rumen ... | reverse complement strand
ACCGCCGAAACGGAGCTGGGCTCCTGTTTTGATGGTCATCGCAATGTCAGCCACATTCGTCAGATTGCTGGCTGCTGCGGTCTTTCCGGCCACACCGCCACAGAACAGTTCGCCAGACTCTCCGCTGACCGTTGCCTCCATCCTGCTACTCTTGTTCTCCAGGTCTGTTCCGTCTGCTTCCGCCCATCCGACGACACCTCCCATGTGCTGGGCATCCGCAATCTGGCCGCCGGAGGATGCCGTCCGAAGCAAGGAGAAGGACAACAGGCCCTCATTGCTCAATTGGCTGACTCCACGTTTGGCCCAGCCTACAACACCGCCGATTTCATTGAACTTGCCCTTGGTGGAAACCGTTATCTTGCCCTTGTTGGAGCAGGCCTTTACGGGAATGTGGCTATAACCGGCTACTCCACCAAAGTCAAAGCGGGTGCCATTGCTGCCGGCCATCCATGCGATTATATCCAGTTCGCCGTAATTGTGGCATCCGGAAAGCTGATATTGGTCATATTCCTCCTGCGGGCCGATTTGGCCGACAATGCCTCCGGCGCAGAGATCTGCTGTGATACCGTTCCCGGCATTGGCTGTATTACCGCCGGCAAAGGTCCCGGTAATGCTGACTTTTCCGTAATTGGTGCAGTCCGACATATTTCGCATCACGAATGCGGAAATACCGCCGATGGAAGGACCTGTTGCGCAGGAACCCGATTCGGAAGTGGGAACCGTTACGGAGACTTGACCCTTGGAGGTGTCTCCGGATACACCGTTGGTACAGTTGGTCACGTAGCCCTCGACATAACCCGCGATACCGCCGACCTTGAAATAGTTTCCGGTTCCGGTCGTTCCGGCATTCTCTTCCATGGAGCCACCGTTGGTGCTGTAATAACTGACATTACCCGTGTTTATGCAGTGGTCAATGGTGCCCTTGGAGGATTTAGCAGAAGCGATTGCGGTAGTGGAGGTTCCTGCTGTGATGCCTCCCATATAGACTAACGCTCCTTTCGCATTGACCCTGTAAGAAATATCTCCATGATTGACATTATTGTCCAGGGCTACTCTGTCTCCGGCATTGAAATAACCGACGATGCCGCCCAGATACACATTCTTGTTGGCCGCCGATGCGATGAGTTGTACATTTCCGTTGTTGACGCAGTTCCGGATCAACCCGTAGGAGCGGCCGGCAATAGGCGAGAGTACTGCGGAGGCTTCTCCCGTAATGCTCACCGTTTGGCTGATATCGGCATTGTTGATGACCCCGTCCAGCACACCTGTGTTTTGGATATCCGCAACGACGAAACCGAAGGGAGCATCAGGCACAGCATCGAACTGCAGGGAACAGCTCTTGTCGATGACCAGGTCTTTAACCGTTCCGCTGAGGCTCTTGAATAGGGGCATTCCCTGGCTTTCCCAGTTTTTGATGGAATGACCTTTACCATCTAAGGTGCCGACAAAAGTCGGGATGGGCTCAAATTCGATTCCGGACAAATCCAGGTCATTTTCAATCGTAACGCATTCGAGCTTTTCATACGAAGCATAGCCGGACACGAAATTCAGCCAATCCTGGCTGTCACGGATGGCCGTGACTTTCACGACGGGCCGGTATTCAAGCAGTTCTACTTTGATGTCGTCAATCAACAAGCGGCGCTGGTTGGCGTCTGTCCCTTCACGGCGAGATGAAATAGCGATGCGTTCTCCAGGCTGGACCGTCAGTTCAAAACTGTATTCTTTCCACTCCTGGGTTTCACCGACAGAGAAGTTCTCTTGCTGGCTGATGGCGTATTCTTTCAGTACGGAGACGCCGTTTTCCTCCGAAGAAATGACCATGACGCTCCCCGTCAGCGGATCGTTTACCGATTCACGGAAGGGATGGGCCTTGAAACTGAGCCGGACTTGGGCCCTGTGTTCCAAGCAGGAGAGAGAAGGGGTCACGATACCACCCGTCTTGGATGAGGAGCCGAGTTTGACATATCCGGGCCTTGCCAGGACCTTTCCGTCCGTGTTGTCTTCGGCAATGGAGGTCCAAGCGCTTAACCGTGTTTTGGAAACTGCATTCCGGAGAGTATTGAAAAGCCCCATCTCGGTAGTAGGATTCACGAAGTACCAGCTGTGCTTGAAGCCGTCAATGGTCTGTTCGCCAATGGGATTCTCCCCGTGCGCTGCGTCCAGCGAAGGGGCGCTGCCGCGGTTTTTGTCCGAATAACCAAAGCAACGTTTGCTGATGTCTCCTCCCCACGGCAACTCCGAAAAATCTTCCTGGAGCAGAACGTTTCCTTCAGCGGCAAAACCTTCCGGCAGTGTCTTGTACGCCGCTTGCTTTGTTTTGATTGTGAGGACTTCAGATGCGGAGGACGGATTGTCTGTGTACCAGACCTTTACATAGTACTCGGTGTCAGGTTCCAAAGAGGAGAAAACAAATCGCGGTGAGTAAGGGCCCTCCACAGTGGAAATATTGCTGCCCTCGCAGAGGGTCCATATTGAAGAAGGGAAGTTCCAACTCACGCGGAGGTCTGTACAGGCCGCGTCATTATAGATTCCGGCACTCCAGCGCTGGGCGATATCGGAGTACACATCGTTGAAGCCACTGATGCTCCACGTTACCGAAGCCGTGCTGGCAGCCGTTTCAATAACCTCCAAGACAGGGACAGAAGCAGCTTGGTTGAGTTCCACGTCATCAATTGTGCCGAGGTCCATAATCATACCGGGTGTCAGTCTCTTGGCTTGGGAAATCACCTTTTTCCCGCTGCCTTCCGCCGCTGTTATGTCCATGCTGAAGCCATTATATCCCTGAGCCAACACCGGGACTGTATAAGTTCCGGGCGTCAACACATCATGGATAATTAATGCGTTTGCTCCGTCGGTCACAGTGACAGAGGGAATGCCCGAATTGTTGACTGCCAGCGTCATGACTCCAGCCAGGTTCTTGCCGTCACTCCGGATTACGAGCGATGAGATATCTTCACGTGTCGTCGTGAAACGAACGAATGAGGTCGCATGATTGAGCGAGAGTGCACCGTCCTTCGGAATACCCGCTGCGACGGCTCCCACCGGGTGTCCGTTCTGCGGCACGATGGCCGACGGCAGCGCTATACGGATGCTTGTTCCTTCGAGCTTGTACTCATCGGAAGCGGGATATATAGCAATATAGCTCTCCCCGGGCGCCAGCTTAGGAACATTTCCGCTAAAGACAACGCTTTCTCCCGAAGATTCTGCGGTAATCGTGGCTGTATATGAATTGGAGAGCAAACTAATCCGGTCTCCCTTGGAAAAGAGCCATCCATCGAGGGACACCGTGTAACTGGTCTGGACAGGAGTCCCGGAAGGAACCTCAGTCTTTTCTTTCTGGCAGCCTGAAACCAAAAGCAAGGCGATACCTGCAAGAATAAATACTGCTCGTTTCATATTATCTGTAAATTATTGTTCGGTTGATAGTCTTTGTGGCCCCGGAACTGTAGTTCTCTATTCGAGAAATCCAATTCCCGTTCGGGTCTGTTTCGTAGGAGTAGGAGATACGTTCTCCTTTCGCGGCCGCAATCTCTCCGTCGGGCGCAACCAAACCGCCGAGACTCGTCTGCGGCAGGAGGTCATTACCGTAGGTGATATGGATGTCAACATCCTCGGAACAAATGCTTTCAATTCGGTAAGCGTCACGATATCTGTATGTAATCTCTCCGCACGGCTGACCTTCTATGTCGAAGACCCTTTCCGTCTTGACCTTTTCACCGTAAGAATATTCAGTAGTGCTGACGAGGGCTCCTTCGTTGTAGAAGCGACATCTCGTCTGGCGACCATTCTCGACATCGAAACGCCACTCGAAGATGGCCTGGAGGTCCCAGCCGAAAAGTGTGTACCGTTCCAAAACATCCCCGTTGTACTGATAGAGATAATATCCCTCGTAGTGTCGGTCCGGCCGATAGATGGAGAGTTCTTGGAGATGTCCTTTCTTGTTGTAGTGGTATATACTTGATAGGGTGTCTGTTAGACTCTCCTGTATCAGGGAATCCAGCATCCCGTTTTTGCCGAACCAGGCTGTATATGATGATCCGTCTTCTGAACGGACCGTCGTGCACAGAACGTTTCCCTGCAACTGGTACCGCTCAAGGTCCGTTACAGATGACGCCTGGCTACAACTGATGAACAGTATCGCCACTACGGAGGCCTGTATGATTAATTTTCCAGCCAAGAGCCGAGTTCTGTGTAAATCTTGTTGGAGATAAACTGCATGGCCCGCTCATCAGGATGACATCCGCCGGAGCCGTTATAGTCATGCTTCGGCATATATGTCTGATCATTGAAGCCGTTAACTCTCAAGAGATTGACTGTCTTACAGCCATAATGTTCCGCTGCTTTCAGAATGCACTGTTCGATTCCTTCGGACAAATAATCGCCCACGATGCAGACGATCTTGACCTTAGGATACTGAGCCTTTAGAAGTTTGATTAGTTTGACATAGGCACTCAGAAAATCAGTGTCCTCCAGAGCCGCTGCCTGGTCGTAGTCAGTGGCGGCATCGGCTGCCGTGAAGACAGTTTGGAATACGGCTTCTCCCGGTGCGGACGCCTTGTTGCAAAGGACCTCGTCTCCAGGGTAGAGCGGGCAATCGTTGTGGGCCCAGTCGTTGGTCCCGCCATGGATGAGGACGATGTCAGGATTACCGACTCCGCCTTGGCGCAGATAACGCTGGATGTAGCTGTTTTCATACCAGTGGTTCCCGCTTTTTGCTGTGTTGGTGCTGCGAGTGACGGCAGAGCCGGAGTAGGACATGTTGAGGTCCAGGACAGCATTCTGCATATGCTGGTAAATCAGCTGATACCAATAGGTCTGGCTCACCTTCGTAACCGAACCGTCGTTGCAAGGATAGTGGTAATTGTATCCTGCAGGAATATAGCCGGCGAAAGAGGAGATGGAATCGCCGATGATGCTCACTCGCTTGGCTGCTGCTGCGCGAGGTGAGGGATCGGCTTTCAGACCGTCCGGCATCGGAAAGGCGGACGAGGAAGCACTCCAGCCAGTCCCTAGCGCCTGGAGCAGGGTACCGTCGGAAAAAGCCGCCGGCGTTATGCCGGTGCAGCCGCCAGTCGTTTCTTCATTGCCGGCATAAACGGCAAGAGAAGCGTCCCTGAAGCACTTATCCAAGGAAAGAGCCGCGCCGCCTCCGCCATAAATAGCACCGTAATGGATGAAGGTAGTGCTAAAGGATTCGATGGCTTTGTAGCGGACGAGGACCCTTGATTTTTCGAGGTTGGAGTATGAATTGCGGACGGTGGTGGTTCCATTTTGGTTTTGGAAGCCCAGGATACCTCCCACGCCACCGATACAGGTAGCGCTGTCACTGCCTTTCTGTGCATTCTGTATGGAGGCCTTAATCAGTGAAGGCAGGGCCGCGCAGTTCTCAATCAGAACGTTGTCTCTGGAAACCACGTAACCGACGATGCCTCCGACCAGATTGTAACGGGATGTGTTGGTCCCTGTGGAATACAGCGTGCCTCCTGTATAGGCACACTGGCTGATGGAAACGCTGCTGCCCGTTTGAGAGTCGACAGCTCCGGCGATACCGCCCACGCTGTACTGTCCTTGAACATCGCCGTAAGCTACGCAGGAACGAACCTCGGCGCTTTCCCCATTGCGGGGGAAAAGACCTCCGACGACGCCGCCTACATTGAATTGACGGCAGGAAATATTCGCCTTGGAAGAACTGACACAAGCTTCAATGGTCCCGTTCTGTAAGTAGCCCACGATGCCTCCGACCCAATAACCAGTCGAACTTACGGCAGATAGCGACGCGCAGTCTTTGACGACGGAATGGCCTGTTACGCTCCCGGCAATGCCGCCGACACAGTGGTAGCCGGAGTAAACCTCTGCACCTTCTGCCGCCGTGCATGCCTCGATGGTGCTGCTGTCAGTCAGGAATCCAACAATGCCGCCCGTATGCTTGCCGAATGAGGAGAGTTGCCCTGAGAACAGGCAAGACGTCACTTGAGTTGAACTCGCATAACCTATGATGCCACCACTGAAGCCGTGGTTGTTTTTGTCAGTTGTAATGCCGTCCCACTCATCCCAAGCGAAGCGTGCAGTCGATTTCAGGCTGCCGTTGACGGAGCAGTCTTCCACTCTGGAATGAATGGTTTTTCCGGCGATGCCACCGAAGAAAAGCTGATCGGATGTGAAGTTTACTCCTTCCAGATGGAGATTTTTCACCGTAGCTCCATCGAGAATCGAGAAGAATCCGGCTGGTTGGTTCACCGCTGTGTTTTTGACGTGAATGTTGGAAATGGTAAAGCCGCCTCCGTCGTAGTGACCGCGGAAGGCGGGAAGCGGTGTGAATCGGAAGTCATAGGGAAGTTCGATGTCCGTCGTTTGTTTGAACCAGGATTGGGCGAAAGAGGCATCAGCCCCTTTTTCCAGCATGGTCCGGATGTCCATCCAGGAGGAGACAAGGTATGGATCCGATTCAGTGCCCAGACCTTTCTGCGAATAAGGCTCCGGTCCCAGAACGTCGGTGTACGGCTTGAATACCAGTACATTCTCGAGAGATTCAGCCAAGAGCGGCAGATCTTTGACATAGAAGCCGTCGAGGGAAACGGAAGCGGGAGCGTCCAGGGCGATGGCGCCGGGCTTGCTGGCGGCTGCTTTAGATGCCGGGAACGCAGCTTTGTACTTTTCGGCTGTCTGAATCGGCTTGTCGGATGGAACAAAAGCATCCCGAGAAACATTCCAGACATAGGTCCCGATTTCCTTGCCATTGTCCAGGATAATGGCATCTCCCTGCTCAAAGCGGATTTTGCCGCTGGCGGGGTCTGCTACCGACTTCACGCTGAAGTTTTCAATCCGGGCGCTGATCTCCATCAGGGAGGTATCGGCGTCCATGCCGGGATTCTGGTTCTCTTTTTTACAGGATGCAGCTACCAATATGATGGCTGCCAGGGTGAGAATTCGTTTCATATACTAATGTGCAAAACCGGTGTAGTCTGTCTGTAATTTGTCCGAGCAGGTGTAGACGTTCTGGACGCCGCTGCCAGGAATGGTCTGGTAAGCTCTGATGGTCCAGCCTTTGGCGGTAGCGGGTTCTACTCCTGGAATTGTTGCATACCAGTAGGTGGTCAAGTCTTTCGACCAGGTGACGGTATTCTTGTTCAGTTGCGTGCGGTAGAAAGCTGATACGCACATGTCCGCGAGACTCTTTCTGACCCGTTGCATGGGATATTTGCTTCCTTTGTACTCGATTTCGACTTTCCAGTTGCTGTCGTCATCTCCCCAGATGGCGGCGATGAAGCAGTCTTTGAGAGTGGCTTGTCCAGGACGGAAGGTCGAGGCACGAGTGGCGTCCGAATTCTGGTTCATGTATCCACCGGCGGTCCAGGAGAAGCGATAGTCTTTGTCTCCCTGGATTTCACCATAGGTCTGGTTCCCGTCGTACACCCTCATCTGGGCATCATTGTCGTCCATGTTCGTGCCGCGGGCAACCCAGTTATAGATACCGGCTCCGCGGATGTCGTAATAGGTATAGCCATTGGGCGAACCCGCTGCGGAGAGATTGCCGCTCCACCAGGCTCCGCATACGGCGCAGTGGACATGCTCGTAGATTGGAGTGCCGCCGGCCGTGCTATATTTGTGGTGAATGTAGTTATGCGTATAATGGGTGTGGCCGATCATGAGGTGAGCTTCATGGAACGGGGTCAAGGCTTCCAGTACGTCGGCATAGTGCCGGTCATAGCTCACGCAGGCACCGTCGGCTTCCACGCCATATCGCCATGGAATATGTGCTACAAGGATCACCATCTTGTTTTCCTTGTCCGGGACCAGTGCGAGATCCTCCTGCAACCATTTCCATTGCTGGTCGGTCAGTCCGCCGTCATAGCGCCAGGTTGTGGTCCGGTTCTCTTTGCAGATGACGTTGTCCACGACCACGATATGGGCTTTTCCTCGGTCAAAGGAATAGTCTGTAGGACCGAATTGGTCGATGTAAGATTGGGCTGCTTCGTAAGGTGTCTGGTAGGTGGCGTCATGATCATGATTTCCGATGCACTGGAAGAAGGGGAGGTAGCGGTCTCCGACCTTGACGTTGGACATGCTCTCCTTCATGGACGGCCACATAAAAGGGCTGTCCTCGATGATGTCTCCTAAGGTGATGGCGTAGGCATTGGGATAGAGCCCTTTCTTCTGCTGCGCCCCGAGGGAGGATACGATGTCAGGAATGGTTTCCGTTACGAATCGGTCATGTTCAGCCACAGTATTACACTGAGGATCGCCGACGGCAATCAACGTCCAGTTTTCTTCAATCGCAGGCAGTTTCTTGAGCGTAAAGTCGTTACGGTTCATTTGTTTGCGGTCGAAAGCTTCAGTGGAATAAAACAGGGGAATATGCGTTTCAGGATCTGTCGGTATTTCATATTCGGCCGGAACTGTCATGTAGATGTTCCGGGTGTAACGATTTGCCTGGAACTGGTAAACGCCGTTCTCATCCGTGGTCGTGAAACTATAGCCGTCCGTTATCCGGATACCGGGAATACCGAGGCCGGAATCCTGGTCTTTCACCAGCCCGACGGCATTGTTATTAGGGTTGATGACTGTCCCGGCGATTTCGTCATAGACAATCTTAGGCTTTTGCTCTTCTTGCCCCTCATTTTCACCTTCGAAGTAGAAGTCGGGAATGGTCGGTTTCGTGCAGCCGCACAAGGCTGCCGCAAACATGCATCCGTATAGAAGTATTTTTCTCATAGTCTCAGAATTTACCATCCCTGGTTCTGTCCCAGGTTCTTGTTTACGTTAAGCGCCGAGGTCGGAATGGGGGAGAGATACATCTTGTCGTCCCATTCCAGGCGGTAATTGTAAATCAGGTAGCCATAGTTTCCTTCAGAGAGGGAGAAGGTCTGGTCGGCTCCCGTGTTCGCGACGGGATAATTATACTCGTCATGTTTTCCGCCCGGCTTGATAAAATACACGGCTCCGTTGAACGAAATGCCATACTGCGCTTCTTCCTGAGTGACATAGATGCCTCGCCATCCAATATGCTTGTAGCGGCGTTCGATCAAGTCTCCATAGTTCCATCTCATGAGGTCGTCGTGGCGTGAACTGCTTTCCATGGCCATTTCGACAGCGCGTTCCCGCATGATCTCCAGCAGCGTATTAGAGAGCGGACGGTTGTGTTTCACATCTTCCGTATAGTACTCTCTCAACCAGGAATCGGCTTTGTATGAGGACTGGGCGGGGTAAATGCTTGTTACGCCGGCTCTCGATCGCAATGCTCCGATTGTCTCATTCCAGACGCTCTCGTTCATCAGTCCGAGAATTTCTGCCGCTTCCGCTTTTATGAGCAGCATCTCTGCATATCTGATGATGGGAAGGGCATTGTAACATAGGGCGCCGGCCCTGTAGTTCTCGGCCTTCTCCTGGTTCCACTTGATCCATGCATAACCCGTGAATGCTTCATTGAATTTGGTGGGTTTGGCTTCTTTCGCCCCGGTGAGGGTCTGGTAGGTATGGCCGGGAGAATTGACCGTCTGCCATAGGCGCGCGTCCCTGTTGAGAAACTCTTCAGTAATGGAGACATTATCCCGCGTTACGGGCGTTCCGTCTGTATTCAGATACATTCTGATGAATTCTTTGGTAGGGGAGTATTGCTGCCCCCAGGTAGGGGAGTTGTATTGTCCGGTGATATCGTGGGAGACGGCCAGGTCTTCCGAAAATTCCCGGCCCCAAATCACCTCCTGCTGGTCCGCCTTGTTGAGCGTAAACAAGTCAGAATAGGCGTTCATGGGCGTCGTGATGTGCAGTGAAAAGACTTGGCTCTCCATCAGTTCATTGGCAGCATCGAAGGCTTTGCGAACCAGTGCTTCTGCACTTTCGTACTGTTTGTTCCAAAACGCACCGGTCGAGGGATTGATGTCGTGGTACATCCGGAATGTTCCTTCCCAAAGGCAGATCCGTGCCATGTAAGCCAGGACGACATATCGGTTGACGTTGGTACGAGAAAGCTCCAGGTCCTCATTGCAGTTCATCGCTGCGTAGTCAAGGTCCTCCAGGATTTTGTGAAACACAAACTCGCGGTCATCCCTGCCCTGATACAGAATCGGGTCATCGGGTTGAAGATAGTTTTCAATCCAAGGGACGTTTCCGAAGGTCTTGATTTTATTCATGTGTGCATAAGCCCTCCAGAAGCGCGCTACACCCATATAATGTCCCCATTTGGCCTCGCTTACGTTCGGTTTCGCCTTGTCCATGTTATGGATCATGTAGTTGCACTGGCGGATAAAGCTGAAGTTCCCGCTTTCCCAGCCGCTTCCTTTGTCAGCACTCCAGATTCCGGGGTGGTAGAGGTCGGAAGAAAGTTTCGTGGCGCAGAAATCAGTATAAGCGTCATTCCCGATGGCTACGCTTGTTCCAGGAAGGGCCGAATTGGTGAGTCCGTTGGCATAGATCCTCAGGTCGTTTTCCGTCGAGAGGAAGACCTCTCCCGAGATTCTGTTGTCCGGATCCCTTGACAGGAAATCGTTGCAGGACACTGTCAGTCCCGCTGCGACAAGAAGGATGATGGTCTTTTTCATAATGCTCAGAATGTGATGTTTACGCCCAAAGTATAGGATTTGAGCATCGGGTAGCTGAAACCGTCTCCCTGGCCATTGAGGCCGCGGGTGGTGGAGAAGTCACTATCTCCGGAATCGATGACTTCCGGATCGAACATCTTTGTTACTTTATAAATTGGTGAGAAAGTAAAGAGGTTCTCGGCCGAAAGATAGACCTTCAACATGCTGATTTTCAATTTGTCGGTAAGATTCTTCGGGAAGGTGTAATCCAGCGTCAGGTTTTTCAGTCGGACATACGCGGCATTCTGAAGATAATAATCGTTTTCCCATGTAAGCGGGCCGACATTGCGGTTGGCTGCATAGCCGACCCGTCTTGTCCAATAGGGTTTGTCTGCAGCGTTTGATACCACCCAGTTTTCCGAAGAGTAGTCGATGTGGGCATAGTTGTTTCCTGTCTGCTCTTTCATCATGTAAGAGTAAGGACGGTTGTACTGGCCCCAGAAGAAACCGGATTCATTAGCCGGATACCAGTCCCGGTGGCCGATTCCCTGAAAGAACATGGAAAGCCCGATGCCCATGTAATGCATATCGATGTTCAGACCGAACTGATAGTGCGGCGTAACATTCCCGATGCGCTCCAAGTCGCCGTGATCACGCAATGTACCGGCGCCGACATCAATCTTCCCGTCACCGTTGATATCAATGAATTTGAGGTCACCGGCATAAGCCTGGAAGTTGTCTCCATTTTTGTGATAAGCATCTTTGGCCCAGTTTCGGGCTTCCGCGTTGGAAAGGAAATAACCGTCGGTCCGGAACCCCCAGATCTCGCCCAGTTCCTTGCCGGTGTAGTAGTCCAGGATATCTCCTGACGTGTTGTTGAAGGCTGCCACCCAGGTGCGGCTATCCCAAAGGCTGGCTTTGATCGAGTAGTCGAACGGCTTTCCCCCGATGCTTCGCTGGTCTTTCCAGGCTAGCGTCGCTTCCCATCCATGCGTCGTCAGCGCTCCGTAATTGCCCTTCGGCGCCGATGCGCCGTATATGGCCGGGAGCTCCGGACCGTTGATGTAAAGATCTTTGGTGTCACGGACATAAATATCACCCGAGAATGAGAGGCGGCTCTTCAGGACATCGATATCCAGGCCTACATCCCATGTGTTGACTTTTTCCCAGGTCAAGCCATCCGGAATGTTGGTCGGAAGACCGGCCACAGGGACCTTGGCTCCGTTGAACAGAACGCTGCTCCGGCCTACTCCGACCGTTTCGAGATACTGGTAAGCACTGATATTGGCATTGCCAAGGGCTCCGTAGTTGCCGCGGATCTTGAGATTGTCCAGGAAACTCCGGCTCCATTTCATCCAGGGTTCCTCGGATACCCTCCATCCCAGTGAGCCCGAAGGGAAGAAGCCCCAGCGTTGGTTGGACGGGAACTTGGAGGATCCGTCATACCGGGCAGAAACCTCAAAGATATACCGGTTCAGTAGTGTATAATTGATTCGGCCGAAGAATCCGACCAGGCCGTACGAGGCGTTTCCATCGTTGTCGGATAAGGAAATGGTCGTAAACTCGCTGCCTCCGTCGTCCATCAGTTCGAAGTTCGGGATGGAATCATACAACAGACCTTTCCGCGTTACATAATAGGCTTTCCGGTGATAATCCTCTATGTTCCAACCGCCAACTACATTGAGGTCGTGTTTGTCGCCTAAGTTTGGCGTCCATGTCAGGACTGCATTGCCGGTGAAGATGTCGTTTTCTGTACGCCAGATGGATTTGTAGGTATTCTCCTGCTCCGTTGAATTAAGGATGGCTCCCGGGGAAGGGGAGTAGGAACTCTGGCCCATATAGCGTTCGATTCCGTTGCGGTGGGCCTTGTAGGTGAAGTCGCCCCTGAACTTCAGGACATTCTTGATGGGAACAATCTCCAGTCCGATAGTCTCGCTCAGGGACATGTTGTTGTTCTGCTGTCGTGTGTTTCCCTCCTTGAAAGCCTCGTAGCCGTTCCAAGAGGCACCATAGGTATAACTCCCGTCAGGATTCGTGACCGGGAAGATGGGAAATCCGTAATACTGTATCTGATTCAGGATCGTCGTGGAGGAGTTGACAATCGGCTGATTGTAGATATTCCTATATAAATAAGTATTGGAATCGACGGATAGCCAAGGAGTGATCTTCGCGTTAACCTTGGCGCGGAAATTATATTTGGAGTAGTTCTCTTTCCCAATCTTGTAGATTCCGTCCTGGCCGTAATAGCGTCCCGTGATGCGGAAACTGAATTTCTCGCTTCCGCCGCTGACCGAGACTGCGTGTGACGTGGATAGATTGGCACGTTTATAGACTTTCTCCAGCCAGTTTGTACTTGCGAAGTAGCGGTAATTGCCATCTTGGTCTAATCCGTATTCGTCCTTGTTCCCGGCTGCCCTCCATGCCCGGAACGCATCGAGGTAATCACTGCCGATGGTATACTGGTTCAAAGCACCCGGGCTTTTTCCGGCGGATGTGGGTGTCCGGGCGACATTCTCATAGAATTCGTAGGCCGATTCCAGCCACTCCAGACCGTCCGTGACAATATGGTCTTCCCACATGACAGTGCGCTGATTCAAGGCGATGGAGCCTTGATAATTCACGCTCACTTTCTCTTGCTTTGCGGTTTTCGTGGTGACGAGAATGACGCCGAAAGCTCCGCGCGCACCATAGACAGCCGCGCTGGAAGCGTCCTTGAGGACAGATATTGTTTCAATGTCGTCCGGGTTGACGGCTGTCAGGGATCCTTCGACACCGTCGATGAGTATCAGAGCGCTGCCGCCCTGGCCGATGGAGTGGGAGCCTTGACCCGCGCCGCCCATCGAGGCCCTTGTCTTATAGGAGGTACTTCCGCCGCGGACGTAGATGGCACCCGTGTGGTTCGGTTTTCCGTCACTTTGTATAATGTTGAGACCAGCCACCTGACCCTGCAAGGAGCGGGCAACGTTGGGGTTGGTCCGTTTGTCGAGTTCATCTCCAGAAAAATTTTCTATAGCACCGACAAGTTGCGTCTTTTTCAGCGTGCCATAGCCGACAACGACCGTCCCTTCCAGCGCCATGGCATCTTCTTCCATGGAAACGTTGATGACTGTTCTGTCCCCGACCGTCTGTTCCACCGTCTTGAAACCGATGAAATCGAAGACGAGGACATCTCCAACTTCGGCGCGAATGGTATACGTACCGTCCAGATCGGCACTCGTGCCGTTCGTCGTACCTTTTACTATAACTGAAGCTCCGACCACCGGTTCCCCGGTAGCCGCTTCCGTTATTTTTCCGCTGATGCTTCTTACTTGAGCCTGTAGGTTGCTGCAAAACACAAGGCCCAGCACGAGCGGAATGATGACTTTGAGTCTGTCTTTCTTCATAGAGAGCAGTGTTCTATTTGCTTGCAATCCGAATAGCGTCACTGACAACCCTGTAAGGACAGCGGGCGCGTGCCCGAAACTCACTTGCAAAATTAGAGATTATGTGAGAAAAATCAAATTTTTTGTCATTTTTTTGCAAAAAAATTTGGGGGGGGGTATTCTTTTATATATTTGTAGAGCAATTCGAAATAGCTCACTGCCCGGGACAGTACGCGGACTCGCCGACGCACTGTTTTTTTGTTATAGGGTATGAAACGAAAACTCATTTTTGCTCTGACGCTGCTATCGCTCGCTGCTGTGCTTTCCTGCCACAGGGAGTCGGGCCCGGTAGGCATCGATCCGAATGCGGTCCTGCCCTCCGATGTCCGCTACGATGAGACGAATTCTTCCTCTACGGCGCTGGGATTCTACTGGGAGGTGGATGACGCAATCGCTGCGGGTGCCGTATCTTTCACGGCCCAGATTATCAAGGATCCGTCACTGGGAGCCAGCGTATATACCAGCGAAGCATCGCAGACACTCCAGGCTTCAAGCCGTCCCAACGACGGTATTATTTTCAATGGTCTGACGCCTAATACCAAGTATTATGCGCGCGTAAGGGCCAATTATCCGCGTTCGGTCTATTCAGACTGGGCGTATGTCCGCAACGACAAAGGAGAGATGGCCGTCATTAAATTGGGCAAAGGCATCGTGGACGAGAGTATCAAGGCCGTGACCGGTGCTACTGCCCGCCTGGTGGACGTGTCTTCTACGACTGCGGTGGTAGAGTGGTCTGTCACCGATTTTTCGGATATGTCCATTGACCGTGCAGCCCGCTCTTCCATCGAGCTCTATTCTGATTCGGACTGTTCGGACCTTGTCGTTTCTTGGGATATTACCGACCCCACGCTGTATCAGGGTCAGCCTCGTTTCATCTTCTCCGGCCTGGAGCCTGATACCGGGTACTGGTTTGTTGCGGAGTGCAGGACGGACACGGAAGATGAAAAGGATGTCACCTTCCGGAGTGAGGCACTGCCGCTCAAGACCGAGAAGTCACAAGCGGTCTGGAAAACCAGTGGATTGGCGACAGTGGGGGAGACCATCCTGTTTCAGGATTTCTCAGAACTGATCTGGGGCGGAGATGCCGTCAACAAGGCAGTCGGCTATTCCGCGGAGAAGCGTAGCTCCGTTACGGCACTTGCTCCCGCCAAGGGATGGAATCCCGTCGGGGGCGATTATGGCTACTATCTATGTACGCCTGGGACGGAAATGGGACTCTATAACAGTATCCATAAGGCCTTGGCGGGATCCGGTACCACACTGACCCATTGGGCGGAGCTCCGGGAGGATCCGTCGGTGGTAGGCATGATTTGTGGCCGGCCGGGCTCCGTCAAGGTCGGTGCTTCTTCCAAGGTCGGCGCCATCGTTACGCCTCCGTTGTCCTGTCTGTCGTCCGCAGCGACCGTTGAGCTGCGCTTCAAAGCTTCTCCATATGGCTCGTCCCAACAGTCGCTGGACCCGCTGGGCGCCTGTGTCCGTCTGCTGGACGGTGTCACGGTCTCAGCGAACATCGTCACTGCGGCCAAGAGTAACATCGTCGTGGAGAATTTCGACCTGCACAATGACCTCTCCCTGGCTGAATATACCGTTACGGTCCACAATGTGACACCAACATCCCGTCTGGCAATCGGCGGGTATCGCGCCCCAGACGAAACCGGTCAGCATCGCATGGTTCTGGATGATATATCCGTCAAGGTGCTTGGTTACGGGGAAACCTCGTTTGAAGTGGAAACACCCATCGTACAAGCATCGGCAGGAGAAGGTTTCATCCGAGCAGATTGGCAGGCTTGCCAGAATGCATCCTCCTACAAGATTCAATACAAGAAATCTTCCGATTCGGATTGGCTGGATGCCGGCACGACGACTTATACTTATGCCGTCATCAAGAGCCTGGAACAGGATACGTCCTACGATGTCCGGGTTCAGGCTTGCTATTCTGAGAAATATGTCTCCGAGTGGTCGCTTCCGAGAAGTGTCACGACGCCCCATGTGGACAAGACTGTAAGCATTACCGCGCCATACATCGATGCGACCCAGATTGGCTTCAAGTGGTTTACGGACAGTGATTATGCAACGGATATTCTGACCAAATACAAGTTGGAACTCTATCAAGGTGAATCCCTTCAGGTCTGTTTGTCTCTCGCTGCCAACGGAGTGCCGGATACGGATGAAATGACAGTACCATCTTCTGACAAGCCCACTCTCTGGACGGCTTCCACGGGCCCTTGCTTCCTCTTCAGCGGCCTCGCCCCCTCAACGGAGTACACACTGAAAGTGACTAATCGAGACCTGCATGTCAGTGCCTCGCTCCGTGTCAAGACCGCAGCTTCACCGGTTGTGCTTCTTCCCTCCGGCAAAGCCTCGGCAGGGGAGACCCTTTTGTACGAAGATTTCTCTGAACTGCTCTGGGGCGGTCTTCCCGCCTTGCAGGATTACAATTACGGTTATCCTGGCTACAGCAGTTCCAACCGCAGCAGCAGGACCACCTTCCTTCCGCTTGTAGGCGAGGACCCGCTCGCGAGTTCCTCGGACAAGCTGTATCTGTGTCCGGCCGGTACGCAGTACGGACTGCTCAACACGACCTGGAGGGCCACGGCAGCGACCCGCCTGGCATCTTGGGGCGCCATCTCCGAGTCTTATGAAGGTAATGCGGGGGGCTCACTCTGCGGTATGCCCGGTCTGATCAAACTCGGCGCGGCATCAGCCTGGTGCCAGATTCTGACACCCGCACTGGACTGCTTGTCGGGCTCTGCCACGATCAAAGTGTCGTTCCGGATGGCGCCTTATACGGATAACGGTGTGAAAGCTTCTGACCCGCTTGATGCGGTTGTGAAAGTGCTTGACGGCGTCACGCTCGCAACAGTCGGGACCATGCACCAGGCTTTCTCATCCGGGACGGCCGTCTATGAAAAGGCATTTACCCTTGTGGATAAAATGGCCTTCCAGCGGTATGAATTTACCATTCCGGACGTGAAACCCGGTGCCCGTATCGCGATCGGTACCTACCGGAAAGGGAGTGATGGAGGACAGCGTCGCGCCTTCTTGGACGATGTCTGTGTCGAACTGATCAAATATCAATAAACCATATAGTTATGTACTTCAAACAACACAATCATCTTTATCACAAACCGGATACGGATGTGGTAAGAGTGCGAATAGAGGTATTCTGTTCGAGCAACTTGAATACGGCGCCGACCGAGACGGAAGATCTTGGAAACGAGACTGATTTCGATTCACTTTGGTAATGGAGGAAAGAAGTATGAAACACATTAATCCATTGATTCTTGCCGCCTTTACCCTTGCGGCGTTGTCCTGTTCAAAAGAGGCACAGGATGCTCCTGAAAAAGTCGGAGGCAAAGGTCTCGTCCCGATGACGGTCTCCGCTACCGGAGCCGACACGAAAACGTATGTTGACGGTACTTCCATCGTGTGGGAGGACTCGGACAATCTCGCTATCTTTGACGGAACAGACAAACAAGTGTTCTCCATCAGTAACATTGCAGGGAAAAAGGCTGACTTCTCCGGAGTTGTCACCGAAGGTTCTACTGATTTCTATGCCGTTTATCCCGCTGATTATGCTTCTGCACTGAATGCGGGAGTCTTGACAGCAACCCTTCCCGCCGCTCAAGTGATTCCGGCCGGGAAGAATGTGGCTCATGGCGCTATGGTGTCTGTGGGCAAAGTGGCTGCTGACAAATCTCTCGGCCTGAAGAATGTCTTCTCTTATCTGACGGTCGAAGTGACCCGTGATGATATCCAAAGCATCGTTCTGAACGGAACGAACCTTGCCGGAGAAGCGACGTTTGACGCGGAAGGCGCTCTGAAGAGCGTAACATCTGGAGTCTCTACCGTGACGGTTACCTACGCAGGCGGTTCCTTCCCTACAGGCAAGTATTACATTCCTGTTCTTCCCGGCACGACCGCAGCTGGTGCTTTCTCCGTTTCCATGACTGCTCTGAACGGCGAGAATGCTGACTGGTGCGCAGAAAAAGTCGCAACCAACGCAGTAACACTTAAAAAGAACGAAGGACTTGCTTTCGGCGAATTGGACACCAAGGTGGACTGGTACTTCAATATCCACGACGCCGCCTCCCTCGAGCGCTTCCGTACCCTCGTTTCCGCCGGCACCTTCCCGACCGACGGTGTGGCGAAGTTTACCGAGAGTTTCGCTGTGGCCGACGGAAACGAACTTGCTGATGCTGACGGCACCTTTACGGGCAGCCTTATCGGCAACAATAATACGCTTACCTGGACGGCTAACGGCAAGCCGCTTTTCAAAACCCTCAACGGAGAGGTTTCGTTGCTGAATATTGCCGGAACTGTCGTCCCCACTGTTGACGGCATGTTTGGAACCATAGCGGAAACAGTAGGAACCGACGGTGTTATCGACGGATGTAAAAACTATGCAAACGGTGTCGTTTCCGTGTCGAAAATCACCGCATGGACAAGAATCGGAATGCTGGCCGGGTTCAGCCAGGGCATCATTAAGAACAGCGAGAATCACGGCGCACTTCAAGTGACGGTTACGGGGAATGCCTCGAACCATGTCGGTGAAGATGGCGGAACTTGGATAGGCGGTATTGCCGGTCAGTTTGACGCTTCCGGGCTTACCGATAAAGTTGCGATGAAGGCCTGTGTGAACAAAGGTCCGGTAGCGCTTACAATCAACGGAACCAGCGCTAATAACTATATGTTTGTTGGCGGCATTACAGGCGGAACAACTGCACATGCGGTAGCTGATGCAGCCGAGGAAGTGGGCAGTATTGACGGATGCTACAACTATGAATCCGTTTCATTGACACTCAAAAACGGCGGTTCCATGGATGACAATGCAGGAACGGGAGGCTCTGCCAACTATTCCAATGTGGGTGGCATTGCCGGTTATGTAGAAGGAAATGTGACGAATTGCTATAACGGAACAGACGCAGATCACTCAAATGCCAAGGTGTCAGCTTTTTATCCGACGAATGAAGAGGCACAGTGTGCTTCCAGACCTGCAGTAGGCGGTATTGCCGGATATGTCCTGAGAAACACTTCCGATTCTTATAATTATGGAAACGTTTCTGTTAAAGGAACATTCGCAGGTGGTGGAGTCGGCAATCCCGGGAACGGTGTTTCTAATGAAGTAAGTCTCGGCGGAATTGTCGGACAGGCTGGTCCTTCCTCCGATGCTGATTTGTATTCGATATCAAATTGTCACAACTATGGTGCCCTTGACCTCGTTGGTTGGATGTCTTATTCAAATGGTACAGGTTTCAATTATGGAAGTATCGTTGGCTTTAGTGCTATAGATCTCACGAATTGCACAAACAACGCCGCCATGACTGTTAACAGTAAGGGAGCCTATAACAGAATAGGTGGTATAGTGGGGAATACGACGGCAAATCTGTCATCTCTTGTTAACAATGGGAGTCTGACCATTAATCTCAAACGTACTTCAGCGGGATCGGTTGATTCTTATAAGCAATTGATGCAGGAGATTTTTGTCGGTGGTATTGTAGGCAAGATTTCTGCCGGAAAAAATATGTCTTCCCTTTCCAATGCCGGAGATGTTACAATAACGGTTGAGAGTGCGGATGATCTTGCATTCTCTTCTGCATCGAAGCACCTGAGCGTTGGCGGTGTGACTGGATATTTGAATTCAGCGACAGCGCTTTCAAAATTCAGCAATTCTGGAGATATTACACTCAACTCTAATCAAGCCCTAACTAAAAACGTTATTCTTGGTGGTGTGGTAGGCTGGTTTGAGAGTACGACATCTACGCTGACTGACTTCTCCAACAGTGGCAACCTGGAGAACAATATATCAACCAGCGGGGAGGTAAATGTGGCTGGAATTACAACACTGATTCAGGCAGCCACTTTCTCAGGAACTACCAGCAATTCCGGAAATATTACCAACAATGGTAGCAGTACTGCTGCATCGGGCGAGAACATGCATATTGGTGGACTCATCGGCGTGATTCAGGGAACTAAGCTCAATGGAACCGCCGGGTCGTATATTACAAATTCCGGTAATGTCACCAATACAGGCTCGTCGCCCTGGCAGACTATTGGCGGTGTCGTGGCTCATGCAAACTCATCTGCTGCGGCAAGTGTTACATATTGTAAGAATACAGGAAAAGTCAGTACTACCGGCGGAAACACTGGCACAGCTTCAAACTTGGTAGTTGGCGGCGTCATCGCACGTACAAACCAGGCGATTACCTTCAATAATCTTGTCAATGGCGATGAGTCTGCAAAGAATGATGCCATCAAGGGGGCCGTGGAAATCAATGCGGCATCTACGGTCTCTTCTCGTATGCTTATTGCTGGCTGTGTGGCCTATACTAGTTGCTCATACAATGCTTCAGTCGCTGGAATGAAGAATTATGGGACTGTGTCGATTAAAGGCCAGGAGTCAAAATACACTTACGGAAGTTATCATTATGTCGGCGGTATTTATTCGACAGATAACTCGGGTAACGGTATTACGATGAATGGAGCACAAAACTATGGCAACATTACAGTTGAGCCTACTCTTCAGTTGCAACTGGGCGGTATTACCGCTTATACTGGAGGTGCCGGTTCGATGGTAAATAATTATTGTGAATGCGACATTACCATCGGCAACACAAAGCGGGCTACATACGTTGGCGGTATTATGGGATACTCTGCAAAGGGAACATATACTGGCAATACTTTTAAGGGAAGAATAACGACCGGGGCCAATTCATCTGCTCTTGTTGGAGGTATCATTGGTGGCTCAGGTAATGTCGAGCCTGCGGTGAACGGGCAACATGTGCAGGCTGTTCTTTCAGTCGGGACTGGTGTAAAAGCGGGGTTAATCTCTGCTGGGAACAACCAGGGGTCCGGAAATAAGGTCTATACAATAGGTACAGACGCCAACCCCACTACAATTTATGCTGGTTCATCTGTGAACGGGACCACAATTACCTCGACCAATTATAAGGATTATCTTCTTGGAGGTGCGGGTTCACTTGGGACACCGGTTACGACCTACACCTTGTACAGTGAAACTTCCTTATAGCTCGGTAGTTTTTTTACACACCTTTCCCCGGGTCCTCTCGCCCGGGGATTTTTGTTTTTCTGCAAGGATTGCTTATCTTTGCAATTGGAGCGGCATTCAAGCGCCGATAATTGTTGTGACACAGGTTGTACTGAACATTAGCAATAAGAAGGACCTTCCTTTCATGAGACATCTTTCCAAAAAGATGGGATGGTCTTATTATGAATATAGCGTTACCGACAACGATGCTTACCGCGAAGCGATGGATGATATCGCTTCTGGCAGAGTCTATTCAGCTGAAAGCGCAGAAGACATGATGGCTCAAATTCTCGGCTGATGGTATGGGAACAAGACGATGCCGAATTGCGGCTGTTGTTCTTATATACCGGCACCCATTCGGACCTTTTCGGCAAATAGTTATTCACCCCGGGCATCGCGCCCGGGGATTTTTATTCGGCCTCCAGTACGAAGACAGCGCTGTTGTTGGCCTTCAGAAGGACCGGATTGAAGCCGCCGCCCGCGAGGAAGGCGCCCGTGAAGGACTTCCCGTCACCCCACCAGCAGCTCTTGTCCACATTCTGCTCCTTGACTTTGTACTTCCGCCCTGGGTCGAGCCCCTGGAGACGGAACGTGTGCGTTCCGACACCCCGGTTCTGGTAGCGGAGGCAGTAGGTGAAGACCACGGCGCGGCGCTTGTCTTCAGAGACATACATCAGCGCATAGTAATCGCCATCGTAGGGAGAGGCAATCCGGTAAAGGTCGCCCGTGAACACCAGGTCGCGATAGCCTTTGTAGGAGGTGATGCAGCGGTCGGCGAGGGCACGCTCTTCGGCCGTGAGGTTTTTCGGCTGGAGCTCCATGCCGAGACGTCCTGCCGCAGCGATGTCGAAACGGAATTTCAGGGAAGTGACATTGCCGGTCTGGTGATTCGGAACCGCGGAGACATGTGAACTCATCACGGCCGCCGGATAAATCAGCGAAGTGCCGTATTGGATGCGCACGCGCGAGACGGCATCCGTGTTGTCCGAGGTCCAGACTTCATTGAAATACTTCAGGGCGCCGTAGTCCACGCGGCTGCCGCCGCCGGCGCAGCATTGGACAATCGTGTCGGGATACTTTGCCCGGATTCGTTGCATGATGCTGTACAGGCCCTGGACATAATCAATATAGAAGCGGTCCTGTTCCTTTCCCAGGAAGGTACTGCCGAAAGAAGAGACCTGCCGGTTGCAGTCCCATTTGATGTAGTCGATATTTGAGGAGAGTTGCATGGTCCGGTCGAAAACCCCATAGACGAAGTCCTGCACGGCCGGATTCGACAGATCGAGAATCCACTGGTTCCGGCTCTGGTACAGCTCGCGGCCCTCACACTGGACCACCCATTCGGGATGGGCCTCGGCAAGGTTCGAATCCGGATTGACCATCTCCGGCTCAATCCAGATGCCGAACTTGAGGCCCTTGGAATGGGCGTAGGAGGCGATATAGTCGATGCCTTCCGGGAGTTTGTTGGTGTTCAGCTCCCAGTCGCCGAGGCCGGCCTTGTCGTTGTTGCGGGGATGGTCCATGGCGAACCAGCCGTCGTCCAGTACGAACATTTCAAGGCCCATGGAGGCCGCGTCGTCGATCATCCGGAGCAGGGTCTCTGTCGTGAAGCTGAAATAGGCGCCCTCCCAGCTGTTCAGCAGGGTCGGATTCACCTTTCCGCCGCCGTACACGCCATGATTCCGGGCCCAGCGGTGGAGGTTCCGGGAGGCACCGCCTGCTCCTTCCCCGCTCCAAG
>Ga0247611_10003592_pt1 | contig 22730 bp, 25 predicted proteins | sample 177DNAGHGhighgp2_FD_192422 | JGI IMG/M metagenome (GOLD analysis project Ga0247611, IMG submission 192422) | Sheep rumen microbial communities from Palmerston North, Manawatu-Wanganui, New Zealand - 1770 DNA GHGhigh gp2 | ecosystem: Host-associated > Mammals > Digestive system > Stomach > Rumen... | reverse complement strand
TTATACCAGTGGTGGGACTTTCATTCAGGACATCACTTCATCAAGCGAGGGTCTGCAACAATTGCAGAATGAGGTCGATTTAATTGAAACCGCCCTTGGTTTTAACGAGGATGGAACTAAATCAAATTTTGATACAACAAACCAGGATGTTATTTTAGCATCTGACGATGTTGTTGCTGCTATTCAGAAGGTTGCTAATGCAATCGCAGGTATGGACAAAACTGCAAGTGCAGTTAACGGACAAGTCGTAACAACAGTAAGCGAGGCTAATGGTGTTGTTTCTGAGACTAAGGCTAATGTAAAAGACCTTCAGTTAGGTGGTTACACAAAGGATGCTAATGCAACTGGCACAATCAGTTCAACTGATACCGTGAACACCGCATTAAGCAAACTTGAAAATACCATTGCATCTAACAAAGTTACTTCAAGTGACGAGTCAATCACTGTAACAACAACTTCTTCCGGCACTGACATCATCGTGAATGTCGATGGCACAACAATCGTCAAAGATGCAACAAGTAACGCATTGAAGGGTAATTACACACTTCATAAACTTTCAAATGATGAAGTTACTGCTTTGTCAGATACCAACGTAAAAGAAGCATATCGTCTTCAAACCATTGGTGGAACTGCTGCAATCGGTGATGTCATTAAGATTTATAAGGATAGTTCTTTAAAGTCAGTCGCATTAAATGACCAAAGTCTTGATTTTACATATATACTTGCGGATGGTACAGAAAGCACTGTTGGTGTTGATGTTTCTAAATTCTTAGCAGAAACTGAATTTGCAGATGGTTTACAGGTTGTTAACCACGTTGTTTCCGTAAAGCGCGACTCAACTTCTGAGGGTTTCTTGACAGTAGGTGCTAACGGAATTAAACTTAGTGGTGTACAAGCTGCAATTGATGCAGTTAAAGTAACAACCGATAATACGAATGCAACTTACGTAAATCTTGCTGTTGATAATGCAACTGGTCGTGTCCTTACATTGACCAACAAAATACAAGCAGTCGCAACAGCAGACGCAACAAACCAAGGTCTTGCTGAGGCTTCTGAAGTTAAGACTTATGTTGATAACGCTGTTCAGTCTAAAAACGTTAGTGCAGAAGGTGATAACTATGTAAGTGCAACCGCAGCAAACAATAAGGTTACTGTTGCAACTGACGTACAGAATTTAACTTTCACACAAGGTTCAGGTTCAACTGACAGTACATTATCAGGTACTGCTCAAAGTCTTGCAGACGGTGCTGATATTGCAACTAAGGTTTCATCATTCACAAATGCAAGAATTGAAGAAGAGATTGCAAAACTCGACAGTTCAGTTGCAGCAACAGCAGCAGATGGCAACCAGTATTCAGTACTTACAGGAGTAACCGAAGCTGACGGTAAACTTACCGCTAAGACTGAAGTTAAACTTGCAGCCGTTGCTAAAACAGGTGCTGCTTCTGACGTTAGTGTTGCAGATTCAAACAATAAACTTACTGCAACTAATGTAGAAGATGCTCTTGCTGAAATCGTTGATAAAGCAGATGCTTCATTGAACAGTGTATCAAGCACCAACGGTGCAATTGCTGTCGGAACTAAGGACGCTAATAAGAATCAAGCGTTAACATTCCAAATTGGTGCCAACTGTGCAAAGGAAGCAGACGGAACAACAAACATGCTTACTATCGAAAATGATGGTTTAGTTCTTTCCAATACTTGGGATTGTGGAACTTTCTAAGTTGAAAACTCTTAACAGTAATAATTTTGTGGGTAGGTTGTTAAAATCTGCCCACATTTTTTATTTGGTCTTAAAAAATGCCTTTGTTCTTGATATTTATAGTAAAGGCTTTAATAAAGAATAAAAAATTAATCAATATATATTATGGCATCAAGAAAAATTCAATTACTTAGAAGCACAACAGTTTATAATAGTCGTGAATTGGCTGAGGCATCTTTATCTGCACTATTTGCACAACAGGCAAATTTAGCGGATGGTGAAGTTGTTTTAGCGAGATATAAAACCACAGACGAACAAGAGAATGAAATAATTAAGTCAGTTCTTGGTATTTACAATAGTAAATTAGATATGAGTGGTTTTACCATTGTAAGGGATGCTGATGAAGCAAGTTCATTGCTTGAGGCACTTGAAGATAGGGTTTCAGATTTGGAATCAGAAATGGATGGCCTTGATTTATCGTTCAATATTGACGGTAAAGAAGATACAAATGTTCCTCAGGAAAGCAGTGATAATAGCAGAATTATTACTTCATTGGCTCAAGAAAATGGTCAAGTTTACGTTGGTGAAACCTCAACAAAAGAATTATTGCTTACAGGCTATGAAAAGGCAAATACTGTTGGCCCAATAACTGGTAACGATACAATAGAATCAGCATTAAACAAACTTGAAAACAATATCGAAGAAGTAAAACCATCAATTGATGAAACAACCATTCAGATGGATAGCAATGATGTATTATTCTCAGGTTTGCGTTTAATTCAAGTTAATAATGAGGATATTACCGACCCAAATGTTAGAGAACAATATGTATTAGGTTATCAAGTAGGACAAAATGACCCAGTTCCCGTAAGTGGTGATGTTATTAAAGTTTACAAAGATAGTTCTTTAAAGGAAGTATATCTTGGAACGCAATGGGATAGCGTTGATTCAAATGACGGAACTGTAAAACACGTTCATTATGTTGTACAAGACAACATGATTTTCATCGATAGCGAGACATATCAAGTCATATCAGAAACCGATAGAAGCCTTTATGATGCTTCTTCACGGAACGTGTACACAATTAAGAAAGAAACTCTCACAGAGGAAGAGTATCTTAATTTGGATGCAGAACAAAGAGCGTTATACGAATATAATGCAAGTACCAACGCATATGACATTAAATATGAATACCGTATAATCCATGATGACACATACGCAAAATTGACAAATTTGCAAAAAGAACTGTACACACAATCAGTGCAAAACGGCTATCAGATTAAAGAAGATAAAAAATACTTGTCAAGCGAAGAGTACGATGCAATTTTTGACGGAGATACTACGGCAGTTTACGAATCATTGGAAAGAATTCAGCAGCAAACCGGAAAATCTGATTTCTGGCAATCATTGAATTTTGTCTACATCCTTGATGATGGTACGTATCAAATGGTTAAGGTGGATGTTTCAAAATTCCTATCTGAGAACGAATTTGGACTCGGTCTTACCGTAGACGATAACGGAACGGTAAGCGTTTTATTGGGCGCAGGCCTTAGCTATCGCGCTTCCATTGGGGCTACTGATAGACGAATCCATGTGAATATCGACCCAACATCTGACAGCGCGCTCACAGTAAGTCAAGACGGTCTTAAACTTGATTTAACTGATATAACCGATAATCAACTGAATTCTGTTACCAGTGGTAACAACGGAATTACCGTATCTGAAAAGGTAGACAACAATCAGTCGATTTCACTTCAACTTTCAGAAACAGTCAAGACAAACGTCACCGATGCACAGTATGCTGGCGAAACTGTAGTAGAGGAAGTTGGCGGTGAAACCATTGTAACGGAAGTCCACAATAACATACTTCAAATTAAAGAGGACGGTCTTTACCTTGATTCAACTTGGGATTGTGGTGAATATTAAAACAAAAACATATCTTAGATTACTTTGAAAATGTGGATTCCTTATGATTCCACATTTTCTTTTGCACTATCCTTACTTAATGAATAAAGTTTCGGACACAATTCTGTTAACCCGTCAATTCTATCTGTAACATACTTTTCTATACGTTCATAATCAACATCAGTATTAGAAAACTGTTCTTCGAGAATGAAATCGTGAATGTCTACAAAAACCGAAACTGCAACATCCAATTCGTTTAATATATTCTGTAATTTTCTTTTTTGTGCCATATTCATTCTTCTACGTCATCTTCATTATTTTCAATTATTTTGTCAAAGATATCTCTAAGATTACCAATAACAACATTCGGGTATTTTTTTGACATAAAATTGTTGCTATTGGCATCTTCATCAACAATACTTAAAATACTATTAGGTAAAATGCCATCCTCACTAAATTTTGTAAGGTCTGCACTTGTAAGTTTACTAATTGCCTTATTATATGCTTCAAGTTCAACTTTTATTTCTTCACGTTCATATTCTTTCATTCGTTTTAGATAATCTGACTTGATTTCTTCCCAATTCATACCAATTTCATTAACATATGGTGGAACCTTATCTACGGTTGTCCAAAATTTAATTTCCTTATCTTCCATTGTCATCAAATCAGTATATGTATCTTGGTCAGTGACATTATAAGGTTGACCTGAAACCAGTTTACATTCTTCTTTTGTAAAGAATTTTCTTTGGCTTGGGTCTGTAATCAGAATATTATCAATTTCTTTTCCTTTATCATTAATTCCTATTCTTATGTCACGTGAGAAGCATACAAGTAGTGGCCTAATACGTTTATTGAACATTTCAACGTATTTTGCTACATTGTATTCAAAATTATCATCACAGTAATGTTCGTCTTCATCTTCAACAATATCGTTGCTCAGAAGGACGCAATTAAACAAAATTTCATCTTTTTCAGAGAATGATTTACCATAAGTCTTTTTACCAAATTCTAATTTTGACATTGGATTTACACCGTGCAAAGCGTATTCTTCTTTGTGTTTTTTGTATTTTCTAAGAAATTCTTTTGTAACATCTTTATTTTCACCGTCAATTTCAGCAAAATAATATGTTACACGTTTAACATCACTGTCATTTTTCTTTTTACCAGTATTAATGTAGTAAATACTGTCACCCATATTGACATTGAGGTTATGTTTCAATGCTAATTCATACCAAGCCTGTCTTGACTTCTTATTTCCAGCAGCAGTAAGTTCGTTACAAGACCGTTTATAGGCTTCCATACTTGTTTTGATTTTACCAACAGTCGCGATTTCTTTCAAAGGTATCTTCAAATTGTAAATTTTCTCCACATAATCATAATACGCATTAAGAAAACCGACACCATCACCTTTTAAAAGCAAAATAGCGTTTTCATTTAAAAATCTTTCAATATATTTTGGCATTTTCTTTGATTTAATCGTATTACCGACAAATTTTAATGAGCCATCAGGGAAAAGGTCAAGATAGTTCTTACGAGATAAGTTAAGGCTGTTATCTATGTATTCGTCAAGACCAAGACCCATTTTATTGATACCGCCATTATAAGCACAATTCATAAATGTATCCTCAAATTCAGCGATATCTGCATCAACTTCAGTATAAGATTTACCTGCTTTAGTATTTCTGCCTTTTCCGTTACTAATATACGGATTTTCTTCTGTATATCTGAATTTTTCAGGTAATTCGAAGTTAAAACCATCAGTATCGCCAACAACGGGTACATAATTGTATTCATTTCCAAGGTTTTTGCCTTGATATGTTGACAAATTAGAGAAGTGATATATCATTAACCTTAACGCCTGTCTGCCGATACACGTTGTTTCTTCAGCACAAAGTATATCAGAGTGTGGAAATGGTTGTCCTGAGCCATAAGAACCAAAAAATCCATTACAAATCAGTTTAATACAAGTCTGTGTATTGTCATAAACATTTGCAATAGCCTCAATTTCTTTCTTTTTGTGTTCAAGTTCTATCTTTTTCTTCTTATCATTTGTTTTTTCTATTTCTTCTGCAAGTGCAATAGCCTCTTTTATCTTCTTTTTCTTCAAATCTTTATAATATTCGCGTTCAGTAAGCAAATATTCAAGAAGACTTGGCATAGTATCCTGCAAATCAACTAAAGTTCTGATACCAAATGTAAGAATGATTGACGGATAAAGCGAATTATAGTCAAGTTTTGCTTGTTTCTTGATAAATCCGCATTTCAAAAGTCGTGAAAGGCCACCTGTGAACTTTTTTGTATCAATAAGTTGTGGTATTGCAAGGTTATTTTCGTAACTCCATGTTAACATGATGTACTTCCATACCGCAGCAGTACCCATTGTGCAACATTTATCAAATGAAACGGGCAGCATTTTGCTAATAAAGTAGTTTGTTACATTATATTTGTATTCTACTTTATCCGTTTCCCATAAGTCATCAAGAAGATATCTTTCAACGATATATCTTCCTGTTTTAAGTTCAAAAATCTCTTCAGTTTTGTTGTCTTTTATCTTATTTTCGCCTATTATGCTATAACGTGGCCTAATATTGTTATTTTCATCAGTATAGGCCTTATTTTCATCATATTTTAGCCAATTTCCGTTTTCATCGTTAAACAAATACGTTAAAGACCTATCTTTCCAAGTTTCATTGATTAATTTGCCAGGAACATAAACACGATTTTCCTTATTAAGTTTGGAATACTTGGTGATATATTTAAGGTTTGCTGACTTAATATTAGAATTAACGGCCATAGCACGTCTTACGGCAAATAAAGAATCGGTCAAATGGTGTCCCCACATTACTGTTGGATAATAATACTCCATTTCACCACCTAATTTAAGTACAGATTGTTTGTCTTTCTTGTAAATTCCGTTTTTAAAACGGCCTTCGGTAAAAGATTTCAGTGAACTTCCATGTTTTTTTAACCTTACATCAATAAAATTACCATCAAAGTTCTCTCTGTTGTGTCCTGTTAATATGTCTGGCTTAATTTCATATATAATATCAAAAAATTCACCAATTGCCTTCAATTCATTATTGAATTTTTCTTCACCTTGGCCTTCAACGGTTATGATTTTTTCAAAACCTTTATTTGTTTTAATGCCTATTTGGTCAATCATATCGACTTCAGGGTTAAGACCTGTGGTTTCCAAGTCATAAATTATCCTAACAAGGTCATCATAATCATCATAACCCTTAAATTGGCGTTTTCCTGTTTGAATCATGAATTGTTCAACAGGTGCGACACAGATATAGTCTTTTGAACCGTAGTTTTTGTCTTTTGGACCAGGGTAAATAGGCATACCACCTTTACTGAAGAAGGACATAAAATCAGTAAAGGTCATTGCTCCCTTTGCATAGAACAAAAGGTTATATCCATTTATCATTCTTTCGGGAACAGTTCCGTCATTTCTTTCAACTCTTAGTGCTTTACAACCAATATTATGCTTTAAAAGCATCTTTTTGGTTGTTTCTCTATCACCATTAAACAAAGATTGGGCGGTTTTCTTCTTTGCCCATACAAATGGTTTAAATTCTTCCCTTTTTATTCTTTTTTCACCCTTTTCATTCCTGTATATGATGGACACTTTATCATCATTATAACCACACTCAAATTTGATAATGTGTTCCATCGGGTCATACCCTGCGAAAAAGGTATCAATAACCTCTTTTGTTATCTTTTTATCGTTCATTGTTTTCAGTAGTTTTTAAATCTTAAATTAAAGCCATTCTTTAATAGCATCATTAAGTCTCTTTTTACAAATATACTACTTATATTATAGAAAACAAAACTATTTATTAATATAATGTATCAGAAATAATATTTTTTAACTTTAAAAATAGGATGCCAGACAATAACCGTAAGAAAATTCAACTATACAGGAATGCGGAAATATACACACCTTCTGCCCAACAAGGTTTATCAGCACTTGAAGTGGCAAAAAATGACTTAGCAAGTTTTTCATTAAGTGACGGTGAGGTAATTATAGGACGTTATCAGGAAACAAACCAAAATGTTAAAACTGTAATTGCAGTAGCACATGACATGTCTAATAACAATGAGGGTATGACATTTTTCACTGACAGTAGCGACTTTGTATCAAGGCCCGTTGTCCTATATCAGACAGATGGAACTACTGGATTGTTGGGTGTTAATGAGGATGAATTGGGTAACGATTGGCAATTAGAAAATTATGATTTCACGCCATACAAGTATCTGCGTTGCTATTTTAAAATGGGAAATTTCAGTACAACTAACCCAAATCTAACACCATCTATGGTGATTGAATTGCCGTTGGAATCTGCATCAAAATCGAAATCAGCACCGTCTGGCGATGGACAGGCTTGTGACATGTATGTGGCTGGTGGCGTTGCACCAAACCCTTCAGACCCTACAACCGTACTATCTGTACTTGTTGCAGTTGACTCAACCAAAACTAAATTTCAGGTTGTTTATCAAAACATGTATGACGGTTGGCAATATGATGACAATTATAGTAATAGTCCAACAGAAGCCAATAACAATGGACGTTTCCTATACAAGATAGAAGGTTGTTTTGATACATTAAACAATGCCTCAGAAATAGAATATGTAGAACATGACCCAATTTTTACTGCATCACCTGCATACAGAATCACAAGCAGTGATATTGACAATTGGAACTCAATGGTAGGTGGTGAAACTATTACAGAAATCAGAATGAACGGACAGACGGTTGGTACAAGCGGTATTGTTGATTTAGGTACTGTTGTAACAACAGAAACCGACCCTACTATTCCATCTTGGGCTAAGGCATCAACAAAACCGACATACACAGCATCTGAGGTTGGCGCGGTTCCTACAACAAGGACTGTAAATGGAAAAGCATTAACGGGGAATATCACACTAACAGTAGAAGATGTCGGTGCGTTACCTGATACTACTGTGATACCCACAAAAGTCAGCGAATTGACAAATGATAGTGGATTTACAACAAACACCGGTACAATTACCGGAATTACTATGAATGGCGTAAGTAAAGGTACAAGTGGCGTAGTTGACTTGGGGACTGTGTTAACAAGCCATCAGGACATTAGCGGAAAGGCAGATAAAATAACAATCGTTGAAGTTGGCGGTGATGGTGATGTGACACAGACATTGGATGCGAACAAGTTCTACAAGTTCACAGGGGCATTGACCAGTCTCACCTTGACACTGAATACTGTGAGTGAATTAGCGATATACGCTGGCAAGTTCACGACTGGCAGCGGGTGGGGCAGTAATGGTTTGAGCATTCCTGCTACCGTGACCGAGGCTGCCAACAACGATGAGATTGCGGCCAGCAAGACGTATGAGTTTAGCATTATGGATAACGTGATTGTGGTGAAGGAGGTGTAAGTGGTATGAGTACGGAATTATTGGAAAGGAGGAGGACTCTGATGGCCCAAAATAAGTCTTCAATAGATACAGATGGATTGATAGGGTATTGGAATTACGAAGATACTATAGTAAATAAACGATGGATTGATAGAATTAACTCAATGGTCATTAACCTTGCAGGTACAGCACAAAAAACTAATGATGGTATTAGACTTAATAATTTATCTAAACCAAATGCTGCTTTTGCTTCACTTGACGCATCACGAAATGCACTACTTAATCAATATATAGATAAAGAGTTCACTTGTATTGTCCATTGTCTTGTAAAATATACTCAAACTAATATGTATTGTTCTATAATTGATTTTGGATCTTTTTGTAGTGCATACAGCGGAATCAGTCTTATGTCAACTCTTGGACAATTAGGCTATGTTGGTAACAATGCAAAATATAACGGAAATAGTAGTTCTGGCTACTCTGAAACATTACGTGTTGCTACACAGCCTACTCCACTCGAACAATATGTTGACGTGTCTGTAAAATGTGGAGTAAGACTTGTAGAAGGTAAGCAGGAGGTTTACAACCAATATAAAGATGGGTATATGGTCAGAATAGCAAATAATCCATTAAAAATAAATTTTAAAGGTATGAGTTATTCTTTTAACACATCTCCTGCATTTGGTTTAGGTGTATGTTATTTAAATAATACAGCTGCTGTTCAAGAGTATGCTTCAAAATACTTGAATGATATAATTTATAAACAAATTCTTATTTACAATAAAGTCAAATAAACTAATAAAAAAAATGGCACGATATATCAATGACAACGGAGAATACTACAATGGCGGTAGTATTGTGATAGGCGACAGACGTTACTTGTCGCCCAGTGAAGACATCATCTTGCAGGCAGGTTATCATCTTGTGGTTGAACCTGAACCTACGCAAGAGGAATTGTTGGAACAAGCCAAGATGGAGAAGATTGCGGAGATTGATATGTATGACCATAGTGATGCCGTTAATCTGTTCTACCTTGCCGGTCAACCGATGTGGCTTGACGCACAGACAAGGCAGACGCTGCGCATCAGCATCGATAGCTATGCAGCTATGGGAAAGGAAACCGTCACCAAGTGGTTCGGTGGGCATCAGTTCACATTCCCGACCAATGTATGGTTACAGATGCTCAATGCCCTTGAGGTATATGCTGCCGAAGCACTTAACGTGACCGAGTCTCACAAGGCTGATGTAATGGCACTTGACAGTATTGAAGATATTGAAACCTGCGACATTACGGCTGATTATCCAGAGAAACTTAACTTAACAACGGAATGGCTGAGACTACAACAATAATTGCGATTTTGTCATTCCTCGTTATGCTATTTTTCATGGCATCAAGAGAAGGGACGCAAGATAGTATTTCAAGATTAGCAAACAGATTTCGATGGATTCTGCTTGTCGCTTTTTGGTCACAATCGCTTTTATTGCCGCAAATGATGAATATGACACCGGACCAATGGAGATGGCTTCCATTTCTTGGCATATTCGCCATAATTGTCTGCGGAGGCGCAAGTGTAGTTGACAAGGACGACAATACAATACACATGATATGTGCAATTATGGCGTTTATTTGCCTTTCTGTGTGGGTTGCCATTATGAATGCATGGTGTTTAATACCGTTAATCGTATGCGTAGCGGCCGGCAAAGACAAACTTATATGGCGTGCGGAAACCGGACTTATATCATCTGTATATATGCTAATGCTATTATAAAAAATTAATTGATTTATATGGTGAACATTACATTGACATAAAATACGGAAAAGACCAAGCGTCTGACGAAAATGAGGAATTGTGTTTAAAGGAACTATTTAAGACCACTATCACTTACTACAATGAACAAATCTTCGGCAATGGGTACTATCATTTCTCCTGCGGGGAATGTGTGCCCTTCCATTGTTAATTGACTTGAAAATACAATTTTAAACTGACCTATATATGTGCCAGCTTTATTTGTATCACGTTTTTCCCAACGATATTCAATGACATATTGTTCTTCACAACCGCTATCTTCTTTCTCAACCACATATGCAGGTGCATTTGCTATTTTTTTTACACCCGTTGCTTTATCCGTCATTGTAAATGTAACTGTTGCAGCTTGTAAAGCGAGATATAACTTCCTAAAATCATATCTCCCATCATTTATTACCTGTAATCTTAAAGTTGGTAATGTACTGTCTTTGGTTATGAAAAATGTCTGTGCCATAGAATATTATTTTAACTATAAATATTATATTTATGTTAAAAAATGCGACTGATTTAATAATCAATCGCATTTAACTCTATTAGATTTTTGTTCAACAATTATTTTTCATCGGTTACTTCTTCAGTATAAACAACCGGTTCTTGTGTCATATTATTAAAATGCATTTCTGCAATATAATATTTTTTACCATTTTCTCTTTTATCGAATGTTGGAAAATCAAGTCTATAAATTCGGGGTGCTGTATATGTTGTCTTGATTTTTGCTTCGCCATTTTGGTCATATTCGTACACTTCCATATATGAATGTTTTGCTTCATTAAATTCTTCTACCATATTAATGATTTCATCATCAGTAAAGAAGTTATCATAACGACTTGGTTTGCCAAAGAAATGAACAGCATGAATTACCTCAAATGCTACCATAATCTTATTGCTAACAATCTTTCCTTTTCTTATGTTATATAAAGGTTTTGTGACAGACAACACATTTTCGGGCTGAATGAAGCACGGTTTATCAAAACGAACATCAAATTGGTTTAAATTAATGTAGTTATGAACTGCAGGATGAATACATGGTGGTGTGGTATCTGTTTCATTATCGATTTTTACCAATTCCTCTTTTAAATCGACATCTTTCTTACTTACAACCAAATTTGTGTCAATTTTTGTTAATTTTGACTTGTCAATCTTGTTAAAAATATTAGTATCCATAAAAATATAAATTTGTTTTTATTATTAAACATATGTTTACATATAAATATTAGTATAGTTTAACAAAGATTTTAATATTTATATAAAAACTATCTATTATGGCAATTGATGACGAAAAAAAGAAGTTATTCAAGCAGATACGTACAAGATTAGGCGCACCTGTCCGTAAGGTTGAACTTACGGATGATATGCTTTGCGATTTATTAGAACAAGCAGTAGGTGATTATGCAGAACAAGTCCAAAATTTCATCATTGAAAATAACTGGGCCCAATTATACGGGAAAAACCTTACAAACATTGATTTAGCATACGCTTTATCAGTAAGAACACTTGATTTGTCAAAAGATTATTCATATTGGTTCAGTAAAGAGGTCGGTCTTCAACAACGAGGGCCCTGGGAACTTAAAAAAGACTTTTTTAAGATTGAAAAGGGAAAACAGGTTTATGTAATTCCTGCTGGACGTGAAATAAATAAAGTATTTTGGGTTACACCCCCCACAACCGATGCTGCGATGTGGGCTAACTTTGGTGGTCTTGGTGTTTCATTCGGTGGTGGTGTAATGGGACAGGCAGGACTTGGTGCAACAAGTGTTTTCGGTGGTGTAAACAGTGCTTATGGTCTTGGTGTTGGTATCTGGGCACTACCATTTGCCGACATTTCGACAATGGCTGCTGACCTGAGTTATAAAAACCAATTCATAAGAAGTGACCTTGTTTATAAAGTTACTGCTGGACCTGATGGTACACACCTTGTTCATCTGATGTCAACGCCTGGTAGTAAATTAACCTTTGGTGCTGGTGGCCAAGGTTATCTTGGTCTGCAAAACTGCTATGTATGGTACACATATTATGATGTTACTGATGAAAATGCTAATGATTGCCGAAAACAAAACCCAGATGTGCTTTTAACACCTGACCAAGTGCCTCTTGATGAACTTGATTATGCAATGTTAAATTCGCCAACAAAGGTCATTGTGCGTCAATTACTGTTTGGCTTGGCTTGTCAAACATTGGCACTTATTTTAGGTAAATTCTCAGGTAGTATTAACCTTATTGCAAGTCCGTTACAAATGGATTATGGTCAGTTGATGACCCTTGGTACACAAGAACGTGAAAATGCAATGACAATGTTAAAGGAACGTCTGCAAAGAATGAACCCATATGAAACAATGAAGCGTCAAGCGGAACTTGTTGACAGTATGCTACAAGTTAAAAAAGCAAAACCGCTTGGAATAATGGTAATATAATATTTTTAAATGAGATAAAAAACAAAATTACTGAAAAAAAAATATGAAAAGAACAATAAGACTTAAGGAATCTGATTTACACCAAATAATTACAGAGTCCGTGAATAGAATATTAAATGAGTGGACTGAGGAAGAAATATTAGGAGCAAGAAAACAAGCGAAAATGGTAGAAGATGCAATAGCATTTGTACGAAATTTGGGTTTTGAGACATCTGACTATGATTCTGAAAAGATGTATCAGTTTATAGTGTATAACGTTGATTTAGGTAAAGCAGAAAAAATTGCTTCCGCGCTAAACAATTATTTTGGTTTCACCAGTCAATATGAATGTGCAACGGCTGAAATGAGGTCAAATTTGTTCCAAACATTTGATGAAGCAATCATCAAGTTGCCAGCATACACCCACGCTACAAAACTTAAAGAAAACATCGATATTAAGCCCGAAAATAAAGGCAAATTCAATGCCACTAAAAAACGTACAGGAAAGTCGACAGAGGAGTTGACACACTCAAAGAATCCACTTACAAGAAAAAGGGCCAACTTTGCTAAAATGGCAAAAAGACATTGGAAACCCTTAAATAATTCAGATTAATCTAATGATGGAACCATAAGGGTAAATGAAATCAAACAAATTTCATGCTCATATTTCGTTGTGCAAACATTCGTTCAACGTCATCGATATAATCGCCAAAATGGATTACAATTCTAAAAGGCTCTGGATAAAATTCAGCATCATCTAAATTTTCATATGCTAGTGCAACAATTTTATCTCTGCAATCTTGGAAACTAAAACAGGTATTATCTTGCTGCAAGTCAAGTGTGATATCTGTTTTTAATTCTTTTACATATTCATACTGACTATCATCAATCAATAATAAATCATTTGGAATATTTGCTGATGGCTTTTCAGCCCAATCTTCCATAAATGTATTTTCACAATCTTCAGAAAGTAAGAAATGATAGATATTAAGTCCATCACTATTTTTTCCAAGATAAAGTATATAAACAATTTTTAGATTGCTTGTGTCAGTGAAGTCTATGTCATTTATACTGCTCATATTAATCTATTATTGGGTATATTATTATGGGTCGTTTTTCTGACGGACTACAGTATGGAAGTGCCCTGACTGTATTATAGTCAATAAATTCAGCAGCCTCCTCGTATTCCATTTTTTCTTTTTTCATTAATGATTCAATCATCTTTTCATAAGCGTAACATACCTGGCCAGTGTCACTTATGCCAATAATTGCATCAAGATATGAGGGCTTTTCAAAAATGATAGAGTCTTCATATCCCATTTGTTCCATATAATCTGATAGTTGTTTTCTTGTCATAGTACCTTTTTTTACAAATATACTACTTTTTTCAAAAATAACAAAATAAAATGGGTGAGACAATCAAGGCCCACCCATTACTGTTATTTCCAAGTAAATGTATTTCTATAACTTTCTTCAAGTTTTGTCAGTGAAGGAATTACTTTTTCTGTCCACCAGGCATAAATTGCTTGTTTAGTGTTTGGTATCAAATCACAAAGGAAATATTCAAAACATTGTGCTATAAATGTTGAATCTTCTTTTTCACTATTAACAAATTCATTACCAACCAAAAATAATGCCATTAATAGGTCAAAGATAATGATGAAAATCAAGATAGCAGTATTCTGTCCGTCAGTTGGTTCGTTTTGAATATACTCAAAGTCCTTAAATTCCTTTCTTTTCCAAAGATAAAGGTGTTTTCTTAACCAATTGGGATATTGATATAGGTTCGCTAATCTTGGGTGTTCTCTAAAATATCTCTTTGTTGCGACTTCTAATTCGGGTTTATCACACCAAGAGAAAGGATTACACCAAGTAATTAAACCAGTCTTTGTGTTATAACCCAAACAAATAATAAATTCATTTTTGTTACCGCCTTTCCAATAACTTTTTTGTTTTTCAGAAATATCAAGTGGTTTATCAGGATAAATCAGTACATACATTCTGAATTGTTTTTTAGGACCATAGACAGAATTAATATACTTAAATTCTTTATGCGTTACCGCACTTGGTTTAATACCCAAAATCACATCTTGGTCATCATCAATAATCTTTGGGTAATCATATAAACCAATTTCTTTTGCTTCTTCATCATTTATTTCTTCAAAATTAAACACTGAGTTAGAACAGTTGATTTTGTTTTTGTAATGATGAGTGTCAACAAGCGGTCTTATGTGTTGAACTGCGCCATCCCAATAATATTCCTGTGCATCACCGTCAATAGTATAATAATGGCGGTTCATTTCTTTAAATTTCATTTTGGGATAGCCTAATTCCCTCATCGCACGGTCAAACTCAGACTTTTCACAAAAATGGTGTTCATGACCAGTATTTGTTAAGTATGTCCATCTTTCAGGGTGATAATCCCTATATGAACAATCATATGTTTCTGTACGGTATTTAGTGTTACCCTTTTCATCTACACCATCGGGCACTTCACGCGTACAAGTTTTAACAACCCACTCATCCCATTCGTCATAGTGCGTTATCTTTACCATATAGCCACCATAGTATTCAACATCTGTTTCACGGTCTGCTATGCAACAAGACCTCATACCAAGTGTTAATAGTACAGACACCAAAATAAGAACGATGTATTCCCACCATACAATATTTTTACGGCAAACAATAACAAGAATTATTGCTACAACGAATGGGAAGAAATAGGTTACAGTTTCCACAGTTTAAAACTTAGAATACATTAACATCATTATCAACGCCCGTAGTCATAACATCCTTTGTTTTGTCAGATGAAATAACTGTGTATTCAATTTCCTCTTTATTGGTAATAAACCACTTTCCGGGATATGTTTTGCACAATGTATTATGTTGACGTTTGATATCAAGCATCTTCTTTTGTTCATGAGCAAACTGAGTACGTTGTACTTCAATGGCATCCATCACATCCTTATACATCGAAGAATCAAATTGTGGATTTGCCTCAGTAATCCACTTCATCAGACTACCATCACCCTTAGAATAACGGCCTTCAATAATGTGAGTATAGATTGAATCAAATGATTCCTTGTACTTCTCACTTACTTGTGCCTTCTGACTAATGATTTTCCACATTGCATCGTGAACGGCCTCAATGTTGCCACGCTGTGCTTCTGCTTTCTCTCTAAGTGCTACTTCTTTGTTGTTATAAGAGAAATAAGCACTAAATAAAGTAATACCACCAACAACTGCAATTACTAAAACTGCGATAAAAATAATTGTCTTGTTCATTTTTTTGTTTGTTTAAATGTTTAACTATTGAAATCTGATGCAAAGATACACCTGTTAATTCAAGCAAACAAGTTTTTAGTGTTAAAAAAAGTTAAACCTTTAAATTTTGTTTTTTTATCTCTACAAGACATTTACCACAAGCCTTTGCGTCTTCGAGAGCGTTGTGATGCTCCTTCAAAGGTACTTTCAAGTGTCTACATACTGTATCAAGTTTATGGTTGTTTAAAAATGGCAGTAAATCCCTGCTTATTTGTAATGTATCAATATATTTGTAATCATTATTTGTCCCAAATTCTTCACTACATGCATTAATACAACTTTTTTCAAAACCCGCATTGTGGGCAACAATTGGGCTATCACCTATTATTTCATCAACTTTTTCCCATACCTCAGGAAATGTTGGCGAATTTTTTACGTCTTTATAATGTATGCCGTGTACATCGACACAATATGGATTTTCATATTTTGAAGGTGGACATACAAGACTGTAAAATTCGTCTACAATCTTATCGTTTTCAAAAACAACACAGCCAACAGAGCATACTGATGCGCGCCATGTATCCATAGTTTCAAAATCTAATGCAACATAACGTTTATAATCAATATATTTTTTCTTCATTTTCTTTTGTTTTACTGCTTTTTCAACTATTGTTTCTTTATTATAGAAATTTTCAGCAAGTTTTTCCCAATTATTGTACAGGTTGTTCAGTATGCAACTCATTTTCAATTTGTTCCTTAGTAGGATAATTTATCCAATCTATGTCACCTTTTTTGTCGATTATCATCATTGCACGGCAATCTGTTTTTATGATATGGTCTAATTTTGTCCATAAATCATAAATCCATTCAACCGGGTCAGCACCAAGTTCAAGCATATGCTTTATTCCTTCCCTTGTCATGATAAACTAATTTTTATATATTCCTTGTTCAATTAAATGAAACATTTCTTTAACAAAATAATCACATTGATACGGCAATACATTCTCTATCCAAGTATTAACGTATTTGTAGTATTTCTTGTGCCAATTTCTAACACAACGCCATTCCAAATACTTTCGTAATTCATCCGACACGGTGAATTTACCATTGGCAATAGTACCAATGGTAAACGGTATATATGGCATTTGCACATACCTAATTCCTTCATTTGGTACTTCAGACAAAGGCCCAACAACAGAAAACTTATTTTCAATCATTCGTTTCATATCACGATTACATCATATGGATATTGCATATTATAACAATATATCATCCCATCCCTCTCTACAACAAGGCGATTTTTTATACTTTTTTCTATATAATCATAGATTATCTTATATGCAATATCTTCTTCATTCATCTTTTTCTAAAATATAATGCCACACACCAAATTCATCTTCGTATATTTTTAACCTTTTTTCAAAAATAGGTAGATATTCATACCATTTTATTTTTTCGTCAGGCGGTGGAAGTCCAATTTCTGGTACTAATTCTTTCGGAACTAACAATGAGTAGTCTGGTACATCGAAAACCTCAGGCCATTCTATGTTTTCTTTATTTGTCATTTTGATTAATTTCAGATAATATTTTTGGTAATGGATTTTTACAATCAACCCAAGAATAACTCCCGTCACGATGGTTTACTCGCCAAGTCATTTTATCGTGGTCATAATAATAAATTCCACTTTCATGATAAATCCAAATACGCCAAGGTATCACAATTCCTTCATTATACATTTCACAGAAAAGGTCAAACCCCTCTTGTCCATCCCGTCCGTTTTCATCATAATATGCTGTACCCCAATCACCATAACTTGTAGCATTCAAACCTGAAACACCAGTTACATAAAATGCACAATCACCACCCATTTTCAACTCATATCCACGTTCAGTTAACCACTTATGGTCACTCTTGTTTGGCATAAGATGATAATCAAAAATAAAATCTGAGAGTTGCAGTGCCGTATTAAACGGCTCTGGTAATTGTTTTGCTAGTTTAAATTTTTTCTCCATTTTCATTCTATGTTTTCTCCACGATAATCGTAAAACTTTCACCTGTATCAGTATCTAATTCCATTGTAATAAATTCACTATACGGTATTTCTTCTGGCTCATAACCTTCTTCAATCCAACCATTGTAATTATCCCATTCAAACTTTTTCATTGCTTCATAAACCTCTAACGGTTTATCAGAGCATTCCATTTCCATATACGAATCACCACTATCGCTTCTAAAATAATAACTATATACCTTCATATTTAATTTTTTTTAATTTTCTATGCGGTTTTTTGACTTCTCATTATCCAATTCTGTTAGAGCATAGGTTATTTCATCAATTTTCTTGTCATCATATTCAACACCTGTAAGCATATGCACAACTTTTGCGATTTTTTCAACCTCAATTCTGTTATGTTTCTTCTTATAATCTATAAGTTCAGGGTCATCGTTATACGGAATATGATTGATGTTTACATAACAATGTGGTTCAATGAAAAATCTTAACTCAAAATAATTCATAGTTTTACCGTCAACAACTTTTACATTATTACAACAAATTAAACCACCCATATCAATCCGTGTGCATCTTACTTGCTGTATATATCCATCAGGTTTGAGACGGGCGTAAAACCGTTCACCAACTTTGGGTATTGTTCTGTGTTTTGGGTGACAAAACATTTCAGGTAAAACACTTCTTTTGCATTTTATTTCATCGCCAATCTCAGCATCAATAAGGATACCCCTCTTATCCTCATAAGATGCTGTTTTTTCATATTCTTTCCATTCTTTGTAATTAAAATTGTTAAATTCTTCAAGTGTCATATCTTATTTATCATTTTCTGATTTTATTGTTTCGTCCATAATCAAACCTTTTCGCATTACCTTTTCAAACATATCCTGTGAAACAGAGTCAGTAAATAATTGATAGATACACAATGCATCTTCTGTTTGTGTAATACGGTAAATTCTGTCTTGAGTTTGTCTATTATCATTTTCAGACCACGAATAGGAATTGAAAACCATAATGTGTGAACTTGTAAGTGTAAGTCCAACAGACATTGCAACTTCTTGTCCAATAAACACTTGTATCTTTTTATCGTTCATAAAAGCATCAACCGCTTTATCTTTTTGTTTTGGTGTCATTTTACCATCATAAGTTACACATTTTTTACCGTAATATTCTTTAAATTGTTCTAATTCATTTGAAAAATTACATACAATAATTACTTTTTCACCATCCTCAATATAATCATCTACAAGTTTCTTTGTATTTTCAACCATTTCATTGGCAAGAAATTGCCTAACAAGCATCCCTTCAACTAATTGACGGTATTCCTCATTACTTTCATCACCATTGGACAGTTGTGCTTCAGTATATTCTTCCCAAAGTTTATCATATTGTTTCTTTTGTTCGGAATTTAGGTCATATTCCAATGTTTCAATGCGTTTATTGACCATACCAGGTATATCAGATGACAATCTTCTGATATAAAGATGTTTTATACGTTCTCTTAATTCATCAAGGTTAGAGGCACCTTGAGGTATGATTAATTTTTGTGCATTTTCATAAATAAAACTGTTTTTTTCACGTCCTGAAAGGCCCCTTCTGTCAGCAACTATTGACCATTTGTTATATTCACCTTGTTTGAGTATTTCTTTTCCATCACAATATCTATCTACATAGAAGTTATAGTCAGCAGTTATTGGTGCATCAATCAGTTTTAAAATATGAAACAAATTCATTGGTGTATTGGTCAAAGGGGTTCCTGTTGTTAGAAAAACATACGGAATATGTGATTTCATTAAGAAATCATAAATGACTTTATACCTATTTGATGTGTTATTTGATAACTTTTGTGCTTCATCAATGATAACACAGTCAAAACCAGATTGAAATAATGGGCTGTTTTCAAGGTTTTTGAGAATATTCTTTTTTTTCCTTGATTTTACCATTTTTGGGACCATTTTCCCAGTTTTTTTATCTACCTTATATGCGGGAACTCTTACAGTTTCCAATTCACCTTTTGAATTTGTCAATATTTGCTCTTCATAAGCCTGTTCCATAGGAACTTCATAGTAGTTTTTGACAATATCATAGTTAATCACAGTGAATTTTGCTGTTTCACCATCCCATTTAGAACCACTCACAACAAAAATGTTTTCCTCAGGCTCGTAAAAGCCTATTTCACGTTTCCAAGTGGACTTTAGTGCTGCTGTTGTTATGACCAAAATCTTTTTACTTCCTGTTTCAAGTGCCGCAACAACCGCTTGGTTCGTCTTCCCCAAGCCCATAGAATCTGCAAGAATACATTTCTTGTTTCCAACAAGGAATTTTACACCTGTTTTCTGATGTTCTTTAAGTTTTCTTCCGTATTTCTCAGTTAAATTGTCATATTTGTCAAAATCAATGTCCAATTTTTCATAATCAACTTTAAACATTTCGGTTAAAATGTGTCTTTTCTGTATGAACATCAATTTCGGTGGAATACTCTGTCTATATTGGCAATAACAATGATAACTTCCACCCATTTCGCCTATAATGTCTGTTATACGCAATTTTTCGGGTGTAAAGTCTATTTCATACTTCTCCTGTAACCTTTCACCAAGAATTGATGAAATTTTAACTGTTTTATTCACCGTGATTTTTTGATAATCACTGTTTTTGATGATATATTCAGTATCAAAGTCATCTTCTTTAAGAATTAATTGGTTTTCATCAAACCTTTTCTTCAAATACCGTATGAGATTGTTTTCTCCTTGATAGGTTTTCAGTATTCCATATGCTTTTTCTATATTTGTTATTTTTCTAGCCAAATCTGTCTCTATTTTTTTCCAAATATACTACTTTTTTCCCAAAAAACCAAGTATTTATTAACAAAAGACAAAATTATGCCTGACAATTATTTAACACCTATTGTAAGAAACAACTTATTCTACTCAGATGAAGATTTTGATTTTGAGACAGATATGGTTATGGGCTATATGGAAGAAGATTTGAATCAGACTGTTATTGTTTACGAAGTGGACAGGGATAAAACAGATTTAAGTACTGTTTATCAAGAAACTACAGGAAATATAAGGTTCAAAGCACCAAAAGAAGTGCCATGTATGTTTGAAATCAGTGACTCCGAATTGAAATCCTACGATTCAAGTAATGCAAATGGTGCTTATACAGTTGGTGGTAACTTAACCGTATATATATTAACAAAAGTTTTTGAAAAATACAAATTTGACATCAAAAGAGGTGATTATTTAGGTGTTCAGATAGATACAAACAGAATTGTTTATTATTCTGTCACAAATGATGGTAAACTCAATACGTCAAACAAACTTTATGTAGGTGCACATAAAACCGCCTACCGAATTATCACAGCATCAGTTGTGGATGAGAATGAATTTAATGGAATTTAATGATTTATGAGAAGTAGACAACCTAAAAAAGATATAGTACCTGTAAAATTCAGGGATAAAACAATAGGAACTGAGAGAAGAAGGAATTTTGCAAAGCAGATACTTTACAAAGAGACCAATTTTCCAAGACCTGTTGAATATGCCGACATAGATGATGCGGTTAAACATTTTGTAGATAAAGAACTTGACCTTGTTGATGAAGAAGGAAAAAGAATACCCACATATACCCTTTACAGTACTCAACGTTTTAGCGAGTATTCACAGACTTGGGAACATACTGATGAAAATGGCAACCTTTTGATGAATTTTAAAACCGTGAGCCGTGGTAATAACCCCTCTAAGGGTGATAATCAGGGTGGTTTGTTTAATATTCCTGGTAATAGACGCTATACGATGCAGGAAAAAGTAGTATTAGGTGATAATGGTGTTGAACACATTGAAGTTTATTCAATGGCACAGCCATTTGATGTTGATTTGGTCTATAAGGTGAACTTTGTAACCAATACTTTCAGTATGATTAATACTTTTAACAATAAACTTAACAAGCTATTTAGGGCAAAGCAGTATTACATACGTCCCAATGGTCATTATATGCCTATGGTGATAGATTCCATTGATGATGAAACAAGTTACGGTCTTGAAGAACGTAAATTCTTTGTTCAATCTGTTGCTATTCGTGTTAAAGCCTATATTATCAATGCTGATGACTTTGAAGTACATAAATTTGCCAAAGAAGTGCGTTTGTTTACCGAAGGTGAGAAAAAACATAGAAAAGTATCAGTTGATATAAGCGAATATAACGAGAAAAAGAATAAGGAAGTTGAAATTTCAATCAATTTTGAAAAACCATC
>Ga0247611_10003591_pt1 | contig 22731 bp, 13 predicted proteins | sample 177DNAGHGhighgp2_FD_192422 | JGI IMG/M metagenome (GOLD analysis project Ga0247611, IMG submission 192422) | Sheep rumen microbial communities from Palmerston North, Manawatu-Wanganui, New Zealand - 1770 DNA GHGhigh gp2 | ecosystem: Host-associated > Mammals > Digestive system > Stomach > Rumen... | reverse complement strand
TGAAAATTAAAAATGATATTTTCTAAAAATTAAAAACGACAATTTTCTGAAAATTAAAAACGACAATTTTCTGAAAATTAAAAACGACAATTTTCTGAAAATTAAAAACGATAATTTTCTGAAAATTAAAAACGATAATTTTCTGAAAATTAAAAACGATAATTTTCTGAAAATTAAAAACGATAATTTTCTGAAAATTAAAAACGATAATTTTCTGAAAATTAAAAACGATAATTTTCTGAAAATTAAAAATGACAATTTTCTGAAAATTAAAAATGATAATTAAAAATATTTTATATCATTTTGGATAAATATTTTTAAAATATAGTTAGTTAATTAATATTAACGATTTTCTAAATTTAATTAACAAATAAATTACAATATAACTATAATTAATTTAAGTATTAAATATGTAAAATTTAATAATATATTTATTATTAATAATAAATAATCCTTATTATAAATTAACTTTTAAATTATAATTTGTTATCATTTAATATTAAATAATGTAATAATTAATTTTATTTAATAATTAATTTTATTTAATGATTAATTTTATTTAATAATTAATTTTATTTAATAATTAATCTTATTTTTCATTATTTTATTTAAATTTCTTATTAAAAAATGAAAATTAAATATATTATAATATAACTTTTATAATATATTATAAAAATTATATAATATAAAAAATTATTAAAAATGGAATCTAATAAAATAAATGATTCAAATGTTTTATCTTTATTATTAGATAAAGTAATTTATACTATTATTTTAAAAAACTACTATATTAATAAAGATAAGAAATCAAATTTTATATATGATGATGATATTTTATATATTCATTTTGGTATTTATTTTAGTGAATTAACAGATGATATGGAGAATAATATGAATTTGTTTCAACAACATTTAACTGATTTAAATACAAATAACTATGAAATAGATGAAGTTAATAATCCATTTGATAAATTAATTTATAAGTTTTATAATGAATATAAAGTAGATGATACAATAGAATATTTAAATTTTAATGAAAATAATATTAATAAATTAAAATATTTCTTATTAGGTATGGTTATTGGTATGAATTATACTGGAATAACTACTAAACTTTATTATAGTAATATAAATTTATTTTTAGATAATTTAAAAAACTATTTAAACATTGATTCTACATTTAATGTATCAGAAGATAACGTTAAATATATTCAACAAAGTAAATATTTTAATTTCAAATCTTATACAGATAAATATTGTTTAAAATTACTAAATATTAATAAGTTACTTAAAAAGTTATTAAAACCTTTTGATTTTAATTATAATTTTACAATGGATTATAAACAAAGTTCTATAACTGTTGATGAATTTAATAAAATATTTTTTGAATTCATTTCTAATCCAGAAAATAAAAAAATTAATAATGATTATAACCATTATTTACAATTACTTTTATACAAACTTAAATATTGTTCTTCATTTGAAAAATTAAATAAAATTTATATAAATATTCCAAAAGATATTTCAACTGAAATAAGTGATGATAGTACGCCTCAAATTATTGATAGTGATGATTTAGAATTTGATGATTTAATTGATGATAATTGTATTATAAGACAATTAACTGATGAAGAAGATGAAAACGAAGATGAAAACGAAGATGAAAACGAAGATGAAAATGAAGATGAAAACGAAGATGAAAACGAAGATGAAAACGAAGATGATGATAATAATTATTTCCAAGAAGAAGTTTCTAGTACTAATTCTGAAAATGACACACAACATATTAAACGTTATATACCTTCAAGAATTCCTAAAAAATATACGCCAATATATAATCCAGGAATTAAATCAAATATAAGAAAGTGTAATAAAAAACAAATAAATAATAGATATACATCATCTAATATTATTAATTTAAAAAATAAAAAATTATATGATTTTCAAGATATTGATACATCAGAAGGTTCTAATACAGATTCTATAGAATTTAAGCCAGTTGATTCAGATACTGAATCAATATGTATTAAACCTAAAAAACATTATAAGATAAAAGAAACTAATGAAACTTTTAATGAATATACAATTGATAAGTTATTAAAATTATGTAAATCTTATCATAAAGATTACGTTAACAATACTAACATTATCTATATTAATAGATTATTATTTGTAATATTAATTTTAATGATTATAAATATACTATTAAATATTACTCATTTTTATTATTAATTTTTTAAAATTAATTTTTTTTATTATTAAGTTTTAAATATTAAGTTTATTAAAATAAAATTTTAACGATTAAATTTTTATTTAATAAAAATATTAAAATTAAAAACGTGTAAATTTTTACAAGAAAAACTTTTATTAAATTCAACTATTTAAAGTTTAATAAAATTTATTATATCCAGTTTACAGCAAAAAATTTTTACAAAAATTCTGAAGTTTATATTTAATAAAGATTATTATTATACATTTACGGCAAAATATAAAAAAATTATTTATTTTTTCAAAAACTTATTTTTATCATTCGGTTGTTTAAAATTTAATAAAAAATAAAATTATTAAATTATGATAAAAATTTTTTTCTAAAAAACTTTTATTAAATTCTGTTCATTTAAAGCTTTTTTAAAATTTATTATTATCCAGATTATAGCAAAAAAATTTTTTCTAAAAAAATTTTTATTAAATTCAACTATTTAAAGCTTTTTTAAAATTATTATTATCCAGATTATAGCAAAAAAATTTTTTCTAAAAAAATTTTTATTAAATTCTGTTCATTTAAAGCTTTTTTAAAATTATTATTATCCAGATTATAGCAAAAAAATTTTTTCTAAAAAAATTTTTATTAAATTCAACTATTTAAAGTTTATTAAAATTTATTATCATCCAGTTTACAGCAAAATTTTTCATAAACCTTTTTTATCAATTTTACAGCAAAAATTTTGTTATTATTCTTAATATTAAATTTTATTTTTTAACGTTAATTAATAAAATTAAAATAATATTTTTTATTAAACTTTATTATATATTTTAATAAACCTTTATTATATAATGGAAATATCAGATAAATTAAAAAATAATTGTGGAAAGTTATTCTATTATATTAATCAATCTATAGATAAATTAGATGAATATAAAGATAATTATGAGCAATTTTGTAATTTAAATCCAGAATTAAAAGAACATTATTACAAGTATACTAATCATTTATATGATGATTTTAAAATTTATACAAAATCTATTTTTTATAATTATAACGATATTAAAATAAAATATGAATTTTATTTAATTCAATTATATGATAAAAAGAATGATTTAAGGCAAGGATTAATTTATTTACAAAATAATAAATCAGGAATTTCTTTAGACCCTTATAAATATGATATTCGATGTAATTATAAAAATAATTGTGAATTTCATTTTGATAAAAATATTATTAATAACGTTAAAACAAATATTAATAATATAAATGAAATAATAAATTCTATTAAAAAATATTTATTAAGGACAAATGATTTTAAAATTAATGTTATTGATAAATTACTTTTAAATATTTCAAATTATATTATAATTAATAAAGATGATAAAATTAAAACGTTTAATAAAATTAAAAAATTAATTAATCCTTTAAAAGATACTTCTAATGAAACAATCATTAACTTTTTAAAAATATTAGTTGAAAATGATATGTCATATACTTTAAAATTAAAATATTCTTGTAAAGATTTTAATATTTTTGATTTTTATGAATCTCAAAGTCAAACAAGATATTGTATTAAATTGTTTGATAAATTTATAAATAAACAATATTATACTTATATAGATATTTTACATAATAATAGTATATGTAATTTAAAAAGTTTTGAAAATTGTTCAATCGTTGATTTTATGTTTGTTTTAATATATAAACTATTAAAGTATCTTAATTATGATGGTGAAATTTATATTCAAGATGCTTCATTATTTTCTATTTTTACTGGTAAAAAATATGATAAATTACATAATACAATAATAGATTTAAATACTAAAAAAATAACACCAATACAACCAGGATATAATTATGAAATGGAAACCGGAAATATTTATGATGAAAATAATGAAAAAACTAAATATATTTTAAATGTTAATAATGGAAATATAATGTTATATTATCCAACAGTTATTTATCAATTAACAGAAAAAAATAAAACACCTATTTATTATAAATATGGTTTTAAGAATGATTATACTTTGAATGAATTTAGCATAAATAGTTTTAATATGTATAACGGATTAAGTACTTTATTAATAAGTGAATATATAGAAGAATTAAAAATATATTGGTCTGATTATTATGATATTTTATTTAAGAAAATTCCAAATGTTAATAAAATAGAAGACATTAAACCTGAATATTTAGAAACTTTATATATAAAATATGTTTTATTATTAAGAATGTTATATTTCAGATTTAAAAGAACTTATTATAAAAAATATAGTCAAATGTATCAAGATATATATAGAAAAACAGATAATTTAGATGTATCTAAAATAAATCTTTATTCTTATGATTATTGGAATGATTTTTATTATAGTTATTCTAAAGGATTTGATGGATATAATAATATTTATAAAATTTATAATTTCTTATTTTGGATTTTAAAATATCAGAAATGTGATAATATTAATAAATTTATAAATGTTAATTGTTCTAAATATTTAAGTTTTGAAAATAATAAAATATTAGGTGGAGATGATGATATTATTAAAGATGATGAAGATGAAACAGATGAAGAAGATGATAAAGATTATGAAAAAAAGGATGAAGAAAAGGATGAAACCGATGAAGAAAAGGATGAAACTAATGAAGACACTGATGAAACTGATGAAGACATTGATGATATTGATGAAAAAAAGGACGAAACCGATGAAGAAAAGGACGAAACCGATGAAGAAGAGAATGAAACCGATGAAGAAGAGAATGAAACTGATGAAGAAAAGGACGAAACCGATGAAGAAGAGAATGAAATTGATGAAAACACTGATGAAGACACTGATGAAAACACTGATGAAAACACTGATGAAGACACTGATGAAGACACTGATGAAGACACTGATGAAGACACTGATGAAGACACTGATGAAGACACTGATGAAGACACTGATGAAGACACTGATGAAGACACTGATGAAAACACTGATAAAAACACTGATGAAAACACTGATAAAAACACTGATGAAAACACTGATGAAGACACTGATGAAGACACTGATGAAGACACTGATGAAGACACTGATAAAAACACTGGTAAAAACACTGATGAAGACACTGATGAAGACACTGATGAAGACACTGATGAAAACACTGATGAAGACACTGATGAAGACACTGATGATGAAACTGATGATGAAACTGATGATGAAACTGATGATACTGATACGGATTCAAATTCAATATATAGTTTAAATTTAGTTTATGGTGGAATAAATAATTTTACTAAAAAATGAAATTAATATTATATAATTTTATTTAAAATATTATAATCATTAAAAATTATTATAATATTAAAATGGATTTTCATATAATAAAAATATTAATTAATAGTTCAAATGAAACTATTTTAATAGATGAAAATAATAATTTTTTACATATTTTTTATAAAAAAAGATTTTTACAAAAAGATAAATATGAATGTAAATTATATCGCGGTTCAACATTTATAAAATCTGATATAATTACTTTTAATAAATTACAAGATTTAATTAAAACATACAAATATGGCTATTTTGATAAGGTTCATTATGATTTAATTAATAATACTTTTATTTCATAATAAAATTTATTAATTTTGTGTCCATAATGAATAATTAATTATTCTTGAAGAATATTTATTTTTAAAATTATTAATTTCACTTTCATTTATAAATTTATCTTTAAAAAATATAACATATAATTTAATGTTAATATCGTTAATTAATAAAGTTTCAATTTTATCAAATAAATATATAATATTAGTGCATAATGTAATTCGTGTAATTTGTTTATTTTTTAAAATATCTAATATCGGGTTTAATAAATCATCTATTATTTCATTGTTATATTTATAATCTTCATTAATATATTGATTTTGTATAAATTCAAAATTAATAGTTTTAATTGATTTGTTTATTTTTAGAGCATTTAAAAATTTGTCATATTTATTATTATTATAATAATTAAATAACAATTGAAAATTACAATGTATATTTGTTATTTTATTATTAATTAAGTCATAAATAATTTTTTTATTCATTTTTAGTATAATTTTATTATACTTATTAATAAATTAATAATAATAAATTCATTTTTTATTTTAAAAGTATAAATTTAATGAAAAATATAAAGTAATTATTCAAATTAATTACTTGTTTAATACATTTTATTATATTATATATCACAAATTTTTAATGATTAATAGTTATATTATTTTGTTATATAAAATCATAAAAATTATTTTAATTTATAAAAATTAAAAAGTTTTTATTATAAAAGATAATTTAATTTTTTATTAAATTATATAACTTTTTCTTATAAAAATATATTAATTTTTTAAATTATATTAATTTTAATGTAAAAAATACACTAATTTTAATATAAAAAATATACTAATTTTAATATAAAAAATACACTAATTTTAATATAAAAAATACACTAATTTTAATATAAAAAATATACTAATTTTAATATAAAAAATACACTAATTTTAATATAAAAAATTATACTTAACTTCTTTTAAAGTATCTTAAAATTAAATTATCTTAAACTTTTCTTAATTTATTCTAATTTTTCTTATAAAAATAATATTAAAAAATTATATTTTTCAAATAATTTATTTTTTTTTTATTTTATTTAAAAAATTGAAAAAAATAATAATTAATATATCTTTAAATAATAAATTATTACAAGTTTTTATTAAATTTCTACTTTTTAAAAATGACTAGTAAGAAGACTGATATTATTGAACTTACACCTTTGGAAAAGACTCATCCTTTGGTGATGATTCTTTGGACAGATATTACTTATGATAAAACAACTAAAAAAACAATCTTTTATGATAGGTTTTTTGTTAGAAATTTTAAGCTTTCAAAGTTTCTTGCTGACAAAACAAATGCTTCAGTAAAGAAATTTGAAAAAAATATTTCTGGTTTATATTGTGATAAGTGTACTGTTTGGGAATCTTATCTTCGGGATGATGAACTTAAGATTATTCTTAAGAATTGCTATGATCCAAAAGGTAGATTTTCTGGTTTGATTAATAATGTTTGTAATACAACTCCAATTACTGATATGGATGATCAAAATGTAATTTGTATTGATCTTCGTCGTCCTGAAGTAAACGGTAAAGAAAAAGTTTATCTTTCAGATGGTTCATCTATGATATTTGGAAAGGCTGCTGATCATGCAGCTTATTCTGAATATAGGCAGCATTCTATTAATGGAATGAAGAAGTTTTATAGTAAGTCTTTTGAAACTATTCATCCTAATAATATGCGTGATCTTGTTGGAAGAATTAATAATATGACAACTGATAAGAAAATTCTTAATGATATTAAATATTATTATGATATCATTGATGATTATAGATATCTTAATATTATGAAGATTAAGACGTTTGAAGAATTGAAGGAAATTACTGCAAATGTTATGTATGCTCAAAAGTTTATTCAACATACATATAATATTCTTTCAATTCATTCTAAAAAAGTTGAAAGGGATACTATTCAAAGAAAAACACTTATGACTAAAGGATATAATGAAAATTTTCCTTCATTGTAAATGAAAATTAAATATATTTTTTTATTATTTTAAATAATAAACATGTAATAATAATTAATTAAAGTTAATATTAATTTTAGTAATTAAAAGATAATTAAAAAAAATCAGATATCAGCTTTTTTATAAAATTTTAATAAAATATTTAACGCCTTCAAGAATAAAAAACTTAATAAAATACAAATTTTATAAAAATACATAATTTTAAACTTTATTTTATACAGTATGGCGTCTAAGAATTAATTAAAAATTTTTATAGAAAAAAAATTTTCTAGGTGTTGGCTCAAAATTTAATAAAATAAATTAATACGTTAACGCCTTCAAGAATAAAATTTTTAATAAAATACAAAATTTATAAAAATTTATATTTTAATCTTTATTTTAAACTGTATGGCGTCTAAGGATTAATTAAAAAATTTTTATAGAAAAAATTTTAATAATACTAAAATTATATTTGTTTTATTTTATTTTTTAAACAATTAAAAAATAAGTTTTTTTAAACAATTAAAAAATAAGTTATTATTATACTTTATTAAAATAATAATATTTGAAATAATTATATTTATTATTAAAATAATAATTAATTTTAATATTAATTTTCATTTTCATAATTTTCTTCATTTTCATCATTATCAGAATTATCAGATAAATTTAATTCATCTTCAGAAATAATAGGTGGAACTATATTATTAATGTTATCATCATCATTATTTATTTTTATAATTTTATAAGTAGGATTAAAAAAATTATATACATTATTTGTTATAATACAAATAGAATTATAAATATAATCAGCAATATTTAAAATATAAGACATTTTTATATATTAATAATTTATTATTAAAAAATAAATAAAACAGAAATTATGAATAATATTTGTATAATAAATTAAGAGTAATAATAATTATAAATAATCTAATAATAGTATAAGTAATTTTAGTCATATTAAAGTGAATATCTAAAATTGATATATAAATATCATCTTGATTTTTATTTTGTGTAGTAGAATGTACTAAAAAATGTTCTTTATTTAATTTATTATTAAAAAATATTTTATTTACAATAGGAAAAATAATAGAAGTAATAATAGTATCACAAATTAATAAAACTTGTTGAGCTAAAACAGCAGTGCATATAAAAAATACAATATTATTACTTTGTAAATATTGAAATAAATTTGTACTATTATTTTTACAAATTTCAGGCATTTTATAAATAAATAAAATATTTTTTAAAATTATTGATTTTAAATTCATTATTGTTTTAATTATTGTTTTAATTATTGTTTTAATTATTGTTTTAATTATTGTTTTAATTATTGTTTTCATTATTGTTTTAATTATTGTTTTAATTATTGTTTTAATTATTGTTTTAATTATTGTTTTCATTATTGTTTTAATTATTGTTTTCATTATTGTTTTAATTATTGTTTTCATTATTGTTTTAATTATTGTTTTCATTATTGTTTTAATTATTGTTTTCATTATTGTTTTCATTATTGTTTTCATTATTGTTTTAATTATTGTTTTAATTATTGTTTTCATTATTGTTTTCATTATTGTTTTCATTATTGTTTTCATTATTGTTTTCATTATTGTTTTAATTATTGTTTTCATTATTGTTTTCATTATTGTTTTCTACAAAAATAAGTTTAAGTTTTCACCCAATTTAAATTTTGTTTTAATTATTGTTTTCTACAAAAATAAGTTTAAGTTTTTCGCCTAAGTTTAAGTTTTGTTTTAATTATTGTTTTCTACAAAAATAAGTTTAAGTTTTCACCCAATTTAAATTTTGTTTTAATTATTGTTTTCTACAAAAATAAGTTTAAGTTTTTCGCCTAAGTTTAAGTTTTGTTTTCATTATTGTTTTCTACAAAAATAAGTTTAAGTTTTCACCCAATTTAAATTTTGTTTTAATTATTGTTTTCTACAAAAATAAGTTTAAGTTTTTCGCCTAAGTTTAAGTTTTGTTTTAATTATTGTTTTCTACAAAAATAAGTTTAAGTTTTTCGCCTAAGTTTAAGTTTTGTTTTAATTATTGTTTTCTACAAAAATAAGTTTAAGTTTTTCGCCTAAGTTTAAGTTTTGTTTTAATTATTGTTTTCTACAAAAATAAGTTTAAGTTTTTCGCCTAAGTTTAAGTTTTGTTTTAATTATTGTTTTCTACAAAAATAATTTTAGGTTTTCACCCAAATTTAATTTTTATTTTAATTATTTTTGTCTACAAAAAAATCAGGTTTTGCCCCCAAATTTAATTCCTCTTTTATTCCCATTTTAATTCCTCTTTTAATTCCCTCTTTTTAACGTTTAATATTAAAAAATTGAATATTTATTTATTCAAATAATAATTTTAATATAATATATATATATTTCCTTATGAATCCTTCAAATAATATCTCCGCTGTAAATACTGTTGATGATTACATGAAAAATCTTACTTGGGAAGTAAAAGAATCTGCTTCTCAAGGGTTTTCAGCCCAAGGTCTTAATGGATATCTTGCTAATCAGCTTATAAAAAGATATTGGTTAGAAAAGATTTATGATACTGAAATACAAAAATGTGTTTTAGAAAATCGTTTTCATATTCATGATCTTGGGTCTTTAACTACTTATTGTTGTGGATGGTCTTTAGAAGACTTAATTATGAAAGGATTTGCATCCGCTAATGGAAATGTATGTTCAAAACCAGCAAGACACTTTTTTGTTTTGTTAAATCAAATTGTTAATTTCTTATATACTCTTCAAGGTGAAGCAGCAGGCGCGCAGGCATTAAGTAATTTTGATACTTTATGTGCTCCATTTGTTAAAAAAGATCATTTAACTTATAACCAAGTTAAAAAGTATATGCAAAGTTTTATTTTTCATATGAATGTTCCAACAAGAGTCGGTTTTCAAAGTCCTTTTACAAACTTATCTTTTGATATTGTTTGTCCAAAAAATATGAAAGAAAAATGTTGTGCATATAACGGTGAATATTTAAGTGATTTATGTTATGGTGATTGTCAAAATGAAATGGATATGATTAATCAAGCGTTTGCAGAAACTATGATTGAAGGTGATGCAAAACACGCGATTTTTTCATTTCCTATTCCAACTTATCAATTAACTGATGATTTTGATTTTAATGATCCTAAATATGAAAAGATTTGGGAAATGACTGCTCGATATGGTATACCATACTTTACTAACTTTATTAATTCTGATTTAGATCCTAATGATTTTAGAAGTATGTGTCCATTACAAAAAGATACTTTAATAACACTTTACATTAATGATAAGAAAGAAATAATTACAATTGAAAAAGCATATGAAAAGTATATGAATAATAAAGAATATCATCAAAATAATAATCTTATTGAACCACTAAAGAATATTTATACTTTAGGAGTTAATAGTAAAGTTTCAGTTGCAGGAATTACACAATTTACACCAACTAAATTATACAAAATAACTTTAGAAAATGGTAAAGACTTTATTATTAGTGCTTATCATAGACAACCGCTTATTACTTATGATAAAATTAATAATAAAATACTTTCAAAAGTTTCAAAACTTGGAAACGAATTAACAACCGAAGATTATATTCCTATTAATCCTGATTTTTCTGATGATACTGAATTTTATAAGTCTAATACAATTACTAAAAATAATTTAGATTATTCAAAGATTAAAACTATAGAAAAAATAAACAATAATGATTTAATTTATTGTCTTAATATTGATAATAATGATCATTTATTTGCTTTATCAAATGGAATAATAACACATAATTGTAGATTAAGATTAGATCTTAAATCTGTTCAGAAAAGAAACGGTGGATTATTTGGTGCAACACCTTTAACTGGATCTGTTGGTGTCGTTACGTTAAATCTTCCTAATTATGCTTATAGAAGTATTAATAAAAAAATAGAAAATTCTGAAAACATTCAGGATCCTAATCAAAATGAAGAAAACTTTTATAAAGAACTTGATTATTCAATTGGTGTAGCAATCAAAAGTTTAAAGATGAAGCGCCAGTATATTGAAAGGTTAACTGAACAAAACTTTTATCCTTATTCTAAGATTTATCTAGAAGATATTAAAAATCGTTATGGAAGTTATTGGAATAATCATTTTTCAACAATTGGAGTTTTAGGAATGAATGAAGCAATTAACATTTTATATCCTGAAGATAACATTATAACAAGAAAAGATTTTGCAGAAAAAGTTTTAAATCACATTAAAGAAGTTTTGCTTAATTATCAGAAAGAAGATAAAATGTTATACAACTTAGAAGCAACACCAGCAGAATCTACAAGTTATAGGTTAGCGCAGAATGATAATAAAATTTTTGGTAAAAATATTAGTTATTATACTAATTCATCCATTATTCCATCTGATATTAATTGTGGTTTAATTACTAACTTAAAGCATCAAGAAAGCCTTCAAACAATTTATTCAGGCGGAACTGTTTTCCATACTTATTTAGGAGAAGATATTAAGTGGGAGCAAGCGCGAGATTTAGTAAAGTTAATAACAACTAATTACAGAATTCCTTATATAACGTTATCACCAACATTTTCAATTTGTCCAATTCATAAATATTTAAGAGGAAGACACGAGACTTGTAATGTTGATGGATGTCACGAAAAGTGCAACGTTTATTCAAGAATTGTTGGTTATTACAGACCGGTTGCAAATTGGAATAAAGGAAAACAAGAAGAATTCAGTAAACGTGCATTGTTTGATTATGATTATTCAGTGTTTAATGGAAACACTGAACTAATTCAAGAAGCAGAAAGTATAAAGAACTTCATTTATGATTATAGAGAAATTACAATGATTAATTGGCACGGAAATAATGAACCGGCCAGCTTAATATTTACTTCAGGTTGTAATCTTAAATGTCCTTGGTGTTATAATACAGAATTAAATAAAAATATTAAGAAATCTGATATATCTTTAGTTAAATTCTTAAGTATAGCACGAAAGAATATAGTTATAACTGGTGGAGAACCTACAATTCAAAAAGATTTAATTAAAGTTTTAAGGTTATTCAAGAAATTAGGTTTTAATGTTAAACTTGATACTAATGGAACTAATCCTGAAATTATTAAACAGATTATTGATGAAAAACTTGTTAGTTTCATTTCAATGGATATTAAAGGAACTAAAGAAAAGTATTATGACGTTACTGGAAAAGTAATGAAAGACGTTTATGAAAAGGTTAATATGACTAAAGAAATTATTGGAAATTATCCACACGAATACAGAACTACTTTAATTAACGAGTTAACTGAAAAAGACGTGAAAGATATCGAAGATTACATCAAACCTGATATCTTGACTAAACAGAATTATTTAGATAAGTTTTAAAAAGATAATTTTTAAAATTTTATCTCCTTTAGTAATAATTAGTATTAATTAGGTTTTTGTTTATAAAATAAAAACCTGTTTAGTAGTGAAAAAATATTGAATGAAAAAATTTTAATTATTATTTAATTAATTTTTATTTGATTAATTTTTATTTAAAAAATAATTGTAATATTTAAAAATCATATTTTTAATAATAAAATATTATTTTTAAAATAAAATTGAATTTTAAAGATGTTAACTAATAATTTAAATTATTATTTATAATTAAAAAATATGTCTGATACTAATAATAAAATTATAAATTTTTTTGAAGAATGTAATAACTTATTAAAAGATATTACTTTAGAATGGATTAGAGAAGATGAACAAATAGGAGAAATTATTAATGGAAATCAAATATTAAAATATGAAAAATATAATGTTCAAAATTATAATAATATTAGTTCAGAAAGTAATTATTATAATAATTATAAATATAATGAATATCATAAATATAGATTACAATCTAAAATAAATAATCATAATAATTTTACAATTATTGGATTTGTAGATATAAATGATTATTATGATAAACAAATTTTTGTTAATTATTATAATAGTACATTAATAAAAGCTAAAGATACTTTTACTAAATATGATATTTATGCTAATAAAATTGAATTTAAAGATTATGTTGATAAATATTTAAAATATAATAATTTATTATCATTAATTTGTATTATTTTAAATGCAATTGATTATAAATTTTTTAAATTTATAAATGATAAAGAAAATAAAGAAAATAATCAATATAATTTAATAAATGGAATAACTTGTAAAAATATTAATGAACAAAAAATAATTTATTATAAATGTATACAAAATTATAAAAAATTACAAATAAAATATAAAAATAAAATTATATTTCAAATGATTAATTTAAATACATCTAATTATCCAGATACAATTTTTAAATGTATTTACAATAATACAAATAAAATTATTGAATTTATTTTATTTGATAAAAAAGAATATAATTATTTTTGTTATAATGATAATAATAATAGATATTATTCAAAACAAATAGATAATTATTTAGACTTATATGGAATTAGAGTTTTTTATAATGTAAAGTATTCTTTAGAAAATAACTTAATAAAACAAGTTTCAGAAATTTCTAAAAATCAAGAATTTATTAAAGAACAAAATATTCAGAATTTATTATTAGAAAAAAATCAAGAAATAGAAGAATTAAAAAACTTATTAAATAAAAAATCAAAATATGAAGATTTACAAGAATTAATCCAGAAAAATTTATTTTCTACTTTAAATGATTTTAAAGAAAAATATGAAGAACAATTAAAAATTAATCAAGAAGAATTTAATAAGATTAAAAATGAACATATAGATAATTATCATAATTCTTTATTAAAAATAAATTCTTCTACAAACGAATTAACTAATAAAAATGAAGAATTAAAAAATGAAAATGAAGAATTAAAAAATAAAAATGAAGAATTAAAAAATAAAATATATAAATTGAACAATAATATTGAAAACTATATGATTAAAAATAATAAATTAAATAATTATACTGATATGTTAAATAAATATATTATTGAAATGATTAATATTTATAAAGAAAATTATGAAAATAAGAATGAAAAAACAGATAAAGAAAACGAAGCAATAAAAGATGAAGAATCAGATGAAGATACAGAAGAGGCAAAAGATGAAAAAATAGATAAAAAAAACGAAGCAATAGAAGACAAAGAAACAGATGAAGATGCAAAAGAAGCAAAAAATGAAGAGCAATATTCTATAAATACTTTAAATTCTTTTAAATCTAATTTTATTAAAATAATTAAACAAAATAAAGAATTACACAATAAGAATGAAGAAACAGATAAAGAAAACGATACAAAAGAAAACGATACAAAAGAAAACGAAAAAACAGAAGACGAAGAAAATAATGCAACAGAAAATGAAGAAACATATAAAAAACAATATTCTATAAATACTTTAAATTCTTTTAAATCTAATTTTATTAAAATAATTATACAGAATAAAGAATTAAACGATAAGAATAAAAATAATGAACAATTAATTAATATACTAAAATCAAAAAATAATAAATTATTATTTGAAATAGAAAAAATAAATGAAAATAATAAACATAATTTAAAAAATGAATTAATTCAAAATTCAGAAAATAAATTTAATACTTTAAATTTATGGTTAACTAATAATGATATTAATCAATACATTAACATTAACGATATTCCAAATATAAATATAAATAATAATACACTTGAAGAATTATTGGATAAAGCAAAAGAATATTATAACTATATATCAATAAAAAATATGACATATAATGAATTTAAATTATATTTAAAATATATTTTAAAAATAGATCATACTAAATATTAATTGTATAATATTAAAAATTGAACTTTATTTATTATATGATAATTAAAATAATAAATATTATAAAATTAAAATATGGAATCTTCTTATGATATTGAACATATTTTTAATCATAAATTATATTTAGATTATAAAGAATTATGTGAATTAACGTTATATATAACTAAATATAAATTAGATATTGTAAAATTAATAAAAATAATAAATGAAATTAATAAAATAATGGTTTATATTAGTGATAATATTACAGATAAAACAATATTAAATAATAAATATAAAATTAATCTAAATATATGTGATATATTAGATTATCATTCAAGAAAACAGCAAATTCTATTAAAAAATAATATAGAATGCCAATTAATGATTTATTATAAAAATTTAGATGAAATAAAACATAAATGTATTAGTTATGTAAATGATATATTACATAAAGGTATATTTAGTATTAATTACATACAAGAACATTTATATGATTATTATTATTATTCTAGAAAAAATAAAGATGTTGAAATAGATATTTTTTACTATATAATATCATTAATGTATAATATTTTATATTGTATACGAGCTGAAGAATGTGATGATACCGATAATAATAAAAAATATTATATAAGTATAATTAATTTATTAGATAAAATAAATATTCTATTAAATATTTATCAAACTAACATTAATGAAAATAAAATTAATCAATTTAATTATATACAAAATATTTATGGAGATTTAAATAACAATAATAATATATATTTATATTGTTCAACAATATTATTACCTAATATTTATAATTTAATGTTATATATATTATTTAATAAAAAAAGTATTAAAAATGAAGATTTTAATAAGTTATTAACAATTAAAATTATAAAAAATGATAAAAAATATAATTTTAAACAATTATTTGATGAATTATATAAAGATATTATATCTAAACTTGAAAAATAAATAAAATTATTATTTAATCTTTAAATTTATATAAAATATTAAATATTATTTTTAAATCTATTAAATTGACTATTCAAAATTATTTGATTAAATTTTAAAAATTTTATTTCTTTTATTTAATATTAAATAATTATTATAATCATTTTAATAAAATTGATACTTAATTTTTTTATTTTTAATTAGATTGTTATTAAAGAATAATAAAATTAATATTATTCTTGAAGGCGGAACTTAAAAAAATTTATTTTTTAATAGACCGCCTTAAAATTTAATAAAAAGTATATTATTATTGGAGGAGGAATATATAAAAAAATATTTTTTAATAGACCGCTTTAAGATTAATAAAAAGTATATTATTTGTTAGGCGGAACATATAAAAAAATATTTTTTAATAGACCGCCTTAAAGATTAATAAAAAGTATATTATTATTGGAGGCGGAACATATAAAAAAATATTTTTTAATAGACCGCCTTAAAATTTAATAAAATTAATATTATTATTGAAGGCGAAACATAAAAAAAATTTATTTTTTAATAGACCGCTTTAAGATTAATAAAAAGTATATTATTTGTTAGGCGGAACATATAAAAAAATATTTTTTAATAGACCGCCTTAAAATTTAATAAAATTAATATTATTATTGAAGGCGAAACATAAAAAAAATTTATTTTTTAATAGACCGCTTTAAGATTAATAAAAAGTATATTATTTGTTAGGCGGAACATATAAAAAAATATTTTTTAATAGACCGCCTTAAAATTTAATAAAATTAATATTATTATTGAAGGCGAAACATATAAAAATTATTTTTTAATAGATTGCCTTAAAATTTAATAAAACTAATATTAACATTGACAGCGGAACTTAAAAAATTTATTTTTTAATAATTATTTTATGAATAATAAAATTAATATTATTCTTAAAAACAATATATAAAAAACTAATTTTAATAAAAATTATACTTAAAAAATTATTTATTTTATATTTTAATAAAAATATAAAATTAAAAAAAAAATATAAATAATGATTTCATTATAAAGTAAAATATATTTATTTTGATAATATCTAATTTTATATGTATATTTTTTAAATATTTAAATTATCTATTAATTATAAAAATTTTTACATTAATAATAAAATTAAATTATGTATAATAAATAATATTCTAAAAATATTTATTATTATAAATTAATGTTTATGAAAAAAATATTTTTAATGAAAAAAAATATTTTCTAAGAAAATATTTTTTCATATAAAGATTTTATAATTTTTTATCAAAAAAAATATTTTTAAATTATCTTGTCAATAGTATCTATTATTTTTCCTGAATTACCCCAAATTTCATTATAAGGATGTTTTAATTTTTCTTCTGATAAAAACCTTGAAGTATAATTTATACCATTATTTATTATATATTCTCTATTAATCTTAAATACTTCATCAGTGTATTTATCAAGTATTTTTTCTAATTCAAATTTTGCAGTGTTATATTTTTCTACAACATTTTTATCATCTGGTAATTTATGTATAAATCCTTGAAATAGACTTAAAGTATCATATTTTAAGTCTTTTAATGCATCATAATATTGTCCAGCATATTTATTATCAGTTTGTATATCTTTATAAATTGATAATATTTTATCAATATTTATTATTATTTTAGTGTAATTAGAAGGATTATAACTATAAAATTCTTGTATTGAAAAGAAAAAATTGTATAATTCTGGCACTTCTTCTATATGTCTTGATTTTGGATATAAAATAGATCTTTTAGTATCATTAACAGCATTTACTTTATTTTTATAAAAAATAAGAAATATAATAAAAATACTGAAAATTAAAATTGAAATTACATAAGATTTTCTACAAATAATAAAAATAACAATAAATAAAACAATTAAATAAAAATAATTCTCTTTTGTTAATGAACGTATAAAATCTACAATGTAATCCCAAGACGTTATATGAAAAGTTTCAGGATACTCATTAATAAAAATATCGTTAATTTCTGATTTATTTAATTTTGATTTAAGTAATTCATTCATTTATAAATTTCATTTATAAAAAATGATATTATTTTTTAAAAATTTTAAAAAATAAATTTAAAAAATAATGATTATTTTTATTAAAAAAATTGTATTATAACTTTAATTATTTTTTTTTTAATTTAATTGATTGATTTTATTCTTTGTGGCTGACACCTGAAAAAATTTTGGTAGAAAAAAAATAATTTAATCTTAACTGTCTTCAAAAATAAAATAAGAATAAAATATTGAATTCTATTAGAATTATTTATTTTTATTGTGAATTTATTCTTGATGGCGAACAAATGATTAAATTTTGGTTTTATTCTTTGGTTTTATTCTTTGAGGCCAACACTTGAAAAATTTTTGGTAGAAAAAAAATAATTTAATCTTAATCGCCTTCAGGAATAAAATAAGAATAAAATTCTTGAATTCTATTAGAATTATTTATTTTTATTGTGAATTTATTCTTGATGGCGAACAAATGATTAAATTTTGGTTTTATTCTTTGGTTTTATTCTTTGGTTTTATTCTTTGGTTTTATTCTTTGAGCCAGACACCTGAAAAAATTTTTGGTAGAAAAAAATAATTTAATCTTAACCGTCTTCAAAAATAAAATAAGAATAAAATATTGAATTCTATCAAAATTATTTATTTTTATTATAAGTTTATTATTGATTACTATTAACTTTTATATTAACTTTTAATAAATTCTTTATCTTTAAATTTTAAAAGTATTAAATTCCAATAATAAGTATACAATTTATTAATAACTTTATTAAAAAATTATAATAAATATTTTATTAAAAAAATAAATAATAATTTATTTTTTAACTTTAATTATTATTAATATTCAAATTCAATTAAAGTAGTATTATTTTGTAAAGCATTTAAAATTTTAATATCATTTTTATCTTTTTCATTTCTCATATAAAAAGTTGTAATTGGACTTTTAATATATAAATGTGATATTTGATTATTATTACTTATAATATTACATAAAACATCAATATCAATTTTACTTTCAATCGAACGCCATTTATAATATTGTCTATTCATATTATTACTTAAATTTAAAGAATAAATTGATTTATTTACTTCTAATAATTTTTGAATAAAGTTTGTTAAATCTTCATTTTTTCTAGAATATGAATCTGTTAAATCTAATATTTGTAATGTAACGTTTACACTTAATATTTCTAATATTTTTGAAAGTGTTATTTCTGATACAAATATCGTATCATGACCAAAAAAATGTTGAATTGTATCATCATCAAAATTATTTAAAATATGTAATTCATTTAAAATTGTATTTTGTTTTAAATCATCAATTAAATCATCATTAATTAAACATTTATTAATTGTTAATTTTTGAATATATTTATTTTTAAATATTGGATATGTTAGATATACGATAATAAAAAATTGAATTTTTTGACAAATCATTATCATTTTCAATTTTTTCTTTATTTCTCTCTTTATTATTTCTTTATTTTTATTTTATTTTATCATCATTTTTTTATTATCTTTTTTGTACGGAATTTGTTATCTTTTTTATTCTTTGATAACTACCAAATTATACGGCCTAATATAATTATCGTCATATATTAGGTTTTAATCCCTAATTTCAGTTCTTGTTTCTTCCTCGCTTCTTTTCCTAGATTTATTTTTTCTTTACTTCCACTTATTATATGTTCTGCTAATCTTATCATATTTAAACAAGAATTCAAATCTCTTGTAAAATATCTATCCTTAAACTTTGTGGTATCATTCTTAAAATGATCAATATTTAATTCAAAATATTTATAAGAATATTGATTCTTGTTTAATCTACAATCTTTACATATTAATAATCTGTGTTTATCATTATATTTTTCTAACTCTTTCCCACATTTACAGCATAATTTGCTTGTATTATATTCATCTATTAAATAACAATTTTTAAAGTGTTTGCTTAATTTTCTTTTTAAGTTTTTATTTATTGTGGTTTCACCAGTTTTATGTCCTGGCTCATCACTCCAATCACCAAAAACTAAAATTAAATCATTACCATATTCATTCTTTAATTTAAAGGTTTCTTTTATATTTTTAATCAGTTTACTTTCACTTTGTTGTGTCTTTTGATAAACTTCCATTTTTAATCTTCTTATTGTTTTAATATTATAAAAATCATATAATTCATCAAATATTTTATACTTTTCTTCTAACCAACTTTTAAATTCAGTATAATAATTAGTTTTAGAGTTATAATTTGATAATTTAGTTTCTATTTTCTTAATATCGTTATTATTTTTTAATTTATCAATATAATTTTGCTTTTTAAATATTCCGCATTCATATTTTCTTTGATGAATAGTATACCTTAACTTCTTATTTCCATCAGACATGTATAAGATGTTATATTTTCCAGGATCAATTCCGATTATTTTCTTATCTTTTAATTCTTTTTTATTTTTAGCATTATCCAAATAAGTTAATTCTTTTTTATTATTTTCTTTTTTATTCTTATTCTTTTTACCTTTTATTAAATGATTAAGATTATAAAATTGTAAAGAACAACCAATTCCATCTGTTTCAAAATGACCTGAAAATATTAAATTTCTTTGTTTTATTATTTTATTAAAATTAAATAAAGAATTATACATTTTTTCTATTAAATCTTTATCTTGGATAGTTGATGTGCTATTATCTTCATTTATTATTTCTTTTGTAATATTAATGTTTAATAAAAATGCTAATGAAGTGGTAGAAAAAGGAATATACCCATTATAATAATTACTTTTAGAAGGTAAAATATTAAACAATTTTATTATTTTTTGATTTAACTTTTTTTTCTCATTAGGATTATTTGAAGTTTTAATTTTTTCTTTAATTAAGTTATTATAATCTTCAAAAAATTTATTAATATTATACATACTTTTAAGAAAGAATAAAGGCTTACATTTAATAATGTAATTTAATGATTTTTTTCTCTGTTTTTCATTATCTTTTAAATAATTTTCTAATACAAAAATATGTTTATAATCATTATAAAACTTTTTTAATTTGTCAGATAAATCATTAAATTTAATTATTTCTTTTGTTTTAATATATTCTTCATTTAAAATAAAAGAATAAAATTTTGATTGATTATTTTTATTTTTATCATAATTATCAATAAATAATTTAATAAATTTTAATAAATGTTGAACGTAATGTTCTTGAATATTGACTTTAATATGAGTAATCATATTGTTTAAAACTTCTTTTAATATTTCAGTGGTTCTATTTCTATCAGGGATATTAGAATATAATTTATTATTATATAAAAATTGATTATAAGTTGTATCTTTACCAATATTTAATAGGTTTCTTAATAAAGTATTAATATCATTTCTATTATCAAGGTTTAAAGTATTAGAATTTTCATTATTAAAATCATAAAGAATTTTAAGTTTAATGTAATCATATAATAAAGAAATAAGAACATTAATATCTTTAATAGAATTAATAATTAATTGTTTATATTCATTAATTTTAGGATTAGATTTATTAAGAATACTACTAAAATAACATTTAATAGTAGTAAGCTGATAATGGTTTAAATCATACATAAATATATAGAATAATAAAAATAAAATAATTAAATAAAAAATAGTAAAATATTATTAATATTATAATTTTTTATTTTAAAGAGTATTTTTAGTAAATATAAAAAAATTGAAATAAATAAAATTATGTCAAAAAATTCCGTTTTTATTTTGCCTCTAAATTTAAAATTATTATTAATAACTAACTCATTAATATAAATATTATCAAATATTTTTAATATATTATAAATATAATCTTTATTATAAGTAGTAAAATCCAAAATTATTTTTCTTATAGGAACATCTAAATTTAATTTTAAATATTCATTATTAATATTTAATTCTATGATATTATCATAATTATAAATTATATTAAATACATTGTTAATTAAATCAATATTATCATTATTACTTTCTATAGTTATTTTACTTAAATTATATTTATAATTTAAAAATAATTCTAATTCTTTAATTGTAATTTCATTTAAATATAATTCTGATAATGTGTTATTATATTTAAAAATATTGTTATATCCATTAATATCTTTTATTTTTGATAACTTAAATTTAGTAACTTTTTTTCTATTATTTGTAATAATATCAAATAATGGTTTTAATTTTGTATTATCATATA
>Ga0247611_10003590_pt1 | contig 22734 bp, 17 predicted proteins | sample 177DNAGHGhighgp2_FD_192422 | JGI IMG/M metagenome (GOLD analysis project Ga0247611, IMG submission 192422) | Sheep rumen microbial communities from Palmerston North, Manawatu-Wanganui, New Zealand - 1770 DNA GHGhigh gp2 | ecosystem: Host-associated > Mammals > Digestive system > Stomach > Rumen... | reverse complement strand
TGTCTGTTCCAGAGGAGCGTGGCACCAATCTAATTGAAGATGCTCCACTTCAGCCAGGCACCTGCTATACGGCTACAAGCGATGGTGATAAGGTGTCTCTCGTAAAAATAGAGGTAATTACTATGCCTGGCAATGGCAAACTTACAGTGACTGGCAGTAGTTCAACAGAAGCCAAGGAGGATATAAAGAATACATATAATTATATCCGGGCCAATGAAAGGGCTATCCTGTCCCAACAACATTCTTTGATGCATCTTGATGTAACAGTTCAAGTGACCGTACTGTTGGGGGTAGGTGTTCACAAAGGTATTGGAGGTGCTGTTTTTGCAGCCATCGTATCATCTGCCTTTGGACGGAATCTGAAATCAGGTCTTGGTGTCATCGGTAATATCAGTATCGGTGGCGCTATTGAACGTGCCTTGAATTTCAACGACCGTGTATCCATGCTATCGGAGAATGGTGCTAAAAATGTACTTGTGCCAATGGATAACCTTGCCGAAATGGCAACACTTCCTGCAACTATCCTTGGTAAGACGGATATTCCGTTCTATGCGAATACTCAGATGTTGATACAGAAAATGATATAAGAAGACTGTGTGTAATTGAAATGAGAACAAAATAGTATGGAACAACAATATTACGAAATTGCAAGTAATTTTACTCCTGTCTTTAATATAGCTTTAGCTTTGCTGAAAGGAAGAGGTTGTGAAGAAATCTGTAATACCATTCCAGATAAAAGATACCACGTAAATTTTTATTTTTAATATCACAACATCACCAAACTTGCGCAAATGCCGATGGGCAGAGGGCTGAGCTTGGTGATGTTAGTGGTGATGTTAGTGATGTTTGTGATGCTATTTAGGGGTTATTTTAGTGATTTTTGACTCACAAAATACTCCATTCCGAAACGAGTGCGGCGCTGCCGTAGTCCGTCCACGTTGGCAAGGAAACGACCAAATCTGCGGATATTGCCGTTTTTGATTGCCGAGCCAGCGTACCGTTTGATGACCTGATGGATAGCTGCGGCTGTCATCCACTGACCATCCTTCTCTATGTCAGGGATGTCAAAGCACTCTGCGAAATACATCTCCTCGGGTGATCGCATTTGGAACTTCATGTTGGACTCCATCACCAAGCGGGTCTGCTGCTCGTCAAGCCAGTAAGGCTCTTTCTTGTCAAGCAGCGTGATAGCCTGTGCATACAGTTGCGTATAGTTGATGCGATATTTGACATCAATAGGTCCGGTCAGTTCCACACCGATGAACCTGCGATTGCCCGAGGGGTCCGACAGCAGGTCGACAACATTAGCAGTGGCTATGAAAGAGGCAAGTCTGGGGAAGTCCTCCACATGTTTGCCATAAGGTCGTTTCACCTTGACACTTGCCAATTGTATCAGGTTTTTCAGAAAACCCTCCTGTACCTTGGGTGATATCTGGTTGAACTCGTCGAGGTTGACCAGCAGGAACTGACTCATTGCCTGCAGCACCGACTTTTTCTCGCTAAGCACGAGATTGTCAGTGTATCCCCATTGCAGTTCCGGGGGCAGTAGCGACTTACAGAAGGTCGACTTGTTGTACCCTTGATGGGAAATGAGGAGGGGAACCATGGAATTGCCATAGCGTGTCTGTCGTCCCCGCCATTGCATCACCATCCCCAGGAACCACGTGCGAAACCATTGTTCCCAGTGTGGATTGTCATTCGGTACCGTCCTTGCCAGCCTTCCGATATGGTCTTTCCCGTCCCATTTTCCCCTCACGCCCCAGAGGTATTCATCGATGGGATCGTATGGACGGACAAGACTTGATTTCAGGTAGCGGTGGATATCCTTGTCCCAGATGTCCAGACCGGCGAGCCGTGCCTCCATCGCCATTCCGTTTTGTACACGCTCGTCGACGGGCATCCACCCGTAGTGCCATTTGTCCTTCCGCTGGTATTCCACATACCCCATCACCGTGTTCATGCGGAAGGAATAGCGGTTTTCGAGGAATTTTATCAACTCATGTGTCTCTTTCCCAATGCGGGAGTCCGGAGTGTCCTCTGTGTTGTCTGATGATCCGATGACATTTCCCATGCGTGTGAAGGTACTGGGAATGTCAGGTATCAGGAGTGCGACAGGATGGTCGGCAATGACAGGAGAGACATCGTATGTCATGCGGAACCCCGTCATCAGCAAGCAGTTCTCATCACTCCTTACGGCAGGACCTGTTGTCAGACGGTTGTTGGTATGGACGGTACGCAGTACTACCTCGTAAAGACTTCCTGCCAAAGGGTAGGCTTGCTGACAAAACAGCTCTGCCTCCTCTTGTGTCTGGGGCAGACTACCGTCTGGTCGACAAGCACTGACGACAATCTTTACTGTCTTCCCACTACTTCCTGCGAATGCCGCAACGGTAAAAGGCAGAATACGTGTGGCTTGCTTGACAGCCTCCACCTCCTCATGATTACATAGCGGTCCCACTGTCAGTGTCAGCCATCCGCTGAATGACCTCATCATGATGTTACCCTCTGCGTCACTCCTCAAAGCCACAGAGGGATAGACCACAGGTAGCCTGTGCATGTACGGAAACTCAGCATACGCCGTGGAAAACTGGACGAAGTCACGTAGTACACGGATGATGTCATCGTAAGCGTCATCGCTGACGATGGGTAACATATTCTCCACCTGCTGTCGTTTCAGGTGTTTTTTATTCTTCTTGTCTGTTCTAATAAGTGTTAGTATCATTATTAGTCGTTATTTAGTATGGTTTTAAAAATGTATTCCCATTATGGGAATGATTGACTCCCATTAGGAGAGTAGGGGTATTCCCACCATGGGAATGACGGATTCCCTTCGTGGGAATGATGGATTCCCAGCGTGGGAATGATGGATTCCCAGCGTGGGAATCTTCCCGAAGCCCTTATGTGAAGTCATAAGTGGTAACGTAATGGTCGAAGGACAGTCCCTCCGTACTTCCATAACCTGCCATGATGTCAAGGATCTGCTGCTGCAGCCGAGGGGACATCAGCCGCTCCCCATGATGATAGCGGTAATAAGTACTCATGCCACTACTCAGGAAAGCCCTGATTCTCATTCGTGCCATGGAGGCAAGAGGTGAGGGCAGGTGACGGTACAGGTTGTTGAATCCGTATGCCATCTGTACAGGCTTACATGTCCGGAAATACTGACAGGCTCCATTCTTGCACGCAGCAGGATAGATGGCGGCACCTTGCGTCATCGTGTCTGGAGCCAGCATCCCAGACTGATAGCGTAAACACTCGTCCGCTTTCGGACACTTGCTGTTAAAACACAGTTGATACCCCGATGGGACATCCTGAAAACTCAGTTTTCTTTCTTCCATAAAATTTAGTTTTTAGTTTTTTTAGTTGATACTATCGTCGTTGATAATACTCTGCAAAGATACGAAAAATTCTCCTGTTTTGCAAGAAAATTACCCCCTTTTTTACTAAAAACATCACAAACATCACCACTGACATCACCAAGCTCAGTCCTCTGCCCATCGGCATTTGCGTGAGTTTGGTGATGTTGTGATATTAAAAATTCAACTTTCGCAAGTTGTAGGAGTAAAGGAGTAAAGGAGTTAAAGGAGTTAAGACGATACTTCGTGGCACCCGAGACTCCAGTAGAAAGTCGCGATTACAGGACTAACGTCTTAACTCCTTAACTACATAACTCCTTAACTCCTAAAAAGTTGAGCAAATGCGAAACTTAAGTTAAAAATAAAAAATACAGAGAATATCTCAGAAGATAAAAAAGAAAAGTCCCTGCTAGAGCGAACTCTAAGACAGGGACTCATAATGAAAGGAGGAGTGGTACCTCCAGGAATCGAACCGGGGACACACGGATTTTCAGTCCGATGCTCTACCAACTGAGCTAAGGCACCATTGTTCGTAAGATCACTGCAATCCTCTCGTTTGCGGGTGCAAAGGTACAACAAAAAAAATAATCCACCAAACTTTTGGCGGATTATTTTTCGTTCTGCTCAAATTTTCATTGTTCCGCAGTATCCTTTTGTTCATCATTTCTCCATTGTTTAGTGTGTCACGGCATAATTTTAGCTGAAAAAGTTGCAAGTCTCAGATTAATTATGTAATTTTGCATTATGCAATTTTGCGTAATCGAATTTAATTGTTAGATATGAAACCTTTAAACAACCCATTTGTAATAGGAAAGTATGTGTCTAAGGACTATTTCTGTGACAGGGAAAAGGAATCGCAAACGCTTGTTCATCATATTGAGAATGGGCGGAATGTCACTATTATGTCTGAGAGACGTCTTGGGAAAACTGGTTTGATAGAGCATGTGTTTGCTAATCATCTTCCAGCATCCTATGATACCTTCCTGATTGACATTTATACCTGCAAGAATCTTCGTGAGATGGTTTATTTGTTGGCGAGTGAGGTTTTCAAGAAAATAGCCCGAAAGCAATCGTTCATTGAGCGGCTGTTGCGAGCAGTACGTTCCCTAAAAACGACTATCTCATACGATGCGGTGACAGGCTTACCAGAACTAGGATTTGGACTTGGTGAAATTCAGCAGCCGGAGATAACGCTGGATGAGATCCTTAACTATTTAGAGTCTTCCGATAGCCCATGTATTGTTGCCATCGATGAGTTCCAGAAAATAGCCAGTTTCGAAGAAAAGGATGTGGAAGCCCTGTTGCGCACGAAGATACAGCACTTAAAGAAGACTCAATTTGTCTTTGCGGGCAGTGAACATCATTTGTTAGAAGATATCTTTAACGATCCTGCACGACCTTTCTATAATAGTGTTGTGTTTATGCAACTACTTCCAATAGAGAAGGATAAGTATATCGATTTTTGTCAGCGGTTGTTTCAGAAATACAGGAAGAGCGTTTCTGCTGAGTTAGTTTCGAGTCTCTATGATAGTTTCCAAGGCATCACTTGGTATCTCCAATTGTCAATGAATGAAGCCTTCACAATGGCAGAACGCGGAGAATGTGTTGGGGAAGAGGCTTATGAGCAAATCCTTAATCATTTAGTAGATTCCAAGCGCTTTACTTTTGAGGACAGGTATGCTTCACTCCCAGAAAAGCAGAAAACCGTCTTACAGGCTATTGCGTCGGAGTTCCCGTATCAAGTGACACCAACAAGTCGTGACTTTATGGAGAAATATAACCTGAAGACCGCCAGTAGTGTTCAGACTGCTTTGAAAGGACTGGTGGAAAAAGGAATCATTAGTGATTATCACGGTATCAAGCGTCCGACAGACTTACTGTTTATTTTGTGGTTGAAGAACTTCTGAAGGCAGACGAATACAAAAAAAATAATCCACCAAACTTTTGGCGGATTATTTTTCGTTTTGCTCATATTTTGCACTATTTCATCAGATATTTCTTGCCATTCTTGATGATAATGCCCTTATGGTTGGCAGATACTCGCTGTCCACGGAGGTTGTAGGTGGGTACGGAGAAGTCTTTCTTCTGCGTGATGTTGCTAATACCTGCAGATGATCCTGCATTGATAGACACAATATATCCATCGTTGCTAATTTCTGGTTTGTTGCCATGATAGTTGATGAACTTACCATAGACAACGACCTTGTCACCGACCTTGAAGAGGTTGGGGTCAGTGATGTCTTTGTTGTCTAACCCCTTAACGCGATAGACATAGATAGGCGTACCTGTTCCATCTGCATAGTCTGTGATATAGAAAGTTGCATTACCATAATAGGTAGAGATTTGGTCGATGCTACTCACATAACCTGTCACATAACCATAGAAATAGTCAGTATCATCATAACTACTTAGAGCATTAATAAGTGGCAGAATGTCTGAGACACTGAACGGATTGTCCTTAGTGTTGATGGTGGGATTCGTCATCGTGAAAGTTTCAGTATGTCCTCCCCATTCGTAATCACCCTCAGAATAGTAGTAAATATATACAACATACGACTTGCCGATTTCCAGCCCAGTAATCTCATAGTCTTTGACGACCTTGGTCTGTCCAGCAGGAATCTCAATATTGAATCGCTGTTCTTTTTCCCATTGCAGATTGTTGTCTGCATCAAAGTAGTAAATATCAACATCAATTCTGTCATTATAGTCGTAAGTGCTGTTGTTCTTCAGTGTGATATCCAGCTTTGCCGTTGTTCCCTCTATGGTGCTATTCTTGGCATTTGCTATCGTCGTGGAGATATTGAGATCTGCTGGGGCTAACACTTTTCCGACGGTTATCCAATAGGCACCAGCCTGTGATAGACCCGTAGAGTAGTAGTACGCATAGATACCATATTGAACACCAGGCTTTAGGTCGGCAAACTGGACTTGTACGTTTCCTTGCGCACCAGCTGCGAGTTGGAGTGGCTTAACCACTTCTGCAACATCACCAACCCAATAACCTTCTGAATCAAACTCAGACAAATGCACGATTATCAGGTCATCGTATGCATTATCCCCATTATTTGTAAAGGTGATAGTTGCATTGATTGTAGTGCCTTCAATGGTGGCTTTTTTCTCGCCCTCGATATCAAAGTTGGTGCTTAAATTCTGTTGTGTGGCCTCCTCAATAGTTATCTCTTTCTCATAGACGATATTGTACCCAGAAGGATCTGTGGAGACTTTCAACTTCTTGGTACCAGCGTATTGGCTGGTGAAAGCAATCTCTACATCACCTGTCTCACCTCTATCCACGTAAGAAGAGACAGAACCAACTTTCTCCCAGTCCAGATATAAATATAATGGTGTCTCATGATTGTACCCCTTATTGGTCCAGTTGATGACAGCCGACATATCACGATTAGTCTTCAATACACCTTTGACGGTCACGTCATTGACTTGGACGGTACCTTCGAGCTGGTCGGAAGATTTTAACGTGAGCGTGTTCCCGCTAATTTCCGCAAGCAAGAAATCGCTACTCGTATTTTGACAGAACTCCCATTGGTTAGCACCAGGCGAACTAGTCATCTGACGAAGCTCATAGACACCGTCCGCCAATTCCGCACCAAATGATAAGTTGGCAGAGATGGTTTTTATAGGAGAGGAATTATAGCTATTGTTGGACGTGTTGAGAACTAAGTCTTTTTGTACATCCAGTTCCTGAATCTTCTCACCATCTTTGCAAAGCACCCATGCATGGTCGAAGGTGATATCCCAGATACCGTATTCCATAACTTGCCCATACACACCGACATTCGTGAAATTCTCAGAAGAGGAGTTGCGTGTATAGGAAGAAGTGTAGGAGTAGGCGTTTTTACAATAAAGAGTTGAGTAACCTACCAGTGCGTCCTTGTCTGGTTGCAATCCGATGATAGCATCTTGCTCCATGGTGTATCCATTAGAAGAGGTTCCGCCACCAATGCCACGCCCATAAGGATTCAAGATAGACAAAGAGAAGAAACCGTCTGCGTAGCCTCCCCATCCCCAGTTGACATGGAAGAGTCCTTTGTTGTCGTAACCGTCAATCACGAACTGGTGACCGCCAGAGCCAGAATTACCAGAATACAATACGGGACGTTTGTTGGCAATCTCCTGATAGATGATGCTTTCCCATTTAATGGAGGAATAAGTGCTACGGGTGATGTTTCTTGCCGTCTTGCCATATCCGAAATAGTGTGTCATCACCGACGCAAAGATAGCAGACGCTGATTCGTCAAGACGATAGTCCATTTGCACAGCTTGACCACAGTAGCGCATCAGCTCAGCGACAGCATCGGCACTCTCGCCAGTCTCATCATAGACATATTCGTCTTTCATCTTGCCCCATTTGAATGCAGTAGGAGGCAATTCGTCTACATAGAGATTCTTGGCAGTCATATATGATGGTAAGGTGGCATTCACCACCTCGGGCCATTTATGATAGTACATCACCTGTGCCATCGCAGTGGCAACACATCCAGTGACACAGTGATCCTCACCGTATGTCGGACATTGTAGGTTATAGGGTGCTCCCTGATCCCACTGACAGGTCAGCAAGGGTGACACAGGGGAACCTAAGACACGACGGGGATGTGTGTCTGTCTGGACATCATCACCCAAAGCCTTGATCTGCTCGGCATAGCTTTCCAGCCAGCGGCGGGCATTGACAGGGAGCTTGTCCAACTCCAGACTACCCTTGTCGGCATATCCCAATACAGGTATGGTACGGTCGTCAGCGCTGACAATCACAAAACCGTTCTGTCCCTCGGCATTGAACACATAGAATTGGTTGTCACCCACTGTAGCGGCACGGTGCACCTGCTTCTGCTGGAAAGACTTACCCTGCATAAACTGACGGGCAATCGTCAGCGCCTGCTGTTCCGTCACGTTGCCTGCGAATATCGCTATCGAAACAAGTACGGTAAAAAAAGAAACTAGTAATCTTTTCATAGACATCTTATTTTCGTTCTACTCAAATATCTCACTGTTCCGCAGCCTCTTTCGCCGCTTTGATTTGCTCTTCAGCCTGCTTGAACGTCTCGTTGGTCTTGTCCATGATGACTATCTTTGCCAGTTTTGCCCATCCTGCAGCATCGTGTTTCTTGATGCTGATGAAGTAGTCAACGGTGAATTCCTTGCCTTCGCCAGCTATGAAATCCTTTACGCGAATACCATCGCCAAAAGCGATTGCCTTTCCCTCAGTATCGAAGGCAACAGGCACAAAGTTAGAGTATTTGGTGTCCTTGGTAGCTCCAACAGTGAACTTACCACTCGTTCTGGCATGTCTTGAGTTGTCGAGTGTCAGACTTTTGTCGAGTCTCAGGGGCAGTCCTTCAGCCACCTCTGTAGGAATTTCCTTGCCTTCCAATGCCTTTTCGATGGCAGGTATGGTCTCTTTCTTAAATTTCGTAGTATTCCCTTGGTTTAAATAGTCTGACCAGAATTGACTAGCTTTTTCAGGATTCGTCTTTTTCAGTTCATCATACTTTGCGGAGGCTGCTGCTTCGGCTGCCTCGTATTCTGCTACTGCTTTCGGGTACTCGCCGAGGATTCCGTCGATTGGCAGGGAGGCTGCTTCTGCCTCTGCGCTTCCAGCACCACTACCACCTCCGCAAGCGGAGAACACACCAGCCATCAGTGCTATCGCACCTGCGACTAAAAGATGTCTTGTCTGTTTCATAATTGTTGCTATTTATATATTATAAAGGTTAATTATCATTCTTCCTCGGGGAGTTTGTTGTTTGTCTGTTTTCCTTTCAATGCAGCGAGTCCTTTGATGCCGTCAGGGTTATAGATGTAGAACTTGCCGTCACCTTCCTGCATCCAGAAATTGCCGTTCCAGTCGCAATACAGATAATCAACTTGGTTGAACTTGATCTCACCAAACATGCCGAACATGCCGTAGGTACCTTCGATACCTGTGGTGAGCTCCTGTGAGATCTTCGGCTCGCCCTTCAGGTCCTTGTTATTCCACTCGTAGAAATGTTTTTGGTAGTTATCCGTTACGGCAAGTACATGCTTACCGTTGCAAGCAATACGGGTAAACTTCTTGTTCTCACCGGGCAGGCAGTAGGCTTCTTCCCATTTCATCTTCTTCATCGGTGAGCGCATCACCTGTTCACCCATACCGACATAGATCATGCTGTCCACGTCATCACGCCAGATGCCAGAGAGCTCACCGCCGCCACCGTTGCCGATCTCCTTCATCTTCCATATCTTGCAGCCGATAGCGTTCTGTTTGTTACGGCTACTGGGAGTAGGCAGTCCCTTAGGTACCGCACCGATATCACTGAGGTAGATATAGACGAGCGTACCGTTATCGCTGAGCAGACCATCTGATGCTCTCTCATAGAAGCCAGTGACCCGATGTTCCTTCTGGTCGAAAACCAGACTGGTGGCACCCTCTAACAGTCCGAGATAGCGACCGTTGGTTGAGGTGATGATTTTCTTGTATTCCTGTGCTTTTGTCAGATAAGCGTCTGGTGCATTCCATTCTCTTTCCGGGAGGATGACCTCCGAGGTGTTCACATCCGTACCGTTATACTTGACGAGACCGATGTCGGCAAGTCGGAAGTAAAGGTTCGTGCTGTCTGCTCCTGCACTGAGAATCTTCGCACGGCGGCGAGTCTTCTTGGGAATGACAATCTTTATCTCTCCCGTTTTTTTGTTGACGGCACGTAATGCGTTGGACTCCCCGTTGGGATAGTCGAGGATGTAGATGTTCTCCGCATCCTCAAAGAGTCCGTTGTTTGCCCACTCGTCTAGCTGGAGGATAGCAAACTTGTCGTTCACTTTAGTCTGGACCGGTTTCTTGGCAGCGACAGCTGGTTTCTTAGCTGACGGTCGTTTCTTCACTTGTGCTGTGACAGCGGCACACGTCATTGCCAACAGACAAAGCGTAATGATGTTTTTCTTCATAGTTATTGTATTTATTGGTGTAGTAATTCTGTTGGCAAAGATAGGAAAAATTGTTTTCCGTGTCAAGTTCAAATGTGTTGTAATTCGTTCACTAAAACAATTTCGAGTGTCATTGCGTAAAAATTTATGCGATGACATTCAAAGAGGATAGTGATATTTGTGAAAATATCGTATCTTTGCATCATGGAATATTATATGAACGTATCGGCTTTCCTTATTGGCGTGTCAACGGCATTCTTTGCCATCTTCGCCATCCATATCCTGTTCTTCAGAAAGAAACGCACCCGTTTTCAGACCGTTTTGGGATGGATCATGGCGATATGGGCAGTATGGAACCTGAAAGACATCATCATTACCTTCCCAGGGATGTATAGGGATGAGGTGCTCGACTGGATCATGATCATTGACGGATGGTCGGCACTGACCTATACCGTCTTCGTCTTTGAGGTGGTGATGCCGGGGTGGGTGACCTTGCGGAAACTGTTTTATCTGTCCTTGCCCTTTGTCATTTTCACCTTATTATATATTATAGAGCCGGCGCAGTGGGTCATCTATGCCTATGCAGTCTTCCTGTGGTGTTTCGCATGGGCGATTGTCGGCATTGGCTATGTGAAGATGAAACACCAGTTGAGTTATGTCCGCAAGAACTACTCAAATATCGATGATATCGACGTGTCATGGCTGAAACCCGTCTTCTTCTTTGCTATTGCCAGTCAGTTGTCGTGGTTGTTTGCATCCCTCTATGCCACTGTCACGATAGACATCATCTATTATGTGTTGACCATCCTGCTGTGGCTGATGGTACTGAGATACAGTTGGAACTTCTGTCCTGTTGCTGTGGAGATAGAAGGAAAGGGGAATAACGGACATGACGCAACGAGTGCCGCTCTCCCTATTCCTGACGGAATGCTTGAGCAGGTGGTGGAGGAAAAACGCCTTTATCTGGTAAAAACACTTACGTTGACCGATCTTGCTGCAGCGATGGGGACGAACCGTACGTATGTCAGCAACTATCTGAGTCAGGTGCGGAGACAGACGTTCTATGACTATATCAACCAGATGCGTATAGAAAAAGTAAGTGTACCCTTGCTTAAAAAGCATCCAGAGTACACCTTAGAATATATAGCCAACGAAAGTGGGTTTGCCTCTATCTCAACCTTTCGCCGTGCGTTCCGGAAATTATTGGGAAAGACTCCCCGTCAGTTTATAACGGATTCCACCCCTGAGCCTTGAGCTCGAACTCCTGATCGTCACGGGTGACGAGGATATGCCCTAAAGACTCCTTGGTGATGTGCCCGATGAGTTTGACATCCTCCATTGCCTCTATCTTCTCATGGTCACCGATAGGGACGGTGAACAACAGTTCGTAATCCTCACCTCCATTCAGTGCGCAGGTCGTCACATTCATATTCAGCTCCTCTGCCATCACCGCCGTCTGGTAGTCGATGGGGATATTCTTCTCGAAGACACGGCAGCCCACATGGCTCTGCTTACAGATGTGCATCAGCTCACTGCTGAGACCGTCCGAGATGTCCATCATCGCAGTCGGACGGATATTCGCCTCCCGCAACCGCTGGATAATATCACCACGTGCCTCCGTCTTCAACTGTCGTTGCAGCAGGTATTCCTTACCGGCAAAGTCAGGCGTAGCTATCGTTGAGAGTTGAGAGTTGAGAGTTGAGAGTTTTTGGCTGTCGCCATTTGCTTTAGCCTCGGCAATCTTTTTCTGCAGTTCATTCACCTGCTCATAATAGACAGCTTTCTCACGCTCTAATAGTTGTAGTCCCATATAAGCGGCACCGAGGTCACCGCTCACGCAGATGAGGTCAGTCTCCTTGGCACCGTTGCGATAGACGATGTCCTCCTTGCGAGCCTCACCGATGCAGGTGATACTGATGGCAAGACCGGTATAGCTGGAAGTGGTGTCGCCCCCTACGATATCCACGTTCCATTTGTCACAGGCAAGGCGCAGACCACTGTAAAAAGCCTCAAGGTCCTCTACCGTGAAGCGCTTGCTGAGGGCAAGACTTACCGTCATCTGGCGGGGGGTGCCGTTCATGGCGAAGATGTCACTGATGTTCACCATCGCCGCCTTGTACCCTAAGTGTTCAAGGTCGATATAGGTGAGGTCGAAGTGTACTCCCTCCATCAGCATGTCCGTTGTGACGAGCACCTCGCTGTCGGGGTAGTGGAGTACGGCACAGTCGTCGCCCACGCCATATTTCGTGGATGCGTTCTGTGGCTTGATATCTTTTGTCAGTCGGTCGATAAGACCAAACTCTCCTAATTTGGCTATTTCCATTTTTCTGTGGGGTGTTCAGTGTTAAACCTCTCTATCTTTTGTGACTCTATCTTCTCCGAGCGGATGATCATCTCCCGCATAATCTCCGTCATGGAAGGTTGGGCGGCATTGGCAGCCTCCTGTACCTCCTCATGGCTGACTTCCACGGGATTGTCAAAGCCTCCCAAGTCCGTGATGACGGAGATGCCGAAGGTGCGGATACCACAATGGTGGGCGACAATCACCTCAGGTACGGTAGACATACCCACCGCATCAGCACCCATCAGGTGATACATCCGATACTCGGCAGGAGTCTCGAAGGTAGGACCCTGGACACCGATATACACACCATAGGTGACACGTATCTTCTTCTCGAAAGCGATATCAGCAGCGAGCTGGATCAGTTTCTTGTCGTAGGTCTCATGCATATCCGGGAAACGGGGACCGGTGGGGTAGTTCTTGCCACGCAGCGGATGCTCCGGGAAGAAATTGATATGGTCGGTGATAATCATCAGGTCGCCAATATTGAACTTAGGGTTCATACCTCCGGCGGCATTCGAGACGAAGAGAGTCTTGATGCCCAGCTCGTACATCACACGGACAGGGAAAGTCACCTCCTTCATCGTATATCCCTCATAGTAATGGAAGCGTCCTTGCATCGCCATGATCTCGATGCCCCCCAACTTGCCGAAGATCAGTTTGCCGCTATGTCCTTCGACAGTAGACACAGGGAAGTTGGGAATCTCGCTATAGGGTATCTCGTGCTTGTCAGTTATTTCGGAAGCTAATTGTCCGAGGCCTGTCCCCAGAATGATGGCTGTCTTGGGACTTGTGGTCATCCTTTGTCTTAGCCAGGATGCTGTTTCTTGAATTTTTTCGTACATAGCCTATGATATATTGGTTAAAAGATTCTTCCTGCTCTAATAGGAAATGAATACGTAAGGGGAGGGTGTAGATGTGCTGGCGGACCTCCTCACTAAGTCCCTCAGCATGGTAAAGACGGGTGGCATCCTTCTCGGTGGTGATGATGCAACGGGGCTCAGGAAGACTCGCAAAAGTCTCGTTGATGAGCCGTATGTCTTTTTTCTTGAACTGATGGTGATCAGCAAACGTCAGCGGGGTGAGATTCTTGGTGTAAGGCTCTAAGTCGTGGATGACCTGTTCTGGTGAGGCGATGCCAGTCAGTAGCAGTACCTGCTCGTCAGGTCGCAGACTGCTGAGCGGCCGCTGCCCTCCACCGAAGATGGGGTGCAGGTCGTCATATTCCAAAGTGGTGAAATACAGACTCTGGTAGGCATAGAGCTTCATCGCCTTGGTGATGACACGGTATTCCATGGGTTTCAGGTCCCTCGGACATTTGGTGACGATGACGACGTCTGCACGGTCCTTTCCGGACAGTGGCTCCCGTAGTCTTCCGGCGGGGAGCAGTGTGTCATAGATGACCAGCCGGTGGTAGTCGACCAGCAAGATGTTAATACCCGGTTTGACATAACGGTGCTGGAAGGCATCGTCGAGTAGTATGACATCCAGACTCTTGTCGTAGCTCGTCAGTTCATCAATACCGTGGCACCTGCTCTTGTCGACCGCCACTGTCACCTCCGGGAATTTCTGTTTCATCTGGTAGGGCTCATCACCGATCTCCGGCATCGTCGTCTGGTCGTTGGCAATGATGAATCCCTTGCTCTTGCGCTTATAGCCGCGGCTGAGCACCGCTACACGGAAAAGGTCCTTGAGGTGTTTTACCAGATATTCCACATGAGGAGTCTTCCCTGTTCCGCCAACAGTGATATTACCCACTGAAATGACAGGTATGTCAAAGGAGCGGGTCTTTAAGATACCCACTTCAAATGCCATGTTGCGTAATTTGACCCCTAACCCATAGAGCCAACTCAGTGGCAGCAGCCATTTACGAATAATAATGAAGTCCCCCTCAACTCTCATATACCTTATTTATTTTATATGGAGGAAATAGGGCAGACGAGCCTGGATGGCACTCTGCTTATTGATACCTTTCAGGTAGTTGAAAGGCTCATAATACTCACCTAAAGAAGCACGCATCTGCTCGTCGAGATAGCTGCCCTTGTCGGTCATGCCCATAAGTTGCTCCATCCAGTCAGCAGGTGCAGGATAAGATGCGGTGTGGTATTCGTCGAGCTTGGCAAGTTGCGCAGCCTTCTTTACGGCATCGTCCAAAGAGCCAATAGCGTCAACCAGTTTGATGCCCAAAGCATCATTGCCCAGCCAGACACGACCTTGTGCGATTTCCTCAACAGCTTCCACGGACAGTTTTCTGCCGTCAGCGACACGCTTGCGGAAGAGTTCGTAGCCACGACCGATATACTGGTCGAGCATTGCCATCTCCTCCTCGTTGAAAGGACGGGCTATCGTACCAAAGGCGGCATGCTTGTTCGTCTTGACCTCGTCGAACTTGATGCCGAGTTTGTCGGTCAGCAGTCCGCTGACATCCGGGAACATACCGAAGATGCCGATAGAGCCGGTGATAGTGGTAGGCTCAGAGTAGATGTAGTTAGCGGCGCAGCTGATATAGTAGCCACCCGATGCGGCATAGCCACCCATGGAGACAACCACCGGTTTCTTTGCTTTCAGGTTCATGACAGCATGCCAGATCTGTTCAGAGGCGTATGCGGAACCACCAGGAGAGTTGACACGGAGCACCACCGCCTTTACGTCGTCGTCCTCAGCGAGTTTCTCCAGGTCTTTACATACTTTTGTGGCAACGATGCAATGCTCTTGTTGAATAGCATTGGTCGTCTCGGAATCTATGATGTCGCCATAAGCATAATAGACGGCAACCTTCTCACCATTCTCTTTCTTGCCTTTCACGTTCACCATGTCAGAAAGAGAGAGCTGATGGATATCGTCGTCGGCATCTATCTTCAGGCGCTTCTTGATTTCCCCTTTCACCTCATCGGTATACAGCAGTCCGTCAATCAACTTCATCTTGACCAGATCCGGTTGGTTAGCAACCATGATAAAACGGTCAGCATAGGCATTCAGAGAGTCAACGGAGATCTTGCGACTGTCAGAGACATCCTTCAGCATCACCTTCCAGATTCCCGACATGTATGCTGTCACCTGCTCACGGTTCGGCTCACTCATACCGTCGGCGGTCATCATCTCAGGGGCGCTCTTATATTTGCCTACCTTGCAGAGCTGGTATTTCACCCCGAACTTGGCAAGGAGGTCCTTGAGGAACATCGGGTTGGCAGCAAGACCATGCCAGTCAACAATTCCTTGAGGGTTCAAGTATACCTTGTCCGCTACAGAACAGATATAATAAGTAGTCTGTGTATAGCTGTCAGCATAGGCGACAATCCATTTCCCGCTCTTCTTGAAGTCAAGCAGTGCCTCTCGTATGGCATGGGCTGAGGCTGGCGAATCTGAGGAGAAGAGTCCTGACTCAATATAGATGCCCTTGATGTCCTCGTTGTCCTTTGCCTTCTTGATGGAAGAAATGATATCTTCCAGTCCGATGCTCTCACTGACCTGTCCCATCATCAGTCCCATGATGTCCTCTTCGGCACGCTCATTGACTTGTCCCGAAAGTGACAGGGTGAATACGGAATTGTCTTCCACAGGAATGGACGATGCTGATGAGGCGGCAAGTCCTACGATGGAAATCACAAAAAGAATTCCCATGATAAGGGAAAACACGATAATGCCCGTAACGGTGGCAAACACATACTTGATAAAATCTTTCATAACCTATTTATAATTAACTATATTTTGCAAAGGTACAAAAAATCAATTAAACAAGAACAAAAAGAAAGAATTTTATTTGAGTTTTAATATAAAATAATGTGTGGCTATTTTCTGCCAAAGTGTCAGTTCTGGAAGATTGGCACGTTTTTCGCTTCTCATAGGGCAGTAAGTTTAATTTAAAATTTTAAGCATTATGAACATTAAACCATTAGGAGACCGCGTGTTGGTAGTACCAGCACCGGCAGAAGAGAAAATTGGCGGTATCATCATTCCTGATACAGCAAAAGAGAAACCCCTCCACGGAACTGTCAAGGCTGTTGGTCAGGGTACAAAGGATGAAGAGATGATTCTGAAAGCTGGTGATGAAGTGCTGTATGGCAAATATTCCGGCACAGAACTTGAGTTTGAGGGAGAGAAATATCTGATGATGCGTCAGAGTGACGTGCTTGCAGTATTAGAAAAATAATCAGAGTACTCGGAATACTCAGAGTAATCATAAAAAATAAGAATTATGGCAAAAGATATTAAATTCAATATTGAGGCTCGCGACCTGCTGAAGAACGGCGTGGATCAGCTTGCCAACGCAGTGAAGGTAACATTAGGTCCTAAAGGACGTAACGTTGTTATTGAAAAGAAGTTCGGTGCTCCACAGATTACCAAGGATGGTGTGACTGTAGCAAAGGAAATCGAGTTGGAGGACAAATTCGAGAATACGGGTGCTCAGCTCGTTAAGAGTGTCGCTTCTAAGACTGGTGACGATGCCGGTGATGGTACGACAACAGCAACTATCCTTACACAGGCTATCGTCACAGAAGGTCTGAAGAATGTGACTGCCGGTGCCAACCCCATGGACTTGAAACGTGGTATCGACAAGGCTGTCAAGGCTGTTGTTGATTTCATCAAGGAGAATGCTGAGCAGGTAGATGACAACTACGACAAGATTGAGCAGGTGGCTACCGTTTCTGCCAATAACGATGAAGAGATTGGTAAGTTGCTTGCTGATGCTATGCGTAAGGTCTCTAAGGATGGTGTCATCACTATTGAGGAGAGCAAGAGCCGTGATACCCATATCGGTGTTGTTGAGGGTATGCAGTTCGACCGTGGCTATCTGTCACCCTATTTCATGACAGACTCAGAGAAGATGGAATGCGTGATGGAGAATCCGTATATCCTCATCTATGATAAGAAGATTTCTAATATCAAGGATTTCCTGCCTATCCTGCAGCCTGCTGCTGAGAGTGGTCGTCCTTTGCTCGTGATTGCTGAGGATGTTGACTCTGAGGCTTTGACAACGTTGGTTGTCAACCGTCTGCGTGGTGGTCTGAAGATCTGTGCTGTCAAGGCTCCTGGTTTCGGTGACCGTCGTAAGGCGATGCTCGAGGATATTGCTATCCTGACAGGTGGTGTTGTTATCAGCGAGGAGAAGGGATTGAAGCTGGAGCAGGCTACCCTCGAGATGCTGGGTACTTGTGACAAGGTAACCGTCTCTAAGGATAATACCACCATCGTTAATGGTGCCGGTGAGAAGCAGGCTATCCAGGATCGTATCGCCCAGATTAAGAAAGAGATTGAATTGACAACCTCTTCTTATGACAAGGAGAAACTGCAGGAGCGTCTTGCCAAATTGGCAGGTGGTGTCGCAGTACTCTATGTCGGTGCCAACAGTGAGGTGGAGATGAAGGAGAAGAAAGACCGTGTTGATGATGCCCTCTGCGCTACTCGTGCTGCTATCGAGGAAGGTGTTGTCGCTGGTGGTGGTACGACCTACATCCGTGCTCAGGAGTCATTGGTTAATGTCAAAGGTGTCAATGCTGATGAGCAGACTGGTATCAACATTATCTGCCGTGCCATTGAGGAGCCTCTGCGTCAGATCGCTGTTAATGGCGGTGGCGAAGGTGCCGTTGTCGTACAGAAGGTACGTGAGGGTAAGGGTGACTTTGGTTACAATGCCCGTACTGGTGAGTATGAGGACATGCGTAAGGCTGGTATCGTGGATCCTGCAAAAGTAGCACGTGTCGCTTTGGAGAATGCTGCATCAATTGCCGGTATGTTCCTGACAACAGAGTGTCTGATTGTCGACAAACCAGAGAAAGAGCCTGCTATGCCAATGGCTAACCCAGGCATGGGTGGCATGATGTAATGTAACGTTTTGTAAACCAGACATATCAAAATGCGAGGGGTCGGAAGGAATTTCGGCTCCTCGCGTTGATTTAAATCAATTTCTGTATAACTTTTTCACAGAAATACTTGTTTCGTGTGCGCAAACTTACTATCTTTGCAGTGTCAAAAGGTTAAAACCCTTGACAAGATAATATTAGGATTTAGCGAAATAAAGATATTTTTTTGATTTGTTTTAGTAGATTAGTTTTTAAGTAGTTTGTTTTAGAAACCGACTGTCGGGAGACAGTCGGTTTTTTTTTGTTTTTCTTCGTTGTTTGCAGATTATTTATTAATTTTGCAGACAATATTATGCATAAGTTATTAGAGTTATACCGGCAGTGGAGTGGGGAAGAGCCCGTACAGACTGCGCAATTGCCTGTTGCTGGGAGCAATCGCATGTATTATCGGATGACGGCGAAGGATGGTTCTACGGTAGTGGGTGTCATTGGCACCAGCCGTGATGAGAACCATGCGTTTGTCTATCTCTGTCGGCATTTTGCCAAACGTCAGCTGCCTGTTCCTCAGCTGCTGGCGGTCAGCGACGATGAGTTACGGTACATAGAGACCGACCTTGGTTCTGTGTCCTTGTTTGATGCTATCCGGGGAGGGCGTGAGGCTGGTGGACGTTACACGTTGAAAGAGCAGGAGCTGTTGAGACGTACTATCCGTGAGTTGCCTAACATCCAGATGCGGGGAGCACGAGGGTTGGACTTTTCCAACTGTTATCCGCAGGCGGAGTTTGATGTGAACTCTGTCCTCTTCGACTTGAATTATTTCAAATATTGTTTCTTGAAGGCTACAGAGCTTGACTTCCATGAGATGAAGTTAGAAGCCGATTTCCGTCTCTTAGCCAAAGACCTGACGGCAGAGAAGTGTGATGCTTTCCTCTATCGTGACTTCCAGGCTCGTAACGTGATGCTTGACACCAAAGGAAATCCGTATTTCATCGATTTCCAAGGTGGGCGCAAGGGACCTTATTATTATGACCTTGCCTCTTTCCTCTGGCAGGCGTCTGCGAAATATCCCTATAAGCTGCGTCGTGAGCTGGTTTACGAATACTATAATGCATTGAAGCAGTTCACGGAGGTTCCGACACCCCATCATTTTGTGGCAAGGTTGTCGCTGTTTGTACTTTTCCGTATCCTTCAGGTACTGGGTGCCTATGGCTTCCGTGGCTATTTCGAGCGGAAACAGCATTTCATCACCTCGATACCACCTGCTATACAGAATCTCCGGGAGTTGTTAGAGGTCACCAATTTCCCCTATCCCTATCTGATGTCACTGCTCCGCAAACTCACTGAGTTGCCCCAGTTCCAGCAGATTGCTACTGTCGCAAGTCGTGCTGACGGTTATAAGACAACAGACAGAAATCCCTATACCCCCCATCCGCAAGACGGTCCACCTACCTTCTCGAAATATGACGCACAAGGTCCGTTGGTGGTGAAAGTATATAGTTTTTCCTATCGCAAGGGTATTCCGGAGGACGAGAGCGGCAATGGTGGTGGCTATGTGTTTGACTGCCGCAGTACGCATAACCCGGGACGTTACGAGCCCTATAAGCAACTGACAGGACTGGACGAGCCGGTTATCCGTTTCTTGGAGGATGATGGTGAGATACTGACCTTTCTGGAGAGTGTCTATAAGTTGGCTGATGCCCATGTGCGTCGTTATATCCAGCGTGGTTTTACCTCGTTGATGTTCTCGTTCGGATGTACGGGAGGACAGCATCGCAGTGTCTATTCCGCCCAGCATCTTGCCGAACATCTCCATGACAAGTTCGGCATTGAGGTGCGAATCTGTCATCGTGAGCAAGGTATCACTCAAACTCTAAACTCTACACTTATATGAGACAGGCAATGATTTTCGCAGCAGGGTTGGGGACGAGACTAAAACCTCTGACCGATACGATGCCCAAGGCGTTAGTGCCTGTGGCTGGAGAACCGTTGCTATGGCATGTCATCATGAAACTCAAAGGTGCAGGCTATGAGCGTATCGTCGTCAACGTGCATCACTTTGCCGACCAGATCATCGACTACCTCCATGCCAACAATGGTTTCGGACTTGATATCCGTATCAGTGACGAGCGGGAGCAACTCTTAGAGACGGGTGGAGGTATCAAGAAAGCACTGCCCTTGTTCGACCCCGAGAGTCCTATCCTTATTCATAATGTGGATATCCTTAGCAACCTCGACCTCCGTCAGTTGTCGATGGATGCGCCATTGCTGGTGGTCAGCCAGCGTAAGACGAAACGCTATCTGCTCTTTGATGACGAGATGCGACTGCAAGGATGGACGAATATAGAGACGGGGGAGGTAAAAGGTCCTGCGAAAGACGCTCAACACTCATCGCTCAACACTCAACTAAAGAAGTTCGCTTTCAGTGGCATCCATGTGTTCCATCCCTCGTTGGCACCCTTCTTGAGTGAGTGGCCCGATCGTTTCCCCATCATGGATTTCTATCTGAGTGCCTGTGCCACCCATCTTATACGAGGTTATGAGGCGACAGACCTTCACCTGTTGGATGTCGGTAAACTCGATACCCTTGACCAAGCAGAGAAATTTATAAGTAATATATAATATTGTATGCAACAGAAGATCATTATTTTAGACTTTGGCTCACAGACCACGCAGCTGATCGGTCGTCGTGTCCGTGAGCTGGATACCTTCTGCGAGATTCTGCCTTACAACAAGTTTCCAAAGGACGACCCCAGCGTGATTGGTGTCATCCTCAGTGGATCGCCCTACAGCGTCCACGACCCTGAGGCTTTTAAGGTAGACCTGAGTCAGTTTGTGGGCAGACTCCCCGTTTTGGGAATCTGCTATGGAGCCCAGTTCATTTCCCATAGTCTGGGTGGTAAGGTGGAGAAGGCAGACTCCCGTGAGTACGGTCGTGCGCACTTGGAGACCATCAATCTCTACAACCCGCTCTTCAAAGGATTTGACAGAGGTTCGCAGGTATGGATGTCACATGGTGACACCATCACCGCCATCCCCGACGGTTTTGAGGTCATCGGCAGTACTGCCGATGTCGAGAATGCTGCTTTCTGGTGTGAGCCGGGCACTCAACTCTCAACTCTCAACTCTCAACTCTCAACTGGTATTTGGGCAGTACAGTTCCATCCGGAGGTCTATCACACCATCCAAGGTAAGCAGTTGCTGAAGAACTTCGTGGTGGACATCTGTGGTTCCAAACAAGACTGGAGTGCCTCCTCTTTCGTGGATACCACCGTGGCAGAGTTGCAGGCACAGTTGGGTGACGACCGTGTCATCCTCGGTTTATCGGGAGGTGTCGACTCCTCTGTCGCTGCCGTTCTGTTAAACAAGGCGATAGGAAAGAACCTCACCTGTATCTTCGTCGACCATGGCATGCTTCGCAAGAACGAGTTCCAGCAGGTGCTCAACGACTATCAGGTACTGGGCTTGAACGTGATTGGTGTGGATGCCAGTCAGAAGTTCTTTGCCGACTTGGCAGGAGTCTCTGACCCGGAGCAGAAGCGTAAGATTATCGGACGTGACTTCGTCGAGGTCTTCAATGCTGAGGCGAAGAAGATCACCGATGCCAAATGGCTGGCGCAAGGTACTATCTATCCCGACCGTATCGAGTCGCTGAATATCACGGGTAAGGTCATCAAGAGCCACCATAATGTGGGCGGACTGCCCAAGGAGATGAACCTCCAACTCTGCGAACCCCTCAAGTGGTTGTTCAAGGACGAGGTGCGCCGTGTCGGTCGACAGATGGGCATGCCCGAGCACCTCATCACCCGTCATCCCTTCCCCGGTCCCGGTCTTGCCGTCCGCATCCTGGGTGACATCACTCCCGAGAAGGTGCGTATCCTGCAGGATGCCGATGACATCTATATCCGTGGCTTGCGTGAGTATATTGATGGCGATGGCGTGACACTATATGATAAGGTATGGCAGGCAGGAGCCATCTTGCTGAGCACGGTCCGCAGTGTCGGTGTGATGGGTGATGAGCGCACCTATGAGCATCCCGTGGCACTCCGTGCCGTCACCTCCACTGATGCCATGACAGCCGACTGGGCTCATCTGCCCTACGACTTCCTGGCGAAAGTCTCCAACGAGATTATTAATAAGGTACGTGGTGTCAACCGTGTCTGCTATGATATCTCCTCAAAACCACCCGCAACGATAGAGTGGGAGTAAATATATTAACAAGAAATGAAAGACTATAATAAACTATTATTTGTCATCATTGTATTCTTCAGTCATGTAGCGGCAGTCTGTGCGCAAGTTCAGAATTTGTCGCAAGAGAGTGAGG
>Ga0247611_10003589_pt1 | contig 22744 bp, 19 predicted proteins | sample 177DNAGHGhighgp2_FD_192422 | JGI IMG/M metagenome (GOLD analysis project Ga0247611, IMG submission 192422) | Sheep rumen microbial communities from Palmerston North, Manawatu-Wanganui, New Zealand - 1770 DNA GHGhigh gp2 | ecosystem: Host-associated > Mammals > Digestive system > Stomach > Rumen... | reverse complement strand
GGATGTGCTGTTGTTCCCGACACTCAAGTCCATCAGCTGAGTAACCCCCGAATTTACTGGCCCTGCGAACTGTCGCAGGGCTTTTTTTGACCAATTTTTGACCAACGATGATTCGCATGATATTTATACCTCTACTACTATATTTGGAGGTGTACTATGACACAAAAACGTTTTGATAATAGAGGACAGGAATTATTCTGTGGTGAGCGCCAGAGAACCGACGGCCGCTACGAATACATCTACCGGGATAGAGAAGGGCTTCGCAAGAGTATATACGCTTACGACCTGACTGAATTAAGGATTAAGGAGTCAGGTGTAATGTACATGGAGTCGGTTAATATCAACAGACAGATCAGGAATCTGACATTGAATGATCAGTTTGAACTGTGGATAGCTTCCAAGCAAGATTTGCGCAGATCTACCCTTAGCGGTTACAGATTTGATTATGATTGTTATATCCGCAATTCACTAGGTAAGAAGCTTTTATACGAGATTAAGACTTTTGATATCAAATCGTATTATTCGAGCTTAAGATACTGTAGAAGGTTATCAGATGAAACAGTCTCGAAAGTTCAGAATATAATGTATCAGATATTGCAGTCCGGAGTTGATAATGGGGTTATTCCGCGCAACCCGGCAGAGAAAGTGCTTAAGGGACAGCGCCGCAGCCACTCCAAACACAAGAGCAACCGCGAAGGTCTGTATCTTGATCAAGCAAATGCTCTTCTGGATCACATCGCTGATTCCGAACAATACAATTACTGGTATCCGATGATCTATACATTCATCAATACGGGACTTCGGATTAGCGAGTTGGCAGGGCTCAGGTGGTGCGATATAGACCTTGAAGACGGATACATAGATGTGAATCATGCGCTGGTCGAATATGCATCGGATCACAAGTCAGGTTTGCATATACATTTACCCAAAACTCCTGCGGGATTTCGCAAGATACCTCTCAGCCCGAAAAGTATCAGTGTCCTGAAAATGGAGAAAAACAACCAGTTGAGCAGAGGATTAAAGTGTAATGCAAGTATTGACGATTACACTGATTTTGTCTTTCTCAATAAGTTCGGCTGTCCGGTGAGGCAGGCGGATATCAATCGCTTCCTTGTGCGAATAGTTGATGACTATAACAAAAATTGCCGCTACGATAAAAATGGAAAGCCTATTATTCTTCCAAAGATCACTACACACTGGTTCCGGCATACTTTCGCAAATATCCTGTGCCAAAAGGAAGTGGGTATTAAGACTTCTCAACGTCTCCTGGGCCACGATGATATCTCGACTACGATGGATATTTACACACACGTTAGCGATACAAATGTAAGGGATGAATTCCTGGACAAGTGGGACCTGAGCTTATAAAGCACATATATCGCTAGCAATGCACCTTACCAATGAAGCGTTGGTAAGGTGTTTTCATATACATAGTTATTTTATTCGGTTTGAGCCGAGTCGGTATATTCCGAATAAAAATGTTTACACTTTGGCATTCTGAGATTATAATGAATTTAGTTCGGTTGCAACCGAGTCGGAAGGAGTCGAATAAAATGAGCTTTATAGGAAGAACACAGGAATTATCAAAACTTAAGCGGCTGATGTCATCTGATGATATGAGTATGGCACTTATCTATGGAAGACGAAGGGTCGGAAAGAGTGAATTGGTTAAGCAGGCTATGAAGGAATCCGATATTCCGGCTATTTACTATGAGTGTAAACAGGTTGCAGAGGAAAGCAACGCTAAAGGAATATGCGAAATGATCTCCGAAGTCATGGATCTTCCTAAGCTTGGCTTTACAACTATCGAGGATGTTGCGAAGTATCTCTTTGAACAGGCGAAAGATAAGAAGATGATCTTTGTCTTAGATGAATATCCATATATCCGCGAGAACATAACCGGATTGGACAGTATCCTTCAATCACTGGTAGATAAATATAAGGATTCCTCGAAGCTTACATTGATCCTTCTTGGCTCATATGTAGATGTAATGAAATCGCTCCTTGAGAAGTCGAATCCCTTATATGGCAGGGCAGATCTGGTTATAGATCTTCAACAGATGGATTATTATGATTCTTCGTTGTTCTATCCTGCATTCTCAGAGGAAGATAAGGTCAGGATATATTCCGTCTTCGGTGGTATCCCCTACTACAACAGACTCGTAGATGACAGTAAAAGCGTCAAGGAAAACATTATTGACTTGATAGCATCTCCGGGAGCAAGGCTTGAGAATGAAGTTTCCATGCATCTTAACAGCGAGATCTCGAAAATAGTAAATGCAAATGAAGTTTTCGAAGCGCTCTCCCAGGGAAATTCCAAGTACAAGGACATATTATCCAAGTCACACGTGTCCAGCGGGCCTACCCTCATTGATGTGTTGGATAAACTTATAAGGATGGAGGTTGTCGAGAAGAAAGCTCCTATAAACGATGAGGATAACAAGAAGAAAGCAGGATATTATATCAGCGATAACCTGTCATTGTTTTACTTCAGATATATTTTCAGGTATTCATCACAGATGAAGATAATGGATTCGAATGTATTTTACGATAAATACATAGATAAGGATTTTGAAGAGCACCATGTCCCCAAAAAGTTCGAAGAAGTGTGTAGGCAATATCTTATCCGTCAGAACAAAGCCGGCAAGATAGACCCGGTTATAGAGAAGATTGGTAAGTACTATTATGATGATCCAAAGAATAAGACAAACGGAGAATTCGATGTTGTTACTTTGGATGAGAACGGATATGTATTCTACGAAGTCAAATTCAGAAAGAAGATCATATCGAAAACAATGATCGATGAAGAAATCGAGCAAGTCAAGCTCACAGGCCTTAATTGTTATAAGTATGTCTTCTTCGCAAGATCAGGTTTCCAGGCAGAAGAAACGGAAGATATCAAGCTTATACAACTTAAGGAATTGTACAAGGTATGACAATCTATCAGCCGGATAAAGATCAAATTTCTGTTATGAATGCGGAAAACAATTATGGAACTAATTTTTACAAAAAGCTCAGCGCAGATCTATGTGAAGCATTACCGGATGTAAAATCGTTCTCCGTTACAAACCTCAAATACATGAAGTATTTCTAAGAACTGTATCCAAATGCTGAAAATCATCCACAAGCTGTGGACGATTCTGAACAATTGGTGTTCTGCATCCCGTGGGGACATAATAGAACCATTATTGATAAATGCAAAGACAATCCAGCCAAAGCTTTATTCTTTGTTAAAGAGACAATCTCTCATTTCTTCTTTTATCATGTATCCCGTTTAATGATATTAATGTACTCCTCATAAACGAATACTCTGTTTCTAGAGTAGTTTGTTGTATCCTTCAGAATCCCTATCTGAACCAATTTATTTACGGCTGTTGAGACGGTATTGTAGCTTAGGGCTAAGGCTTCAGAAGTCTTCCTAATATCAATTATCGGGTGCTGTTCAATATAGTCGAAAACTCTTCTGACATTATCTTTCTTTCTATTTGTTTTAGGTAATCTTTCTATATTTCTCTCATGAATGTCACGCAATTCTTCTATTGTTGTCATAGAGTCTTTAGCTGCTGATGAAATCGCTTCCAGAAAAAACGATACCCATTGCTCATAATTTCCACTCTGTCTAACTTCTGTTATTCTGTCATAATACTCAATCTGATTTTTCTTGAGAAAATAGGAAATATATATTATTGGTTCAGAAATAATCCCTTGTTCAATTAAATATAGCAGTATCAACAGTCTACCGACTCTGCCATTGCCGTCTAAGAACGGATGTATTGTCTCAAACTGATAATGAATTAAGGCAATTCTAATAAGAGGATCATAGTCATCACCCTCGTTCATATATTTTTCCAAATCAGACATTGCAACATTCATATCATCAACATTCGGCGGTATGAATCTAGCATCCTTTAATGAGCAATTCGCAGCACCAATCCAGTTCTGTGATCTTCTGAACTCTCCTGGATTCTTTTCGCTTCCTCTGAGGCCAGTAATAAGTTTTTCATGTATCTCTCTCAACATTCTGTTACATAAAGGCAAAGTATTCAGACGATCAATTGCATACCAACATGCGCTGATATAATTAATTACATCTTCAGTATCAAAGTTCTTGTTAGAATCAATATATGGATCAAGAATATCATCCAGTGTACATTGAGTTCCCTCAATTTGAGAAGAAATCAATGCTTCTTTTCTTACATACATAAGAATATATAGTTTTACATCCGGTATGTATTTTGCTGCTGTATCAAGTCTCATAAGAGCCCTGTTAGCTTCAACCAGTTTTTTCACCATATCACTGCTAATTACCAATTCCGGATTAGGGGGTAATGGAGTTGGCCTAAAAGATTTATATGATGCTTCCCCGCTCAAGTTGGAAACAAACTCCCCAGATCTGATCATGCCGCATTGATTCCTTTCACTTTCTATTTGAGTTAATGAAATATGCTATGAATTATACCGCTCTTGTTTCAAAAAGTATATAACTAATTGAAATATACTAATGTTTTTGCGACTCATATTTCAAATTTATCCTAAAAAGCACCATTCTTATTAATTTGCATATGTGATGTTACAAATTGTATAGAGAATACTTGTATTTTGTTAGAAACATTTAATAAACATTTTGGTTTTTCGTTAATATCCGACATAAAACATTTGACATTTTCGTTATAAAAATATATTCTGCAAACAAAGGAATCTGTTCTTTGGGAGGCATATTTATGAATTTCGAAAGGAAGATATATAACCAATTGCTGGATTGGAAAGAAAAATCAAATGGAAAGAGTGCCATCTTGATCGAAGGAGCACGACGAGTTGGTAAAAGTACTGTTGCGGAAGAATTTGCTAAGAACGAATACGATGATTATATCCTTCTGGATTTCTCAAAGGAGACAAAGGATGTTCGAAAGAACTTCGAAGACAATATCGGCGATCTCGATACTTTCTTCAGGAATCTTTTCATCTTAAAAGGGAAGGAACTCCCCAAAAGAAAATCCGTAATAATTCTGGATGAGGTCCAATTGTTCCCTATAGCACGGCAGGCAATAAAACCATTAGTCGCCGATGGAAGATATGACTACATTGAAACTGGTTCTTTGATCAGCATAAAGAAAAATGTAAAGAATATCCTTATTCCCTCAGAAGAGGAAAGGTTAAAGATGTACCCCATGGATTTTGAGGAATTCCTTTGGGCAAAAAGAAACACTATAACTATGACTGCAATAAGAGAGTCATTTGAAAAAAGAAGACCTCTCGGTGATGCCGTACATAGGAAGATAATGCAGATGTTCAGAGAATATATAGCTGTAGGGGGGATGCCGCAGGCTGTTCAGACCTATATTAACGGTGAGAGCTATTCTTCTATTGATCGTGTTAAACAGGGAATACTTGCGTTATATGAAGAAGATTTGAAAAAATACGATGTTGAAGAAAAGGAGAAAGCATCCTTAATATTTAAGACTATTCCTAAACAACTGTCAGATCACGAAATGCATTTCACTTTTTCTGAGATTAACACAAACGCCAGATATATTAACTATGTAGAATCTGTGGAGTTTGTTTCTGAGGCAATGATCGGAAACCTGTGTGTAAATGTTACTGCTCCGGATCTCCTTATGGATCTGTATGCTGACCGAAGTAATTTCAAGCTCTATATGGGAGATACCGGATTGCTCGTTTCTCAGATGATCAGAGAGGGTGATGAGACCGAAGCAATTTACAAAGCTCTAATTTACGACAAGCTCAGTTCTAATCTTGGAATGGTATTTGAAAATGTTGTAGCACAGATGCTCAATGCAAGTGGGAAACCTCTCTATTTTCATGAGTACAAATATCAGCCCGAAAATGCAACCAAAGAGAAGAAGTATGAAATCGATTTCTTAACGGTAAAAAACAAAAAGATCTGTCCGATAGAAGTCAAATCTTCAGGATACTCATCACATAAATCCTTTGACTATTTCATTAAGAAATATACTATCAAGGTAGAAGACAGATACATCATATATACTAAAGATCTAAAACTTGAGGATGGTATAACATACATCCCAGCTTATATGACCATGTGCATATAGACGTTTGTTTAGCTGATTAGGAGTTGAAATGGAAGCATACTATGCCTTTTCTGATGAAGCGGGCCAATATGAAAATACTTGTGGGAAAAGATTTTTAAAAAGTCATCCATAGAAAAGATAAAGAAAGAAGAATCATAGGTTAAAAAGTATGTTGACATCACTTGACATCAGTTTTGACAGCAGAGAGAGTCTATATTTTGGCTTACACTTTACCCGAAAATGACGTACTTTTTGAAAACCTGGAAAAATTGACACCATCTTTTATCGGCACTTTGCACGATTTTGCCGGGATTTGCCGATTTCCATGTTTCTCTCATGAATCAAAGGGCTATAAGTAAGAGATGATTTCGTTTTCATCGCATCATAATCGGAAATTTGATAGTTTTCGTTGCAACAAAAATGCAACGAAAACGAAATCGTTGCATTATCGTTGCATCATAGTATGATGAATCTAAAAGGAGGCTGGAATTATGAAAGAAAGCAAAACCTTAGAATTCAAATCAGGCAAGACCAGCTCATTCTTAAAAACCGTAAGTGCATATGCTAATTACGGTGTAGGAACAATAGAGTTTGGCCGTCAAGATAATGGTGAGATTATAGGAATTGACAACCCAGATCAATTCTGCCTAGATATTGAAAACATGTTTAATGACAGTATTCATCCCAAGCCGGAATACTCGTTTTATGATAGAATCAGTTCAGATTGAATAAAGGGAGAATTGTATGCATAAGAAAGTATGCTCTTTTGTTTTAGCTTTAAGTATAGCTAGTTGCCTGATATCGTCATGCAGCAAAACGGAAAATATCACAACAAAAACGCCAAGATATGTTGAAGACGGTCCATGGTGGAATGCTGATATATGTGAGCCGGATCTGTCAGATCTGGGAGATGTTCAGGCCACGAACGTGATTGCGGCTGATGAGGAGTATTTTGTGCTCCACATCTATACAAACGATAACAGTAGGCCGACCGTCGTAAGAAGATATAACTACAATGGAGAATTGTGCGGCGAGATAGATCCTTCCTACTTTGAAAACCTTCCTCTCGAAATGTTCTCGGATGAAGGCAAGTTTTATGCTGTTACCGACTGCATTTATGAAGTGGATTTTGATAACGGCACTCTAATAAATCCTGTAACTCCAAACATACCTCCGTCAACGAAGATTTTTACAGGAATTAACCGCATGATTAAATATCAGGATAAGTATATTTATCTATATACATCGTCTGATATGAACGGGTCTGAAGAACAGGTTTTCGTTATTGATGACGGAGATAACATGGAAGTATATGAACCTGATTTCGGTGATGATGTTGATGTCTTCTATGTGATAAACATGATGATGTATGGTGACAAGCTCGTTTTCGAGGCGGATGTGGAGAAGGGAGACGAAGGGACTGAGTATATCTGCACGTTCGATCCTGAGACGAAAGCGATGGAGAGTATTCAGATGTCGGAGGATTATTTCGGGGGCGCTTTTCTGACTGATGATGGTGTGTACTACACGGTCAGCGAGGACAGTAAGACGAGAACGAAGATAAGCAGGTACGATCCGCAGACAAATGAATTTGGGGAGGTGCTGGATTTTGCGGATACGCCTGTTGATAACCTCTATGGGATGTCTGCAAATTACCATGTGATCTATGCGGACGAAGGTAAGGTTGTCGTGACGACCGAGAAGGAAGGGATTACGTGGGGGAACGGTGACCCGGTGATCATTACGCTGACGAAGGCGGATAATAATCCTAATGTGGGAAAGCAGATCCTGGAGGTGGGATATGTTAAGGAGGAGCCGTTTGAGCTCTGTCAGGCAATAAGCGAGTTCAATCTGAGCAATGACGAGTATTATGTCGAGCTGAACGGGAAGTATTATGATTTTGAGCTCGGGACGCAGGAGATGGCGGATGTGCTGATGAGTGATATTCGTTCCGGCGAGGGGCCTGACATGGTGATCCTGGATTCCGATTTCGCGTTTATGAATGATGAGCAATATCTGAGAAAGGCGGACGACGGTTCATATAGGTACACTTATTGCCAGAATTATAACGGCCTCATCGTGAAGACGAGCCTATTGAGCACCCCTGATGCGCCCGGCATTACTTACGAGGAATATATTGAGCTGATTCGCGAGAACAACAACGGGATCAGTACGCTCGGGACAAAACTCGAAGCATTTAATACTTTGTTCAAGTTTAATGCCTCCAGCTTTTTTGACGACAGGGGACACATAGATCTGAGCGGGGAGGATTTCCGCGCGATGGCGGAGTTTGTTGCTGGCTTAAGCGAGACTGAATCGGGTAATAACAACTACGCGGCGCCGCAGATTGACAATGTGTTCAACTACGGCTTTACTGGGTTCCTGGTGAACTTCGGGAAGTACAGCAGCGGCTACTCCGTCATAGGTTATCCGTCCAGGGATGGTTCGCTTCCCGAAACAGTCAATTCCGAAGGAATCGGGATCACGTCCTGCTGCTCGTCGGAGGAAGGGTGTCGTGAGTTCATCGATCTTCTGATGTCACCGCAGATCCAGAGCACTGTAAGCAGGTTTATGGATCCCGTCAGCGAAGATGGCTTAAGGCTTAAATCTGATATCATCGTTGCTGAGAATAACAGGCATAACAGAGAAAGTGCTTTAGTTGGCCCCGAAGGTTGGCCGACGGATGCGGTTGACCATTATATTGAACAGGTTGCTGATGCGGTTAAGGTGCCTGATGTCGATACATCTGTACTCGTTATTCTCGACGAGGAGATACAGCCATATCTCGCGGGACAGAAGAGCCTTGATGAGGTTATAGATATAGCGGAGGACAGGATTAATCTGATGATAGATGAGCGGGAGTAACTTAATAAATAATTAGCTAATAAAGATTCCTTTGTCACAAAAAAATCAGGCAGGGGTGTTCCAAAGATTGTTGAAACATATGGGCGAGAAGCTTTTAAGTTTGAAGAAAACGATATAGTTGTTACCATTCCATTTAATCGTGTAGGACAGGTTGGCAATAATGTTGGTGATAAAGTTGGTGATAAGCAGAGCACCTTAAATCAAACCAGGCAGGCTATCTTATTTGAAATGAGAAATAATCCCAATATTACCAAGGCAGAACTTTCAAGAATACTTGGAATAAGCACTACTGCTATTGATAATAATATTTCATTTTTGAAGAAGAATGGCTACATAGAAAGAGTGGGGTCAAATAAGACAGGGTATTGGAAGGTGAATGAAACCTAATCGGAAATGTATTCTTCAGATTAGGTTATATAGAAATATTTGGAACGGGAATAGGTAGAATTATAGAGAACTATGAACTCTTCGCTCAAAAGCCGACGTTTGAAGTGTTAGATAACTCTGTATCTGTAACACTACCTATTATTTCGTTTAATTATTCTATTTCTACTGACGGAGAGAAACTCTTGCAAGTATTAAGTAACGGAATGCAATTATCAAGTTCCGAGATTGCAGAGAAAATTGGTTGGAGCAAGGATAAAACAATTCGAACTCTGAACAGTCTGAAATCATCTGGTTATATCGAAGTATATGGGAACGGTCGTGGCACCAAGTATTCAAAGAGATAACATGTGCGAGTCTTCAAGTTTACTGTAATTCAGATATTGGGGATATCTGGTTGAACCTATGAAAAATCTGTAGAAAGGAGCACAGTCATGAATGAAACTGTAAGTTTCAATATTTCAATAAATAAAGCGATTCTTGAGTTGTTCAGATATATAAATGTTAAGGCTGACATTGATGTCATGAGGGATGATAAGGTAATAAGGGAACAGTATTATGTGCGTCTTAAGAAGAATTCCTTTGCTGTATTACATCCTGAGATTTCGAAAGAATGGAATCAAGAACTGAATGGGAGGCTTACGCCAGAAATGTTTTATGCGGGCTCAAATTATCTGGCTTGGTGGAATTGTCCAATAGGACATGAACCTTACCCAATGAGGCTCTATTCTCGATCCGCCGGTCATAGGTGTCCCCAATGCAGTGGAGTAAAAAAATATACCACTGAAACTTTTATAGAAAAACTGCAAATTGTTAATCCTCAAATTAAAGTCTTGGGTGATTATGTTAACAACAAAACACCGATAAAATGTAAATGCCTGAAATGTAATAATGTTTGGTATCCTTGGCCTGCAGATATTCTTTCTGGGAGTGGATGTAAGAAATGTGGTCAATTAAGACGAGATGCTAGCAAGAAGAAAAAAGTGATGTGTGTTACGAGTGGCAAGATATACTCTAGTATATCCGAAGCTGCGATGGATACGGGTTTATCTAATTCTGGAATATCAAAATCTGCACATAAACAAAAACCTGTTTGTGGTTTATGCTGGATGTTTTTGTGATATTTAGTCTTTGGTTTATTGTGGGAATGCCTTAATCAGGCTGTTAGAACGCATTAGAACCTTACGGATTTATTCAAATATAGGATACCTTTTCGTTTTGAAGGGGCAGATTATATAAGGATTAGTGATATAATCAATGCATCCTGTGTGGTTAGAAGAATGGATGCAGTTTCGTAGTAATCGTTTGGTGTCGGAAAGGGCAAAATAGTATGCTTACTAATGGATTATATGAACAGGTAATTAATAAAGCTATAGAAACTGAACTGGCTAAAGGAGATAGAATCTCGAGGACAGAGAAGATTGACGATGCTGAATCACCCAAGGTATTGTCGTCTTATGTTGCCGATATCGTCGAACAAAGTTTGGAGGTCTTAAAAGACAGTGGGTATGACACCAATCAACAAATTGATTTTGTAAATAAGATTATCGAGACTACAATTAGCAATTCAATCATTTCTAATGATGAACTGACAGTTTCCGATAGGGCTGAGCAGCTCATTGCAGTTATTGAAAAAAGAAACAATATAAACGCATTAAGTGAAAAGGCTGAAGTCGTTCGCCCAGTTACCTCTCTAGCTCATTCAAGTATTTTTACTGGTGCCAAGAATGAGCCACAGATGTATTCAGAGCTCAAAAAGGAAATAGTCTCTTGTAATAAGATAGAGATGATTGTTTCCTTCATTAAGTGGAGTGGTCTTAGGTTATTGATAGATGAGTTAAGGCAGTTTACTACAAATGGTGGAGAATTAAGCATCATTACAACTTCCTATATGGGTGCGACCGATGCTAAAGCAATTGAAGAACTATATAGACTTCCGAATACCAAGATTAAGGTTAGTTACGATACAAAGATAACCAGACTCCACGCAAAGGCGTATATTTTCTATAGAGATACTGGATTTACAACTGCATATGTTGGCTCATCCAATATGTCTAATGCAGCTCTTACCAGTGGTCTTGAATGGAATTTGAAGATAACTCAGAAAGATGCTCCTGATACGATCAGAAAGATATCGGCTACTTTTGAGAGTAATTGGAACTCTAATGAGTTCGAATACTATGATGAAGGTCAAAAGGAACGATTGGTAAGAGCTCTGAAAGCAGAACGTTATCACAAAGTAGATGATACAAACAAATATACAGTCGATGTAACACCATACTCATATCAGCAGGAGATATTGGATAAATTGCAGGCTGAGCGTGAGATAAGAGGATACATGAAGAACCTCGTAGTAGCTGCTACCGGAACTGGTAAGACAGTTATTGCAGCGCTAGACTATAAGAGGTATGTGAAGCAGCATCCCGGTGAACCTAACAGATTGCTTTTTGTCGCGCACAGAGAGGAGATACTTAGCCAGGCATTGTATACTTTTCGAGCTGTGATGAAGGATCCCAACTTTGGAGATTTGCTTGTTGGTAACAATAGACCTGACAGTATCGATCATCTGTTTATATCGATACAGTCATTTAACTCTAAAGAGTTTTCTGATAAGACTTCAGACGATTTCTATCAATTTGTGATTGTCGATGAATTCCATCACTCAGCTGCTCCTTCATACAAAAAACTTCTCGAATACTATAATCCTGTTATTCTTCTTGGATTAACAGCAACACCTGAACGTATGGATGGGAAAAGTGTTCTTGAATACTTTAACAACCGCATTGCAGCAGAGATAAGACTTCCAGAGGCTATTAATCGCAAGTTGCTTTGTCCTTTCCAGTATTTTGGTGTTACTGATACGGTTGACCTTGATACTCTCAAGTGGTCAAGAGGCTGTTATGATAAGGGAGAGCTTACAAAAATCTATTCTTTTAGTGGTGCTGTTGCCAACAGACGTGCTGACATGATAGTCAATTCTCTGTTTAAATATGTGGCAGATATAGATGAGGTCAAGGCTTTAGGTTTCTGTGTATCAGTTGAACATGCTAATTTTATGAGCGACTTCTTCAACGCTCATGGAATAGATTCTATGTGCCTTACAGGGGATTCACCTGATGATGTTCGTCAGTCGGCAAAAGATAATCTTGTTCAGGGAAAGATAAAGGTTATTTTTATTGTAGATCTTTATAACGAAGGTGTTGATATTCCTGAAGTTAATACAGTATTATTCCTTAGACCGACAGAATCCCTGACGATTTTTCTCCAGCAGCTCGGTCGAGGCCTACGCTTAGCAGAAGGAAAGGATTGTCTCACAGTTGTTGATTTTATTGGGCAAGCAAACAAGAAGTATAATTTTGAATCCAAGTTTGCTGCTCTTTTAAATGATTCTTCGAGAAGTGTATCCAAAGAAATCAAGGAAGGCTTTATTGGAGTTCCCAAGGGATGCTACATTCAACTCGAAAAGAAAGCTTCAAAGATAATTCTTGATAACATTAGAGCTGCTTATGGAAATACTGCAGGTCTAGTAAAGAAAATTAAATTTTTCTCAGAAGATACCGGGTTAGATTTGTCACTATCAACATTTCTGGAATACTACCACTTGGATCCCAAGAGTATATACAAGTATTCTTCTTTTTCTAGGCTCTGTGCAATGGCAGACGTTATCAACGATTTCAATGAACCGCTTGAAGATATGCTCCAGAAGTCATTTGTCAAATTTGCGGCCACTGATTCTCGCAGATGGATAAGATATCTGAGATATCTTATTGGAGTTAAAGGTAATATTGATTATTCTGCCATGACTTCTCTAGAGAAGAGAATGTTCAACATGTTTTATATCTCGGTGTTTAATCAGTCGATCTCCGATTGGAGCGATGATTCTGTAAAGACAAACATATCGGATTTGTTTAATTCTGAGATTATGATCGGAGAATTAGATAAACTTCTCGAGTATAGATACAATGAGATTGACTTTGTTGATGAACCCGTAGATCTAGGATTTGATTGTCCTTTGGATCTTCATTGCTCCTACACCAGAGACCAGATCCTTGTGGCTATGGATTTCAGCAAACCCTCTACAGTAAGAGAAGGTGTAAAGTGGCTTCCTGAGAAGAAAACGGATATCTTCTTTATTACACTTAACAAGTCTGACAAAGACTATTCACCAACAACACTTTATGATGATTATTCGATTAATGAGGAACTGTTTCACTGGCAAAGTCAAAGCACAACATCATCATCTTCTCCTACAGGTCAACGCTACATCAACCACAAAAAACTTGGAAGCAATATATTGCTCTTCGTTAGAGATCATAAGAAAGATCCTACAGATGGAAGTGCAGGTATATATACTTTCCTTGGTAAAGCAGATTATGTTAGGCATACCGGTGATCATCCGATGAGTATCACATGGCATTTAGAAAAGCCGATTCCGGCAAAGTTTTTGAAGAAGACTAACAAGCTTATGATTGGATAGGCTTAAAGCAAAGACAATAGTATTTTATCTGATGATTTTCTTATCAATTGGCTATGCTGTCAAAGTTTTCCAAAGTAAAGGCTTTGTATTCAATTGCGATCTCATTGCCTAAATGACTGCTTAGGTATGCATCATATTGAGACTGGCTATAATACTCTATTTCTCCGGGATCCCAATTATTCTCTCCATTGAAGTCCATTTCGTATATTATTCCGGCATTTTCAGTATCAGTGCGGATAAATAACTCTGGTAGATCCATACCTCGCATTTCATAAAAAACTGTATCAAAACTTCCTATATGTACTCTGGAGCCTGAATAGTCATCACATTCCGTATTGTATTGAAAAATAAAATAGGGGAATGGAACATCACTATAATTATTCTGATTCTTTGGATCACAAACTGATAAAGTGCCATTGTCGTAAAACTTCATGCCATAAGGGGATGTCCGTATTTCTTCATTCCACGATTCATTTTCTACGTCGTATTCATAAACAATGCCCCGATAAGACATAGTGTAATACATGTTATAGCGAAGTATTAACTCATCGTTGCCGTCTGAATCCACATCAGCTATAGCATATGCATTTTGATTTATATCTGAAATACACTCACGGCTGTCTTCCCGAGTAAAGTCTTCGAAGAAAGATCCATCAACCTCAACAGAATTATTATATAAATTGAGCAAAGCTTCTTTATACTTTTGGTGTCTAATATTGTTTAGCTCCTCAGTTGTTGTGGTGGGTTCTGGTGTAGTTACTGTTGAAATCTCGGAAGTTGTAGTTGTATCTGTAATCGGTTCGGAAATCGTATTAGACGTCTCGGGAATGCTTTCTGTTGTTGCCGAGCAACCAGGAAGAATAAATATCAACAATACTATTAATAAAAATAATTGCCTATTCTTCATTAGTGACTCCTTATCTGCAGTTTCTTTTTCATATTATATCAGTGTTGCATCATAGTTGTTTCTGAAAATCCAAAACATCCTTGCAGAACAGTTCATTCTTTTCTGATTAAACAAAAGGTCTTCTTTTGTTTAATACAACAGAAGAAGACCTTAATAGTTATCTCAGACTTATACTCACAGCAAAGGCAACTGACTAAACATATTACACTTTCACACTAGTCATCATAATCAGCGCTGCTATTATTCGTTTGACTTAAATCTCGCTCTATAACATCTAATGGTGAAATGACCCCTGCTTCATTACAAAGACCATTTATCAATTCGCTAAATTTATTATAATCTCTACTATCGCCATTGAAATCAGCTTTAATATAAAATATAGTATCCTTCTCTAAGTACATACAGAAAACACCACCAAGTTCAGTGTCAACTATTATGTAAGAAACATTATTATCCTCACCTTCATATTCCTCGTAATAAAAGTCATCTTCTTCATATTGGGAACTGGTATACTTTGATAGGTTGTCAAAACAGTCTTCTGCAGCATCAGAATCAGTAAATCTTGCGCAAATGCCTGACACAACATAACTCGCATCTTCGTTCCATTCTTCTTGCTGGTATCGTATTGCTGAGATGATGTTTTTACTATGCTTTCCACCAACAATAAGATGACTCTTTAGGTTATCTTGACAACTATCAGCATCAGGAAGGACAACATATTGATTTAGCGACGTAGAAATGCCTAACCATTTATCTCTCGTATAAAAATCATAATTATCATTGTATTCATCACCGTCTTCTGCTTTTTCTAAATCTAAGGATTCAAAGTATTTTTCAAGTTTTGACGTTGATATCTGCTGACTGCAGCCAGTTGTGCATAATAATAACGATATTCCAATAACAGGTATTCCTAAAACCAATCTATAATTCATCATATCTCTCCTTTTCTGTTCAAGAATTAATAGCAAAGCTACCTAAAGATTCATTTGCAGTGCGCTTGAAGAGGTCACTACTATCTGATAAACGAAGGTTATCAGAACTATTTATATTTTGTTTTCAAATGGTGAATTGGCAGTTTTATTTGTTGTTAAAGACATTAAAAACATATATTAGTCAATACAAAAATACACTTCCCGCCCAAATCCTGAGATTAAAGCTCACCTAAGAGTCTTATATCATTACGCATATAGTATTTGGTCTGCAGCGGGCAGACAACCCCATATAATTCTCAATAAGTCTTAAGTATCGGAACTCGATAACGAATTGCAAAGAAAAAAGAATAATAAAAAGAAAAACCCTGCCGGGGATTACCGACAGGGTATGAATCAAACTTACGCTTTAAATTACTTGTTGCCGATTGCCTTGTTGATAGCATCTACATCGGGAAGATCAACGCCGACTTTCTTCTCTACTGCGTCGATAGCATCGTTAGCTATCTTCTTAGCGTTGTCGTCCTTTGCGACCTGACCCAAAGCATCCTGTGCCATATCTTTCGCCTTGTTGATATCAATATCCATACGATACCTCCCATTTAGTTTAATATATTTATTTTACCACATAACGTTATCCCGCACGATCACTGAGAAGAAAACCTGACATAAATAAGAACCTAATCGATTATATCACTTATGTAAAGGTTACTTGGCGTCAACAGCTATTTGTTTCTTTTTTGTGCAGATACCGTTTACAACGGTCAGGACGATCATGGCTACTGCGAATATAAACCCGAGTACAGGCCAGGTAAAAATAAAATCAACATCATTGAGTCCGGGCATGTTATAGATCCAGATCGTCAGAGGGATTGCGAGGCTATTAGCAATAACGGTGATGCCGCAGGTGATCCCGTATAAGATATTGTAGGTCTTAGGCTTTTTTCTCTTAACGAATCCTACGATGCATAATACGAATGCTGCGACCGCAATGATAACCACCGGCAGCGATATAAAGAACATTTTGAAGAATTCATGGATCCCTTCATGATCTGCAGTCGGTGCATCATAGAACATCGCACCAAGGAACGAAGCTATGAACGCGATAACGAAGATCATACCGCCGGCTGCGAACATCCAGAGCGACGAGATAAGACTTATAACAAAACTGGCAACTTTCACAGGCAGATTCTCCTCATTTATTTCGTGATGGTATTTTAACACAATATGCCGGTCTGCTTTTTGTTTTCAATTCATTAACAAAAGAATCATTGACTTATACATACTGTGTGATACGATGTATATCGCAACAGGAAGTATTACACTTCGGGAGGTATGTATGAAAAAGGTTCTTAAAGTTATCGGAAAATCCTTACTGGTATTGCTGGCAGCGCTTATTGCTTTTCTGCTGGTGATGTTTGTCTATAATCAGATAATGCTCAAGAAAGAGGCAGTTATATTTGATAATCCCCCGGTAGGTCAGTTCGTTGAGGTGGACGGGCATAAGATGTGTATCTATACCGAAGGGGAGGGAGACCATACATTGGTATTCCTGTCAGGGTCCGGAACACCATCGCCAATATATGACTTTAAGTCTCTGTACTCCTTGTTGTCAGATGACTACCGCATTGTTGTTATCGAGAAATTCGGTTACGGCTTCAGTGATGTGGTTGATGGCGAGAGATCTATCAGTACCATCTTAAGACAGGATAGGGAAGCCCTTGCGAAGATCGGGATCGAAGGTCCTTTCGTTTTGTGTCCTCACTCATTCTCGGCACTCGAGTCTTTGATGTGGGCTCAGCAGTACCCTGATGAAGTTGAGGCTATAGTAGGACTCGATATGGCTGTTCCGCAGTCCTATGAGGGTTTTGATTTCGAAGGCGCATCTTCAACACTATTGCTCGGCGAAGCTTTGCGGTTATCCGGCATACTCAGACTGTTTCCCGATGATGTGATCATTGATACGGCAGGACTGACCGAAGAAGAGATCAAGACTTTCAGGAAGATCATGTACGCGAGAATGCTTAATGAGACCGTTATTAATGAAGGTGATGATATCCCTGAAGTAGCCAGGCAGATCATGAATAATCCTCAGCCTGATATTCCTATGCTCCTCTTTGTTGCTGACGGAGGGGAAGACGTGAACGAATGGCGCAGGCAGACAAATGATTTCGTGAAGGAGCAGACAAACGCAAGTGTAATAGAGCTCGATTGCAGACATTATGTCCATAACTATGAGCAGGATAAGATCGCAGCAGAGATGAGAAGTTTTATTGAAGGAATAGGTTGATAAAGGAGATTGTGTGAAATGTGTTTTGGGTTTTCGTACACAGGATTGATCTGGTTGATAATGCTTCTTGTTCCCAATTTTATTTGGACAAAGAACAAGCCTGAGGGTTATGAAGAATACGCTCCTAAAGAGAACAAAGTCCTGCTTATTCTCGAGCGTATAGGACAGTTTATTGTCACACCGGTGGCGCTTCTGTTTTCTGACTTCAATTACAAAGGCTGGAACTTCTGGCTCATCGTGCTCGGGATCTCGTTCCTGTTCATGGTGCTGTATGACATCGCATGGGTTCGCTACTTTAAGTCTTCAAAGACGATGAAGGACTTCTACCGGGGCTTCTGCGGAATGCCTCTGGCTCTTGCGACATATCCGGTATTTGCTTTCCTGCTCCTCGGTATCTACGGCGGAAATATCCTGATGTGTCTGGGCTCTGTTATCTTAGGTATCGGCCACATCGGAATCCACGCACAGCATGCGCGTGAGGTTTACGGCAAGAAGCCAAAAAAGAAGCTTCCTGTTCGAATTATCCTCGGTGTGCTGAAGGTTGTTGGCATCATTCTTCTTGTATTGGTATTCAACTTCTTTATCATCGCTATAGCAGGACGCAACTATAATCAGGTAAAGCGTGCCATTGATTACCGCAACGGCGTAAATGAGCAGATCTATGTCAAGCTTGACGGCAGTGAAGGATTCATTAATGTTTTCGGCGCATCTCAATCGAATCCCGTTATTATTTCTTTGCACGGCGGCCCCGGAGCAGCTACTTCTTTTGTTGATTACGACTGGCAGGAATATCTTGCTGATGATTATACGATCGTTTCCTGGGATGAGACCGGATGCGGACGTTCGTATTATCGTAATGAGGCTGTTGATCCGGATAATGCTTCACTGTCTTTCGAACAGCAGTTGGCTGACTTAGATTGCCTTGTTGATTATTGCTGTGACAGATTTGGTCAGGATCAGGTTGTAATCCTCGGTCACTCATTCGGATCTATGCTTGGTTCTTCTTATGTCATGGCACACCCTGAGAAGGTGTCTGCTTATATCGGTGTCGGCCAGTGCGTAAATGAGACTGATTACTACGGCGAGATTTATGCATATGAGGATGCGCTCCGCATCGCACGCGAGCAGGGAGCAGATACATCAGAGATGGAAGCTGCTTATGATTTATTTATGTCTGATCTGTCCATAGAGCACTTGTTAGCTCTTCGTGAATATACTGCTGTTTATCATCCGCAGACTGATATGACGGATACATCCAGTAAGGCAGTTTATTTCTCTCCTGTGTTGGGAGTTGATGATATGAGATGGTATTTTCTGGAGATGGAGACCGTAATGGGCGGTACGCGCTTCAGCGAACTTCAATCTCCACTTGAAGAAGCGATGATGAACTTTAATCTGTATGAGATCGGTGAGTATCAGGTTCCTGTTCTGTTTATCTCCGGTTCCTGCGACTGGACATGCCCTGCAGATATGGTTGAAGCGTATGCGGAAGAGCACGGTCTTCAGTACACTGCGATGGAAGGCTGCGGCCATTCACCCCAGAGCCAGCACCCTGATCAGTTTGCTGAGATCGTTAGAGGGTTTTTGGGATGAGTTTTTTATGAGCAGATGATCGATCAGACAGTCTCTTCTGTAGAACGTGGTGCTCTGCAGAATTTGCAATAATAACGCCTCTCGATAAGTTGATTCTCGCCCAATGCAGTTGCATCAGCATGATCAAATACCCATTCATGCGTAGAGAGTGTTTTGCAAAAGTCTTTACGTATTTCCGGATCCTGAAACCTGTTAGCTATCTCTTTCCTGATCTGGAGAGTACGGGAATCATCCTTCGCATAACTTAATAAGAAATCGTCATCATCAATGCGGGCGATCAGTTTCATGCGTTTCTCACAGGAGAGAGTGTCATCACAGATAAGTTCCTTGGGATCAGCGGCTCCGCTGCCTATCAGAATATCTCTTGCTTTATATTCCACATCGGAATATCTTGTTTTTCTAAAGATATCAAGCGCAAGAGATTCATCCGTAAGATTATTGATCAACAATACCGCACATTCATTGAAACATGACGACCGTGGCTGAAAATATATATCTGCCCAGAAAGCGTTATACTGGTCTTCGTCAAAGAGCGCCGTGCTGTTAAAAAAATCAGAATCATACTCAGCAGTAACGATCTTACATATAAGATCATTGTCCTTCAACTTGGAAACAGACCCCCTATGACAATGCTTGGCAAGAAGTCTTACTGTCTCAGGATCAGTTACCGAATCAAGTGCCGGAATAATGTTTTTGTACTCAAGATACTTGGTTTTTTCTCAGTTATATAATGATGATCCAATAGCTTGAACACTGCAATTCCACGGATAAACGACGGGTTAACCGGATTTCCTGCAACTTTTGCCAGCAGATAAGGATCAGTTATCCTTTCGAGGGCTGCTTTTTTTACGTCGTCATCATTTGCAAGATGTACGACATCCAAAAGATTCCCCTGGTTCTTTTTTACACCGTTGGCCCAACGCAGAGCTTTGTTTTTATCTTTGTTATTCCAGGGATCGAAGAAACCCATATGCTTTAGCCCCCTCTTCATTGTGTCTATGGCAGTTTTAATTGAGCGGTAGTTCAGGATTGCTGTTCGTATGAGGTTGATATGAGAATATAATACCATGCCGTGAGCGGGGTGGGGGATTTTTGTTGCTTGAAGGTATTGCTGAAGAACAAGTGGGCAGAGATCGCGTAAATATGGTTTTATTGAACTATGATATATAATACTATCAGTTTCGCAGTCTCGTAAAAGGATGGTATTGAAGGATATGCAGAATGACCAGTATATGGCGAATACGGCACCGGCGAATACAGTTTCTGTGAATACAGTACCTGTGAATACAGTACCGGTAAAGCCGGCAGTAAAGAAGCGCAGGGGAACTAAAATGGGAGTTGTTGCCATTATCCTCGGCGGCTTAAGCTGGATCCTGGAAGCTGTTGCATTCTGGTTTATGTTCTGGCTGGCATATGGACGGCAGAATCAAGATGTTATCATGGTCGGAGTTATATCGCTGCCTATTGCACTTGCGGCAGTTCTGGCGATCGTACTGGGCATCATAGCGAAGGTCAGAGGCGCTCACACAGGCTTGCTTATTGCGGCTATCATTCTATCGGTCCTTGCTGTTCCTTTTATTTGCTTCAATATATATATTCTCGTTTACTATATTGGTATGACTTACTGATGGTTTACTGATGGATGAGAGGCGAATCACCTCAAGTTGCTTTCGAGCGATGATTTGGGATGAGTTTTATTGCTGTGACTAGAGCTGATCTCATCTCATTTGTTCAGAAGAGTGATAAATAGGATGAGAAAACAATCCAAAAGCTCGCAATAAAGTTTTTAAACTCATCTCAATCATATCGCAAGCGGGGATTTGGGATGAGTTTCATAGCCGCAACCTGATCTAATCTCATCTCATATGCTCTGTAGAGCAATAAATAGGATGAGATAACCTTCCAAAGCTCGCAATAAAGGATTCAAACTCATCTCAATTATATCGCAAGCAAGCATTTGGGATGAGTATCATGTCCTCAACCTGATTTAGTCTCATCTCATTTGCCTGGCAGAGTGATGAATGGGATGAGAAAATCTTGCAGGAGCTTGCAATATATGACTTAAACTCATCTTAATCATATAGTGAGCGGGGATTTGGGATGATTGTTGTTGCTTGCAGGAATAATCGCTTAGAGAGTGATCATCTACCCAACAAATATTAATTAAGGGCTGAATTCCCCTATATACGCTAAAAATGCATTTATAGTTGGCATAACACTTCAACGTGATGATGAAACCCGCATAAATCCCATACTTATTTAAAATATAAGTGTATAATAAATACAATCACTTCCATCGGATGAATCACTGCTGATGATTGTTTTTAATCAATTGGAAGATGAATTGACTTCTTAGTCAGGAGATTTGGAATAAATGAAAGTTGTTATTCTTGCAGGTGGTAAGGGAACGCGTATTACGGAAGAAAGCCAGTTCCGGCCCAAACCTATGATCGAGATAGGCGGTAAGCCGATTATTTGGCATATCATGAAGGAGTATTCTCATTTCGGATTTAATGAGTTCATTATATGTGCGGGTTATAAGCAGCATATGATTAAGCAATGGTTTGCGGATTATTTCCTTCGCTGTAGTGATGTTACTTTCGATTATTCCGAAGGGAATAACAACATGACTGTTCATGAGACAGCAATAGAGCCTTGGAAGATTACGGTTTGTGATACTGGTTATGACACAATGACAGGTGGTCGAGTAAAAAGAGTTCAGAAATACATTGGAGATGAACCATTTATGCTTACTTACGGTGATGGTGTTTGTGATGTTGATATCAATAAACTTCTTGACTTCCATAAGTCCCACGGTAAGGTCGCTACATTAACGGCTGTGGTTCTCGAACAGCAGAAGGGGATCCTTGATATTGCTGAGAACAATTCAGTTCGCTCTTTTCGTGAAAAGAGTTTATCGCACGGAGCAACGATCAATGCAGGCTACATGGTTTTGCAGCCTGAGATTTTCAATTATATCGAAGGTGATGATTCGATCCTCGAACGTGAGCCATTGGAGACATTGGCAGCTGAAGGTCAGTTGATGTCCTATACTCACAAAGGATTCTGGCAGTGCATGGATAATGCGAGAGAGAAGGAACTTTTGGAGAGAATGTGGGAGACCGGAAATGCGCACTGGAAGAGTTGGGATGACTGATCAATAAACATAAAAGGGAAGTATTATGAGCAATTGGAGCAATGAAGCAGAAGCAAGAGCGGAAATCTTTAACCTGGTGGAACAGTACTACC
>Ga0247611_10003586_pt1 | contig 22761 bp, 18 predicted proteins | sample 177DNAGHGhighgp2_FD_192422 | JGI IMG/M metagenome (GOLD analysis project Ga0247611, IMG submission 192422) | Sheep rumen microbial communities from Palmerston North, Manawatu-Wanganui, New Zealand - 1770 DNA GHGhigh gp2 | ecosystem: Host-associated > Mammals > Digestive system > Stomach > Rumen... | reverse complement strand
TGTTGAACATCTGGGTATAAAATGCCCGGGGATCCTCGGCCTCAAATTTACGGTCGGGATAGTCAATCAAGATCACCAGGCCGTGAAAGTTGTCGAAGTCAAAGTTTGACAAGTCCACATCACGTTTAGCGCGGCGGATTCTGGATTGCTCCACTTCGGTCTTATCCATCAAGCGCTTGGGCGTGTTGGCAAGCAGGGCAAGCTCTTCCACCGTGCGCTCACTGGCGTTGTGTGCAAGGATCTGGCTCTTCATCAAGGCACCACCATCCATCTGGGCATACACATAGCCACCTGATTCATTCAAGATGACCGTGTAACCATCCTCGGTGATATTGAAACTGTAGAACTCGTCACCCACCAGACCGATAGAAACCATTGTTCCATCGGGCTGAGGCATGGGTATGAATCCGCGGTGTGCGGGATTGGCATGAGCCATGAGGCTCGTCATGGCTGCTGTGAGCAGCACTAAAAACGCTTTTCTCATTATTTATATAATATTTAGACGATATTCAGTTAAGCAGGCTTTGCTAACAGCAGAGCCTGCAAATTTACATCTTTTCTGTCACAATAAGCCCAATTATCATTAAATAATAGACGATTGAACGAGAAAACCCGATAAAAATAACATTTTTTAGAAAAACATTCTTCCTTATCATCAACAACACATCGGGATCCCTCTACCATTAGAGCACCCGCATGCGGCGGGTGTCAAGGCAATGTGGTAGCCTTCTTGCCCAGCATCCAGGGCAGTCGACGATCAATAAAGACCGCAATGGGATACAGGATAATCATCACCACTAGGGCAACGACAACCTTGAGCACCAGATTGTCGTCGAGGATCGATTGACCCAGCACCTTGCCGATGACCATCTTGATGATGCCGATGAGGTAGTTCTGCAAGGCTAGGTAGGTAATGCTGGTAATGGCAACCGTGCGGGCGACACGGCTCGGGCCATGATGTGACTCCAGCCACTTGCACACGGCAGTGTAGCAGGGCATGGCCAGCATCACTGCAACAGGTGCGAGAACATAGGCCACATCACGGTCGATGGTGAGGGGGGCAACGATCAGGAAACCCATTGCCACCACGGCAAGCGCTACCCACAGCAGCGACCGCAGGGGCAATGAAAAGTCAAAGCGGTCAACCAGCGGGCGGCAGCAATTGCCCAGAGCATAGATGGGCATGTACAAGAACGCCTTGTCCAGATTCCAGCAGCGGAACCATGGCACATCAGGCATGACAAGAAGCGACAAGCTCAGCAGCATGGCCACGGCCAGCGGCCAGCGGCCAGGCAGCAAGCGTCTGATAGGGTAGTAGATGACCTGCATCGTGAACAAGGCGGCAAGGAACCAGAACGGTCCTAGCACAACGTCGGGCGTGCCCTCGACAAACTGGCGCAATGGCTCAAGCAGGCCTATTTCCATCTCTTGGGGGCCTGCCATGCGTCGTCCCACGGCAAGCCACAGGGCGTAGAACAGGATAAAGAATGTCGTGTATGGTACCAGAATCTGTCGGGCGCGATGGCGCAGGAAACTGACGAAATCATGCTGCCTCGCGATATTGAACAGGTAACCCGCAGCCAGGAAAAAGACAGGGGCTCCCATGTTGAACAGGGCGGCCTCGTGGGCGTTGTCATAGCGTGGCGGCGTGTGATAAACCACCACGAGAAACATCGCCATGAGTTTCATGTAGTCGAGCCAGGCCTGTCGTTTCATTTTCAGGTATTAGGTTTTAGACCCTTAGGTTTTAGGCTTTAGGTGGGCTGGCGGATAGTGCCTTGCACCTAAAGCCTAAAATCTAGTGCCTAGAGCCTCAATCAATGATGTCAAAGCCCGTGTAACGCTGCAGGGCGGCGGGAATGCGTATGCCCTGAGGCGTCTGGTTGTTCTCCAGTAGAGCGGCCACAATGCGTGGCAGTGCCAGAGCCGAGCCATTGAGGGTGTGACACAAGTGGGTCTTCTTGTCATCGCCACGGTAACGGCACTTGAGGCGGTTGGCCTGATAGGTCTCAAAGTTGGACACGCTGCTCACCTCGAGCCAGCGCTGCTGCGCTGCCGACCACACCTCGAAGTCAAAGGTAATGGCACTCGTGAAACTCATGTCACCGCCGCACAGGCGCAGGATGTGCCACGGCAATTCCAGCTTTTCAAGCAGACCTTGCACGTGGTCTTTCATCTCCTCGAGGGCGGCATAGGAATCCTCGGGCTTCTCGATGCGCACAATCTCGACCTTGTCAAACTGATGCAGGCGGTTCAAGCCGCGCACATCCTTGCCATAGGAGCCAGCCTCACGACGGAAGCATGCCGAGAAAGCGCAATTCTTCTTGGGCAATTCCTCCTGTGGAATGATGACATCGCGATACATGTTGGTCACGGGCACCTCGGCAGTGGGGATGAGGTAGAAGTTATCCACCTGGCAGTGGTACATCTGCCCCTCCTTGTCGGGCAACTGACCCGTTCCCAATCCTGAAGCCTCGTTCACGACAAACGGGGGCTCAATCTCGACATATCCAGCCTTGCCAGCCTCGTCAAGAAAGAACTGCACCAGTGCTCGCTGCAAGCGGGCACCCTTGCCCACATACACGGGAAATCCGGCTCCAGTGATCTTGACGCCCAGGTCAAAGTCAATGAGGTTGTACTTCTTGGCCAGATCCCAGTGGGGCAGCGCATCATCGGGCAGCTCGGGCATCTTGCCTCCTGTTTTCTCGACCACGTTGTCCTCGGCCGTGCGGCCCTCGGGCACGCCGCTGTAGGGCACATTGGGCACACTGAGCAGGATATTGGTAATCTCGTCCTGAGCGGCAGTCAGGTTGTCATCAATCTCCTTGTTGGCTGTCTTGAGGTCGGCCACCTGAGCCTTGACAGATTCGGCCTCCTCACGGTTGCCCTGCTTCATCAAGGCACCAATCTGAGCCGCCATCTTATTGAGCACAGCGGCGTTATCGTCACGTTGTTTTTGCAGTGCGCGGCGCTGCTTGTCCAGTTCCACGATGCGCATGATGGGCTCACGGCCGTCAAACTGCTTGACGGCAAGGCGGCGAATCACATCCTCGGGATCCTGGTTGATGAGTTGTAATGTCAGCATTTTATTTTTTAAGTCCCTAGTACTTAGTTTCTTGTTCTCTGTCAGTTATTTATTCGCCAAAGTCTATCGTCTGCGAGTCACCGCTGGCGGCACGCCTTGATGCCCTGGGCACCTCCACGGGACGCTCCTGGATGGAGGCCTGCTGGCGCTCCTTGATCTGGTTGCGGAAGTCGGGCTTGCGGCCAAACGTCGGGGTCTTCTCAATCATGTCAATCACGTCATCATCATCCATCTCATCGGCTGTGAGTACGATGAACTTGGCACGCAATGCATTGTCGTTGAGGTCCTTGATGGCCTTGGCACCATATTCCTTTTCCATGCGGGAAGTATCCGAGATGGTGGCGGCTTCACGGGTCTCACGGGTTTCACGTGGAACGGGAGGTGCCGAAACTGGGGCCTCCTTGTCGAGCGAAACATTGAAACCGGCAGCCAGCACGGTCACCTTGATTTCCTCCTCAAGGTTGTAGTCGTGGGCAGTACCCCAGATGACATCCACCTCGGTGTCGAAGTTGGCCATGAACTCCTGAATCTCGTTCAGCTCCTTCATCAGCAGCGGTGAGCCGCTGTTGGGGTTGAAATAGACGTTCATCAGGATCTTGTGCGAGCCATAGACGTCACGGTTCTTGAGCAACGGCGATTCCAGGGCATCCTCGATAGCCTTGGTCACGCGGCGCTCACCAGTGCCGTAGCCCGAGCTGATGATGGCAGCACCACCATTGCGCAGGGTCGTGTTCACATCATTGAAGTCGAGGTTGATGACACCCTTGACAGTAATCAGGTCACTGATGCTGCGGGCTGCAGTGGTCAACGTGTCATCGGCCTTGCCAAAGGCGTTGGTGAAGTCCAGGTCGCTGTAGATCTCGGTCAAGCGCTGGTTGTTGATGATGAGCAGGGCATCGACATACTTGCCCATCTCATCGGCTCCGCCCAGGGCCTTGAGAATCTTGCGAGGACCCTCAAACAGGAAGGGAATGGTCACGATACCGATGGTGAGGACACCCTTCTCGTGAGCGATGCGGGCAACAACGGGGGCTGCACCGGTACCGGTGCCACCGCCCATACCTGCGGTGATGAAAACCATCTTGGTGTCATCGTCAAAGAGCTGAGCAATCTCGGCCTCGCTCTCCTCGGCGGCACGCTTGGCGGTCTCGGGGATATTACCGGCACCCAGGCCGTGGGTAGTGTTGGGACCCAGCAGCACTCGGTTGGGAACGGGTGACTCGTTGAGTTGCTGGCGGTCGGTATTGAGCACGACAAACGACACGCCCTCGATATTCTGCATATACATGTGGTTGATGGCATTGTTACCGCCACCACCCACGCCCATCACCTTGATGATGGTGCGGGGTTGCTCCTTCTCGGGGAAACCTGGATTCTTGTCCAGTGTTGACATGATGTCTTGACCGGTGACGCCTGCTCCCGAGGGGGTCCCATCAAACTTAATATTCTCGTCCATATGATAATTGTATTGATTTTAGTGTTTTTGGATATAATGCGGGGTTATCACTCATGTTACTGGTCATCCTCGTTGACATCATCCTCCTGCATCAGGCGGGACAACTTGTCGCCCAGGATTCTCCAGCGGCTCTTCTTCTCGGTCTTGGGCTTGGCTGGCCTTTCGGGAGCGGGACGGGGCGGTTCAGCCGCGGGACGTTGCGGACCCTCAAACACGGGACCGTTCTCATAGCGGTTGAGCTCGACACAGGTCTGGTCCTCCTCGATTTGCTCGGCAGCCTTGGCCAGGAGTGAGAAGATCTCGATATACTCCATGCGGTTAATCTCGGGCGAGAGAATGTTGAGCGTTGACGGATTCTGACCCAGACGCACCTTGATCTTGATGGTCTCGTAAAGCTTCTGCGGCAGTCCGCCCAGGTGAGCGCAGCCACCAATGAGGACGATGCTCTTGATTTCCTCAGGCGATACCTCGGCATCGGCCAGCTGCTGATTGATGTTGGCGATGATTTCACCAGTGCGGGCACTGATGTAGTTGGAGGCATCACGGGCACTCACTCCCTCGATGACCACATTGCTCACATTGGCAGGGTCAAGCGGGTTGTTGATGTTCTTCTTGACATTCTCGGCAGTCTCTTCAAGCACGTTGAGGCCGTTCATCACGTCGCGGGTCAAGTTGCGGCCGCCCAGGGGCAACGTGTTCAAGTAGATGAGCGCATTGTTCTTGTAGATGGAAACTGTGGTGGTCTCGGAACCCATGTCCACGAGCATGCAACCCAGTTCACGGTCACTGTCACTCAGGATCTGTTCTCCCACGGCAAGGGGGGTGACGATATAGTCCTTGGCCGGAACGCCAAAGGTCATCAAGCGGTTCAGGTTGAGCTTGAGTGAGGGCTTAGCCACAATCAGGTTCACCTTGATTTTTATTGATGAGCCAAACTGCCCCACGGGGTTGGGGGTCTTCACTTTGTCAACATAATAGGCCCGCGGCACGATTTCCACGGTGTCATGGTTACGGATGGGGGTACTGGTTGCCTCATGGATGATGCGGTCGATCAACTCATCGGTAATGGCAACGGTGGTGTCAACACTGCGGTTGACCTCACTCACGATGCTGTGCAGGGAGCGTCCGCTCACGCCCATATAGACCTGGGTGATGCGTCCGTCGACTCTTCCCTCCAGGTTCTTGAGGATGCGGTTGATGATACTCTTGATGTTCTCTACATTCTGCACAATACCATATCTCACACAATTGAGATGTTTCTCCTCTTGCAGGTACCTCACATTCAAGAATCCATCCGATGACTTTTCGGCGATTGCTCCAACGATTTTGGAACTGCCGATTTCAAGTGCTACAATATACTGGTTCTTTTTCATATAAATGATATATAATATTTATTTTGTTTTATTGATGGGTTGTTAATTCTTCTTCTTGTTGTTGTCGGCAGGACTCTTGGCCGCGCTCTCGGCTGGTTGTGTGTCCTGCTTCTTGACGGTGGCATCGGCGGCTGGCTGATTGGCATCGGCGGCTGTGCCCACGGTCATGGTCTCGATGTCGGGTGGCTGCTCGTCATCATCGGGATCGCCATGATATTCCTGTTGGACGGCCTTGACACGACGGGTGGCGACAATCTGGTGGTTCCACTTCACCGAGATGGTGTCAAAGGTGTTCCACCCCCTCTTGGGCATCACCTCGCTGTAGAACAGCTTGAGCTTGGCAAACTTGTTCTCAAATCCTGACGCATTGCCCATGTTCACCACGTGTCCGCTAAACTCGGGAACGATGATGATGTTGTTGGTGTCAAGCACTTGATACATCGTCACCAGCGAGTGGAGCAGCGAGTCACGCTCAACATAATCAATGAGCGGCAACAGCCGCGTGACGGGGTATTTCTTGGTGAAATGACCCTGCACAATGGGGACATCGCTGTGATAGTTGGCCGTTGCTGCCATGCGCTTGCCTGCACGGTTGACGTAGTAGGACTGCTCGCCGTCAAACACGCGCAGCACAGGCACCAGCTGGCTCACCCTGATGAGTACCCGTCCGTCCTGGCATTTCACCACATCGGCACTCTCCAGGTAAGGGGACTGCCTGAGGGCTTCCTCGATATCGGATGCGTCGATGCTGGACAGTCTCTTTCCCACCAGCTTGATCCCCTGCCCCTTGAGGTCGTTGAGAACTCCCTGTGGCGTGACAAACGATGTGCTGTCACCGTTGATAACCTCAACGTTGACGGCGGTACACAACTCGTCATGTGACTTGTCGCGTGCCCACAAGATGCCAGCCATCAATGCGATTGCCAGCACCAGGAGGATACCATATTGTATCAGTCGTTTCAACGCTGTTGTCTCTTGTATTCAGCACAAATATCAGGCAGCAGATTGGCAATGTCGCCGGCACCCGCTGTCAATAAGACGTCAAAATTACTCAAATGTATTGACTTAATCAAATTTTCTTTAGAGTAAATGCATTTTTTTGTGCTAGTGACCTGATTTAGAATTAGTTCGCTGTTGACGCCTGGAATGGGCTCCTCGCGAGCGGGGTAAATGGGCAGCAAGATGACCTCGTCGGCCAGCGAGAGCGCACTGGCAAAGCCTGATGCAAAATCACGGGTGCGGCTGTACAGATGGGGCTGGAAGATGACGGTCAACCGGCGGCCTGGATACAATGCTCGCACCGACGTCAGGCTGGCACGCAGCTCGTCGGGATGGTGGGCATAGTCATCAATCATCACTCTTCCCTGCGCTCCTGGCTCCTTGAGCCAGAACTCAAAGCGCCGTTTGGGACCCTGGAAGGTGGCCATGGCCTGGCGCATGGCCTGCTGCGGGACATCCACCAGCCGGCACGCGGCCATGGCGGCCAGGGCATTCTCGATATTGATCTCGACGGGGACGCCCAGGCTGATGTCGGGCACAGTCTCCCATGGCGTGACCATGTCAAAGGTGATGGCTCCGTCACCACGACGGATGTTGACGGCATGGAAATCGCCCTCGTCACGGCTGTAGGTATAGGTCTTGATGCCTTGTGGCACTCGGGGCTTCAAGGCGAGCCCAGTGTGCATGATGAGCGAGCCTCCTGGCTGGATAAGCTCGGTGAAATGGGCAAAGCTCTCCAGGTAATTCTCAGCGGTACCGTAGATGTCCAAGTGGTCGGGGTCGGTCGAGGTGACCACGGCGATATAGGGACGCAGGTGGTGGAACGAGCGGTCAAACTCGTCGGCCTCGATGACCGAATAGGGGCTGGATGCCGACAACAAGAAGTTGCTGTCATAATTGCGCAACACACCGCCCAGAAAGGCGTTGCAGCCAATGCCCGAATTGTGCAGGATGTGAGCTGCCATGCTCGATGTTGTGGTCTTGCCATGAGTGCCGGCAAAGCACAACCCCCTGCTGTGAGACGTGACCACACCCAGCAGCGCCGCACGCTTCACCACCTCAAATCCGCTGGTACGGAAGTAGGTCAGTCCCTGGTGCGACTCGGGAATGGCGGGAGTATAGACCACCAGTGTGTGACGCGGGTCACGGCAGTAGTCAGGAATCAGGGATGGATCCTCGGCATAGTCGATGTGGACACCCTCCTGTTCCAGAGCGCGGGTCAGGTCACTAGGCGTGCGGTCATATCCTGCCACCCGCTTCCCTTGAGCCAGGAAATAACGCTCCAGGGCAGCCATGCCGATACCGCCAGCTCCTACAAAATATAATGAATCAAAGTCTTTCATCTTGGTTTGATTTCTTGCAATCAGTAATTAATGGGGTTGTATCCCTGGGCGTGAGGCCAGGATGCGGTCCACCTCGTCCACGATGCGCTCGGCGGCATCACGCAATGCCATCTGGGACACATTAGCCCCCAGGCTGGCAATCTTGCTGTCATCACACACCGTGGTGAGCATTGTCTCAACCAGCTGGCTGGCAGCATCGGCATCACGCACCATGATGGCGGCATCACGATTGGCCAGAGCCAGAGCATTCTTGGTCTGATGATCCTCGGCAACGTTGGGCGAGGGAACCAGAATTGCCGGCTTGCCCAGCAGTTGCAACTCCGAGATGGAGCTGGCGCCAGCACGAGACACCACCAGGTTGGCGGCCCGGTAAGCCATATCCATGTTGCTGATGAAGGGCATCTGCGACACATTCTTCACTCCCGAGGCTTCGAGGGCCTCGCGGCACTGCTGGTCATAGATCTTGCCCGTCTGCCAGATGACCTGCACGCCATAGGCTTCACCGATGCGTGACAGGCCGTCGATGATGGCATTGTTGATGGTGCGGGCACCCAGGCTGCCGCCAATGATGAGGATTGTCCTCTTGTTGGGGTCAATGCCCATTGCCTGCCGTGCCTGCTCGGGGGTGGCACCGCATTCCAGCAGGTTGCGCCTGACAGGATTGCCCGTGAGCACAATCTTCTCCTTGGGGAAGAAACGCTCCATGCCTTCATAGGCGACACAGATGCTGGCGGCCTTGTCGGCAAGCAGTTTATTGGTCACGCCGGCATAGGAGTTTTGCTCTTGCAGCAGCGTGGGGATGCCTTGTTTCTGAGCCGCCTTGAGCATTGGCCCACTGGCATACCCTCCCACTCCGATAGCGATATCGGGCTTGAAGTCGTTGAGAATCTTTTTAGCCATGCCCATGCTCTTGAACAGCCGAGCCAGTACCTTGAAATTGCGCAGCAGGTGCTTGCGGTCAAAGCCGCTCACCGGCAGACCGATGATGTTATAGCCGGCGGCAGGGACTTTTTCCATTTCCATGCGTCCCTCGGCCCCGACGAACAGTATTTTTGCCTCGGGGTGGCGACGCTGCACCTCGTTGGCGATAGACAGTGCGGGAAAGATGTGGCCGCCAGTGCCGCCGCCACTCACCAGCACATTGAGTTGATGTTGATTATTTCCAGACATTTTTAGCGGGTATTTCAGTTGGGTTTTCGGCATCCAGACCCTCGATAATGGGAGTGTCCTCAACCTTGTTTTTCTTGTTTCCGTAATTGGCAATCGTGCGGCTCACGCTGATCATCACGCCAAAGGCTACACTGATGGCCAGAATCGATGTGCCACCCTTGGAGATGAGTGGTAAGGGCTGACCCGACACCGGGAACACGCCCACGTTGATGGCCATGTGGAACAGGGCCTGGAAGGTGATGAACGACGCCATACCGATGACCAGCAGCGAGGGCAGCACACGCTTGCTGCGGCGCACAATCATCGCTGCGCGACCCAGCAGCGACAAGTAGAGCAGCAGCACAAAGATGCCGCCCACAAATCCTGTCTCCTCAACAATGATCGAGTAGATATAGTCACTGAAGGCTAGCGGCAACCGGCTGCACTCGCGGGACTTGCCGATGCCCACGCCCACCAGGCCTCCGTTGGCCTGTGCCATGCGGGAGAACATCTCCTGCTGGTTCTTGTTGGTGATGGGACGATAGACCAGTGAGTCGCTGTTCCACCATTCATTCATGCGGCTCCTCCAGGTACCGCTGCGGTCATCCTGGGCATCTTCTTTGTCGGTTTGCGCATCGTTGATGATCAGGCCGCTCGACGGCATTCCGGCTTGCAGCTCCTTCTGCGTGTCCTTGAAGGTCTCTTCCTTCTTGTCATTGTTGTGCTTGATGATGACAAAGAAGCCAAACATGATGATAAAGAAGCCCATCAGGATGCCGATTTTCTTGAACTTGGCCCCCCCAATGAGCAGCATCGAGCCGCTGATGGCAATCAGCAGCAGTGTGTTGGTCAAGCCGCTGCGAATCATCAGGCCGCCATACAGTGCCACGACACAGGCTGCTGCAATCAGTCCGCCGTTGCTGATGTCTTGGCTCTTTTGAGACTTGGCAAAGATGTAGGAGAGCAACGTGACAATCGATAGTTTAGCCAGCTCGGCAGGCTGCAGCGTGACACCAGGCAAGATGGTCATCGCACGGCGTGCGCCATTGATGACCTCGCCAAAGAACATGACATACACCAGGCTGATGACCGTGATCACGGCAAGGCCGGGTATCATCGCATACAGGAAGTGCGGCTTGTTGTAGTCCACTCGCTGCAGCAACAGCACACACAGGGCACCGCCGCCCAGAAAGATGCACTGCTTGATGATGGGCATGTAAATGCCCTGGGCCGCAATTTCACGGCTCGATGCGCTGTAGCTCTCGACAACGGAGATGATGAGCAGCATGATGTAGATGCCCCAGATCCACGGGTCGCCGTGTTTCTGGGAAATCTCGGTATATCTATTTGTCTTTTCGCTAGGAGACATAGTGAGGGAAAGGAATGATGATTGGCTTGTCAATTAATTGGTTTTCATCGCTTTGACGCACTGCTTGAACTGATTGCCACGGTCGGCCATGCCATTGAACAGGTCGAAGCTGGCACAGCAGGGTGACAGCAGCACCGTGTGGCCGGGCTTGGCCAGAGTGCGGCACTTGTCCATGCACTCGGGCATACTCGAGGCGTCGGTCACCACGGGAACCATGCCGTCAAAGAACTGATGCAGCTTGTCGTTGTCCTTGCCCAGGCACACGATGGCAGTCACTTTGTCCTTGACCAGGGGCTCGATCTGGCTATAGTCGTTCCCCTTGTCGATGCCTCCCAGGATGAGCACGCAAGGCTCATTCACGCTCTCGAGGGCATACCAGCAGGCATCCACATTGGTGGCCTTGCTGTCGTTGATGTAGCGCACGCCATCGACCGTGTCAACATACTCCAGGCGATGTGGCACGGCCTCAAAGTCGGCCAGTGCCTCGCGGATGACGTCCTTGCGGATGTCAAACACCTGAGCCGACAGTCCTGCCGCCATGGTGTTATACACGTTGTGCAGCCCCTTGAGTGAGAGCTGGTCGCGGGGAATGTCCCACCGGTCGCCATCAATGTTGAAGTTGAGAACACCGTCATGCACCCAGGCGGCATTGCTCGAGTCGTCATCGCCAGTGAAACTCAGCTGGCGTGACTCCAGGTGGTGCTGGCGCAGCTGCGACGCGATGATGGGGTCGTTGTGCCAGTAGATGAAGGAGTCCTCGCCGGTCTGGTTGCGCGTGATGCGGAACTTGGCGGCGGCATAGTTCTCCATCTTGTAGTCATAGCGGTCCAGGTGGTCGGGCGTGATGTTGAGCAGCACGGCGACATTGGCCTTGAACTCATACATGTTGTCGAGCTGGAAACTGCTCAACTCGATGACATACACATCGTGGTGCTCGGTGGCCACCTGCAGTGCCAGGCTCTTGCCCACGTTGCCGGCAAGGCCCACATTCAGGCCTGCTTTCTTGAAGATATGATAAGTGAGCTTGGTTGTCGTGGTCTTGCCGTTGCTGCCGGTGATGCACACCATCTTGGCATCGGTGTAACGGCTGGCAAACTCTATCTCGCTCACGATGGGAATGCCGCGGGCGATGGCCTGTGCCACCATGGGTGCCGTCTCAGGGATGCCGGGGCTCTTCACAATCTCGTCGGCGTTGAGGATCTTCTCGGGGGTGTGTCCACCCTCTTCCCACGCGATGTCATACTGGTTGAGCAGCTCCTTGTAGCTCTCGCCGATGCTGCCGGCATCGCTCAGCCACACGTCCATACCCTTGACACGCGCCAGTACAGCGGCTCCGGCACCGCTCTCGCCGCCACCCAGCACGACTAATCTTTTCTTGTTGTTGACCTTATCGTTGTTCATTGCGAGATGTTTTTATCGGATTTTGAGTGTTACAAACGTTAATGCCGCCAGCAGGATGCTCACCAGGAAGAAGCGCATCACAATCTTGGGCTCGGGGATGCGATGGTCAGGAAGATTGACCTTGTAGTCCCATGTGATTTTGGCTGGGTCGATGGTGAAGTGGTGATGCAGAGGGGTCATCTTGAACAGGCGGTGACTCTGGCCATGGCGCTTGACATACCACACCTGCAAGATGACCGACAACTCCTCGATGAGGAAGATGCCACACAGCAGGGGAATAAGCCACTCCTTGCGGATCAACACGGCAAACACCGCGATGATGCCTCCCAGGCACAGGCTGCCCGTGTCGCCCATGAACACTTGGGCTGGATAAGAGTTATACCACAGGAAGCCGATGGTCGCGCCAATGAAGGCTGCGGCATACACTACCAGTTCACTGCTATCCGGGATGTACATGATATTCAGGTAGGATGAATAGATGACGTTGCCTCCCAGATAGCACATGATGGCTAGGGCAACGCCTATAATCGCCGATGTGCCTGTCGCCAGGCCGTCAACGCCGTCGGTCAAGTTGGCTCCGTTGCTCACGGCGGTGATGACAAAGATGGTCACCAGGATGAACAGGATCCATCCGCCCAACTGCTTGTACTTGCCCATCCACCCCGTGAAGTAGGCATAGTCAAAGTTGTGGTTCTTGACAAACGGGAGGGTCGTCTTGGTGGCCTTCACAGCTTGTGACTTATGGACCTCAACAAGCTCGGGCGTCTCATTGCGGTTGGTTACATGGACGTTCTCGTTCATCACGATGGCAGGACTCAAGTACATCGTCAAGCCCACGATGATGCCCAGACCCACCTGGCCCACAATCTTGAACTTGCCCTTGAGGCCTTCCTTGTTGTGGTGGAAGACCTTGATGTAGTCATCGGCAAAGCCCAGAGCACCGCACCACAGGGTGGACACGATCATGAGCAGCATGTACACGTTATTGAGCTTTCCCAGCAGCAGGCATGGTACCAGAATCGAGATGATGATGATGATACCGCCCATGGTGGGCGTTCCCTGCTTGGCGGCATTTCCGCCCAACTTGGCCTCACGCTCCTTGTCGCACATCTGGCGGCTCTTGAGCTTGAAGATGATGCGCCGCCCAATCACGATGCCGATGAACAGCGACAGGATAAAGGCAAAGCCAGACCTGAATGTGATGTACTCGAACAGTCGGGCACCACTCACGTCATACTGGTTCAGCCAGTGAAAAAGATGGTATAACATATCCTAAATCTTGTGTTGATGAATAATCTCAATTACTTCTCGGCTGCAAACACGTCGAGCAACTGCTCCCGGTCATCAAAGTGGTGTTTCACCCCCATGATTTCCTGATAAGGCTCATGCCCCTTGCCGGCCACAAGCACCACATCGCCGGGTTGTGCCAGCTGGCACGCTGTGCGGATGGCCTGACGGCGGTCGGTGATAATCAGCGTTGTGGGGCGTGACTCGTCGGGCAAGCCCGCTTCCATCTGGCGCAGGATCTCATCGGGATCCTCGGTGCGCGGGTTGTCGCTGGTGAGCACAACACGGTCGCTGCGCACAGCAGCCTCACGGGCCATGATGGGACGCTTGCCGGCATCACGGTCTCCGCCGCATCCACACACGGTGATGATGTGGCCCGACTTGCCCACTACCTCGCGGATGGTGTCCAGGACGTTGACCAGGGCATCAGGGGTGTGGGCATAGTCCACGATGGCCGTGTAGCCTCGAGGGGAACGCATCGTCTGGAAACGGCCAGCGACGGGTTCCAGCTGGCTCATCTTCACCAGCACCTGGCGCGGGTCAAAGCCCAGCAGCACAGCCGCACCATAGACCGACAACAGGTTATAGGCATTAAAACGTCCCGTGAACAGCACTTCAACAGCTTGCCCATTAAGCTCAAGCGTCGTGCCGTCGAGCCGAGACTCGAGGATGCGGCCCTTGAAGTCGGCAATCGCACGCAGTGAGTAACGATACTTGTCGGCACGGGTGTTCTGTAGCATCACCTCGCCCACCTTGTCATCGGCATTGACCAGGGCAAAGGCCCCCTGGGGTAGGGCGTCAAAGAACATTTTCTTGGCGGCGATGTAGTTGTCAACCGTCTTGTGAAAGTCCATGTGGTCACGGGTCAGGTTGGTGAAGATGCCGCCGGCAAAGGTGATTCCCTCGATGCGGTGCTGCACGCAGGCATGGGAGCTGACCTCCATGAAGGCATACTCGCAACCCGCTTGAACCATCTCATGCAGATAGCGATTGAGCGTCAAGTGGTCGGGCGTGGTCTGGGCTGCATCTTCAACACGGGTACCGATGATGTTTCTCACTGTGGACAGCAGGCCTGCCTTGTGGCCCAGCAGCTGAGCCATCTCGTATAGCAGGGTTGCTGTTGTCGTCTTGCCGTTGGTGCCGGTAACACCCACCAGGCGCAAGTGCCGGGACGGATGGTCAAACCACTCGTCGGCCAGATGAGCCAGGGCAATGACGCTGTCCTTGACCTGGATGTAGGTGACCGCGGGGTTCAATTCCTGCGGCATGTCCTCGCACACGATGGCACGTGCACCAGCAGCCACCACATCGGCAATAAAGCGGTGTGAGTCCACTGCAACACCTTTCACGGCGACAAACATGACCCCCTCGCGAGCCTGACGTGAGTCGCGGATGAGGTCGGTGATCTCGATATCAAGAGCCCCCACAGTGTGGAGGGGTTGGATTGACGTTAACAGTTGTGAGATTTTTTTCATGATGAGATATTGAATGAGTTAATGATTTCTTAATCGCAGTGTGATGCGCTGGCCGCGGGTAAAGCTAGAGCCTGCTGCCAGGCTCTGGCTGGTTACCATGCCGGTACCGCTAAAGTTGACCGTGAGCCCGGCATCCTCAAGCACCTTGACCGCCTCGCGAATGTCTAGTCCCACAACCCTGGGGACACCCTGCTTGACGACCGCAGGTCGCTCATACCGGTGCGGTGCCCGCACACCCAGCCCACGCTCGATTTGAGATGCCTTGCGGTCGCCCATCGATGCATACAGCGTGGGGTAATTCTTGTCGCCATCCTTGCCCACTGTGGCATAGCTGGGGGCTTCGCCCAGCAGTCCACGGGCATACATCTTGAGGGCGATATTCTTCATCACCATGCCGCTGCAGGCTCCGGCACCGCGGTCGGCCCCTAGCATGAGGACGATGCACGAGTACTTGGGTTTCTCGTAGGGGAAAAAGCCGCAAAAGGCGAGACGCTTTTGAGCCCCATATTGGCCCTTGGCATTGGTAAACGCAGTGCCTGTTTTACCGGCGATTTCCACCCTCTCGTCCTGCACCCAGTGGCGGGCTGTGCCATGGCTGCCCCACACCACATCGCGCAGCATGATGCGTAACTTGGCCGCGTTCTCGGGGGAGCACACCTGCTTGCGCACGTAGGAAACAGGTATGATGGAGTCTGGCTCGCCGTCTCGTGAAAGCTTCTTCACCAGGTGGGGACGCACAAACTTGCCGTCGTTGGCAATGGCGTTGTAAATGGCCAGCGTGTAGAGCGGCGGGATGGTAGTGGCGTAGCCATAGGCCTGACGCGTGAGCGACAGCTTGTCCCAGTTCTTATTGCCCAGGACAGGATAGTTGGGCGTCGTCTCGCCTCCAATGCCCGAGTTGAACGGCTCAAAGAATCCCATCCCCTCCAGACGCTTGCGAAAACCTCCCGGGTTGTGGCCATAATCCTTGACGATGAGCTTGGCCATGCCGATGTTGGATGACGTCTCAATGATTTCGCGTGGAGTGCGCGTTGCCGCCCCGTGAGGACGGTCACTGATGTTGCGACCCGCATACATCCAGTCCGATCCTGTTGGTATGGGCTGATTGATGTCGGTGACAATGCCGTCCTCAAGGGCCACCATCATCGAGATGGTCTTGACCACCGAGCCTGGCTCGTAGCCCAGCACGGCATGATTGCGCCCCTCGACATAGGTGCCCGTCTTCTCGTTGAGTTCCAGATTGCTGATGGCCTTGATCTCGCCGGTGGCCACCTCCATGAGCACACAGGTACCCCACTTGGCACCCGACTCGATGCACATGTTGTTGAGCTCGTTCTCTACAATGTCCTGCAACTGCACGTTGATGGTGGTGGTGATGTCATATCCCTTGACAGCAGGAACGCTCTCGGCACTCACAATGCCGTTGGTCAGCTGGATGTGACGGGCCAGACCTGGCTGGCCATAGAGCAGCGAGTCCAGTGCCATCTCCAGTCCTGAATGCCCGTGAATGCTGGAACTCTCCTCGTTTTGTCCCACATTGCCGATACTGCGGGCCGCCATGTCGCCATAGGGCTTGATGCGGCGGCTGTGCTTCTCGTAGTAAAAGCCGTTCTTGTTCTTGGCCCGGCACAGGTATGGGAACTGGCGCACTCGCTCATATTCCTTGTGGGTGAGCATGTAGGGGAACAGCTTATAGGCACGGTTCATGCGCCCCTTCTTGCCGTTGGGCAGGGTCTTCTGGGCGGTGGCAAGGATTTCCTTGCGGTCTCCCAGGATCTTCTGCCGCCACTCGGCAGCGCTCATGGAATTGTCAAAGCGGGCCAGGCTGTCGCACAGCGGACCGATGTCCTTCATCAGCGTATCTTCCTTGATGCCGGCGGTAAACCAGTCAATGCGCACCATGTAGTACTGCAGGTTGGCAGCCAGCACTGTGCCGTTGTCGGCCAGGAGCTTGCCTCGCTCGGGTTCGATGGCGACAGTGTCCATCAGCACCTCGTCGGCCTTCTTGTTCCACTCGTCGGCCTGAACAGCGGTGGTCTTGAACAGGTCCCATGTGATCAGAATCGAGAATGCCAGCATGATGCCCACCACGATGGCGTAGCGCATCAGGATATGTCGTTTGTTGTTCTGTTTCATTGTCTTGGCACGGGGTTATCGGGATTTCACTTCCTGTTGAGCTGGTAGGGGGGCTCAAGCGGTGCCGACAAGCCGATGTGCTTTTCCTGCATGAGCTTGGTCATCTCACTCTCGCGGATCATCGAGTTGTACTTGGCACTCGAGTTGACCAGGTCGGTCTGGGCATTGGCTAGCTCGGTGCGCAGCGATATCACTTCCTGCATGCTGCTCTGGCACACAAACTTGTTAGCTATATAGGCAAGCGCCATCACCACTAGGGCAATGATGTAAACGGCATTGCGCTTGAAGAAGTCCAGCGAGAAAAAACGGCCCTGGATGATGTCCTTGCCGGCTTTCTTGCCTGTTGATGCTGTATGGTTCTTTTTCTCACTCATTGGGTGTGGGGGTTGTGATTTGGATTTGACAAGTTGTATGGGGGTGCATTACTGTTGGGCAACCTTCTCGGCCACACGGAGCTTGGCACTGCGGGAGCGCGGATTGCGCTCGACCTCGGCTGCATCAGGCGTGATGACCTTGTTGTGGACAAGCCGCAGTGGTGAGTGTACGCGGCCATAGAAGTCCTTCTCCTGGCGACCCTCAAAATTGCCCGTGCGCATGAAGTTTTTCACCACGCGATCTTCAAGGGAGTGATAGGTGATCACTGCCAGGCGGCCTCCAGGGTTGAGCACCTCCAGTGACTGCGTGAGCAGCCTGCGCAGCACGTCCAGCTCACCATTGACCTGGATGCGCAGCGCCTGGAAAACCATCGAGAGCTCTTTCTTCTCCTGCGAGGGTTTGAGCAGGGGGCGAACCACGTTCACCAGCTCTCCGGTTGTCGATAGCGGGCGGGACTTGACGATGGCCGAGGCCAAGCGGCGGGACTGGCGCAACTCGCCATACAGGTACAGCACATCGGCAAGCTGCTCCTCGTTGTAGCTGTTGACCAGGTCGCGGGCACTGAAGGGGGACTTGCGGTTCATGCGCATGTCCAGCGGCGCGTCGGCTCTGAAGGTGAATCCGCGCTCCACGCTGTCAAAATGATGGAACGAGACACCCAGGTCGGCTAGGATGCCGTCAACACCCGTAATGCCATAATACCGCAAGAAATTCTTGAGATAGGCAAAATTGCCGTGTGCAAATGTAAACCTGGGGTCTGGCAGACGATTGGCCAGAGCATCCACATCCTGATCCATGCCCACAAGATGACCCTTGGCTCCCAGGCGCGACATGATGGCACGGCTGTGCCCGCCACCGCCATAGGTGACGTCGACGTAGGTGCCATCGGGCTTGATGGCAAGACCCTCAATGCTCGCATCGAGCAACGCAGGTATGTGATATACAGGTTGTTCCATTGTTTTCTTGGTGTTGTGTGATGTATTGCCGCACCCCTATTTTTTAGGGACTTCAAAGGTACAACTTTTTTTTGGATGATTTGCAAACTCAAACCCCATTATTTACAATCACAAAGTTATTTTTTATTAACAAGGTCTGTTAATAACTTTAATGTAGCTGAAAAACAGCGTGTTGTGAATGATTTTTCTAAATTTACAAGTGCAAAAAAATCGCATCCCTAACCCTTGACTGATGTGCTCAACCCGCCCCGGGATTGATGCTCATGGCCACTCAAATCAATCAGATAAATGAACAATTAACGTTTTTTATGTATTAGATATATAATTTTAGAATAATATTCGATAATTTTGTCCTCATCATATCAAAAAAAAACTATGGCCAACAAACTGCATCCGCATGGATTTGACATGGATGTCATCGAGATGACACCCACCCCGTTTTATTACTATGACATGCCACTGCTCAACCGCACGATAGACTTGATTCTCGAGCAGATAGCTGGGCTTAATGCTGTGGTGCACTATGCCATCAAGGCTAATTTCAACCCACAGATTCTCAAGACTATAGCTAAACGCGGATTGGGTGCCGACGTGGTGAGTGGCGGCGAGATCAAGGCTGCGCTGAGCCATGGTTTCAAGCCTGGCGACATCAACTTCTCGGGCGTGGCCAAGGGGGACTGGGAGATCCGCTTGGGACTCGACTGTGGCATCGGTTGCTTCAACGTGGAATCCACCGCCGAGCTGCAAGCCATCAACGACATCGCAGCCATGATGGACAAGACGGCCCCCGTGGCACTCAGGGTTAACCCCGACATTGACGCGCACACCCACCGCTATATCACCACAGGCACGGCGGCCAACAAGTTTGGTATCGGCATCGATGAGCTGGACACGGTCGTCGCTCTTGCGCGTCAACTTGAGCACATTCACCTGCTGGGACTGCACTTCCACATCGGAAGCCAAATCACTCAGATGCAACCGTTTGCCATGTTGTGTAACACCGCCGCATCCATGATTGAACGATATGGCAAGCAGGGCATTCACTTCGACTTCATCAACGTGGGCGGTGGACTGGGAATCGATTACACGGCCCCCGACGAACACCCCTTTGCTCCATTCCGGGACTACTTTGACACGTTCAAGAAACGTCTCTTACCAGTGCATGACGGTGCCATTCATTTTGAGTTGGGGCGCTCCATTGTCGCTCCGTGTGGCTCGCTGATGTCCAGGGTTGTCTATATCAAGGAGACCAAGGGGAAGAAATTTGCCCTCATCGATGCAGGCATGAACGACCTGATCAGGCCGGCCCTGTATGGAGCCCAGCACGTGATACAGAACCTCACCAGTGATGAGGCTGCAGGGGGATGGGAGCCCTATGACGTGGCAGGACCGGTGTGCGAGTCATCTGACGTGTTCGCCACCAACTGTCAGCTTCCTCCAACCCGTCGTGGAGACATCATCGCCATCCGTTCGGCAGGGGCCTATGGTGAGTCCATGGCATCGTGCTACAACATGCGGCCGCTACCTGGCAGTGTCTTCAGTCCCGATGAGGGCGTGTCTTGATAGGCAACTGGTTGCATTCATCATGCTTTGTGCCAGAATTAAGCCACATTTAAAGGTAAAAATTGACTTTTTTATAGGGGAAAAGCAAAAAAAACAAAAATTTTTACCGAATTCTATAGCAAGATGAAAAATTATCGTTACATTTGCCATGACTAAATAATCATAATCTCATGGAAAAAATTGATAATCTAGACAAGAAGATACTGGAAATTGTCATGAACAACGCTCGCATCCCCAGCAAGGATGTTGCGCAGGTGTGCGGTGTATCCAGGGCTGCAGTCCACCAGCGCATCCAGCGCCTCATCGACGATGGGGTCATTACAGGCTCGGGCTACAACGTCAACCCCAAGTTGCTGGGTTATTCCACTTGCACATTCATCGGGCTCACGCTGGAGAGGGGATCCATGTACCGCACGGTAGTCCCTGAACTCTTGAAAATCAAGGAAGTCGTCGAGTGCCACTTTACTACAGGTCATTTCACCATGATGATAAAAGTCTATGCTCGCGACAATGAGCACCTCATGTCGCTGGTCAATGACCGCATCCAGCACATTGATGGTGTTGCCGCTACCGAGACGCTCATCTCGCTCGAGCAGAGCATCAGCCGCACGCTGCCCATCTATTTTGATGACTGACCATTGAAATGGCCATAGCAACCACGCTAGGAACGCCTGACCGACAGGTTGCACGGCATCTGGAATACCTATTTCACGGTTTTTGAGCATCACATGTCAGTATTTATTCGTATCTTTGCCCACAGTTTGACCACTCACACATCTGTGGACAGTCTTTTTTTTTGATTCTATAATACTCACACTGGATAATAATGAATAACAATCGATATTGCGTGATCATGTGCGGCGGCGTGGGCAGCCGTTTCTGGCCTTTCAGCAAGTCTGAGATGCCCAAGCAGTTCCTGGATTTCTTTGGTACTGGACGCAGCTTGTTGCAGACGGCCGTCGACAGGCTCAACGGTATCGTTCCCATGCGCAACATCCTGCTCATGACCAACGAGAGCTACGAGCCACTCATCAGGCAGCAGTTGCCCGAGATAGGCAGTGACCAGATCCTTCTCGAGCCCGCCAGGCGCAACACCGCTCCTTGCATCGCTTGGGCGGCTCACCACATCAAGGCGCTGAACCCCGATGCCCGGATGATGGTGGCTCCAAGCGACCACATCATCATCAATGTGGACAAGTTCAGGAGCAGCGTCCTCGAGGCATTTGACTTCATCGAGACTAGAGACGCGTTGGTTACCATGGGAATCAAGCCCAATCGTCCCGAGACGGGATATGGATATATCCAAGTGGGAAGTCAGGTGCAAGGCAACTTCTCGGCTGTGAAGACGTTCACCGAGAAGCCTAATGAAGACTTGGCTCGAGTCTTCCTCGATTCGGGCGAGTTCTTCTGGAACTCAGGCATGTTCTTCTGGTCGGCCGACAGCATCCTCAGTGCCCTGAGTACACACTCGCCCGAGGTGAATGCCATCTTTGAACAAGGCAAACAGTACTTTGGGACACCACAGGAAAATGACTACATTAACGCCAACTTTGAAGCCTGCCCCAACATCAGCATCGACTTTGCCGTGATGGAGAAGGCTCACAACGTGTTTGTGGAAACTGTGGACTTTGGGTGGAACGACTTGGGCACCTGGCGATCGCTGTACGAAATATCACCCAAGAACAGCTCTGGCAATGTGACCCAGAACTGCAAAGCCCTCATGTTCAACAGTCACAACAACATTGTCGCCATCAAGGGCGACAAGCTGGTTGTGGCATCAGGGCTTGAAGGTTATATTGTCGCCGATGTGGATGACGCACTGCTCATTGTCCCCCTCGACGAGGAACAGAAGATCAAGCAGTACGTTAACGAGGTGAAATCCAAGTTTGGCGACAAGTACCTCTAGGTCACGACAGTGCCCCCAGTGATCCACTGCCGCGATGCAGCAAGCGTGCCATGATAGCTGGTGGTGCCACCACCTCTACTCTCTACTCTCAGTATTGTTGGCGGTAGTGGGACGAGCCAGCAGTTCAAAGTTCTCAACATAGATTTCGGTCGTGTAGCGCTTCACCTGGTTGCGGTCCTCCCAGGCACGGGTGCGCAGGCGGCCTTCAAGATAGATCTGAGTCCCCTTGCGGATGTATCGCTCGGCGATCTCGGCATTCTTTCCCCACATGACAATGTTGTGCCACTCGGTGCGTTCGGGAACCTGAACTCCGTTGGCATTAGTATAGGCACGGTCGGTAGTAGCAAGAGTAAAGGATGCGACTGGTTGGTTTTGAGCGATATAACGCACGTCTGGATCGCGGCCCACGCGACCAAGCAATATGACTTTATTGACTGACATGGTGATGAATTAGGTTTGTATCAATTATATATAATAATGTTATTAAAAAAAATCACACTAGGATAACGGTGGTTAACAGCCACTGGCTTTCAACGTGAGGCCGATGCGCTCATAGAGCCCAAACATCAGGTTCATGGCATGCACCGCATTGCCCACTCCAGCCTTGAGCAGGCCATCCATCACGCCCAGCACCGTGATCTCACCGTTCTCGTCATGCCTGCTCAACCTGAGCAAGCACTTGTTGGTATTCTCGACGTCGGCAGCCACTATGGGGCGATCCATCAGGAACACGAAATTGTGGTCCTCATAGTACTGCTGGTATAAGCTCTTGAGGCTGTCCTGATCCATATCACTCTTGAATCGGGCAGTGACAGTCATCAGGCGGTGCTCGGCCGATGTCGCCATCGTGAGTGATACGGGCTGTGAAAACCCTGGCTGGCATTGTGA
>Ga0247611_10003585_pt1 | contig 22766 bp, 42 predicted proteins | sample 177DNAGHGhighgp2_FD_192422 | JGI IMG/M metagenome (GOLD analysis project Ga0247611, IMG submission 192422) | Sheep rumen microbial communities from Palmerston North, Manawatu-Wanganui, New Zealand - 1770 DNA GHGhigh gp2 | ecosystem: Host-associated > Mammals > Digestive system > Stomach > Rumen... | reverse complement strand
CGGTCGATTCGACCGAGGTGGCGAACTTGTACGCCTTTTCGCCCTTGCCATCTACGATGGCAAGCCCGGTGCAATGAATCCTCATTGCACCGCCGAGCTTCTTCTTGGTGAGGGGGTAAACCCCCTCAAGCTTCCCAGCACTGATGAGTGCATTCCACTCATCAGTGGCGGCCTGTCCAACGAAGTACCACCAGCAGGTGGGTACTTCGGTGGTATCCTTGTCACCGACAAGGATAACGGACTGCTTCTCGGACTGCGAAGGGACAATCTGAAGATTGTCCTTCGCAGGCTTCCAGTTGGCCTCCAGTGGAGCTTTTTCGACATAGTCGAAAAACTCCACAGGTTTCCTCGTCTTGGACGAGGAAGCTTTGCCAGTCTTCTTACCGTAGTTACGGTAAGAAGAACGGTTGTCCGAAGACTCCTTCGGAGCCTTCGCCTTGGGCAGTTCGCCCTTCAGCTCCTTAACGGAGCTGACGCTCATGCGGCAACCGTTTTTCTGAAGGAGTTCAACGAACTCCTTCAGAAGCTCGTCGGAGATAACTGCATCAACGACGGTAACACCGTCGTTGAGACGAACGGAATTGGAATAGTTAACAGTTACGAGAGTGTTGAGAATAGACATTTAAGTCTCCTTTCTTCGGAGCCTTGCTCCGATATGAGGTTCCCTACGGGAACCGAATTATTATGCAACTCCTTACGGAGTTGCTTGTGACTGGCTTCGCTTCACCGAAGCTCTGCCCCTATAGTGCCCACCGAGGCTTCCCATGTCAAAACCGAGCAAACGTTCGGTTTTTACAGCGAACATCGTCCTGGGATTGCCGAAAATCGGCATTTTTGGCAATTCCAGGAAACAAGTGTGGGGGGTAGAAAAAACCTTGAATTTACGCCATTTTCTGGGCCGCCGGCATGCCGATTCCCTCACACATCCCGTCTCATTTTTGGCATTTATCACTCTCATTTCGCTCTCATTTTTTCCTTATATTTCCCCATTCTTTCCTCATCTTTCCCCTACTTCCTTTCTTCATAAAATTCATCGGCAACTTTTTTAAATATTCCTTATTTTTCTTTATTTTTATTTTATTTTTATAAAATCGTATTATCTATCGCATTTCCCCTTTAACTCCCGTAATTTAAATGCATTCCATATTGACAATTTAATATTTATAATTTATACTTATTAAGTTACGATTAATTAACTTTCCCCACTATATATAATAAAAATAAAAAAAATAAGGAGTGCTAATTATGAATAAATTAAACTCAAATTCTATTAGACAAAAAAAATATAAAACTAAGAAAAAATTAATCTTAGTAGCTTGTGAAGAATCCCAACGTGTCTGTATAGCATTCCGTAATAAAGGCCATACAGCTTATTCCTGTGATATAAAACAATGTTCTGGTAATCATCCAGAATGGCATATAAATAAATCTGTATTAGAAGTACTTAATGGTAATTGTTTTTTTAGAACGCAAGATGGTAAACGCCATGCAATTAAAAGAGAATGGGATATGATAATAGCTTTTCCACCATGTACTCATTTAGCTGTATCTGGAAGAAAATACTTTGAAGAAAAAAGAGAATCTGGAGTTCAAAGAGAAGCTTTAATATTTTTTGGTAAAATATTAAAAGCAAAATGTAAAAAGATATGTATAGAGAATCCTATAGGTATAGCTACAGGTGGAGAATATATGCAAAAATATTATCCAGATTTAATTAAAAAATATAAATTCAGAAAATATTCTCAAATAATACAACCTTGGATGTTTGGAGAACCTTATCAAAAATCAACTTGTTTATGGTTAAAAAATCTTCCACTCTTAAAGCCAACTAATATATTAGAAAAACCAGAAACAGGTTGGCTTAATCAAGAAATAAATTCAAATAATGAATATGTAGGATTCAAAGATTTAGATGAAAATGGTAAATATTATAGATGGAATTCAGAAGAGATTAAAACTGTACGTAGTCGTACTTATAATAATATAGCCCTTGCCATGGCAGACCAATGGGGATAAAACATACATAAATTAAATATTAACTATTGACACATCCTTTAAAACATGGTATTCTATCTTCAGTATAATTCAAAAGGAGATTTAATTATGAATATTATAAATTCCAATATTAACACTATTAACATTAATAATATTAACAGCACTACCAGTCTTACTTAAAGAAAGGAATATTAAAACAATGAATGATTTAATTTTTTTAATATTAAGTATTATGTATTACCTTATGATAGGCTTAGTAATTGACATGGCATTTGTAGCCCCAATGATAAGTGAGCATAATAAACATAATAAATATAATAAAATAAAAAATGAAAAAATACCGTCTTATTTAATTATAACTATTTTAATTATCACTCCATTCACATATCCAATTTTATATATACTATTTTATGGTGCTATGTTTTGTTGGGAGTTTAAAGAACAGTATTTTAATTATAATATTAAAAAAAGATTTCATGATTATTTTAATTTAGACTAAGAAGGGAGAACTTAATGCTATCAATTATATCTTATCTTATCATAGGAGTTTTATATGATATTTTTATTATGATTCCTACAATCAGAAATATGAATAAAAAGCTATGGAAGAAGAATCTGAAGAGAATACTTTTTCAACTACAATAATTCTTATATTAACTACACCAATCTTTTATCCATTTATAACTGTCTATGCTACATGTATTATAATTAAAAGATTGTATAACAGACTAATTATTAAAATTAAACAGACTAACTTATATGTCACAATCTGTGATTATTTATATATTAGATATTAAATTATTTTTAAAAGGAGAACTAATATGCGAACTTTTATCTTTTTTTACTTAACTATTGGTCTTTTATTTGATAACTTCCTTATGCTTCCTACATTAAAGAAAATCAGTACATTTGATGTAGTCCCTGTACTGTTACTTGTTGCAGTAGGAATCCTTACTCCATTTATTTATCCTCTTATTATTTCTTATTATTATTGGAGAAACTATTGGAGGAATTAAAAGAAAAAAAAGAATTATTAAAGAAATCAAAGAAGAAGATAATGGAGAGAAATATAGGAGGTAAAACATGTTAGCATCACTTATTTTAATTTCCATTCTTATATACATAGGTATAGGATTAATTATAGATATTATTTTTGTTGTTACATTAAAATTACTTAGTAATAAGTTTAATATAGTAAATTCTATTGAACAGGGTTATTATAACTATATGGCATTTGATGTAGATATATTTTCTATAATCTTCAGTATGCCAATTATTTGGCCTATATGGATATTATTCTTTTTAATACTAATAATGTGTTATATAGGAGAGTTTCTAACCAATTTTATTAATTCAGAAAAAGCACATAATTTTAAAAAAAATTTTTTTAATATGAAAGAGGAAATAGATGAATACGACTGATTTAACAACAATTAAATATTCTTTAATACAGTGTGGTGCACTTACTACAATTATTACTATAGCATTTGGAATTCTTATGTATTTACTTCTTAATGTTTTATCTAGAAAGGGAGCATTTAATCCTGTTAAAGAATATATGATTATAGAAAGAAAAACTAATTTTAGAATAATTTTCTATCCTTTTATATCTGCTATATTTATACTTTGGCTAATAATAGGATTCACTTATTGGTATTTATGGGGAGGAATAAAATGAAAAAATATCCAATTAAATTTAATGAATTTCCAGAACAGTGTCAGCATTGTTCCAACCTACGATGTTACTCATTATATATGTCTGGAGACCATGACTATATGTGCCCGTATTATATTATTTATATATATAAAAATTTAGAGTGTCCACATAAGGAGAATCGTAATGAAAACTAATTTAGATACAATATTAATAGATGATTTTGATTTTAATTTTAAAATTAAACCAGATACAACAATAATTGATAAAATACATCCTAAATTTATGTATATAGACAAAGATACGTGGGAAAGTTATACCGAAGAAGAGCAAAATAAAATTAAACAAAAGATATATGTACTACCTTTTAACAATTTTATTACATTGGCTAATAAAACAAAAACATCAGATAAAGAATCAGTAGGTTTAATATTTCATCCTGTTTCTGATACAGAATATATATTACTTAGGGAACAAGCTATTGGTGGATACAACTATGAGATTGATTATATATCACAAAAACTTACAGATTTATTAACCCAGAAAGATTTTTAATATACCATTCAAGGAGTAAAATATGTTATTTATATATTTATTTGGAGCACTAATTGTTTTTATTGTATGTATTATCATTTATAGAACTGATGCTTACAAAGAAACTTTTTTCTTTGACAGTACCACAGACAGTATTGACGCTTTTGCCAGAACTATGGCATGTGTAGTATTTTATCCCATTGGTTTAGCTTTTCTTTTAATATCAATACCTTTATTTTTTCTTACACTTGCTATTAATGAAATTGGTCATATTATTTTTAAAATGCCCAAAAAAGAAATGTAATTAAGGAGATTAAAATGTGAATAAAATCGGAATTTGTGAAATAAGGTTTGAATATTCCATAGGAAAAAATAAATTATGTTTAAATCCAGATACAATTAGTGAAATTACTTTTTTTGATGAAACTGGAGAAGTTGTAGATTCTTATTGGTATAAGGATAAAAAAGAAATTATAGATTTTTTTAACAGATTAATTTTAAATAATAAAGGAGAAAATAATGACAATTGAAGAACGTAAAACTTATTTATTAAAGGCTTGTTTTAATTTATTACATAAACAATTAAAATCCCCATATACTCTTAATCTCCTCGCAGAAACAGTTAATTATGATGAGACTGAATGTGATGGAGAATGTTTAATGGAAGATATTGCTTCTATTTTATATGAAGAAAATCCTAATAATGAAAATGACGTAGTTCTTGATGCTATTCAAACTCATTATATATATTTTGGAAAAACCTATGAAATTGTTTAGGTAATATTACTTAAAGGAGACAAAATGGATATAATTAAAAAGAATCAGAAACAATTAGATTATTTAAATAAAAAAAAGAATTTAAAAAATACTGAAATCAGACTTATGTCTAATGTTGAATTTAAAAAAAGAATTCAGCGTATGAATATAAATGGTTTAAATAATCTTTGGATTATTTTCTATACCAGAGGACTGGATTATCTCTTTCCTCAGAAATGGAATATTTTAAATTATCATATGAAAACAATGTATGAAAGGAATTAATATGAATAAATTACTTGACAAATATAATTTTTTCATCTATAATATAATAGTAACAATAGTTATTTTCTTGTTTTTATACTTATACAAATTAAACAAGAAACATTATACGGAAATTAATATTAACAAAAGGAGAAATCATTATGTCTAAATTCAGAGAAGTTGTTTGTAAGTATTATGTGTCTGCTAATGACCCCTGTACTAAAAATCGTGAAGCCTCTTATAAAGGTTACTGTCAGCACTGTGATAAATATGAACCCAGACCTCATGGACATTTAGTTAACCGTAAAAAACGAGAACTAAATAAGATTAGGGAGAGTGAAATGGATGAAGAATGATGAATGGATTCCTATTTCTACTCTTCCACCCAAAGATGGGTATTATTGGCTCAAATTAAAGAACGGTCATATTATTAAGCGTTTTTTTATTCATGATGGATTATTACGATTTTATGGAGCAAAAAGATATGAAATCGAGTCATGGAAACCTGTATAAATTAGATAGGAGTTTTTATGAAAAAAGCTTTTAATGCAAATGAAATTAAAAAGATTATGAAGCGAAACGGTTACACTGTAGATAGAATTGTTGGTAGTCATGTTATTTATAGAAAAGGTAATGATTCTATTAGTCTTCCTATTAATAAAGGTAGTAGTCAAAAAATCCATAAATATACTGTTAATTCTGAATTTAAGAAACATAATATTATAGTGTAATGAGAAGAAGTAAAAAAGAAAAAGAAACACTAAAAAGAAACATGTATCGTTTCTCAATGATGATGACTTGTCTTTTAGTAGGTAAAGAAATGAAACCATATTTCTTTGATGATTATGTAGATATTGGTCATGGAAATATAATGTTTTCATATACAGTTTATGCTTATGACGAAAATTCTTATACTTTTTATAGTCCATTAAATTATATTACTAAATATATAGTTGTATCATGTAAAAGAGACCAATCCCCGTTACTTAATAAAGAGTTTTTTGTAGATTGTTATATGATGGCTCAATATGTATATACCACAATAGAAGCAGAATATAAACTTCATGATTTCAGAGATTTCTGGGACAGATTAAGCAAAAACTATCATAAATCTCTTGAAAGGATAGATGAATGAAAGATTTTAAAAAATTAACTGCAATGAAAGCAATCAGAGCAAAATGTCTACAATGTAGCGCAGGACAAACCAGTGAGATTAAAGAATGTACTGTTAGGACTTGTGCATTGTGGCACTTTCGTATGGGACATGCCCCTAAACCTGCTGTGAATGCTTTAGATTTAAGAATATTTGCTGATGGTACTGGACAAATTTACAGTATTAGAGATAATTGTTCAGTAGATGATGAAGAGGAAGAAGAATGAAAGATTATAAAATTAAAGGAAATTTTGAAACATATATTCAAGCAGAATCTATGGCTGAAGCAATAAAAAAATTTTGTAAAGGAACTTCAATTTTACAATATATAGGAATTATTTATGTAAAAGAATATGAAGATGGAATATATAATGAGGATTCTATTGAATTATATTACAAGATATTTGATACTTGTAAAAAAAATATAGGACATATAATTAAAACAACTAAAGATGGAATAATAGCAACATACAATAGTGTAGATTTATTTGATTGTCTAAAAGATAAAAAATAAGAGGTTTTTAATGTTAGAAAGAATAGGAACACTACATTTACATGGTGAAGATTCTAAGAGATTATACCGTGATTTATTTATGCCTACAAAGGAACATATGCAAGAAGTAATTGAAGCTAATAGAAAGATAAGTGAAGGAATTACTATAATTCCAACTGAAGATGGTTTTATAGTACATGATGATGGCTTAGATTTATCTTTTTTAGATGAAATGAGAGATGCTACAACTGAAGAACAAGAAGGTATAAACGCTTATGTTAATAATATCTCTCATGACACTGGAATTATTTTTTTTGATTATATTTAATTGTATAGAATATGGAGGAAGAAATGAAAACTTATATAGTAGAAGGATATTTTACTAGAGAAATTGAAGCTGATTCTGAAGAAGAAGCTAATTTCAAGTTTGATGAATTTTGTATTGATTCAATAGATATTACAAGTATAGAGGAAATAAATGAAGAAGATTAAAATATATGCAAAAGTCCCAGATGATTTTGAAAAAGGATGTTGTCTCGATTGTCCTTTTAGTTATACAGAATATTTTGATTTTGATGATGGAGATGGATGGATTGAAAGAGATTTTACAATACATTGTATTTTAGGTGATGATTCTCCAAATTGTCTAATAGAATTTGAGGAAGATAAATGAAAAGAATTAAGCTAAATTTAGATGTACCAAATGACTATATATTTAATTTTAAAAAAGGTGATTGTAATAATTGTCCTTTAAGTTATATGAGTTCTTGGTATATAGAAGCAGGTTATATATATGAAATTCCTACATGCGTTTTAGGATATTTTGGTGATATAGACTGTCCAATAGAACTTGAAGAGGAAAAAATAAATGAATAGTAAATTTAAAATATTCCTGTCTGGTGGAATTACAGGATTAAGCACCAAAGAATGTAAAGACTGGCGAGAGTATATTAGTAGTTATTTTTTAAATTATTATGAATCGAAATGTGAAGTAGTAAATCCAATGAGTCATTTTGACCCCAATAAAGAAACATCAGACTTATTAGAAAAAGAAGCCATGATATATGACACATACCATCTTCGTACATCTGATATAGTTATTGTATGTTTAAATAAATCAGATAGTATAGGTACAGCACAAGAATTAATGTTAGCCTATGAACTTCATATTCCTATTATTGGTTTTATTGAAGAAAATAAAAAAAATAAAATACACCCTTGGATGCAAACAGAGGTTACGAAATTATTCACATATGATAAAGATATGTATGACGCTATACAGGATACTATAGATTATGTATATAATTATTATCTTAACCCTTGACATATATAAATTAAATATGTTATAATATATACAGTTAGAAATTTAAACAGCTTTTTAAGGAGAAAAAACGAATGAAGACACAGATTAGAATGGGATGTTTTGAAAGTAATAGTTCTTCAATGCATTCCGTAGTAACAAGTAAGACAACTGGTATTTATACACCAGAAGAATTCCATGAAGATGTTTATATTGATAAAAAAGGTGAATGGCATTTTTATGGTTTTAGTCTTGATTTTGGTAGAAGTCCTTATGAGATTCTTTGTACTTTTGAAGGCAAGGTAAGATATGCTTTAGCTTCTTTATGTGGAATTTATTTAGACGAAGAAATTATTGAAAAAAATTATTCTGAAATTGAAAGAATTATTTTTAAATATCTTCCAGATTGTAAAGATATTACTTTTACTAGACAGTACAAACGTAAATATATTAGAGAAACAGACGGAGAAGCCTTCAGTTGGATTGAAGAAGATGAAGGTGATTATGAACCTCATGGAGAATATGATTACAGAGGTCGAGTCTACGGAGATGATAATACATATTATTTTAAATGTATGGAATATGAGTATGATGATACGGGATGTGTAGACCACCAAAGCATGGGAGTTCTATATGATTTTCTAGAAAAAAACAATGTATCTCTTGAGGACTTTCTTACTCATAGAGAATATTGGGTAGTTATTGATGGGGATGAGTATTGTGAATTTGAAAAACAGTGTAAACATAGAATTATTAATGTAGATAATATTGCATCAGTTTTTCCTGTTCCTACTCCTTAAAAAAAGTAACTTAAAAATAGGAGGTAAAATTAAATGAAGAATAATAAAATTTATATTTATTTTAAAGATGGAAAAGTAGACGTATGGAAGTCTAAAGAATATACAGATTACTATTATGACCGTAAATGTTTTATTGTTATTAAAAAGAAACGTTGGATGGGAATTTATAATTTAGATAGTATTGATGCTATTGTAATTGGAGGAACACATGAAGAGTAAGATTAGAGAAGGAATTTTTGAAACAAACTCCTCTTCTGTCCATAGTCTTGTATTTTTAAATCAAAAATTATCTAAACCTAATTTAAAAGAACTACGAATAGATAAAGATGGAGTAATTAAAATTCCTCTTGGCTATTTTGGTAAAGACCATCGAATTTATTCTAATCAGAAAGAAAAACTTTCTTATATTATGACTACTTTTTATTGTTGTTTTGGTGAAGATATAACAAAATTTGAAGATGAAGATGACTGGAAAGCGAGTTACTGGGCAGATATAAAAAAAGCAATTATAGATTATATTAACACATCTTGTCCAGATAAACATTGTACAAATATTATTCCTGTACTTCCTAAAAAAACTAAAACTGAATATGGCTATTATGATTGGGAGGTGGGTTTTGACCATCAGACCTATCCTTCATATTTAGAAGATTGCGTTGTAGATTTATACGTTTCTCAAAAAGTAGTTGAATTTATTTTTAATAAAAATGTAGCACTGGAAACTAATTGTGATTAATGTGAAATAAATATATAAGGAGATAAAATATGAAACAGACTATTAGAAATGGTGTTTTTGAAACTAATTCCTCTTCCACTCATTCTATTTGTATTTGTACAGAAGACGAATATGAGGCGTGGAGAAGAGGGGAAACATTATTTAATCGTTGGTGTTATGGGGATAATCAATTTGTCCCTAATACTGAAGAATATAGAAATGATGAAGAAGGACAATATGTAACTTGTGAGGAGTATTGGGATGATGAATACCTTGAACCTTTTGAAGAAGAATATACTTCTCCTTCTGGGGATAAAATCGTAGTATTTGGTAAGTATGGTTGGGATGGCTAAGGAGTAAATATGAAATTATCAATTAGAAGAAAAATTTTTGAAACTAATTCATCTTCTGTCCATGCTATTGCTATTAGTAATGAAGTTCCAAATACTCTTCCGTCTTTTGTTTATTTTGGTAGAGGAGAATATGGATGGGAATGGGAAAGATATGATTATGATGAGGACAAGGCTAATTACTTATATGAATGTTTGATTGATTTGTATTATGATTGGATTAATAACGATGATACCAAACTTACGGAAGTATGTGACCAGATTAAAGAAGATTTAGCTTCTTATGGGATTGGTTGTAGATTTGAAAGAGTTGATAGAGAAAATATTTTTGCAGGATACGTAGACCATGGTGGAGAAAATAGAGAGCTAGTTGAATACCTTCTTTCTGACCCAGAAAATTTAATTAGATTTTTATTTAATGATGATAGTTATATTCTCACTGGTAATGATAATTCATATTATAAAAATGACTATGAAGATGACTATGAAGATGATTATTTTAATATGCCAGATAACTATAATGGAATCCAATTTATGAAATATAACTAAAATTTGACTTGCATAAATTATAGGAGTATGTTATAATGAAATCAACAATAAGACAGAGCGTATTTGAAACTAATTCTTCTTCCAGTCATAGTTTATGTGTTTGTACTGAAGAAGAATACAAAAAATTTGTAAAGAAAAAATTAGTAATGGATATTAATAGCAATAAATTAATTCCTCGTCCAAAAGATTTTAAAAAATATGAAGTCCCAGATGACGAAGGAATGAGTGAAGAAGAACCTAGATATATAGGTTATAGATATGAACCAGACGCTTATTTGGAATTTGAATCTCCTTCTGGAGATAAAATGGTAGCTTTTTGTTATCAATATTATTATTAAAGAAAGGTAAATTAAATGAAGCTTATTGGAATGTACAAAAACGGGAACGTAAACACAAGAATTTATTCAGATGGAACTAAAATTAGAACAACAATGGATGATGAGTTCAGACCAGAATATCCAGAAAATTTTGATTGCAATATTTCTACTTATTGCACTAATGGATGCAGTTTTTGTTATGCAGGTTGTTCTGAAAAGGGCAGAGACGCTGATTTAATGAGTTTTACTAATATCTGGGACAACCTGCATCCCTATACAGAAATCGCACTTAATCTTAATTCAAATATTCCTGCACATTTTACTGAATTTCTTGAAATGCTTAAAGAAAAAAGAGTAATTGCAAATGTTACAGTAAATCAGAGACAGCTTATTGAATTTTGGGATTATCTTCTTGAACTCACTAAGAAGGAACTTATTCATGGTATTGGTATTTCATTAAATAATGTTGATGAACTTATTGGCCTTAACATTTCTAAACATTTTCCTAATGCTGTAATTCATACTATTGTAGGGATTACCACTGATATTGAATATACAAAGCTTGCTGATGGTAGACATAAGGTTCTTATTCTTGGATACAAAACTGTTGGCAGAGGGACAAAATATTATTTTAATGAAATGAATTCTTATTATTATTATTTTGGTTGGCTTAATAAGAATCTTGAATCTTTAATGGATAAGTTTAAGGTTCTTAGTTTTGATAATCTTGCTCTTGAACAGCTTAACGTACAGCGTCTTCTTACGCCCGAACAGTGGGAACAGTTTTATATGGGAGATGATGGTAGTTTTACCCTATATGTAGATTTAGTGTCTGAAACTTTTGCTAGAAACAGTATTACAGATGTTAAATATCCTATTAATAATATGAGCATTGATGAAATGTTCAAGATTATTCGGGAGGAGAATAATGTTTGATAACAAAAAGATGAGGGTAACATTACGAATTCTTTTAGTAATAATACTTTTAATCTTATTTAAAACCACTACGTTAGATAACATTTCTAATATTAAAATTTATATTCTTGATTTTTGTATTGTTCTTTTATCTTCTGTTTGGACTGCTGTTGAAATATTAGATTATGAAGGATGGAAACTATGAGAACAGAAGAAGAAAATAAAAAGATTATTGATGAATATCCCTTTTTAAGAAATATGTGGTGGTCTAGAGAAGACCAAGAATATAAATGGGATTATGAATCAACTATTCTAGACCCAGAAATTCCAGAAGGTTGGACTGATTTAATCTTTTGCATGGCTGAAGATATTAAACCATTACTTGAAGAAAGTGGTCAGCTTTATGATTTTTTTGCTGAACAAGCCAAAGAAAAATTTGGTGAACTTCGTTTTTATCATAATGGTAAATGTCCTAAAGAAGTAGATGAAATTATAGAAGATTATTGTGTTTTATCTAGGAATGTTTGTTGGGTATGTGGAAAGCCAGATGTTCCTCAAATTTATGATAGATGGGTCGAACCTTGGTGCAGAGAGTGCTATAAAAATAAAGAACTTTGGGATAAGTTTTATAATGACCCAGAAGTTCCTAATAAAATGGCTGATACTAGAAGTTGGAGAATATTCTCTAAAGACGAGGATGGAACCAAAATTTATTCGAGAGATATTTCAGATAAGGCACAAAAAATTAGAAAGAGATATGCTGAAAGGATGAGTAAATGAGTATCGAAGATAATAAGAAATATAAGTTGATTTTTACTAAAAAAGATGCTTGTGGTTTTCAACAAGGTCATGTTTATGCAATGACTTTTGTACAAGATAAAAAAACAAAAGCATGGACTGGGATTGCTTCTTATGACCATACAAAAGAATGTTCTGTAAATTTATATTATCCTTTAGCATCTTCTCTTTCTATAGATAGATATTTTACGAACTATGAGGAAGAGTCATGGATATAATAAAATAAATGGAGTAAAATTATGAACACATATTTTGATTGTGCGGCAACAACTAAACCAAATCCACTTGTAAAGAGAGATGTTTTTTTATCTTTGCAAAATGATTGGTACAATCCTTCCGCAAATTATAACAATGCTAGAGAGGTTAAATTAAAATTAGACCACGCTAGAGAACAGATAGCTAATTATATTAATTGTGAACCAGAAGAAATTTATTTTACATCTGGTGCGACTGAAGCTAATAATTGGGCTATGTATTGGAATATGCTAGGTAATGAAAATATTACCCATGTTTTTACTGATACTATTGAACATCCTTCTATTTATCAATTGTTTAAAAAAAATAGAGGCTCTGACCTGCCCATATGTCACACAAACATGTTTCCTGTGTCTAATTTTAGCGGAGAAATTAATCTAAAAGCGGTTAAGAATATTTTAAAAAAGACTTTTAACAATAAATACGTAGGAAATTTTATTGTGGGTGTTTCAATGGTAAATAATGAAGTAGGAACTATATTTCCTATTAAAATAATATCTGATTATATTTCAAAATATTGTTCTGGATATTTTCATGTAGATGCTACACAAGCGTTTACACATATGCCTATTGATGTAAAAGAATTAGGGATTGATACAATGTCATCTTCTTTTCATAAATATGGTGGCGTTAAGGGAATTGGTTTTTTATATTGTCGAAAAGGTGTGCCTTTAACCCCTATGCTATTAGGTGGTCATCAAGAAAATAATATGAGGGCAGGAACAGAGAATGTCCATTATATTACCGCTATGGGTAATCATATTGAAAGATTGTCTAAAACGGATAAAGAAAGATGGGCGAAAGTAGAACAGCTTTCAAAATATTTAACAGAACAATTATATAACACCTATTCTATTCATAATTGTCCTATTCGTAAAAATGGTGGAGAAAATTGTAGCCCTTATATTAATTCATTTACTATTACGAATATCAGTGCTAAAGACCTAATCACTTTATTAGATATGGATGGTATTCAGATTTCCGCAGGTTCGGCTTGTTCCTCTGGTGAAAATAAACCTAGTAGAGTATTAAAAGCCCTTGGTTTGTCAGATGCAGAAGCAAGAAGCACTATTCGTATTAGTATAGATGAAAATAATGATAAAGAAGGTATTGATTATCTTTGTTATAAATTAACCACACATATTAATTTTTTAAAGAAGTAAGGAGTAAGTATGAATGTCAATATATGGTTATAAGATACATAATTTCGTAGCAGGTTCAATATTTGAGACTAATCAAGGTGTCAGAGACCATTATGACATGAAACCTGCCATGTTAACAAATAGTCTTTTTAAAGATTTTTTAGATGAGCATGGATTAAGTACTTATAAAGGAGAATCTACTAGAGATATTATTTGTATTGAATTTAAGTATGGTTCTAGAAGTTATGAAGAAGAATCTAAGCATTTAAAGAAACTTATTAAAGAGACTCAGACTGATTCAACTTTGGACGATGAACAGTGTAAGGATAAAATAGCTAAATTAGAAGAACTTCAAGAAAAATGTGAACAAAATAAAGATAAATATATAAAGTATAATAAGGATGCCTTACGTCATTTATTTTATAAAGATGGAGTTGATATTACTTGGAATACCAGAAATAAATCTGGTAAGATAATTGATTCTGAAACTATTCATTATAAAATGCTTTATAGAACAGCAGGAAAAGCTAAAAAAGGCTCTTGTATGTTTATCAGAGAAGAATTATATGATGTTGCAAGAAATTATTTATATATGGGAATTCAACTTCCAAAAGAGAATGCTCCTATTGTGGAAATTGGTGCTTATTCTTCATTGGTTACAAGTACAATTATTGGTAAAATTAAAATTGACCCACATAATATTTTAATACTTAAAGACGTTGATTCTTATTTTTCTAGAGATGTTGTTAGTATTGAAACTAATCAGAATAAAGAATGTATTGCTGTTCGTAAAGATAATTATCAATTAAAAAATACTTTGTTTGATGGACAAGGTTTAATTGACCATTCTATATTTCCAGACTGGGCAGATGGATATGTGTTGTTAAGACAACATATGTGTAAGATGGCGTGTTTTGATACTAACCTTCAATTATGGTTTAAAGATTATTATAAAGACAAATATGATACTGCTGAAATTGAAGACATGTTTGGCATTAAACATAAAGTGAAAGACATACTTCTTGTTACTACTGATAATGCTATGAAATGGTTAAAGTTTGATATTTCTTATGAATATTGGTGTCAAAAAGTAATTAAAGATAATCACTCGATGTTTGGTATTGTCAAGACTTCTCATCCCAGTAAGCTTGGTAATGTTCAGCAAATGTCCTATCAAATGATTAATGCACTTGATGTGAGTAAAATGGGAAATATTATAGCTTGTTCTGTTGATTATATACGAATGTTAAAAACAGATAATAGAGCCTTTCTTGACTATCTTAGAAAAAATAACAATTTCTCAAATGATTATGATGTATTGATTGCTCTAGTAGAACAAGACCCAGATTTTATATATAGTTCTTATTTTAAAGAAAGGCGTACAAGAATTCTTTCTAATTATGTTAAAAGTATAAAAATTGGGAAAGTAATAAATAATGCGGATAATCTTACTATAGTTGGTTCACCTTATGCTATGCTTTTACATACAGTGGGGGAAGATGTAGAAAAAGATAATACCTTTCTACATGAGGATGGCTGTATTCAGTGTTATACTGGACGTTTTAAAGATGGAGAATATTTAGCATCATTTAGAAATCCATATAATAGCAAAGAAAATATGTTATATCTGCATAATCATTATGACCCTAGAATTAATAAATATTTTAATCTTGGGGAATTAATAATTGCTGTAAATCTAATACATACAGATTTTCAAGATAGAGCAAATGGAGCAGACCAAGATTCTGATATGGTTTATACAACTAATCATTCAGATATAGTTGATTGTGCCAGACAGTATTATAAAGATTATGCCACTATAGTAAATAATATCCCCAAAGAAAAAAATATTTATCATAATACTTTATATGATTTTGCAAGAGTAGATAATAATTTAGCGGCTAGTCAAATTGCTATAGGTGGTTCTTCTAATTTAGCGCAAATATGTTTGTCATATACTTATAACTTTGATGACCAAAAATATAAAGATTATGTTTGTATTTTAAGTACATTGGCTTAACAAAATGGGTCTTTAAAATAGAAATATTTTAATTTACTTTCGGTGAATTTCTGAAAAGCTAAGTAATTATATCTATTGAAAAGAGGTAGATATAATGAAAGATACATATTCTGTATATGTTCATATATTCCCAAATTCTAAAACTTATGTTGGTTTAACAAAACAGAACGTTGAAGATAGATGGAATAAAGGAGAAGGATATAAAACTCAACCTGTATATGAAGCAATCATGAGGTTTGGTTGGGATAATATAGAACATATAGTAATTAAAGATAATTTAACAAAAGAAGAAGCACAAGAATTAGAAAAAAGCACTATTAAAGAATTCGATTCTATTAATTATGGATATAATGTTTCCGAAGGAGGAGGAGCGGGTGGTCTTCCTTGGTATAATTTTGAATATAATGGACAATTGTATACATCTGACCAATTAGCAGATTTAAGTCCAATTGAAAATATGACAGGACATGATATTACAAATAGAATTAATACTCATAATTGGAGTATAGAAGATGCTTTAAATAAGCCCAAACAAGAAAAAAATATATTATATGAATATAATGGTTCTATGTATACTTTAGGAGAATTATTTCTTATACGAGAAAATAAAGAAATAACTTATAGACAATTATGTACTAGAATATGTAAGTATAAGTGGGATATTAAACGTGCTTTAACGCAGTCTAATAACATAAAATGTCAACCTAAAGGAGTCGGTGAACAAAAATATGAATATAAAGGGCAAAAATATAATTCTTATGAACTTTGCCAAATTAGTCCAATTCAAGATTTAACTCCTTTTGATATTACAAATAGAATTAATCATCATGGTTGGACAGTTGAACAAGCAATTACACGACCCAAAAAAAGGCAGAATATAAAATTTGAATATAAAAATAAATTTTATACTTCTCATGAAATTGCTGAGTTGTGTATAGATTCAAATATGACTTATCATGATGTAACTGATAGAATTAGAAATGGATGGAGTGTTGAAGAAGTAATTAATATTCCAAAAGGAGTTACAAGAAAACAATATTATAAAACTCATTAAATTATTTTTAAGATATAATTATATGCTAATCAGAAGCCAAGCTTGTGAATCCTGTAAAAGTAACAAGAAGGTTCAGAGACTAGAGATATGAATAAGGAAATAATAATTATCTCCACGAGTGCCGAATACTACTAATTATAGATTAGTATGAGTGGATTTGTACACCACAAACCTAACGTTAAACGAGGGTAAAGATATAGTCCGATACTTTTATGAAAATAAAAGAAGCCTTGGATAAAGAGCCAAGGATATAACAAATGCAATGTGCCATAGATAATGCTAAAAGGACATTTGATATTGATTTAAATAATGAGATAAGTCGTATTAAAGCTGATATGAATATACCAGAAAATGGTTATCCTATTTTTTGGAAGACAATAAAAGAATTTAACGACAATCGTTATATGAAGCGCAGTAAAACTACTACAAAAAAGAAAAAAGCTTTTTATAATCCAGAATTAACTTGTCCAATGAATTATTTATATGAGAACGATATTAATGTTGTTGCTCCAAGTTCTCCCACTTATACTATGGATAATTTTTTTGTTAACTATCCTTTAGATATTTCTAGAAAAAAATGTAAAGCTGTGGAAGAATTAATTGAAAAATATTCTTGGGATTTAATGTTTAAACAAATTAATAATTATGAAGAAGATTCAGATGAGTTTTTATTAATGAGAAATGATTTTGATGAAATGATTAAAGATATTCGTAATGTAAATATTTCTGGAAATTATTTAGGATTAATGTCTTGGTTGATTGATAGAGCTTTTGTTATTAGCTCCAGTGTTAGAAGTAATAATAAAAAATTAAAAAGCAAATTGAATAAAAATAAAATAATTTTATTACAAACTCTATATTCTGTTAATTCAAAACAATTTTTAAAATGTTTTTCAAAAAATATAGCTAATAATAAATAATTTTTTAGGGACACCGAAAAGAAATCACCCTTACAAAACCCAATAAAAATAAGTGTTTTTTAAATGTATAAATTATCCATAAATGATAGGGGAAAAAATAGATATAAAAAATATTAAAAATATATTTATTATAGGAGAATAAAAATGAGTACTTATAGATTAGGTAAGGATGTAACTGACCACTTTAATTCTTTTGAAGAAGTTGCTAAGATGTTTGGTTGCAAACCTGTTTCCAAGAAAACAAAAAATGAAAAAAGATTATTAAATCAACGAGAAAGATTTTATAAAAAACATAAGTGTAAAGCTTGTGGGCAATTTATGACCTATATCTCTGATACCAATATTATGACTTGTACCAATCCAGAATGTAATGGCATTAAAAATACTTTTACAGATAAAGATGGAAATGAAAAAGTTATTTATAGTGTTTCATTCGATGAATTAGATGAAAAAGGTTCTGATATTGCACGTAATATTCTTTCTTAATGATTAATATAAATAAATAATATTTCAAAGATTAAAGGAGATAAATTATGAATAATGCTGAAATGATTAAGGAAATTGCTGTTAAGACTGGTTTTACTCAGAAGGACACCAAGACTGTTATTGATGCTATGAAAGAAGTTGTTTATGGCACTCTGGCTGATGGTGACGAAATTAAGGTTTTTGATGGTCTGACAATAACTACTGTTTCTAAGGATGCTAGAGTATGTAGGAATCCTCGGACTGGTGAAACTATTAATGTTCCTGCTAAGAGAATGCCTAAAGCAAGATTTGGTAAGCATCTCAAGGATGCTGTTCTGTAATTAAATAATATATAAACATAGTCAGACCTTGTAGAAATACAAGGTCTGATATTATCGCAGGTTGGAGAAGTCTGGAATCTCGTGAGGTTCATATCCTCAAAATCGTGGGTTCAAATCCCACACCTGCTATTGAATATATTTTTTCGTTTTACCATTAAAAGTGGAGCACTCTACACTATAAACGGATGCTTTGCATAAAGGCTGATAAAACACTGAGAAAAAAACAAAGTGCTTTATCAGCCTTTTTTGTGGTTCTATAGTTTATTCGGCTAAAACACTAGCCTGTCACGCTAGAGAGACGGGTTCAATCCCCGTTAGAATCGTTATAGCCTATGGCTAAATTTATGATTATCATGAAAAGGAAATAAATATGATTAAAATTACTAAAGAAGAAAGTAAATACTTACAGCGTAAAGGATTTAAATTTGGTTCTACTTTACATAAAACAGTACATGGTCACTCATATTATATGAGTGAATATTATGATGCTGTTAAATGTTTAGATAAATATAGAAGTAATAAATTACTTCAAACATATACTAACCCTAATGACCAATCTATTTATGCTAGGAAGTGAATTTAATTATATGGGAAAAGAATTTTATAAAGGATATAAAATATTAAAAGGTGATACTGAATATATCAATAATCAAATGGCAAATGAAGATTATTTAAATTCATTTGTTATTAATGAATATCTTATTATTCAAAATACAGATGATAATTCTGAATCTGAAATGAGATATGACGGAAAAAGATTTGTTAATCTATATCTTCCATCTAATAAATTTATTAAAGGGAAAAATGCATTACAACGTTGTGCATTAGATTTATTAAATAATAAAGATATTACCACATGTGCTATTTTAGGTGGTTATGGTTCTGGAAAGAGTTATCTTTCTATGAAAATGGCTATTTATTCTGTAATGGAGAAAGGATGGCAATCTAGAATAGCCGTTATTAGAGAAGCTATTGGTTCTGGTAGAGAAGTTGGTTTTTTAAAGGGAGATTTAGAAGATAAAACAAATCTTTTCTTTTTACCACTTGCTCAACAACTTGACGGAGGTGAAGATGAAGTAGAACGCTTAAAACGTCAAGGAGTATTAGAATCTAATATCTTTTATTATTTAAAGGGGACAACCTATAATGATGCTATTATGCTTATAGATGAAGCTGAAGATTTAAATGAAAAACAAGTTAAATTAGCAGGTACTAGAGTCGGAGAAAATGGAAGAATCTTTTTTTCTGGAGATTATAAGCAAGATGAATTTGACCGTCTTGAAAATAATCCTTTAGTAAGAATGTGTAATGAATTAAGAGGGAACCCTTTATTTGGATGTATTTATTTAGATGAAGATGTAAGAAGTACCACAAGTAAAATGTTTGCTGATTTATTTGAATAAAAAATAATGATTAAAAGGAGAATACAATATATGGAAGAAATTAATATTATCCTTCCAGAAGGAATAACAATGGGTGAGGATAAATCTGTTTTGCCTAATCCAGATGAAGTCCTATATTGGAATAATTATAAAAATAGAACTTTTTATATAGATTATGAAATTGAAGATGATTATGAATTATTAGAATTAAGTAAATTAATTGTCCAGTTTAATATGAATGAGATTAATATTCCAGAAGAAGAATTAAAACCTATATATCTTTTTATTCATAGTTATGGTGGAGATTTAGAACAGGCTAATTATTTTTGTGATTTAATCGAATCTAGTCGTATTCCTATTTACACAATTGCTATGGGTGCGGCAATGTCAGCAGGTTTTCTTATTTTTTTAAGTGGAAAACGTAGATTTGTTTTTCCTCATACTCAACTTTTGGTACATAGTGGTAGTGGTGTACTTCAAGGAACTGCTGAACAAATTGAAGAAGCGCAAAAAAATTATCAACGTCAAGTAGATGGTATGCGTGATTTTATATTAGGTCATACTACCATTGATATTAAAACCTTTAATAAAAATAAAAAGAAAGATTGGTATTTAACTTCGGAAGAAATCGTTAAATATAATGTTGGCGAAATAATTCATTCATTCACAGATTTTTATAATATAAAAACAAAGGAGTAATCAGATATATGGTTGAGATAAGAAGAATGCCAAATGAATCTGATGAGTCTTTAATTTATAGAGTGTGTTCTATGAAAGATAGCTTTGGAACTTGGTCTGAAGTTAGAGATATACTTAATAAATTATTAGACAAAGATTATTCAGAATCTAAATATAGAAAATGGTATAAAGTTTATCAAGCAGGTCTTGAAGAAGGTTTGAAAAAAATCCAATCTGATTCTGATTATTCAGATTTAGATGATAAACTTAATGCCTTAAAAAAAGAAAGAAAAAAAATACAAGCGTTAAATGTTGAAAGAAATAAATATGATAGAGAAGAAGCTAGACGAGAATTATTCTATGAGCAAATTGCAGAAAATATAATATCTTTACCATTAGTGTCTTTCGGTCAAATTTCAAATGAAGAAAATGTAGACCATCATAATTTTGAAGAAGAATATGTTTTATGTTTAGCTGATATTCATGCAGGCGCTAAATTCAAAGAGAGTTATGATGAATATTCTATGGAAATAGTTCAAGAAAGATTTTTGTATCTTTTAGATGAAATGTCTTATTTTATAAAAGACAAAGGAATCAACCATCTTCATGTATTGGAATTAGGAGATACAGTACAGGGATTAATACATTTGAATGATTTAAGAATTAATGATTCTTCTATGGTTAGAACAATTGTGGAAATTAGTAGATTGATTGCAGAATTTTTAAACCAATTGTCTTCTATTACAAAGATAACTTATTATCATTGTGGTAGAGCAAATCATACACAAATACGTGCTTTTAATGCTAAAGCAAATGAATTAGCCGAAGAAGATGTAGAATATATCATCGGTCACTATATTCAAGATTTATTACAAAACAATGGACGGGTAGAAGTAATTTTACCAGATACTAATCAATCATATATAAAATTAAATGTTAAGGCAAATGATATTTATGCTATGCATGGTCATCAATTAAAAAATACGGATAAAGCTATTGATGATATAAGTAATTATTTGGCAGAGACAGTAGATTATTTGATTATTGGTCATGAACACTGTTCTAAAGAAATTACTGCTAATGCTTATTCAACATTTGATAGAGAAATACTTGTATGTCCTTCTTTTATAGGTTCAGACCCTTATAGTCATTCAATATTGAAACGGACACATGGGGCTGTAAAAATTTTTGGATTTAATGAAGTATACGGTCATAACGAGACTTATAAACTTATATTAGATTAATTTTTGATTCAGTGGGAGAGTTATACTCTCCCACTTTTATATATATGCTCTTATCCGCTAATGGTAGGCGAAGTGATTTGTAATCACTCAATCTCTGTTCAAATCAGAGTGGGAGCTTTTTAGATTAATTAGATTAAAGGAGATGATACTTATGGCTTTTTTAATGGACGCTTTGACTGAAGAAGAAGTCAAAAAGACAGGTGTAGCTGAAATAAGAAAGCTATACGTAAAACTAGCTGATTATTACAATAAGCTTAAAAATTTAGATTATGTTTATTGTCATAAATGTGGAGATTTTAAATCTAAAACCACATTTTATCAGCATAAAGAATATGCTTCGGGTTATTTCCCAATTTGTAAAGATTGTTTATTACAAATGGTGGAGCAACGAACAAATAAGAAAGATAAGCCGAACGAAACAAAAGAATCTGTACAAGAAGTATTGCATATGATGAATAAACCTTATATTAATTCTTTATACGAAAGTTGTGTTAAAGGAACACTTGATGATACAGGTGAACGGACTAAAAATTCATCTTTTAAAGTTTATATGGTTCAAATATCCAGTCTTCCACAATGGAAAAATTTAACATGGAAAAATTCAGATTTTGGTTATACTAAAGTTACCGAAGATGCTGAAGATGAAGAAGAGAATAAAAAAGAATTAATTAA
>Ga0247611_10003584_pt1 | contig 22773 bp, 18 predicted proteins | sample 177DNAGHGhighgp2_FD_192422 | JGI IMG/M metagenome (GOLD analysis project Ga0247611, IMG submission 192422) | Sheep rumen microbial communities from Palmerston North, Manawatu-Wanganui, New Zealand - 1770 DNA GHGhigh gp2 | ecosystem: Host-associated > Mammals > Digestive system > Stomach > Rumen... | reverse complement strand
TTTATTGATGAACACGCCACAGACAGCGTAAGTATGGCAAGTTTGATTCTCACACGATACAACAAGAAACAGACTGGCTTGCAGTTGGAAACGCCAGAGGAGTTGCTGATGATACGCAAACAGGAGGTTGGTGATTTCTTCAAAAACCACAAGGTTGCAGACGGACGCACAAGTTACACAACAAGTTATTCCTCGTCCTACGGCTCGTACACATTCTCGAATATCGGCAGAATGATTACATATTGCTACAACGAGAAGATGCAGGCAATGCGTGAGGAGAACGAAAAACGTGCGGCTGCCGGACTGCCAGAATACACCGCTACGGAATGGAATACTGTGTACAGTACCCAGAATCCCGACTGGGACAAAGTGCTGGTAATTCCTGTTTCTACCAGTACAGCCACTACCACAACAAGCGGATACACTGTGAACGCACAGGTGAGTGTTACACATGATTTGTCGTTGGGCAGCGTACGACTCGTCGGAGGCACTACCCCACTGACTCTGCAAGTCGTGTACAGTCACTTTGCACAATAAAATACAATCAACACACAAAGATGGATATATCGGTAATAGTTCCTCTGTTCAACGAGGATGAATCGTTAGCAGAATTATATGCGTGGATTAAGCGCGTAATGCAAGAAAATAAATTCACTTATGAAGTGATATTTGTTGACGACGGCAGTACTGACCGCTCGTGGCAAGTAATTGAAGAACTGCAGAAGGAGAACGCCGAGGTGAAGGGAATTAAATTCCGTCGTAACTACGGCAAGAGCCCTGCCCTGTATTGCGGATTCGAAAAGGCAAAGGGAGATGTGGTGATAACAATGGATGCAGACCTTCAGGACTCGCCCGATGAAATACCAGAACTGCGTCGTATGATTGTTGAGGAAGGATACGATCTGGTGAGCGGATGGAAGATGAACCGCAGTCAGGGTGACCCTCTGTCGAAGACTATTCCCACAAAACTCTTCAATGCTACAGCTCGTGCCGTGAGCGGCGTAAAGAACCTGCACGACTTCAACTGCGGACTTAAAGCATACCGACGCGATGTGGTGAAGAATATCGAAGTGTACGGCGAGATGCATCGCTATATTCCCTATCTGGCAAAGAATGCCGGCTTCAGCAAAATCGGTGAGAAGAAGGTTCACCACCAAGCACGCAAGCACGGTAAGTCAAAGTTCATGGGATGGAACCGATTCGTAAACGGATATCTGGATTTGCTTTCATTGTGGTTCCTCGACAGCTTCGGCCTCAAGCCCATGCACGTCTTTGGCTTCATCGGCACACTTATGTTCATGATAGGTTTCATAGCAGCAGCCGTTGTTGGAGGTAACAAGTTATACTGTCTGGCTGCAGGTGTTCCTGCACGTCTGGTTACAGACTCGCCTTACTTCTATCTGGCACTCACCATGATGATTCTGGGTACGCAGTTGTTTGTAGCCGGATTCCTTGGCGAGCTTATCAGCAGAAATTCACAAGAACGCAACAACTACAAAATTGAGAAGGAACTGTGAGGATTCGCAGCATCATATCGGCATTAGCGTTTGTAGCACTATTTATTGTTGGGTGTGACAGCATAGACTGTACCATCAACAATGTGGTGGCACTGAACATTGCCTTTTATGACTCTGAAACTAAGAAGGAGGTTTCTATTACCGACACCTTGAACGTCACAGCCGAAGGCACAGATTCTGTTCTGTATAATCGGGGTATAAAGGTAAAAAACATAGATGTGCCCTTGAGCTATTGGCTGGATGCCGACACGCTGACACTGGATTTCTACAATATCGCCTCAGACACACATCACTCTGTGACAATGCAGGTCAACAAGGAAAACATTCCTCATTACGAGTCGCCAGACTGTCCAACCACAATGTTTCACCAAATACAAAGCATAAGCTACACAACGACTACCACCAATTATGTCGATTCTGTGGTTTTGGTGAATCCATCTGTCAACTATAATGGTCAAGAAAACATTCGCATATATCTGCATCCTGCTTCTTAGCCTCACACCAATAGGTTCAAAGGCAAAGGAGAAAAAGGAGCCCATTCCAAAGGCGCCTTTATTTTGCGGTGTAGCAGTGTTTGCAGATCTTGCCGGACCGACAATGAAGGCTGTAGGTGCTCGTTTCGACCAGTTGGAGGTTGGTGCCAGACTTAACTTCCGCGACCATTTCTTCCCTCTATGCGAATTAGGTATTGGCGAGAGCGACAGAGAGGGACAGGAGAATCAGAACAAATTCCACACACGTGCCCCATACTTCCGTGTAGGTATGGATTACAACTTCAACAAGAAGCACAACGGCAACCGATTTATGGGTGGTCTGCGCTATGGTTTCAGCAGCTTTAAGTACGACTTCGAAGATCCTGCATTCACAGACCCTATCTGGCCTTCAACAGGTTCGTTCAAGTTCAACAACCAACAAGGTCAGGCTCATTGGCTGGAGTTTTCTCTTGGGTGTGAAACAAAGATATGGTCATTCATCCGACTGGGGTGGAACCTACGTTTCAAAGCACGCCTCAAACAAAATATAAGCGATTATGGCGAGCCTTACTATATTCCCGGATACGGAAAAAAAGGAAGCAGTACATTCGGAGGAACGGTAAACCTGATATTCGACGTGAGTCGGACTACGAAAAAGAAAAAGAATAATACAATTAACATCGAAAATATCCTGAAACATGAATAATAAGAAATGGCAGTTACCATTCCTGCTATTACTCATCATAGGCACTTTCCTGATTATACAGCGCCACAGACCGAGCAACGTGTCCTTCCAACAAAATGAAGGAACAATATTCGGCACTGTTTGGCACGCTACATATCAAAGCGACTCCTCGTTACAGACATCAATTATCGAGGTATTGCAACAGGTTGATGCCTCTCTATCAATGTTCAACCCTCAATCTACCCTTAGTCGCATCAATCGTAATGAAAGCAACAAGACAGATTCGTTGTTCGATGTAGTCTTCACGCAAGCACAACAAATTAGTCAGGCAACAAATGGAGCTTTCGACATCACCGTTGCACCATTAGTGAACGCATGGGGATTTGGATTCAAGAATGGTTCTATGCCCGATAGTATGCAAGTTGACTCGCTCCGTCAATTTGTAGGATGGCAGGGAGTTTCTCTGGAAAACGGACTTGTTACAAAAGCTGACCCACGCATGGTTCTCGACCTAAGCGCTATTGCTAAAGGTTTTGGTGTTGACCAAGTGGCACATCTATTCAGGAGTCACGGCATTAAAAACTTCATGATAGAAATTGGTGGTGAAATAGTTGTCAGCGGTTGCAATCCGAAAGGTAATGACTGGTCGATTGGTGTAAACAAACCTGTGGACGACAGTCTTAGCACCAATCACGAAATAGAAACAATACTGAGACTTACAGATTGTGCAATGGCAACCAGCGGTAATTATCGCAATTATTATATAAGCGCAGATGGAAGGAAATTGGCTCACACCATAGACCCAGCTACGGGATATCCTGTACAACACAGCATTCTATCAAGCACAGTATTGGCACCAACATGCGCAATGGCTGATGCTTTTGCAACATCGTTTATGGTAATGGGATTAGACAGTGCACAATCTGTTTTGAACATACATCCAGAGCTGCAGGCATACTTCATATATACAGACTCCAAGGGCAAATACAGCATCTGGAGTTCTGCATCGCTCAGCGATAAAATAAAATAAGTACGATGGAGAAAACGAAGAACAACATATTACTGGAGAAGAAGTTCACTACGCCGTTCGGCAGTGCTCCTTTCAACGAAATCCGCTTCGAAGATTACGAAGAGGCTATGATGGAAGGTATGAAGCGCGATATTGCCGACATAGAGCGCATAACCTCAAATCCCGATGAACCAACATTCGAAAACACCATAATACCCAAGGGTGACCGCACCCTGACACGAGTCACAAACATTTTCTTCAACTTGCTGAGTGCCAATACAAACGACGAAATGGATGCTTTGGCACAGAAGATGTCACCAATACTGACTGAGCACAGCAATAAGATAATGCTCGATGAAAAACTGTGGCACAGGGTTAAGGCTGTTTATGAGAATCACCGTGAACTGACAACTGAAGAGAACACGCTGCTGGAAAATATGTACCAGTCGTTTGTGAGACATGGTGCCTTGCTCAGCGAAGAAAAGAAACGCGAGTTTTCACAGTTGCAAATGGAACTCAGCCAAATCACGCTGCAATATCAACAAAATATGCTGAAGGAAACAAATGCCTTCCAACTGCATATTACGAAACAGGAAGATTTGAGTGGATTGCCAGACAGCCAAATAGAGGCTGCAGCCCTTGCCGCTAAAGAGAAGGGATTGGAAGGATGGCTGTTCACTCTGCACGCACCCAGCTACGGACCGTTCATGACTTATGCCGACAATGCGGAATTTCGTCGCCAGATGTATATGGCACACATGACCATTTGCACTCACGACAACGAGTCGAATAATCTGCGACTGATACCTCGTATCGTAAATCTACGTCGACGCCTGGCAAATATTCTCGGCTATAAGACCTTTGCCGACTTCATTCTCGTAAAGCGCTGTGCAGAGAATATCGAAAGGGTTAATGATTTGCTAAAACAACTACGGGAGGCCTATATGCCTACAGCAAAGCGAGAAGTGGAGGAAATAGAAGCATTGGCACGTGAGACAGAGGGTTCAGAATACAAACTGAAACCATGGGATTTCTCGTACTACAGCCATAAGTTGCGTATGCAGCGTTACAATATCGACAGTGAAATGCTGCGCCCCTACTTTGAACTCTCACAAGTGAAGAAGGGAGTTTTCGGATTAGCCACCACACTTTATGGCATCACATTCCACAAGCGCGATGATGTTCAAGTTTATCACCCTGATGTTGAGGCATGGGAAGTGAAGGACAAGGATGGTGAATATCTGGGACTGTTATATACCGATTTCCATCCACGTAGTTCAAAGCAAAGTGGTGCGTGGATGACTACATACAAGGAACAATGGATAGATGAAGAGGAAGGAGGCGACAGTCGTCCGCATGTTTCAGTTTGCATGAACTTCACTAAACCTACAGAGGGTAAGCCGGCATTGCTGACACTGGGAGAAGTGGAAACATTCCTCCACGAATTCGGGCACTCGCTTCATGCTCTCTTCTCGAAAGTAAGGTTCGAAAGTCTATCCTGCACCAATGTTTGGTGGGACTTTGTGGAACTACCAAGTCAATTCATGGAGAACTATGTCACAGAGCCTGAGTTCCTCAACACATTTGCACGTCACTACGAAACTGGAGAACCTATTCCACAGGAACTCATCGACCGAATCATTCGCAGTAAGAATTTCATGGCTGGCTATGCTTGCATCCGACAAGTAAGTCTTGCATTGCTCGATATGGCGTACTACACATTGGAGAACGACTTCGAGGATGATGTTCTGGAATTTGAACAAAAAGCACAATCCAGTTGTCAGATGCTACCAAAAATGGAAGGTGTGTGCATGAGTGCCCAATTTGGTCACATCATGAGTGGTGGGTATGCTGCAGGATACTATAGTTACAAGTGGGCAGAAGTGATGGATGCCGATGCTTTTGCTGTTTTCAAGCACGAAGGAATCTTCAATCAAGAAACAGCCAACCGTTTCCGCAACGAAGTATTGTCACGCGGAGCATCCGAGCCACCCATGACCCTGTATCGCAGGTTCCGTGGTGGAGAGCCAACTATAGAAGCATTATTAAAACGAAATGGCATTAGCAATGGATAAGAAACAACATGATTTAGACCTTCGTTATTTACGGATGGCAGAAATCTGGTCTGAAAACAGTTACTGCACCAGACGAAAGGTCGGTGCTCTGATTGTCAAGGACAAAATGATTATAAGTGATGGCTACAACGGCACGCCTTCAGGTTTTGAAAATGTCTGTGAGGATGAAAACAATGTAACCAAACCATATGTCTTACATGCCGAAGCAAATGCCATAACAAAGATAGCCCGCTCTGGAAACAATAGTGACGGAGCCACACTATATGTCACAGATTCCCCATGTATCGAATGCTCAAAACTCATTATTCAGTCAGGTATAAAACGAGTTATCTATTCTCGTTCGTATCGTATGACGGATGGTGTGGATTTGCTTCGCCGTGCAGGTATTGAAGTATTGCAACTTACAGAATAGAAAGTATGAACAACAAATCGCGGTTAACACCGGTACTTATATCAATAAGTCTCATTGGCGGCATTCTGATAGGAACGTTTTACGCCAATCATTTCTCCGGCAATCGTCTGAGTATCATCAACACAGGTAGCAACAAAATCAATTACCTGCTGCAGATGATAGACAATCAATATGTAGATACTGTGAATATGAACTCACTGGTGGAACAATCGATGCCTAAGATTCTTTCCGAGCTCGACCCCCACTCATCGTACATTTCACAGGACAATGCAGAAGAAGCCAACGAAGACCTGAAAGGCAGTTTTTCGGGTATCGGCATCAGTTTCACAATGCCCAACGATACTGTATACGTGATGCAGGCTATCGAGGGAGGTCCTTCGGAAAAGGCAGGAATTATGGCTGGCGACAGGATTACAAAAGCCGATACGATTAATCTCGTAGGAATGGAGCAACATGAAGTGATGAAACACCTAAAGGGGAAAAAAGGTTCAGTCGTAAGCTTGGAAATAAAGAGACGTAGTCGTCCCAAACCTTTCAGAATAAAAGTGGTACGCGGAGATATTCCTGTAAAAAGCATAGATGCTGCATATCTTATAAACAACCACACTGGATATATCAGAGTAAAGAATTTCGGCGAGCAGACCTATTCCGAATTCATGATTGCTATGGCTGAGTTAAACATCAGAGGAATGAAGGAACTTATTCTTGACCTTAGAGGCAATCGCGGAGGATATATGCACATAGCAATTCAGATGGCCAATGAATTTCTTCCGAACCGCCAGCTCATTGTTTATACAGAAGGACGTAAGTCTCCACGCGAAGATTATAGAAGTGACGGACGTGGTTCTTTCACCAAATTACCTTTAGTTGTACTTATAGATGAGGGATCAGCCAGCAGCAGTGAGATTCTTGCAGGTGCTATTCAGGATAACGACCGAGGAACCATCATCGGTAGACGTTCGTTTGGTAAAGGTCTTGTACAACAACCAATGGAATTCAAGGACGGCAGTTTGGTACGTCTTACCGTTGCAAGATACTATACACCCTCAGGGCGTTGCATACAGAAACCATACGTGCCTGGTCACGATGAAGATTATGAAAATGAACTTATAGCAAGATACGAGCGCGGTGAATACTTCACTCAGGACAGCATACATCAGACAGGCGAGGCCTACAAGACAAGAATCGGACGCAAAGTATATGGCGGCGGCGGAATCACACCAGACATCTTTGTACCTGAAGATACAAGTAATGTTACATCATATTATAAAGAAGCAGCATTCGGTGGTCACATTCGACAATTTGCTTTTGAATATACCGATCGGAATCGTCCAACATTAAAGAAATATAACAATGTACAGGACCTTATTAAATACCTCTCTCGACAGAATCTATTGGAGCAGTTTGCATCGTATGCAGAACAAGAAGGACTGAAACGTCGAAACCTGATGCTCTATCGCAGCCGACGCCTGTTTGAACGTGCAATATATGGGAGCATAATCTACGAAGCACGCAACACTGCCGATTACATACAATACCTCAACACCGAAGATGCTGTAGTTAATCAGGCTCTACAGCTAATCGATGACGGTAAGACTTATCCGGAAAAGAAATAGTAAAGAGAGATTATTTCATCACCTCTATTATCGTACGGATGCCCTTAATCTTCTGCCCACGCAGTCGAGCAAGGGCCTCCTTCGATTTAGAACGTTTGACTGCCACAAAACAGTGATGTTCGCACACATCAATACGTCCTACATCTTCGCGCTCTAATCCACCAATCTTCATCAAAAAACCTGCAATATCGCCTCGCGATATTTTATCCTTCTTTCCTTTGCCTATATAGAGTGTAATCCATTTGGGTGCAGAAGGACGAGCGATACGTTGTCCAGAAATGAAGTACTCCTGAACTTCTGTAACATATTCAGGGGTTTTCTCTTCGGGACCTATAATAAGGAAACTTCGTCCGCTCTTATCCCATCGGGCTGTACGTCCATTTCTATGAACAAAAGCATCCTCGTTCAACGGCAAATGATAGTGAATAACATTGTCAAGGTCTGTAATATCTAATCCGCGGGCTGCTAAATCCGTACTTACAAGGATATTTGCGCTACCATTCACAAAACGGAACAACTGACGTTCACGCTCTTTCTGCTCCATTCCACCATGTAAGGCAGAAATGGTAAACCCTTCTCCTTCGAGATATTTGGCTACTCTTTCAACACTCTCGCGGAATCCAACAAAAACGATACTACTCTGCTGCCCAAAAACGAGCAACATTTGTTTTAGAGTAAATAGCTTGTCCTTCTCAGGAGAGTTTACAACCCACTGCTCTATCCGCTCATCATGGTTCTCATGGTCGAGGAAATCGAGTCTTGTATATTCAGGAAGAAAGCGCGTTATCCCTTCATTATCTGTTGCAGAAAGCAGAAAACGCTTCTTTACATTATTAAGGTGAGCAAATATTTTCGACATCTCCTCCCTGAATCCCAACTCCAGACATTTGTCAAATTCATCGATGATGAGTGTAGATAATTCAGACGTTGAGAAATTATCTTTTGTAAGATGGTCGAGCAAGCGCCCTGGTGTTCCCACAATGATCTGCGGTTGCAGTCCGCGCATTGTACGATGCTCGTCCATTGCCAGACGACCACCATAGACTGCTAAAGCACGAATCTGTGTACCAATCTGCTTGATAACGGAAACTGTCTGCATTGCCAACTCGCGACTGGGAACAACAACTAGAGCCTGAACAGCATTGTTATCTGCTTTCAGGCTCTCTATCAATGGCAATAAATAAGCCAATGTCTTTCCGCTGCCAGTAGGACTCAATAGCACCAGGCTGTCCGAACGACGATATGCCTGAGCAGTATCCTGCTGCATGGCATTCAGTGTATCGATGCCCAGTTTGCTAAGGTCTATCAAAGTATTTCCAGTTTCTTGAACACCTTCTTCAGTTTCTCGACAGATTCATCGACCTGAGCGTTGGTGTGATTAGCCATAAGTGCATAGCGAACCAGTGTGTCTTGTGGAGCACATGCCGGAGGAATAACGGGGTTGATGAACACGCCCTCATCGAACGCCATAGCCACAGCCATAAAGGTCTTCTCTGTATCGCGAACATACAAAGGAATGATTGGGCTCTCAGTGTCACCGATTTCAAATCCTTCCTCACGGAAACGTTTCAATGCATAGTTGGTAACATCCCACAATGCCTTCAGACGTTCAGGCTCTTGCTGAATGATGTGCAAAGCCTCGCGAGCGGCCGCTGTAGCGGCAGGCGTACAACTTGCAGAGAAGATGTATGTACGAGCAGAATGACGCAACCAGTTAATGATGCTGGAATCAGCAGCTATGAATCCACCGATTGAAGCCAATGATTTAGAGAATGTACCCATAATGAGGTCAACATCCTTTGTCAGTCCAAAGTGGTCACAAACACCGCGTCCCTGACGTCCAAATACACCAAGACCATGAGCTTCATCTACCATAATGCTGGCATTGTATTTCTTTTTCAGCTCGACGATTTCAGGAAGTTTGCAAAGGTCGCCCTCCATTGAAAACACACCATCTACAACAATAAGTTTAATGGCTTCAGGTTCACACTTTTGGAGTTGCTTCTCCAAGTCTGCCATATCGTTGTGTTTGAACTTCAACTGTGTGGCAAACGACAGACGGCGTCCATCTACGATACTCGCATGATCGCGGTCATCACAAATGATATAGTCATTCTTTCCAGCCAACTGACTGATAACGCCACTGTTTACGGTAAAACCTGTGGCAAATATCAGAGCCTCATCCTTGCCTACAAACTCTGCCAGTTCCTTCTCGAGTTCTACATGAATGTCTAAAGTTCCATTCAGGAAACGACTGCCTGCACAGCCACTGCCATACTTTTGCATAGCAGCACAACCAGCATCAATGATGCGCTGGTCGCCTGTGAGACCTGTATAGGCGTTAGAACCAAACATTAAAACACGCTTGCCGCCCATCATCACCTCGGTGCCCTGTTTTCCTTCAATTTCACGGAAATAAGGATAAATGCCACGAGCCATAAACTCCTGTGGCAAAGTGTAGTGCGATAATTTCTCTTGTAAAAGTCCCATATTGGAGATTTAAATCTACTTTCTTTCGTTCTTATTTTTCAGGGTGCAAAGATACAAAATAATTGTGAATTATGCATTGTGCTTTGTAATATATTTTGTATTTTTGTGACATGAACCAGAGAAAACGTATTCGTTTCATAGTGAATCCCATATCTGGGACTCGTGGAAAAGAGAGTATTCTGAAGCTTATTCCAGAGTATCTAGACGAGGAACGTTTCATTGTGGAGAAGGTGTTCACCGAGCGTTCTGGTCACGCAGCCCAACTGGCAAAGGAAGCAGCAGCGGAAGGCGTGGACGTAGCTGTTGCGGTCGGTGGCGATGGTACAGTAAACGAGGTGGCACGTTCATTGGTGCACACTCAGACGGCACTTGGAATCATTCCATGTGGCAGCGGTAACGGGTTGGCACGTCATCTCTACATTCCCATAAATCCCGTTGGAGCCTTAAAAATTATATCAGAATGTAATGTAGAAGAACTTGACTACGGGATTATCTGCGACCATCCATTCTTCTGTACCTGTGGTGTGGGTTTCGATGCCTTTATCAGCGAACGTTTTGCACATGCAGGTAAGCGTGGATTCATGACCTATGTTGACAGTACATTAAAGGGGGGGCTAACTTATAAACCAGAGACATATCAAATCAGTTTCGACGGACAGGAACAAACTCACGAAGCATTTCTCATTGCCTGTGCCAATGCATCACAGTACGGCAACAATGTGTACATCGCTCCTTCTGCTTCCATGACCGACGGACTGATGGATGTCACACTTCTTGAGCCATTCAACCTGTTGGAGGCTCCGCAGGTTGTGGTACAATTGCTGAACAAGACTATAGATAAGAATCCCCACGCTCGCACATTCCAATGCCGCAGTATGCACATACGTCGCACAGAACCAGGTGTTGTACACTACGATGGCGACCCTATGGAATGCGGAACCGACATCGATGTTCGCATAGTACCGCATGGAATCCGTGTTGTCGTCAACAACGATGAACAAGCCCTTGCATCGCCTCTGCGTAGTGCATTCTTCGACATTCAGGATAAGATGCAACAAGAGATGAACAAACTGCGCGAAGACTTTGTAGAACAAGGTGAACGCATCAAGCGTATCAACTCGGAATTATTGAAAATGTTGAAGGTCTAAGGACTAAAGGCAAAAGCATAAAGGCGAAAATATAATATAATTAATTTATAAATATGTATATCATTGGTATCGCAGGAGGAACAGGCAGTGGAAAAACCACTGTAGTACGCAAAATCGTAGAGGCTCTGCCATGCGACAAGATTGCCCTCATTCCTCAAGACTCGTATTACAACGACACTACGCATCTGACAATGGAAGAGCGCAGGAAAATAAACTTTGACCATCCCGATGCCTTTGATTGGGAACTATTGACACGACAGATTGAAGATTTGCGCAATGGACGTGCCATCGAACAGCCCACCTATTCATACATCGAGAGCAACCGTCAAGCTGAAACAGTACACGTTGAGCCCTGCGAGGTTATTATCATCGAAGGTATTATGGCACTGTGGAAGAAGGAATTACGTGACCTCATGGATTTGAAGATATTCGTGGATGCTGATGCCGACGAACGACTGATACGCGTCATCCAGCGTGACACTGTGGAACGCGGGCGTACCACACAGATGGTCATCGACCGCTATCTCGACGTCCTGAAACCCATGCACGAAGAGTTCATCGAACCCACCAAACGATATGCTGACCTCATTGTACCACAAGGAGGAAGCAATAGTCGTGCTATTGAAATCATGCGTACCTACATTATCCATCGCCTACGTCCAGGTCTTTCTCTTTAATACTTGCTATACTTGCGACGATATTTGTGGGCTGTAATGAACAACGCAACACAACATCGTCGGTTTTCGGTAGTGATGTCGAAAACGATTCTTCCGTTGCATCATGTGACCTCTACGAGATACAGCAATCGGGAGAACTGATTGCCACCACTTTATCCGGACCTGACACATACTTCGAATATCGCGGACGCGGTTTCGGTCTTCAGCACGACCTCGTAGAAACGTTTGCCAAAAGCATTGGTGTGCGTCTGCGTATCGAGGTTGCTCATGATACCATAGAGATGCTTCGCCGTCTGAAGGCAGGCGAGGTTGACATCGTAGCTATGGAAATGCCAAAGGAAGAAGGTGTGCTACAGACACGTGCAAAATGGCTTGTAGGCACAGATGCACCTTTGCTGGCAGAAGCCGTCGATGAATGGTACAAACCTGGTATGGCAGATAGCCTACGTAATCCCACTACAATAAATCTTCCAGCTCGTCGTAATTCACGTCCGCCAATGTTGGATGCAGCCGCCGGACGCATCAGCGAATACGATGCCCTATTCCAACGCAATGCCACAAGTCTTGGATGGGACTGGCGACTTCTTGCTGCTCAATGTTATCAAGAATCCGGATTTGACCCTAAAGCTGTATCTTGGGCTGGTGCTAAGGGCTTGATGCAACTTATGCCTGCAACTGCAAGCTTGATGGAAGTTAGCGATGTATTCGATGCTAATGCCAACATTGAAGGTGCTGTACGCTATCTGCGACAACTCGATCGCTCGTTCTCAGACATCTCTCCCCAGTCGGCACGCATTCCGTATGTTCTTGCAGCCTACAACGGGGGAGCCAATCATGTGCGCGATGCAATGGCTCTCACACAACATCAAGGAGGAAATCCACGTATCTGGCGCGACGTAGAACCGCGTCTGTTGCTTCTTGCACAACCTGCCTACTATCAGCTTTCAATCGTAAAATACGGCTATCTTCGCGGTAGCGAAACTCACGACTACGTGCGACAGACAATGGACCGCTGGGCACAATATCGCGGTCAAGCACGCCATCAAAGCGGAGCATCAACTCCACAACCTGCCATACGAAAAAAGCGCGACACCATAGTGGTGCAGCGCCCTGTTATTCCTCTTTAATATAATATATCAGCGCATAACCTTGCGTACAGAGCCATAGGCATTGCGTATGATGTTAATGCCGCGATGAAGCTTTGAAACGCGTCTACCACTTAAATCGTATACTTCATCTTGAATATTAACTTTTGAATTTTGAATTGAATGAATGCCAACAGGCTCTGTCATAAAATAGACAGTAATGGTCCCGTCCTCGTTCTCTATTATGGCATTCAGTGGCTTGTGCATGAGTGCTCCAGTATATACCACTGATTTCGAGAACACTTGTGCTGCAGGTGTTGACTCGTCCGTCAAACTGTAGTTATAGGTATTACCCGGATACAATTGGCCTGGGATTGCAGCTATCCATGCCTGCTGATCTCCTTCGTTTACTCCATTATAGTTGTTATTGGCTGCAATGATGGTCATACACTGATGTTTAGCATCCGTATTCACGCTATTGCCATTCCATTTATCACTATAATAGTCCACATGAGTCACTTGCAAACCGTGTCCGTACTTGCCAATTCGACTATCCCAGCCCTTAGGCTGACGGTTCTCTATGACATAGAATTCATTTGGATTAGCATCGTTCACAATCTTGTATCCAGTACCTCCGTCTGCAAAACAGGGAATGGTGACAATACATGGTTCCGTTAGAGTCTTCAATTGACGCCAGCCCATGAAATCACGTTCATAAGCGGTGTAGTTGCCTGGTGTACGTCCACTATCCACACCATATTCTCCATAGTCCATTACACTCCAAATGTCCATACCGAATGCTTTGTAGTTAGTGTCGTAGAAATCAGGTAAACCGAGCGCATGACTAAGCTCATGTATGAAAACCCCCACTCCGTCGGTAATAGTGTCCACAATCTCCGTGTAATTCTCGTTCCACTTCGGTCGGGCCTCACATGTAACGCCACTAGTGGCGAACACCCAATCGTCAATTATCGTACTCGATGTTGTTTCCTTTGGCCAAATCAATTCTGGATGCTTATTGCGAGTGTTGCTCTCACCAAATCCCGCATATATGAAAAATACGATGTCTATGGTTCCGTTATCATCGTTGTCAAACTTACTCCAGTCACTGAACGATGTCATAGCCTTCTTCAGCGACTCGCTGGTGAACTTACCATAATTAGTGTCGCGTCCTGGATTATTCTTTCCGTAATAACTTACCACAGAATCCAGAGTCACAGGTCCAATGACATCGAACAAGGGGAAGAATACAGAATCGCTCTGCGCAACAAAATAGTCACGTATGCTACCATAACTCCCATGTCCTGTATAACGCTTGCCGTCCATAGTGCCATTGCAGAACTTCTGATAAAACTCGTTTACTGATGCACTGTCTGGAGCAGCCGAGAACTTAACATCCTTGAAATTCACAAGAACTACTGGAACACGCTGTACACCAGACGACTTCAATGGAGCAGCAGACTGTGAGCCAACACGCTTAACACCGTCGCGTCCGGATGCAACCTGCGGTGTGAAATGCACATCACACTCAGGACGTTCAAACATCATAAAAGTGTCGTCCTGACCTATTACTTCCAATGCGACAAAACAGAATATCGCTGTAAATATAGTACGTAGAAACATCATAATCTTTAATAATGCGCTGCAAAAATACTAAAATCCTGTTAAATACACAAATAAAAAGAGAACAACCCTATTGGATTATTCTCTTTGTTTTGTGGAGAATATCGGAATCGAACCGATGACCTCTTGCATGCCATGCAAACGCTCTAGCCAGCTGAGCTAATCCCCCATTGCACATTTGCGTGACAAAGTTACGAACTCTTCCCCACTCCCGCAAATATTTTCCACACTTTTTTATAAATTACCTCTACTTTGAAATATCTATTGCAATAAGTTTTTTCTGTGATAACAAAAACACTAACTTTGCACCAAGAGAAACGAACAGCCATACACAGCCGCACGAGGTTTGACTGGGATACTCATCAAATAATACTGAAAACCGAGAATGCTTACGCACTCCAATGGCGGGCCGCGCCCCCCAAAGGGTAGTCAGCGATGACCGGCGGATTACAAAGGATGCGGGCGCTCAAAACTTATTTACTCGGAGTTTCATCACATCACCGAAGTGCGGCTTTTTCATACGAATAAGGACTACCCCACGGGATAGTCCTTATTTGCGTTCAATAGTCTAAAGTTTCTTAATCCGTCAAGTCTGTAATGTATTATTCGAGAACTACACGTGTCCATCCGTGAATGTCCGGTTCGATACCGTACTGAATGGCAATGAGTTTGTTGAACAACTTAGTGCTGATGGGACCGGGCTTACCATCCTTGCTGAACACATAGCTCTTGCCGTTCTCAGGGTCATCAATGCGTTCGATTGGTGATATGACGGCCGCTGTGCCGCAGGCTCCTGCTTCTTCGAATGTCTCAAGTTCTTCGAGAGGAATCTGACGGCGCTCAACCTTCATACCCAAATCCTCTGCCAGTTGCATCAGGCTCTTGTTGGTAACAGAAGGCAGAATACTGGTACTCTTAGGAGTAACATAAGTGTTGTTCTTGATACCGAAGAAGTTTGCAGCACCACATTCGTCGATATATTTCTTCTCCTTGGCATCGAGATAGAACTCACAAGAGTAACCCTGTTCGTGAGCCCATTTGTTGGCACGGAGGCTGGCAGCATAGTTACCACCTACCTTGTAGCAACCAGTGCCGAGAGGTGCTGAACGATCGTATTCACGAGTGATTACATAGGGGTTGGTAGCAAAGCCGCCCTTGAAGTACGGACCTACGGGTGTGCAGAATATCAAGAAAAGATATTCCTCAGAAGGATGAACACCCACCTGTGCGCTAGTGCCGATAAGCAGAGGACGCAGATAGAGTGTGGCACCGCTTTCGTATGGGGGAATGAAACGCTGATTGAGACTAATGACGCGATCAATCATAGCGTTGAACATTTCTGTAGGAACCTCTGGCATAACGAGGCCGCGAGCCGTTGACTGCATACGTGCAGCATTCTCTTCTGTACGGAATACACGCACCTTGCCATCAGGACAACGATAAGCCTTCATTCCCTCGAATGCCTCCTGTCCATAATGGAGACACACGGCAGCCATGTGCATAGGAATAGTTTCCTCACTGCTTACTTCAATCTCGCCCCACTTGCCATTGCGGTAGTAGCAGCGTACGTTATAGTCGGTCTTGATGTAACCAAACGAAAGATTTTTCCAATCAATCTGTTCCATAATCTTTTTATCCTTAATTAGTTTTTCTTTTCGCCTGCAAAGATACGAATATATCACGAATAAACAACACGAATGAGTAACATTTATTTATAATATGGTATCGCGCGCGTATAGGGAAGGACCGACAAGGAGTAGGGATTTTCCCCATACGGAATAGGAAAAATACGTTTGTAGCGAAATTGGTAATGCGTAATTTTGCAACATCAAACAACCAAAACAATGAAAACTATGAAACGTTACATGATGACTTTAGTGATGGCTATGACGGCTTGGATGGGCGCCAATGCCATGGATTATGAGACTGCACGCGAGCAGGCTTACTACCTGACAGACAAGATGGCATACGAGCTGAATCTTAACGAGCAGCAGTATAATGATGCCTACGAAATCAATCTCGACTACCTGCTGTCTATTAACACAGAAGCCGACCTTCTGGATTCTCGTTATCTTACCTATCGTAACGAGGACCTGCGTGAGATTCTGCACGCATGGCAATGGACGGCTTTCGTAGCTTCAAGCTATCTGTTCCGTCCTCTTCTTTGGCGCAGCGGAGCTTGGTACTTCCCTGTTTACGATTACTATGCACGCACACACTTCTACTATCATCGTCCCAGCATCTTCTGGGAATACAGAGGCGGACACGGTCGATTCTATTACAGTCACGGATTCTACGCCAGTCGACGTCCGGTTTGGAACGGAGGATTACGCGGACACCATCACACGATGATTGGACGTCCTCACGACCACCATTCGATTTCACATCGCGGAGGTCCAGGTTACCACATTGAGCACAGAGGACATGGTCTGGATAACGGACGTCATCACAACGACTTTGGACGCAATCATAATGATAACGGACGCAGTCATAACGATTTCGGACGTCATCACAACGACAACAGTTTCAATCATAGTGACTTTGGACGCGGACATAACGACAACGGACGAAACCATAGCGATTTAAGTCACAACAACGACCATGGACGCAGTCACGGTTCATTGAGCGATAATCATGGAAGCATAGATAGAGGCTCAAGCCTTAACAACGGTTCAAGAAACAACTTCAACGGAAGCTCAAGAGGCAGTTTCTCAGGAGGAAACAGGGAAGGTAGTTTCTCTGGCGGAAGTTCAAGAGGAAGCTTTAGCGGAAGCTCAAGAGGTGGTTTCTCAGGGGGAAGCAGAGGCGGAAGTCTATCTGGTGGAAATTCGAGAGGAAGTTTCTCTGGCAGCAGCAGAGGAGGAAGTTTCTCAGGAGGAAGTAGCAGAGGAGGCTTCGGTGGAAGCTCAAGAGGCGGACGCCATTAATGAAAATAAAAATAAGTCCAATACGTGGCACCAAAGCGATTGCGGCAACGAAACGCCCGCTCGTCTTTGGTGCCGCTTTCGTCTAATAACAAGCGGAACTCTTGGAAATCAGCCGTAAGAAAACTGTCAGCAGGAGCGATTGTTGAATCGTTGGTTAGATATGAATGGAGAAGCATTGCCTCACGATAATGTATCGGCATAGGAACAGACGCTGTATCACTCTTCAAAATTGAAGCAAAACGAGGCAGGTCCCTATCGAGCAAGGCTGCTGCCAGACGATAATCACGAACAGAGGGTTTCGCCTTCGGCATTGTGGAAATGACTTCAAGGAAAAGTGAAACACGAGAACGAGGTCCACGTTTGTAACCTATATGATTACCTGCAGCTAAAGGAAGATTGAAGAAAAGTGCTGTGTCAGCCAACTGAGGCAACAATCCTTCGCTTCCGAATGGCTGAGGATAGGCAAAAAGATGTTCACCCAACTCTCCCCTATTGCTGAGCGCAAGAGCTGTCATTGCTGAAAGTTGTTGCGAAGGATGCTGCTCGTAACGTGCTGTTTCAAGAACTCCATCGTAGTCGGCATCAGCCAACTGACTGGCAGCTCTGAGAGTACGATGCATTACAATATCGGTGTTACTGAACGATATTGACATACACGACATCAGGATTAGCAGCAAGACATTAGGCCATGCATAGGTGGAGAATGTTTCGTGCTCCTTGGAAGAATCGATGTGGGCATATCCTCTCAAAAGCAGATATATGTATATAATAACATATAAAACAAGATACAAAGGCGAAGGCATGGTACCTGAATCACCATACTGAGGGAAACGCCAATGAGTGAGGAATGCCAATAGAAGAAATGGTACAAACCATATAAGAGCCTTGCGGCGCAGGGGCAACCAATGAAGCAGGCGCTTTAAGAGAACTCCCAAAGACCAAAGTATCAGCGTGCAGAGTGTTGCTGCCCAGAAAGGACTGAACGAGGAATCTTCGCTACTAGACATCTGGTACTTCACCTGTGTCAAGAGGTCACTCTGCAAGCAAAAGAGAAAAAGGAAAGAGAACACCACAAAATACGCAGCACAGAGGAAATTAATCCCCTGTGCGATTTTGCGTATATGTGGATAGACGTATCTCATTAATCCTTGTTACGACGAAGCACGCAAGCCGAGCGAGCAGGCAGATAGAGCTGCAACCAGCCCTTACCGTCACGTGCGAGGTCTGCATCGTAGTTTGTGAGATGACGAACATGGTCGTCGTTCAATCCGTTACCGCCAAACTTCGGGTCGTCGGTATTCAGGACATAGTCATAAGAACCCTCCTTCACCATGAAGCCATAACCATCGTAACTGCGGTTGGGACTGAAGTTGAAGAAGAACAGAAGGTCACCACGCTGATAAGCCAGAATCTGGTCGCCATCGTTGTGCCAAATCTCTACTACAGGAGTCTTCTGGATGTTCTTTTCCTTCTTCAATGTCTTCAGCATAGCACGGTCGAAGTCACCAAGATAGTGGAAGCAGAGCTCTGGATTATCTACGAGGTTCCACTGACGACGTGCATACTTATGACTCCATCCGTTTCCTTCGCGTGGGAAGTCAATCCATTCGGGATGACCGAACTCGTTACCCATGAAATTCAGATAACCACCGTTGATGGTTGAAGATGTGAGCAGACGAATCATCTTGTGCAGGGCAATACCACGGTCGGCAGTATAGTTCTGGTCACCAATCTTGAAGTGCCAGTACATATCGGCATCTACGAGACGGAAGATGATGGTCTTGTCACCCACAAGTGCCTGGTCGTGACTCTCGCAGTATGAGATAGTCTTTTCATCGGCACGACGGTTCTTAACCTCCCAGAACATGCTCGAAGGTTTCCAATCCTCGTCGCGTAGTTCTTTGATGGTCTTAATCCAATAGTCGGGAATATTCATTGCCATACGATAGTCGAAACCATAGCCACCATCCTTGAAGGGAGCAGCAAGACCGGGCATACCACTAACCTCCTCGGCAATGGTGATGGCATTGTGATTGACCTGATGTATTACCTCGTTGGCAAGTGTTAGGTAGCAAATGGCATTGTCGTCCTGATGACCATTATAGTAATCGCCATAGCTCATGAATGCCTCGCCAAGACCGTGACTATAGTAAAGCATAGAGGTGACACCATCGAAACGGAAACCATCGAAGTGATACTCCTCGAGCCAGAACTTACAGTTGGAGAGAAGGAAGTGTAGCACCTCGTTCTTTCCGTAGTCGAAGCACAGGCTGTCCCAAGCCGGATGCTCACGACGGTCGCCCTGATAGAAATACTGGCATGGGTCACCAGCAAAGTTACCAAGACCTTCCATCTCGTTCTTCACAGCATGACTGTGCACGATATCCATGATAACGGCAATACCTGCTTCGTGGGCAGCATCGATGAGTTCCTTCAGTTCCTCGGGAGTACCGAAGCGTGAAGAAGCGGCAAAGAAACTGCTGACATGATAGCCAAAGGAACCATAGTATGGGTGTTCCTGAATAGCCATAATCTGTATGCAGTTGTAACCGTCCTTAACGACACGAGGCAATACATTATCCTTGAATTCGCGATATGTACCCACCTTCTCAGCATCCTGTGCCATACCGATATGGCACTCGTAGATGAACAGAGGATTTGTGTCGGCCTTGAACTTCTTTACTTTCCACTTGTAAGGTTCCGGAGCCCACACCTGTGCGCTGAAAATCTTCGTGGCATCGTCCTGAACGACGCGCTTTGCCCAAGCAGGAATGCGTTCTCCCTGACCACCGTCCCAATGTACGCTGAGTTTATAAAGGTCGCCATGCTTGAGAGCATCCTGTGGAAGAACGATTTCCCAGTTGCCTGAATTCTTCAGACGCTTCATTGCATACTTCTTCTTCTCTTCCCACTTGTTGAAGTCGCCAATAACATATATTGCTGTAGCATTCGGAGCCCATTCGCGAAGAACCCATTCGCCGTTCTCTGTTTGATGCAGACCAAAATACAAATGTCCATCAGCAAAGTCGCTCAGATTTTTCGCGCCATTGTTGGTAAGCTCATTAATCTTGTTAACGGCATGCTGATGACGTCCCTCTATGGCTCCGGCATATTCTGCCAGATATTTATCGTTACGAAGGAGTTTCAGTTGCTGAGCTTCCGGTGCCGCCTCATTTTTTGCCTTTGCTTTAGACTTACTTGAAGTTTTAGCCTTCGACGTTGTCTTCTTCGTTGAAGCGGCCTTCTTTGTAGAAGTTGCCTTCTTGGCTGTGGCAGCCTTCTTAGTTGTTGCCATAATCGCTTGTTATATTTGTTAGTTTATAATATTATTGCTCTACATCGTGAACGAACGTTGCCTTGCGTGTTTGGTTGTTCTCACGAATGACGAAGTTTCCGTTCTTCATGTCTCTGTGAAACTCACCTTCGTATCGCACTCCGTTCTTATCTTCGAGGATGCCATGACCCTCTTTCATTCCTTCCTTGAAAATACCTTTGAACTTATCACCTTCAAATTCACGGAGCACTCCTTCACCATCCATCAGACCGTTCTTCCACTGTCCTTCGTAGGTATTACCGTTGCTCCATGTGTATTTTCCTCGTCCTTCCTGTTTGTTGGCTTTCCACTGTCCAAAGTATGTAGCACCGCTCTTCCAGATGAAAGTGCCCATGCCGTCCTGTTCGCCATTCTTGAAATGACCGTTGTACTTATCGCCATTGGCAAATGTAGAAATACCATCACCGGTTCGCTCGCCATGTACATAGACACCTTCGTAGCGGTCGCCATTCTTATATGTATATATACCACGTCCGTGTGGCACATTGTCTTCCCACTGACCTACATACACATCACCCGAAGCATAGGTGTATGTCCCTTGTCCGTGCATCTGGTTGTTGCGCCAGTCACCCTCATAGACGTTGCCGTCGTTCCAGTCGAACTTACCACGTCCTTGCTTGACATCGCCAACCCAAGTACCGTGATAGTAGGCACCGCTGGCATAGGTGTACGTGCCCATTCCCTCGCGTTTGTCTTCCTTCCAACCGCCTTTATAAACATCGCCGTTATAGTATATCATGGTGCCATGACCTTGCTGATAATCGCGATACCATAGGCCTACATACTTATTATTATTCTTGAAGTAGTATGTGCCGTTGCCGTGCTGATGGTCCTGCAACCAGTCTCCCTCGTATTTCTCTCCATCGGAGAACTGATATACACCATATCCCTCGCGCTTGCCTTTAACATACTTTCCCTGATGTACGTCACCATTGCGGAACGTAGTTGTTCCAGTACCATAAGGCTTGCCATGAAACAGCTCACCCTGATATACAGCCCCGTCTGGAAAGGTGTATGTTCCAACCGTTATAGACTGCGCCTGTGTAGAGTTGACAATCAGCAGTTGACAACTAACAAATATACTTAATATGAAAACGATTTTTCTCATTACCTCAATCTTTCATTTTCAAGAACTCCTCAGCCTTCTTCAGGTCATCGGGAGTATCAATACCTATTGTCTCAACATCGGTTGTGCCCACACGAATAATGTAGCCATTGTCCAACCAACGCAACTGTTCCAAACTTTCTGCCTTCTCCAGTGTGCTCTGCGGCAAGCGTGTAATCTCGCCGAGAGTGTCAGTGCGATAGGCATAGAGTCCGATATGCTTGTAGAAGGTGTGGCGTAAAAGCCATTCCTTCTGGTCAATACCTCTAAGATATGGTATCACACTACGACTGAAATAGAGAGCACGCCAGTCGTCGCTAACAACCACCTTCGGAGAATTGGGATTCTGCAAGGCCTCAAGTCCGTCGGCAGGAATGAAGGGTTTCACAAGAGTGGCAATTTGTGTTGACACTTCGTCGAAACAACGTTGTAAAGTCTGTATCTGACTGGGCTGAATGAAGGGCTCGTCGCCTTGTATGTTTATAACCACGTCAGCCTCTATGCCACATTTCCGATAAGCCTCATAACAACGGTCGGTACCGCTTTTGTGGTCCTCACGTGTCATTATAGCTTTACCACCGAAGGACTCTACGACAG
>Ga0247611_10003582_pt1 | contig 22778 bp, 18 predicted proteins | sample 177DNAGHGhighgp2_FD_192422 | JGI IMG/M metagenome (GOLD analysis project Ga0247611, IMG submission 192422) | Sheep rumen microbial communities from Palmerston North, Manawatu-Wanganui, New Zealand - 1770 DNA GHGhigh gp2 | ecosystem: Host-associated > Mammals > Digestive system > Stomach > Rumen... | reverse complement strand
CTCTGGCTTCTGCCAGCATCTTTGAATACTCTTCTTGTGTCATTACTTTACAATTATGCTGCACTATATAAACGTAGCAGGTTAAACTTCTATTGTCTAAGCATGACACAGTTCATCTGACGGCCTCACCAAAACAGACAAGATGCCCTCTTCCTTATCCATTAGGTCATCAATTCGATGAAGATGCAGTTTCATGTTTTTGATAAGAAACAAGAATTTTGTCAATGACATATACTGCCACAAGACCGTCTCATCAGGGATTTATTCCCATTGAGGATGCTGCCTTATCATCTTTTCTCTATCAAATATATCTCACATGTTTCGAAATTGATTTCCCAGTTCCCGTTTTCAGCAGATTTCCACTTGTATTTATCCGCCATACGATTCCACCATGATTGAAACTTTGTTCCTGTTTCCCCCATGTCTCTTATAAGCTTTTCATACAATTCGGTATTATCGGCTGTCAGAATCTTTGCAAGTTCATTCAAACCGTTGCGACGTTCGAAGAGTGTTTGAATCTCATTACGCTCTTCGGGTGCCACTTGCCCAACTACTTTCTTTACCATTGCCATTCGTTTATTTTTTCAAAAGGGTCTAAATAATCGATTTCTTTTATTTCTTCTTTTACAGAAAAATTATTGTCATGTTTGCGAATGCTATTTAACAACTCACGACTTGTATTACGTTCGATATGTGCAATAACGCATTGCTCATGTGAAGGTGTATTCACCTCATGTGTCGTTTTTTTATTCAACCAGATGCAACGTTTACATTGCCAAACATCACAATGACGACATATTGGCGAATGGTCAAGTTGATAGAGCTGTATATTCTTGATTGCAAGACCAATCTCAAAATCTCCGACAAATTCGTTATCGTCATTATAATAAAAGGCTGGACAGATATAAAACTTTCCATTAGGGGCAAGCGTAATACTTGTGGCTCCAGCTCCGCAGTTGTTCATCTCGGATAACATTATTCTGTCTGTTAAAACGTTTACCTGAGGGAACTCTCCATGTGCATACATCTGTTCTATCTTCAGAGACAATCTGCTCAGTGTCTTTTGATATGCTTTGAAATCTTCATAAGTAAAGGATTCAATATCTGTTAGAATAATGTTCAGTCTCTTGCTTTTTTCTATCATTTGACATAACTTATCTTCCTTCTCAAATAGCTCTGAACTTGTTAACCGATAGACAATAGGTACATCCACAAAATCAGAGCCAATACTATCCGTTACCCATACATCTGCACCATCTTTCGTTGGTTTTATCTTTGTATGATCTATACTTTCTATGGCGTTCAAATATTCTTTAGGCAATTCATAATTAGGAAAGACAAACTGAATTGCCATGTTCTCCTTCATGCCAAAACGAATTCCATGCTTCAGAGTGTCTAATGGGATTAATCTACGTTCATTGCGTGGATTGGCATAATGGCAAAAAGAAACACTCGTATCGTCTAATAAAATAATAAGGTATTGCAGCATAGCTCAACAGATTAAGGAAGATAATTCTTTTTTCGTTTTCTCATACTCATTGCGTTTACCCTCCATTTCCAACTTACGGTAGAGTTTATTCCAATAATAATTATTTGCCCGTACTCGTGCCTTATGCATCTTGCAGATAGCCGTTGAACGTTGGTATATCGTGTTCGTATCTGCTGCATCATAGTTCTCGCCTTGGCACCAGGCACAACCACTTGCCACTTCACAATCCATACATTTTTGAGGTGATTGGGTAATGCGGTCGAGTGTAAGGAAAGGACGCAACATATTCTTGTTTATACCATTTTTTACATTACCAATAATGCAAGCCCTTTTGCTTCTAAGTGAATACTGTGCAAAGCGAGTACATGGATAAAAGTTTCCTGCTGCATCAATAGCCAACATTTTCCCTGCCCCACACCAATTTTGATTATCTCGTTTAGGGTCTAATGGTTTACCTATATGTTCTGCAAAGAACGAGCACGCATAGTATTTGTAATATTCTTCATCAATGATTGCGTCGGCCAATTCCAATAGTTGTTCTTCAAACAATTTATCATCATCTTCTTTCCATACATTCTCAAACACGCAATTGATATTTATCTCATGGATGCCTAAGGAGTATAGATGCAGTACACTCTCTTTGATATAAGGAATGTCTGGTGAACTGATAGTTACTTTGGTTGACGCATTAGGAAATTGGCTTAACCAAAGGGGGATATTCTTGACAACACTCTGATATGACCCTTTCTCACTATGCTTATATACACGATTTAAATCATGTTTCTTTTCTGTTCCGTCTATTGTAATGCCGATACTTAGGTGATTGAGATTCTTCTTGATGAATCGTTGCACTTTATCTTCATGATAGTTGATGCCATTGGTTGAGAACGAGAAACGATACGAATTAAACCAATGGTGGTCTCTTCTAAACATCTCTGTTTTTAGATAATCGCAAATCCTATCTATAAGGTCAATCTCTAGGAAAGGCTCGCCACCAATGAAGTCCCATACTACACTTTCTTCCTTAAAATCATTTTCGTGTTCAAGGATGTAGTCAATGGCTTGTTTGGCGACATCAAAGGACATTCGTTCCTTTTCGTTCTTACCAACAAGATAACAATATTTACATGCTAATTGGCAATCCTTTGTAACAATAAAAGTAATACTCTTTGACTTTCCAGACTGCCATGAATCACTTGATTCTTTGATACCGTCCATGTGTAAGCCTAATAATTTGTATTCATGCTTACGCAATTCCAGTTACAGTTCGTGACACATCCATCTTTGCAACTACCGGAACAATGCGTTTTACATGTTCGCCAACAATCACTTTGACATTCAGCGGAACAAGTTCCCTTGCAACCTGTCTGACATGAATTAGAGCATTGGTTTCCGCAGACATCTTTGCATCCACCAGAACAACTGCTTGCACAAGATGAACAACCCGAAGATCCAGAACTTGAACCTGAACAGGTACTTCTACATGAGCCCGAGCAACTACTTCCGCAGGAAGAACAACCAGATGAACCGCCAGAACTAGACCCTGTACATGAACCAGCACAGGAATTACTACAGCTTCCCATGCAACTTCCATTACATCCACTTGGGCCGTCTTCTGGATCATCCTTACTACAACTCGTAAAAAAGTTTGGTAAAGCCAATGCTCCTAACATGGGAAGCACAGCCTTCACACCCTGCCTAAAGAACTCACGTCTCGATATGGGATTATTCTTTTCCATAATTTATTTAGAAATTCACAGTTTCATATTTTACTATATCTCTTGTGTTGATAGTGTATTCTTTTGGTTGATAATCTTGTAAAGAAATATCAACTTGAGAAGTACGTACCGCTTTCACTCTTAGTAAACCATCCGTATCAATTTTGTTAATCGTATTCATGATTAATAGTTTTTCTTCATTTTCGTCTAAAATTAAATCATGAATAACGTAGATTATATTGGATAAACCATCTATTCTTTCTTCGCCTTTCATGTGAATGGCTATAGCATGATGCCCTCTTATTACTGAACGAATGAATTCTCTTGATACCATAATTCCTAATTTACGTCCTATGAAACCCAAGTTCAGACTCATTTTTCATTTCGTTTAACTACGCAACGAAAAAGCGTGGGTATCCACCATCTGCTCGTCTGCTATCTGAGGCCTACCACAGCCTTTACAGGTTGACGAACAGGGTGATACCCACGTAACGTATTGCTGATACACCCGTAAGTGTGCTATGAAGGCATGGTTAGCCTTCAAGCACACAACGGGATATACATATTCAGCATACCCGTGGCATCAACTCCGCAGTGTCATTGACCTGTAATCTTCTTGTGGTAATTTCAGATAGCCAATCGACAAAGCATCGTGTGACGCTTTTCCATCATGTAGTGCATGCCTGACGTTTATGCTTCACAACAGAAGCCCTAATCAAGCATTGCTTTGCAAAGGTACACAAAAAAACTTCAATTATCGCAACTTTTAGTGTTATATAGGTGCGTTTTTATATAAAATTTGCTTAATTTACGCGCGAAACAATGTTTTTTATACCATCTTCTCAATAAAAATGTGTATCTTTGCAAGGTAATGTATAGGAACCTTATTATAGGAAAGTCATAAGAATGGAATTAAAAACCCTGATAGCTGAATGTACAGCATACGATTTCAAGGTGATGCTTGAAGAGAAGAAACCTAAGAGTTGGTTGAAGAGCGTAAGTGCTTTTGCCAATGGCTTGGGTGGTTCTCTTTTCTTTGGTATTGATAATGATGGGGTCGTCAAAGGACTTGATGATGTGCAGCATGTATGCGAGGCCATCAGTAGCAGGATTCGTGACTATATGGATCCCTTGCCAGAGGTGGAGATGATTCCCCATGATATAGATGGCTTACACATCTTGCAACTCAAAGTCAACGCAGGGCATTATACCCCATATTATTACGTTGGAGATGGTCAGCGTATTGCATTTGTCCGAGTTGGTGATGAAAGTCTTCCTGCCACGGCAGAACAGATGGTTCGCTTGGTACAGAAAGGTTCCAACAAAACTTTTGATTCCCTTCACACAGACTATAAAGCAGAGGACTATTCCTTTACGATATTGGCGAACTCGTTCAAAGACCGCACAAAACAAGAATGGGACAAGAAATACCTTTTGTCGTTTGGACTGGTAACAGGTACAGGGAACCTTACGAATGCGGGTGCACTGTTTGCCGATGATTGTCCTTTATGGCAGTCTCGCCTTTATTGTACACGATGGGATGGAACGGAAAAGGAAGATGCCATCAACGATGCAGAGTTTACAGGCAATGTCCTCATGCTGCTCCGTGAAGCCATGAACTTTGTGAAATCCAACACAAAGAAAGGTTGGGAGAAACTGCCTGATGGACGAAAGAACAAACCAGAGTATGCGGAACGTGCAGTTCTTGAAGCAATGGTAAACCATTTCATCCATCGTGATTATACAGTAATGGGCGGTGAGGTGCATCTCGACATTTATAACAATCGCCTCACAGTCACATCTCCAGGAGGAATGTACAATGGTATGCTGATACAGGATTTGGACATCAAAGATGTGTCTTCTGAAAGACGCAATCCCATACTTGCAAACGTGATGGCTCAACTTGACTATATGGAGAAAAGAGGTAGCGGACTCACACGCATTTGTAATGAGACCAAAGCATTGGATGGATACAAGGATGAACTGAAACCAGTATTCAAATCTACTCCGACCCAATTTCAAACCATAATCTATGCCGCTGCCGACACACAGAATGTCGGAGACCATGACGGAGACATGTCGGAGACGAAACTCACTGAGCGTCAGCAGAAAATCCTCAATCTCATCAAAGGATCTCCGACAATCACCGGCAAACAAATGTCGGAGACTTTGTCGGTGAGCCAACGCACCATCGAACGCGACCTCTCTGCAATGCAGAAGAAAGGCATTCTGAAACGTGAAGGCAAGGATAATGATGGTATGTGGATTATTTAGAAGGGAATATTATTTCAGAAAAATTAATAATATAAAACATGGGAGTTTGCTCAACAGTCATAAATAGCAATAATCGCAGTGAGTATGAGACTGATGACAATTTGGAACTATATAATTTGAAGGAGGAGCGCATATGAACTTAACAGAAATCTTTGTAAACAAACTGAAAATTGAGTCGAAGGTAGTGTCAATAGATAGTTTGTTCAATGAGTCAAAGGTAAGAAAGACCCAATATGCTCCACCTTACCAGCGAAACTACGTATGGGATGGTGAGAAAGCGACCTATTTTCTGGAGAGCATTTTGATAGGAACAGAAATACCACCACTCATATTCTTCCGCAGCAAAGGGCGTGTGGAAATCATAGATGGGCGGCAACGATATGAAACCATCCTAAAATTTTTGCATGGTGAATTGCGATTGAGCAGGGCTGGTTTGAAAAAACTGGATGTGCTGAACATAGACAAAAAAACGTTTGGTTCACTGCCAGACTTACTGAAGTATGACTTCTTAGATACTAAACTGCGGGTGATAGAATTCAGCTTCGCATCATATGACCACATTACTCCAGCGGATGAAGATTCAGTGAAGCAGGAAATTTTCAAACGCTACAACTCTGGCATTACCCCTTTAAGGGAATTGGAAATAGACAAGGCTATCTATTTTGATGATGACTTGAATAGCTTTTTCAAGGAAAAACTGGAAAATAAAGAGTTCCATAAGCAGTTTGACAGACTGTTCAAGTATGAAGACAAAAAAGTGGAGGTGTTGCTTCAGAAAGTACGTCAATTGTTAGTTATACATAAGATTCCCATCAAATACTACTCGAAGGCCAAGCAAAAAATAACCGACAAGTACTATGATTTGCTATCTTCACAGATAAGAGTCGATCAGTTTGAAGATTTGTTCATTTCTTTTGAAAAAAAACTGGACATATTAGATGAAATACGTGCTGTTTTAGATAATAAGGAGATTTCGTACAACAGACTTATGTCGGAAGTACTGTTCTGGGGATTCTCCATATTGGAAGATAATGGCATAGAACTACCGGCTAAGGATTCTGTTGAGTTAATGGGATTTTCCACCCAAATATTAAACAACATGTTGGCTTTTGAGATGGTTAGAAGCTCATTCTCACAGCAGATTGTTGATAGATACGATGTTATAGCTAACTATATAGAAGATGTTTATGGCATCAATAAAAAATTGTACATAGAAACCGATGAACAGTTTAAGCGGAAAAACCGCGCACTTAGTCAGGCCAAAGAGGACTTAACAACTAATTATCAAGAACTGCGTATCAATAAGCCTGAACCCAGTACTTATACAATAGATGACATTTGCCGACAAATGGGGAGGTTCCGTTTTCTTGTACGTCCTCCATACCAGCGTGAAGAAGTGATAAACCGGAAAAAGAGTTCTGAAATCATAGAGAGTTTGCTATTGGGTATCAAATTGCCTCCAATCTTCATCTTCAAAAATGAGGATGGCGTGAGCGAGGTGATAGATGGCCAACAACGCATTTTGTCAATACTAGCTTTCCTGAGCAGAGAGTATATGAATGAAAAAGGGGAGAAGGTTCGGTCGAATAAGGACGGTTATGCTCTACAACTGAAGGACGGCATACTGAGCTATCTTCATGGGAAACGCTTCAACCAATTAAACGAAGAATTGCAAGAGAAGATTTCGAACTTTGACCTATGGGTAATTGAGATTAACAAGAGAAATAACCCGGATTTTGAACCTCTTGACCTGTTTATTCGACTAAATAATAAGCCCTACCCAATCAAGGATGACACGTTCGAGATGTGGAATTCATATATTGACAGGAGTCTGATAGACACTATTAAGGCATCATATCGGAATAGTGCTAACTGGTTTTTCCTGCGCAGGAATGGTTCTCGTATGGAAAACGAGAACAATTATGCAGTACTCTCTTATTTCAATTACTTGGAAATGAACCAACAAGAGGCTACAGAGAAGGGGCCATTGGATATATACAAGGTGGGCAGAAAAATAGCCATTCGTCTGCGGTCGAAAGGAGATATATCAAAGATATTGGAGGATGCTACGAAAAAAGATGCTTTTGCAGAAGCGGTAAATCACTTTGAGTTCACCTTTATTAACAACTTACGTCGCTTGCTTGGGGACGATATGGATGACGGTGATAAGACGCTGAGCAAAAATCTGGACGAATTGCTTGGTGCGGAAAACAACAAGAGAACCCAACAGAGTTTCTATGCCCTATGGTATTTTCTGAACGGACTGACATCAAATAGCCTGCGTGATAATCGAAAAGAAATTAGACGACAAGTTAGAGAGTTATTCAGTGCCATGCAGTCGGATATCAAGACGGAGGAATTCGATGCCAAGGTGGAGCTTTTCCGTTCGCAGTATGAGAAAAAAGAAGGAACAGGCTTTGCTAAAGCACGACTGAGAGATATAGCAGAGTTTATAAGTTTTGACGATGACTTTGCAGAGAACGCAAATAAAGTGGATTTCTATATTAAGCGCGACAACAAGTCAAGAGACCAAATACAAATAGTATTTAATCAACCGAAAAACGTGGAAGCTTACTATGGCTGTCACATCAATCGCTTAGGATTTACTAAGGGGTATATAGCTGCCTTGTTGAAAAGTAACCACGTGTTCATGGAATATGATTTTCAGATGAGAAATGCTACTATCAATAGTTTGAAGAACATAGAGGTACCTGTGTTGGCGCTATCAATACAGAGGACTTTCGACAATGTGATTATGTACACCCAAACAAATGATTACATTCAAAGTCGATTCTTTGAGAACGTATTGGACAAAATGATAGAAGAGGTATATCTTTATTCTTTGTTTGTACATCAGAATGTGAAACTACTGGATAAAGCAAAAAGGCTGAAGTATATCGATGCTACGAACCAAGAAGAGATAGAAAGCATTATTGCAGAGGCATATCAGCAGCTGATTCATGAAAAAGATGGGCTGTTGTCGGAACTAACAGCTGCGACAGGACTAGCTAATTCGATTAAAAATGAAGAGAATAAGAAAGATTGAGATAGAGAATTCGAGAGCCTACTACGATCGGCTAGTTTTTATTCTAGAGAAAGGCGAAAACTTGCTGTTGTACGGAGAAAACGGCAGTGGCAAATCATCGTTATTCAAGTCTATCAATGACTTTATCCAGAGTTTTTATAGTCAAGTGAATTACACCCGAAACCGTTACAAGACTGCAAAAGCTGATGGAGGGGTTTTGCTGAGTATTGGTGACTACGACCAAATGAATCAGCAATTCTCTAATGTGGTGGACTATCGTTTCGGTTCGGGAGTAGACAACACCCAAGTGGAAAATACCGGATTTATGAAGGCACTGGCAGTGACAAGGGGATTCCTGAACTATCGTGACCTGTTGATGATGTATCTACAGTATAAGGAGGAGGACCCGAACTTGTTTGGGTTCTTTGTAGAGCATCTGTTGGGTTATCATGTACCGGTGATACAAGGTAAAAACTATGCACTTGCGACACAATGGAAAATAATTCGTAATGAGTTATTTAATCCACTTACGCGAAAGACCTTGATACATAAACAGGGGCTGTTGCATTTGCAGGACTTCGAAATGGTACTGCGGTCGGTACTTGACAATCTGTTTGTGGATGTGAATAAATTTCTGAGACAATACTTTAATAAATTAAATTTGGATATAGGTTACGATTTGCAGCCCATGCTATTGACCTATGCCCGAAGGAAGAAAGACTGGAGACTAAATCAGGACTTGCGGTTGAAAATACAGTTGGGGAATGCCCAAATCTCGGGCTATACTGAAGAACTTAATGAGGCCAGATTAAGTGCCATTGCCATCTGCCTATATTTAGCTGCGTTGAAAGTAAATCCAGGAAAGGAATTGCATCTAATGTTTTTGGATGATATCTTTATAGGGATAGATTCGTCGAACCGGTGGCCTATTCTTGAGATACTGGAACATGAGTTTTCGGATTTCCAAATTATTATTGCAACATACGACAGATCGTGGTATTGTCTGGCAAGAAACTATCTAATGAAACACAGGAAGAATACGTGGAAGTTTGTAAATCTCTTTTCGCTGCCCAAGAAGGTGGATGGTCAGACTTTTTTCGTCCCTGTGTTGACTACAGGTTTGACAGCATACGACAAAGCAAAAGAATATCTACACGGACAGCGTTCTGTAGACCTACCTGCTGCTGCTAACTATTTCAGAAAGTCTTTGGAGGAACTTATCAGTGAGAAGAACCTTCCAAAGGAGCTGTTTTTGAACGATGATTTTTCACTGATTCCAGGGTATAAGTTGACCAAGCGTGTAAGTGCATTGGCTGATTTGTTTTTGAAAATTGGTGAGGATGCCACAAATATCATGACAGTAGAGTCGTATCTTCATCCATTGATACACCCCTTATCGCATTATGAGGAAGAAGCTCAGGTGTATCGAGGAGAGCTGATGACCATTGAAGACGCTATCAATGGACTATATAGTCAAATAGATAACCTGCCTAAGAAGACGCGACTGTTGATGGGACGTGGAAACAAACTAGAGATACGCTACGGTATAACGGACGGATCGTACACTTCGAAATATCAACTACTATTGGAAGATAATATGTGGCTATATAAGGATGAGGCAGGTATTGCACATATTACAGACTGCAGATGTCGGTGTGTACACATGGAAGGTACGGAGAATGGAGTTTTGCTGAAGCCTTTTTCACCAAATCAAAAAATGACATTTTTTAAGAGTTTCTGCTATGCATCGCTGGATGATGCATTGCAGAAGATATTTGATTATGAGGTAAAACATAAACATCATCCTGTGACAGCACATACTGATTATAATATTGTATTCCAGATGAAAGCTAAGAATAAGTATGAACCTTTCATACAGAGAAGGAATGAATTATTGGCGGCTATGTAACGGATACCTTTTTTATGTGTGGCATGACTATTTTGAACAAAATATTGTAGAGAAGCTAGTGGTTTGTATAATAATGTTTTTTCTCATCACTTTGGTAATATTTATATTAGATGCCCTCCCATTTCATATCTTGAATCGTTATTATGTTATTAGATGATTGTAACCAAGTGTATAAAAATATCGTCACTTGCAGATTTGTTGTACGATTATACGCTTATTGCCTTTAACAAGGGTTAAAAACGTTAAATATCATCTATTTTCGCCTTCTGCAAAATAAACGATATCACTTTTCTACCGTTTAAATTTCAAACCGCTGATATAAAGTAACTTGTAAATACTGCTCTTGTACGAACTTGACGTCAATCATTGTGGCCTCTGGTAACGAAAGTTTGACTCACGCAACAACTGTAATGCCATCATCGACAAAGAGAGAAACATACTGATTGCGGGGTGTAAAGGCAGCACCATCCCAAGCACGGTGACGGCTATTGGCAATGATGCTTTTTATGGCAGTGGGATTGAGGAGCTAATTATCCCAAACAATGTGGACAGCATTGCAAACTCTGCTTTAGCAAGGTGTTCCTCACTGAAGACGCTTGCCATAGAAAAAGGATTGAGAGTTATAGATCCTTCTGCCATAGAGTATTGTTCCTCGCTACAGTCAATAAGCGTGGTATCCGGTAATCCTTACTTTGACTCACGTAACGACTGCAATGCCATCATAGAGAAAAGTACCGATAAGCTGATTGTAGGCTGTACAACGACAGTCATACCCCAATCAGTGAAAACGATTGGTAAACAAGCTTTCAGAGAGACAGTTTATGGCTACTCCATCACAATTCCAGACCAAGTCGAAAAAATCGAAGAATTTGCGTTTGCATATAATGACAACCCTCGTATGCTCACCATTGGTAAGGGCGTGAAAGAAATTGGGAAGAATGCTTTTATCGGCTGCAATAACCTTCGTTCTATTCATGTCATGTCACGAGAACCAGTAGAAATCGACGAAACGGTATTCAAGAGCAGCTACACCTATTTCCCTGATTCCATTTACAACAAAGCTATTCTTTATGTTCCTACAGGGGCAAGAATCAACTATATGACAACGCCCTGTTGGAACAAGTTCAAGCACATCGTTGAGACAGACGGCCTGTCACCATGTGACGGCGACGTGTTAGAACCCGACGGCAGTTCTCTTGTTTTTGCTGTCACCAGCGTTTCTGGTAAAACCTGTGAAGTTGTTGGTGTGAAATCAACAGCTACAGGTCGCATTTCCATCCCCACTCAGGCAGAGGGCTGTAGTGTGAATGGCATTGGAAGCCGAGCGTTCTATTACAAGGAAGGTATCACCCATATAGACATTCCTACGTCGGTGACCTATCTTGATGATTACGCTCTTTATTACTGTTCTGACATAGAATCTGTGGAGCTGCCTTCATCATTGCAACGTATAGGCTATTTCGCATTGGGAGGTCTTGCAAAGGTTACCAGAATCATCATCCCCAAGTCGGTTACAGACATAGACAGAGGCATATTTACTGCCGACAGCATGATGACTTCCGTCACTGTTGAGGCAGGGAATCCCGTCTATGACTCGCGTGGCGGCTGCAATGCCGTTATGGAAACAGCCACGAACAGACTGGTAGCAGGCATATATACTTCTGTGATACCTCAGGAAACCAAGACTATCGGATACTTTGCCTTCAACAGCCAGAAAAAGCTAAAGAGCGTAAAAATCCCTCATGGTATAACCTGTATAGATGAGTATGCATTTAACAATTGCGGTTTGAAGCGTGTCACTATACCTGCCTCAGTAGACAGCATCGGCCAGTGGGCTTTCCGCTATTGCGGAGATATGAGGGAGGTTATCTCACTGATAGAAAATCCCACCGCCATCAATGAGAATGTGTTCCACACAGATTACATCAACAGCAAACTCCAGTTCACTTCTGCCACACTCTATGTGCCAATAGGGTGCAAAGGGAAGTATCAGATGACCGAAGGCTGGAATAAATTCCGCAACATTGTTGAGGGGGAACCAGCTGTTGAACCAGATCCGCAACCCACTCTCAAGGGCGACGTAAACGAGGACGAGAAGGTGAATGGCACAGACCTCGTTGCGCTGACGAACATCATTCTTGGGAAGAGTCCTGAGAAAGCATCCGCGGACGTGAACGGCGACACAAAGGTCAACGGTACGGACTACGTGGCACTGGCCAACATCATTCTTGGTAAGACTGCCTCCAGAAGAGCCAAAAGATCGGCAGGAGCAACAGGCCTGTCAATAGAAGAGTTTAGTATCAAGGCAGGAGAAACCAAGGAGATGGTCATAGACCTGACGAATCCCGAGGACGAGATCACGCTGGTGCAGTTCGACCTGCGCCTGCCTGCGGGTCTGTCACTGAAGCTGACAAGTGGCGAGTACGACTTCGACATTGCCGGGCGTACCACATGGCGCAAGCACTCACTCGACGCCAATGCACAGGCCGACGGCAGCATCCGCTTCCTGCTGGCATCGAGCAGCAATGCCGTGCTCAGTGGCACTGAGGGAGCCATCATCAAGATGACGATTGTGGCTGACAACAGCTTTGATGGTGGTGACATCAGGTTGGAGAACATCCTGATGGTGACGCCCGACGAAAAAGAGAAGACGCAGGATACATACGTTTATTCTGTCGGCTCACCCCAGCCGCAGCCTGAGACGAGTTCTGCAGACTTGGCTATTGAGCCGTTTGCCATTAGTGCAGGGGATACCAAGGAGATGGTCATTGACCTGATGAATCCCGATGACGAGATTACGCTGGTGCAGTTCGACCTGCGCCTGCCTGCGGGCTTGTCGCTGAAGCAGACGGGTGGCGAGTACGACTTCGACATTGCCGGGCGTACCACATGGCGCAAACATTCGTTAGATGCCAATGCACAGGCAGATGGAACCATTCGCTTCCTGTTGGCATCGAGCAGCAATGCTGTGCTTAGTGGCGCTGAGGGAGCCATCATCAAGATGATGCTTGTAGCGGACAATAGCTATAGTAACGATGTCATTAGGCTTGAGAACATACTGCTGGTGACTCCTGACGAGAAGGAGATTAAGCCCGCCGACGTGGTGTTCACTCCGACTGGCATCCACGGCATCACCATCGATTCGCCATCGGGCGTACCCGTCTACACGCTCTCCGGCCAGCGGCTCGTTGCACCAAAGAAGGGCGTGAACATCATTGGTGGGAAGAAAGTTATTGTCAAGTAACCGCCATTCTCATAAAAAACGTGGGCAGCAATGAGCAGAGTAGCATCCGTTCATTGCTGCCTTTTTTCTGTCTGTTTACCTTGCTGGAGTAATAAAAACCGCGATTCTTTTGGCCGTGTCGGGGAAAAACACTTTTTATGCAGACTCAAAGACTCTGTAACAACAGGGTTTATCTGCCGTCAGAATAACCAAAAACAAAGAAAGAGATATGTTTGATAAAGAAAGAGGACTGTACATTGCCCATTGCCGGAATTGTATAGCACGGATGCTGTTCACGCGGTAACCAACGGCGATGATGGCGTCAAGCTTATACATCACCACCGTACGTTTCACCTCACAATTGCCTTCCTGTTAACTGTTTCCATTTTGGAAATAGTTGCCGAGATTTTCTCGGTAACTTACGGCGATAATGGCGTCGAGACTATAAACAAAGTCTGATAGCGTTTCCCGTCGGAGGCAGTTATTTCCATTTTGGAAACAACTGCCCTCTGTGGAGAGAAAAATTGTAGTAAAAAATGTATTTTTTATTGTTTTCTTTGGCAGTATCATGGAAAAGCACTACATTTGTAAACCAAAAACCAAGAAAGAAATATGTTTGATAAAGAAAGAGGACTGTACATTGCCCATTGCGAGAACGGGGCTTTATCTATTACGGGGAAGATGGCCAACCGCCACGGACTCATTGCCGGTGCCACGGGTACGGGCAAGACCGTGACGCTACAGGTGATGGCCGAGACGTTCTGTCAGGCAGGCGTTCCCTGCTTCATGGCCGACATGAAAGGCGATCTGAGTGGCATTTCACAAGTGGGCAAGATGAGCGGATTCATAGAGAAACGCATGCCGGAATTTGGCATCGAAGCACCGGAGTTCCAATCATGCCCTGTGCGCTTCTACGACGTGTTCGGCGAGCAGGGACACCCCATGCGCGCCACGGTGAGCCAGATGGGGCCACAACTGCTGTCGCGCCTGTTAGGACTGAACGAGACGCAGGACGGCGTGCTGAACATAGCCTTCCGCATCGCCGACGAGCGCGGTCTGCTCATCCTGGACCTGAAGGACTTGCGCTCGACACTCGACTGGGTGTCGAAAAATGCGAAGCTCTACACCACGAAGTACGGCAACATCTCTACAGCCTCGGTAGGCGCCATCCAGCGCGCACTGCTGCAGTTGGAGGCACAGGGAGCCGACAAGTTCTTCGGCGAACCGTCGTTCGACATTCAGGACCTGCTGGCCGTTGAGGGCGGCAAGGGTGTGATGAGCGTGCTGGCTGCCGACAAGCTGATGATGCAGCCGAAGCTCTACAGCACCTTCCTCCTGTGGCTGCTCTCCGAGCTCTACTCCACCCTGCCCGAAGTGGGCGACCTGCCCCTGCCCAAGCTCGTGTTCTTCTTCGACGAGGCCCACATGCTGTTCGAAGGCACGTCAAAGGCACTGTTAGACAAGATTGAGCAGGTGATACGCCTCATCCGTTCCAAGGGTGTGGGCATCTATTTCATCACCCAGAGTCCTACCGACATCCCCGAGAACATCCTCGGCCAGTTGGGCAATCGCGTGCAGCATGCCCTGCGTGCCTACACACCGAAGGACCAGAAAGCCGTGAAGACGGCTGCCGACACCTTCCGCGCCAACCCCAGCTTCAAGACCGACGAAGCCATCATGAACCTGGAAACAGGCGAGGCGCTGGTGTCGCTGCTCGACGAAAAGGGCGCACCCAGTGTGGTTGAGCGGGCCAAGATTCTGTTCCCGCTGTCGCAGATTGGTGCCGTGACCGAGGGACAGCGCTTAGACATCATCAAGCAGAGCCGCGTCTATGGTAAATATGACACGCCCGTAGACCGTGAGAGTGCCTACGAGCTGCTGATAAAAGAGGCCGAGCAACAAGCCATTGAGGAAACACAGGAAGACGTCCCGGCACAGAAGCGCGACACGGCCGAAAAGGAAGAGAAGAAAAAACCGGGAATGATGAGCAAAGTGTGGAAGGCCGTACTCACAGCCGTCACATCCACCCTGGCCACCATCCTGGGCACATGGGTTTCCGAGAAGGTCAGCGGCAAGAAGTCGAAGTCGCGCACCTCGGCCAGGGAAAAAGTGGTGAAGAATGCCACCAGTGCGGCCACGCGCACCATTACCAAGGAGCTGACACGCGACATCCTGGGCAATCTGGTGAAATAGAGGCTACGGTCAGTGGCCTCATCAGAAAGAACCTGATTAATGGCAGCGAGCTTATTGCTCTGCTGCCATTAATAGTATCTCGGACACGGTGGGGTGAATGTGTACCATCTCGCGCAGCTGGGCAACGGTGGTATCACGACACATCAGCACGCTCACCTCCTGCACCATATCGGCCGCATGGGTGCCGAAAGCATGGCATCCCAGGATGCGGCCTGCCCCCGGCTCACTGAACAACTTCACCATGCCCTCGGTTTCGTTCATGGTCAGCGCCTTGCCGTTGGCACGATGGAACGCTTTCCGACATTCGTAGGCCGTGCCAGCGGCCTTGAGAGCCTCCTCGCCGGGACCTACGCATGCTGCCTCGGGCGTGGTGAAGATGGCAGCAGGCATGATGGAAAAACGAATATGGTCCTCGACACCGAGCAACTGATTCACCACATGCACGCCCTGCATCTCGGCAGCATGAGCCAGCATCTGACGGCCATTCACGTCGCCAATGGCATAGAGAGCCGGGTGCGAGGCAGTGACCCTGAAGTGGTCGTCAACAGGAATGGAACCATTGGCATGGAGGGCGATGCCCGCAGCTTCGAGGTTCAGGCCTTCAGTGTTGGGCCTGCGCCCGGTAGCCATGAGAATAACGTCGGCCTCTATGTCCTTCAGCTGCTTGACGGCAGTCTTCATCTGGAACCCGATGCCCCGTTTCTCTAACAGCTTGCGCAGGCGCTTGGCAATGTCGCCGTCCAGCACAGGCAGACATTCCTTCAAATACTCTATGACGGTAACTGCCGTGCCAAAGCGATGGAAGATGCAGGCAAACTCCATGCCGATGACTCCCGCGCCGATGATGGCCAGCCTGCGGGGCTGCTCCTGAAGCTGCAAGAGTCCTGTAGAGTCAACCAGGCGGGGATCGTCGAGGTCGGGCAGCGGCAGCCATTTTGTGGCACTGCCAGTAGCAATCACGATGGCACGGGCCGAGAGCACATCGCCCGCCACCAACACCTCGGTAGGCGACACGAAGCTTGCCTCGCCTCGCAGCAGTGTGATGCCGGGATGAGCCATCAGCTGCTCCACACCACTGCGCAGCTGGCTTACCACCAAGGGCTGACGCGCTATGGCCTCGCCAAACGTGGCAGCATGTACGTAGGTCTTGGTGGGGATGCAACCACGGTTCAGGCAGGTTCCTCCCAGCTCGTCACGCTCTACAATCGCCACCTTCAGCCCCTTCGAGGCAGCATAAGAAGCGGTGCGATAGCCTCCGGGGCCTGCACCGATGATGAGCAAGTCATAGTTCATAGTGCATCGTTCAGCGTTCATCGTTCATCGTACATAGTTGGCGGTAAGTCGTGACGGGGTGCTTGGCAGCCAACACGTCGTCGACACGGCCGATGGGCGTGTTGTGCGGGGCGCTTTTCACCAAATCGGGGTCGGTCTTGGCCTCCTGGGCTATCTGGCGCATCACGGCGATAAAGGCGTCGATGGTTTCCTTCGACTCGTTCTCCGTCGGCTCAACCATCAAGCTCTCGTGGAAGAGCAACGGGAAGTAGATGGTGGGTGCATGATAGCCGTAGTCCAACAGGCGCTTGGCCACGTCCATCGTGGTGACACCCGTGCTCTTGTCCTTCAAGCCATCGAAGACGAACTCGTGACAGCAGGTCGTGTCGATGGGCAGCTCATAGACGTCTTTCAGACTCTCCTTGATGTAGTTGGCATTGAGCGTGGCCAACGGTCCCACCTCCTTGACATGCTCACGCCCGAGCGAGAGGATATAGGCGTAGGCGCGCATCATCACCGCAAAGTTGCCGTGATAGGGCGACACCATGGGGAAGAACTGCTGCAGTCCTTCACGCACGCCCACAGGGCCTGATCCGGGCCCGCCGCCGCCATGAGGTGTGGAGAACGTCTTGTGCAGATTGATGTGCATCACGTCGAAGCCCATGTCGCCCGGCCGGCAGACACCCAGCATGGGGTTCAGGTTGGCCCCGTCATAGTACATCAGCGCGCCGCAGCCGTGAATCAGTGCGGCAATCTCCGGTATGCGGGTCTCGAAGAGTCCCAGCGTGTTGGGATTGGTCATCATCATGGCAGCGACGGTATCGCCGCAGGCGGAACAGAGCTGCTGCAGGTCATCGAAGTCTACGGTGCCGTCGCTCATCGACTTCACCTCGACAATCTCCAGTCCGCACACAGCAGCTGAGGCAGGATTCGTGCCGTGGGCGCTGTCGGGCACGATGACCTTCTTGCGCTTCAGGTCGCCCCGCGAGCGGTGGTAGTTGTCGATAACCATCAGACCCGTCAGCTCACCATGAGCACCGGCGTATGGCTTAAAGGTGAAGTGAGCCAGACCCGTAAGCGTGCAGAGCGAACGTTCGAGCAACGCCACCACCGTCTCAGCCCCCTTCACGGTCTCGGCGGGCTGCATCGGGTGCAGGTTCTGGAACTGCGGCATCGCGGCCACCTCCTCATTGATCTTCGGGTTGTACTTCATGGTGCAGGAGCCCAGCGGATAGAAGCCCGTATCCACACCGAAGTTATTGTTCGACAGGTTCGTGTAGTGTCGCACCACCGTCATCTCGTCGCACTCAGGCAGTTCGGCATCCTCCTTACGACGCAGCTCTGCAGGCACAGCATACTCGCCGAAGCGGTTCTTCGGCAGTGAATAGCCCTTGCGGCCCTCTTGCGAAAGCTCAAATATCAGGTTTCCGTATAGTCTGTTATTCATGTCTACACCCATTATTCGTTACTACCAGGTATTCGGGATAGGAATCCAGCAGACCCACCATGCGGTCGGCTTCCTCCTTGGTACGCTTCTCGGTGACAGCTATCGTCAGCTGATCGTCGGCCACTTTCACGCCGCCCAGTATGTCGTGCTTCAGCCACCACTCCAACAGTTTGTCTACGGGCTGAGAGAAGCGCACGGTAAACTCGTTGAAGAAGGGTTTGTCGTAGACCAGCTGGAAATGGCCGGTGGCTATGAGGCGGTCGCACAGGTAGTGTGCTCCTGCGTATGAAAGCTCGGCAGCCTCCTTCAGACCCTGACGGCCCATCAACGCCATGTAGACCGTGACCCAGAGAGCCATGAGGCTCTGGTTGGAGCAGATGTTGCTGGTGGCCTTCTGCCGGCGTATGTGCTGCTCGCGGGCCTGCAGAGTGAGCACGAAGGCACGCTGTCCGCGGTTATCGACGGTCTTGCCTACGATGCGTCCCGGCATCTTGCGTATGAGCTTCTCCGTGCAGCACATATAGCCCACGTATGGGCCGCCCCACTGCATGGGAATGCCCAGCGACTGTCCGTCGCCCACGGCAATGTCGGCCCCCCACTCGCCCGGTGTCTTCAGCACGGCGAGGTCGGCAGCCACGCAATCCATGATGAAGAGTGCTTTCTGCGCATGGCACATATCGGCCATGCCACCATAGTCCTCTACGATGCCGAAGCAGTTGGGCTGCTGCACCATCACCCCGGCCACGCCGCCCTGTGCCAGCTGTGCTTCAAGGCTTTCCCTTGAAGTAACGCCCTCTTCTGCGGGAACCACCACCAGCTCAATACCATGATGCAGGGCATAGGTCTTCAGCACCTCGATGGTGCGGGGATTCACGGTGGCAGATACCAGCACCTTGTTCTGCTTCTTGCCTGCCGCCACGGCCATCATCATGGCCTCGGCAGCAGCAGTGGTGCCATCATACATCGAGGCATTCGAGATGTCCATGCCCGTGAGCTCGGCCATCATGCTCTGATATTCAAAGATGTAGTGCAGCGTGCCTTGCGAGATCTCTGCCTGATAGGGTGTGTAGCTGGTCAGGAACTCCGATCGGCTGAGCAGCTGAGGAATGACCGACGGGGTGTAGTGGTCGTAGACACCGGCTCCGGCAAAGCACGTGAGCTGCCGGTTCTGCGCCCCCAGCTGCTCGAACAGCTGGCGCACCTCCATCTCGGATGCCTCCGAGGGAAGCTGGTAGTCGCCCCTGAAACGAATGTCCTCGGGAATCTGAGCGTAGAGCTCATCCAAAGAGCCGATACCTGCACGAGACAGCATCTCGTGCAGGTCTTTGTCTGTATGCGGGAAAAACTTGAACATGCTGACAATCTGGCTATCTCACTTCCACACTATTTCTCACAAAATGCTGCATAGGTCTGGGCATCCATCAGGTTGCCGAGCTCGGTCTTGTCGCTGAGTTCCACCTTCACGATCCAGTTCTCGTAGGGATCCTGGTTCAGCAGCTCGGGCTGGTCGTCGAGTGCCTCGTTCACCTCGACCACGGTTCCGCTGACGGGGGCAATGAGGTCGCTGGCAGCCTTGACGCTCTCCACGGCACCGAATTCCGAGCCGGCCTCCAACTCGTCGTCCACCTCGGGCATGTCAACATAGACCACATTGCCCAAGGCGTGCTGTGCATAGTCGCTAATGCCCACGAATCCATACTCACCATCCATTCTCACATACTCGTGCGACTCGCTGTAGTAGAGTCCTTCAATTACTTTTGCCATAGTTCTCTTATTTTGATTTGTTTGTTCAGTCTTTCTTGTAATGCTTGTCGTAGAAGCGTTTCTTCACCACCACCCCGGGGAACACCTTCTTCCGGATCTGGATCTGTAGGGGGGTGCCCTGCTTAGCGAAGCGGCTGTCGACCAGCGCCATGCACACGCTCTTGTCCGACGAAATGGTGTGATAGCCGGTGGTCACCTGGCCCACTTGCTCACCATCGGTGTTGAGCACGGCATAGCCATGACGGGGAATGGCCTTGTCCTGCAGCTCTATGCCGATGACCCGGTGATCCACGCCTTCGGTCTTTTGGGTCAGGAGGGCTTCCTTGCCAATGAACTCCGTCTTGTCGAACTTGCAGAACATGGAGAGGCCGGCCATGACGGGCGAGATGTCGGCACTGAGCTCATCGCCATAGAGCGGCAATCCCACCTCGAAGCGCAGCGTGTCGCGGCAACCCAGTCCGCAGGGCTTACAGCGCCCGCTGGCCAGCAGTTTGTCCCAGCACTCGTTGATGAACGCTGGCACGGCATAGATCTCGAAGCCGTCCTCGCCGGTGTAGCCCGTACGGCTGACAATCACGTCGCCGATGGTCTTGACGGTGTAGAACGCCAGTTCCCGGCAGGGCAATCCCAGCACCTCTTCCACCACTTTTTCTGCCTCGGGTCCCTGAACGGCCAATTGCCCGTAGTCGTCAGAGGCGTTCCTCAGGTCGATGTCGAAGCCCTTAGCCTGGTCTTGCATCCATGCCCAGTCCTTGTCAATGTTGGCCGCATTGATCACGAGGAAGTATTCGTTACCGGCCTGATGGCCATTGTCCACCGGCATCTTATAGACCAGCAGGTCGTCGACGGTGCCGCCATTCTCGTAGCACATCATGCCATAGAACACCTGTCCGACGGGTGCTCCAGCCACATCGTTGGTGAAGATGTGCTGCACGTAGCGCTCGGCATCGGCACCACGGACCCACACCTCGCCCATGTGGCTCACGTCGAACACGCCGCAGCGCGTGCGCACGGCCTGATGCTCATCGGTGATGTTGCTGTACTGGATAGGCATTTCAAAACCTGCGAAAGGCGCCATCAGTGCGCCCAGCTGCACATGTTTGTCATAGAGACATGTCTTTTTCATTTGTTTTCTTTCGATTTAAGGATTAGCTCGTATTAGTTTTAGTCGTAGACCATCTGCCAATAGTCCTGCTCATTCTGCTCGATGGCAGCCACATCGGCGGCCGATAGCCGGTACACGCAGTCCGGGCCTTCGCAGAGCGTGGTGCGGATGAGCGCCTTCACCTGTTCAAGGCTCAGCGAGGTGTAGTCCTTGAGCAGCGTGATGCGCTGGCGCACACTCTCAATGCCCTTGCGCTGCAGTTTCTCCGGACCGGGGGTAATGGCATGCTGCATGTGCTCCTCGTTGGTGTCGTAGAGCAGGGTGCCGTGGACGATGCTCCTTCCCGGCAGGTGATAGCACGCGGTGCCGCTGACCTTGCGCGGTCTGTCGTCGGTAGCGCCTGATAGCGGCGGCAGCAGCACATCGTTGTGCTGGGTGCCCACGGCCTGAATGCCCATCTTGCGCAGCACAAGCAGCAGCATGTTGATGAACTTGTTGAAGGCAAAGCCCACATGCTCGTCGGACGTGATGAACGACAGCATCAGGTTGGACTGATCGGCATAGACGCAGCCCCCGCCACTCTTCCGCCTGAAGATTTCAATGCCATGGCGACGGCAATAGTCCACGTTCACCTCGTTTTCCAACACCTGGTTACGGCCAAAGATGACACTGGGTGCCACCTGCCACATAAAGAAGCACTCTGGTTCGTCCACGTGACGGGCCACATACTCCTCCATGGCAAGATAGAACGACAGATGCCTTGTCTGCTCATCGGGCAATGCGATGTACTTCATTGCTGTTTTCAGGTTAGCACTTGGTTACGGATGCAAATATATGAAGAAAATATGTAACGTCCAAGCTTTTCTCCATGTTTTTTCCTTCAAGTGGCGTTTTGCCGCAAAACGTCCTCCTTTTTTGCCGCAAAACAGGGCTGCATTTTGCCGCAAAACACCACGCATTTTGCCGCAAAATGCAACACGATTTGCCGCAAAATGCAACACGTTTTGCGGCAAAATGCCGATGCAAACGACACTGTCCGAAGGCGTATCAGCAAAAAAAGGAAAGATTTCCTTTGTGCTACACACGATTTTTCGTACCTTTGCACCCAAATGGCTAAATCTGAATTGTGGAAACAAACAATTTTGAACTTTTAAACAACATAGAATATCCCGCTGACCTGCGCCGGCTGAGCGTTGACCAGCTACCACAGCTATGCAGCGAACTGCGCCAGAACATCGTAGAGGAGCTGTCGGTGAATCCTGGCCACCTGGCCTCAAGCCTCGGTGTGGTGGAACTGACTGTGGCTCTGCACTACGTGTTCAACACGCCCGACGACCGCATTGTCTGGGACGTGGGGCA
>Ga0247611_10003581_pt1 | contig 22780 bp, 28 predicted proteins | sample 177DNAGHGhighgp2_FD_192422 | JGI IMG/M metagenome (GOLD analysis project Ga0247611, IMG submission 192422) | Sheep rumen microbial communities from Palmerston North, Manawatu-Wanganui, New Zealand - 1770 DNA GHGhigh gp2 | ecosystem: Host-associated > Mammals > Digestive system > Stomach > Rumen... | reverse complement strand
AGGCAGCCACAGCATTGTGTAAGCTCATTTATAAATGGTTCAATGATGGGGATGTATTTGATAATACATACGGCCTAACTGGTTGGGCAAACGATATTTCAGGTTCTGCAAACTGGCTTTATTACAATGTTCCTGAAACACAACCAATTCTCAACAGAATTAAAGAAATCGGATCAAACAAGGATGCATATACAGATTTGCTATATGATTTAATTGCATTAGTAGATCCTATGATTCCATCATTAGCCACACTTCCAAAAGAGGGAGACGCATATGACGAGGATGGTCCTTTTGAATTCCAGGAATATGATGATGAAGAAAATGATTACTATTATGATTGATTTTAGATAAGAGGGAGATTGTGAAAAAGGCATTCTTTAAAGAATGCCTTTTATTTTGCTTGAAACTTATGCTTAATTAAAACCTATATTATATGTGAAAAATTAAATTAAAGGAGGTTAGAAAATGATTTCACAGGATGCAAAAACCTTTTTGTTACAAGCAAATCAATTGCAAGAAAACTTTTCAAGGTTGATGACTGTCAATAATCTCCTTAAGGAAGCAAAAATAGATTTATCAGATCTTGACAAAAGACTTGGTCGTTACGATAATTATTTTGATAAAATGTTGGAAACAGCACCTGAGGATCAGGATTGGAATTTTATTATTAAGCAACTTGAGGATAATGTAAATGAATTGAATATATATTTTGATTGGATTAAGGCTATTGAAAAATATGGTATTCAAATAACCGAACAGATTCTTCAAAGAATGATTCAGTATAGGGATACAATAAATAACCAAATTCATCAATTAAAGTCTATTCTTGAAAATTAACAAATTGAGTTGAGGGACACTAATGAAAGATCAGTTAATAGAGAAAGTATTAAAACCAATTGAAGCCGCAGGATTTAAGGCTTACTTTGTTGGGGGTTGTGTAAGAGACAAATTGATGGGAAAGGAACCTCATGATTTTGATATCACCACGGATGCCCATCCATCGGATTTACGCAAAATCTTTTCAAAATTCTCAAATGTTTCTAAGAATGCTGAGCAGTTTGGTGTTACAATGCCATTGATTGAAATTAATGGAAAGTTAGAGGAAATTGAAATTGCAACTTTTCGAAAGGATGTTTCAAAAGGAAGACATCCAGAAGTTTCTTTAGAAGCAACTTTGGAAGAAGATGCTTCAAGGCGTGATTTCAGAATCAATGCAATGTATGAGGACAAGAATGGAAACATTATCGATCCTTTTGGCGGCCAGAAAGACATTGAACAGAAAGCCTTACGTTTTGTAGGCAACCCAAAAGATCGTTTGGAGGAAGACCCACTACGTGCATTTAGATTTGTTCGCTTCTTGGCGAAGACAGGTTTTACAGCTGCTTACGATACAGAAGAAATTAAAAGGGCTTGTGAAGGTTTGGACTTTTCTGAAGTATCAAAAGAAAGAATGCTCAAAGAGTTTAAGCAGATTATTGCAGGTAAGTTCTTTACATACAAATCAGAAGCATTCCATTTTGCATATGCGGCTCGAGTTTTCGAAGTTGTTGGTTTGCTTGACATCTTTGAAAAAATGGATGAAGTTGAACAGGCTTGGAGATGGCACGCAGAAGGTTCAATCTTCTTAAATCTTGAAGGTAAAGAAGAATGGGTTTGGGAGCAGAAAGACTTTAGAGGTTACACTCCAATTGAGCACGGTTCAGTTTTGGCACATACTTTTTTAACTTTTGCAGAAATGCATAAGATTATTTTTGAGGGTGCAAACGTTCCTGAATTGGAAATGGAACTTGATACAGAAAAAATCTTTTTGCTAAAGCTTTCAGCACTCTTACATGACGTAGGGAAGTGTTACTGTCAGCACCAGGGAACAAGAACAAAGACCTTTATGTTTGATGGAAAGGAAATTCTAGAGTCAGACATCCCTGTCGTAAATGAACACCCAGAGAGAGGGATTGAACCTGCAGAAAAGTTTTGTAAGGCATTAAAAATGAGTAATGAGGAAACTCATTTTATTTGTAGTATGGTTGCGCATCACATGGAAGCACATGAGTTAAATTCTCATAAGCATTTTTCTGATATCCTAAAGTTTGTTAAGCATCCTCATTTCAAGGAAATTATGATGGTTGCCTTAGCTGATGAAAGGGGTGCAATTAAACTTGAAGGTTTTGATGAAAGGGGTTGCGTAGCCGAAATTATGAAAGATGAAAGAGTAATTAAGGCGATGGAAATGGAAGTTCCTAAACCAATCTTAACTGGGGATGACTTGATTAAGTTTGGAAGAAAACCTGGCCCTCTTTTTAGAAAGATGCTAGATGTAGCTTTTGGTATTCAGGTTGATCAGGGTATTACAGATAAGCATATGCTTTACAAAATGGTTAAAAATGTAGAATTATCTAAGGATGAAAGATAGCCTTAAGGCACTTCTTTAAAAGGAAGTACCTTTTATTTTGGAATTTTAACCTTAAAAATACCCTATATTATAAGTGTTATAAATAGTACGAAAATAATTAAGGAACTAAGGAGGTTTGATTATGGCTACACTTACAAAAGCAGAACAGTACCGCCTTATTTCAAGAGCACAGGGTGGGGATAAAAAAGCCCTTGAAGAACTTTTAGTGGCAAATCAGCCATTGGTTTGGTCAGTTGCTGGGAGACAATACAACATCCATAAAAAGAGAATTGGTTCAGTAATGGATGTGGAGGATCTTGTTTCTGAAGGAAACATTGGACTTATGAGATGTATTCAAAAGTTCGATACATCTATGGACTTGGCATTCAGTACTTATGCTACTGTTTGGATTGAACAAAAATGTAGAGTATATATTCGTAATCAGTACAGTGCAATTCGAGTTCCTATTGGAACTTTTGAGAAAATTATGCACAAAAAGCTTTCCCAGTTTTCTGAATTTTCAGATATAGAAAAAGCAGGTACTTTAGCTCTTCACGTTGGATCTTTGAATCTTAAGATTAGGGAAGACAGTGATGAGGAGCTGATTGATTCAATTTTGGATTCTGATGGATTGGGCCCTGAGGATGATTACATCAAAAAAGAAACCCACGATCGTTTGCAGAGAATGATTGATAAGTATCTTTCTGACAGGGAAGCAAAGATTATTAAATACAGAAACAATTGGGACAATCTTTTTAATGGAGGAAGAACTCTTGAGGATATAGGTTGTGAAATGAATCTTACAAGAGAAAGGGTTCGCCAGATTGAAAAGAAAGCATATGAAAAGATCCGAAGGCACCACCAGGATGTGGATGATTTGGATCCTAAAAAGGGGTATTAAATATGAAAAGCGTTAGACAGTGTACATTTGAGACAAACTCAAGTTCAGCACATTCAATGGTAGTACCAAACATTAAGAAAATCGAAATCGATAATTTTAATGCAGGTAAAACTTGGTATTGTTATGTTAATCACAACCACGATAAACCTTTTTGGACGACAGCCGAACTTGTTGAAGAGTTGAAAAAGACAATTGGCACAGAAGGGTATGAAAATATGAGTTGTGCTGGGTATATTGATGAAAAGTTTTCTCCAGTTGCAAATCCTTTTGAAGGTATTTGGAATACTTGGAACTTGACTGAAGAAGAAGAGAAAAATGTAATTGAGGACTTTGAAAACTTCAAAGGCTACATTGCAGAAAATCTTTCAGAGGATATGTTCGAATGGGCATTTGGGGATTCAAAAGAGAAAAAGTATTTTTCAAAATATTTAATCAGGGCCTTTATTAGATTCTGGATTGAGGAAGTTTGGTATTCGCCTTTGTTGAAGATTGATGACTTGAGCAAGGAAAATTGGGCAAATGATATTGATATTCAATTGAATGGTGGGGATTACGATTACGACAGAGGAAGCTTCAAATTGAAGGATGGTAAGTTGGTTCCATTTAGCGAAAAGTGGGAAGATGGTCACACATACGATTTTGCAATCAATTTGAGGGATTAAAAGGGGTAAGTATAATTGAAGACTACCAACAAGTCAAAGAAAGGCTTCGTTCAGACAGCTAAAAATTTTTTCTGTCAAATTAGCGAAGCCGAAAAGTTTATAAAGTTTAGACATCAATATTTAATTGAGTTGGCTAAACAATATGGAGCAACTTTCAAACATTTTACCCCGGACTCTTGCGATATGATTTTTCCAAACAAGGAATCAATGGAAGCCTTTGAAAAGGCTAGAGATGAATATACAGAGCAGCAAATCAAAAAGGAGAAACTAGATGAGTTTTGTTAAAAAGCTGGAAAAGCTTTTGGATGAAAGAAATAAACAATTGTATTTTGGGTGCGAAAGAATTTACTTTTTATCCAATTTGTATTACTACAATGAGGAAGAGGAGCAAATAGATCTTCCTGAAAAAAGTACTTACCCTTATTGGTTTTTAGATTCTACAGATAATGATAGTTTTCATTATGACCTCAGAAACAAATTTTACGGGTTGGCAGAATACCTTAACAAAGATGATGAAGGTTTTGACAAAAATGAAGTACCTTTGATTCAGTATGAAATTACAAAAGAAAATAAACTTTTGATTACTTGTTTCGTAGAAAAGAACTTTTTGAAGGAGCACCCTGACACTGTTGAAAAGTTGAAGAAATATGTAGACGGCCAGATTTCAGATGGATGGGGTGAAAATGGATTTACTGTAAAAAACTTTATGGATGATATAAAAGAAGTTTGGGCAGATGGTGTTAGGTTAGTTAAAAGGAAAATGGATTTGGATTCCTTAGATACAATCTTTGAAGATTATGAAATTGAGGGTGATGAGGATGGAGAATAAAAATATTAAGTTTGAAGAGTTTAAAAGTGCAACTGAAAGTTTTTTGAACTTTATTAAAAAGGATACTACTTTTATTTATCTCAGTGCATTAGCTTTAGTTGAAATGTTGGTATACCATTCTAAAAACTTTACAATTTCAGATAGCAACCTGATGGGTGGGGATAACAGTGTGATCCAAACAAAAGTTTGCGTTGATTATTTGAATGCTTATACATTCTGCATTAGGACAGATGCAAGAGTGGATGTTAGAAAAGGCCTTTTCAAAATTTGGGTTGTGCGTCACGATGGATTTTCAGCACAAGAGGGTACTTTGGAAACTGATGATATTGAAAAGGCCTTTGACTGGATTGTAAAATATGCGGAGGGTAAATAATGTTTAGATTTTTAATCGGTTACATTTTAGGAACATTTTTAGGTTTTATGTCTTTCGCAGTTTTTGTAAGCCAGAATAAGGCTTCTCTTATTTTCTTTGTAGCTGTTTGGATTATTATTCTTGTACTTGGTCTTGTATGGAGTCACAGGCATCATATAAGAAAGAGGGACGATTACTATAAAAAGATTCGAGGGCCTTCAAAATGGTTGGTGTAAGAAATACTATAATATATTTATTATGAGGTTTAACTATGAGTAGTTATTTGGATATCTCCCTAGAAAAACAAATACACGAAGGAAAATGGGAGCACATTGTTGACTTAAATCAATGTGACGAAAGAAGTCTTATTAATTCTGGAATTTTGAGAGATGTATTTAGGGACACAGAACACTTTGATCATTATGCTTCTGTGGATGAGGTTACTTTAAAAACTGCTAGAAACTTTGCTGAAAAGATTTCTAAGTCCCAAAAGTATTTCAGAAATATGGATGCAGACAATCCGAACTATCCATATAAATATAAAAAGACAAGAAAATTTTTGGTTGAGTCCTTATGGTGTGATTTTCCCAAGTTTAGTGAAATTCACATGCAGTGCAATGATGAGCTTAATTCAAGGGTTTCAAATCAAAATCTTGAACCTATAGATAAGGTTGTAAAAGTTTTTGATTCTATGGTTAAGGATATTTGGTCAGCGTTTTTGGATGTAGGTATTGACATTAATCCAACCCAGTGGCACCTTATAAAAGATTTTTTGAAACCTTCCCAGAAAGCTTACGATTTAGGTGAGGAATGGTTCGACAAAGTAAATACAGAATTAGACTTTATCAATGCTGCCAAAGAAGGTTACTATGACAATATTTATGTAGTCACAAGTAACGTAACAGGGCAGAATTATTATCTTACTTTTGAAAGCCCATATGAGGCTTTACAGTTTGTAAAATACACTCTCTCAAAAGCTTTGGAAAAACAAAATGCAGATATTAAGGATCTCTCAAACGGAAGTTTGGTTAGTTTCCAATATGTAGATGCTGAAAGAGGAAATAAAAGTATCCCTCAATATACTTTGGAGCAAGGTACTGCAATTTCCTATCCAAGGGATTTGAACTTGATGCTCAAGGATTTGGAAAAAGAGTTAAAACAAATTGAAGAAAGTAAAACTCAAAGTGCAATTATTGCAAAGACTCTAAGGGAAGCAACAGAAGATCTTGAGGAAAAAGATTTTGATAACAAGCTTGGAGAAATTGTAAAAGATTTGATGAATACAGATTCTGAGTTTGATGATTACTCTAGGGAATATGAGGAGGAAATCCAAAGTCAAGTTGAAGAGTTAAAAATCCTGATCAAAATAACAGGAGAAGAGGGCAGAATTATTTGGAGTGTGAATTAATGAAAGATTGGGACAAAACTTTTATTGAAATAGCAGAAAAGTTTGCGGAGCATTCTACATGTGTAAAAAGAAAAGTAGGGGCTGTACTTGTGAAGGATCTGAGAATTCTTTCCACAGGGTACAACGGAACTCCATCAGGCCTTCCTAACTGTGGAGATATTTTTAGGAATGGCCCAAACGAAATAGCCACTAAGGCCATTTTTTATAAAAACGATTTTCCAAGTTCACTAAACAGCAAGAAATCTTATCAGGGTTATTATTTCACTCATCACGAATTTTCAGAAAGATATGAAATCCATGCGGAACAAAATTGTCTTTCCTTTGCTGCTAAAAACGGAGTAAGTACTGATGGGTGTACCCTTTATGTAACCACTGCCCCTTGTGTACATTGTGCAAAGATTATTATTGCAAGTGGAATAAAAAATGTTGTATATAAGGAAATTTACAAAAATGATATGGGTATACAACTTTTAACTGACGCAGGAATAGGTGCATCCAAAATTTAAAATTTCTAAGGATTGTTGAAAAACAATCCTTATTTTTTGGAATTTTTGAAATTTTTTCACCTATATTATATGTGGAGGTACAGATAAATGTATAGCAATTGTTTAATAGAAGCAGTTAAAGCTAAAATTAAAGATCCAAAAGCCGTACGTATTATTTACCTTCCAAAAAAGTGGAACAATGGATCACGCCATTTTATGTGGGTAAAAGGTGACAAAGTTTACCATTATACACACGAAGAATCAGAAAGAGGTGGTCTCCTTTTTAAGGGCATTATAAAGGAACAGAGCTTTGAAACATTTGAAGCCTTTATCCTTCACAGATTAGGTTATAAGTGGGGAATAGATAAAAAAGTTGTAGGAAAAAAGTTAGGTCTTCCCTCAGTTAAAAAAGAGGGTTATTTAAATTGGTCTAGGTATTGGCCAGAGGAAGAACTTACAGACTTTCCAGAAAAGAATAAGATTTGTAAATACGTTTTGATAAGTGATGAGTCTAACCAGATAAGATCCGTAAAAATAGAGGATTTGAAAAAAGAAGAAATTAAATATATGGATTGGAAGTACCTGAGCCCATACGATGATTGTTGGAAAGTTTTAGGTGATAAGTAAAAGCAAAATTAAAGGGAACCTTAAAGGTTCCCTTTTTTATTTTTAGTTCTTTGGTTTATCCTGTTTGTAAGTTCTTACCCTATTCCTACCGTATCTGTCAACTAATCTTTTATAAAGATCCGAGTTCTTTGCATCATCCTCTTTTTTGAATTCTGCAGGTTCTCCGTTTCTAGGATAATTCTCACTTGCAGGCACCCAAAGATCCCTAGGATCTTTTACTTCGATACCGTATTTTCCTCTACCGATAATTTCTTCGTTTAGACCATATTCTTCTTTTGACCAAGAGGTATCACCAAACTGTGGACCACCAACAATCTCAATACCTGCTCTTGTCATTGCATCTTGAACTATTAGGAGCAAATCACTGTCTGCCTCTTTTCCGGTGTCAATAAAGTCAAAAGAAATCTGACGAACTCTCTTCTGAGGAACTACTACACCATCTGAACCATAAGAATAAACAACTTCTGATCCATCCTCAACAAATTCTACAAGTACGCATTCAGGCCACTCAGCATCAATTTGAGCATTAAAATCCGTATCCTGGGGATCGTAATCACTTAAATCCACAAACTCTTCAAAACCATCAGCATTACTAAAATTTGAGGCAGGTCCTTTAGCTAAAATAATAACTTCGTTACCAGAGTAATCCTTACCAATGTCCCCTTCTTCAACTTCGTCAAATGATTTTTCTCCTGCAGACTCATTCAAAACGGATTCATTCAATTCTTCATCGGATTCAATATATCCTGCATTGATAAGATCTTGTTTTGTTTCCTCAGTGAATTCTCCACTGTCTGCCATATTATCAATATAATTGTAAATAAGATTTGAAAGTTCTTCCTCAGAATCATATTCACTTTCATCGAAATAATTTTGGGCTACATCACCAATTTCATCCTGTGCTTTTGGACTACACATTGGAAGGGCTTCTGCTGCTGCCTGATGAAAATCTATTTCGTTTTCTTCAGATTCATAAAATCTTCTCATAAACTACGTTCTCCTTGTTTTTCTAATTAGTATTAGCAATTTACAGCTGTATTAACACCCCAAGTAATATTAGGATGAATAATGGATTCTACATCTGCCTGTGCATCTTTCAAGTGTTGCTGCCACCAACCACTATCATCCCAAAGTTCTAGAGGATTTGTTTTCTCGGAAGGCCAATCTCCACAGGTTATTTCATTCCACCATGGTTTTGGAGTTTCCTTATATACTTCCTTTATAACATATGGTACCTGAATTGGTTGAGCTGGAGTATTCTCCTCAAGCATCAATGTTTTTACCAACTCTAGTTTTGTTTCATCCTTTAAATTACTATCCATAACTTCTTTAATCAATTCTACCTTTTCCATAGACATCTCCTTTCTATAATTATAGTACTTCCCAGTCCACAACCTTAATTTTGGAATCATCCCAGATTCTGATTTCTTTTTCTTCTGGACAAACACAAAGCAACAGAAATGTTATAATCCAATCCACATTTTTACTTTTTGTAACACCTGTCATAATACAAGGGGCATCATTGGGATCATCCTTACTACTAATTGCATCCACCCAATCTTCTGCCCCATCCTTTGCATAACTCCAGCAAATACCTGGTTCTTTTGTATTTGGTTCAGCATCAAATATTACAACTCCTCTGTAGAGTGTCAATTCTTCCTCAGGGTCTTCTAAATCTGTCAATTTAGAAATAATATCAAAACCTGTTTTTGCATCTTCCAACCAGTACTTATAATATGTATCAAACCCATATTGGTGTCCAACATCGTCTGCATACTCAAAGGCTCCAGGTTGAACCACATCTAAAAGTTCAGGGTGATTAAACATATATTTAGCTAATTTTTTAGGATGTTTGAACATATCCCTTACTGTTTCAAAATCTAAATGTTCTGCATGAGAGAAATTGTAATCATTTGCATTAGTTTTTACTTCTTGGATTCTTTTTCCGGATTCTAACATTTCCTGCACCTTTTTCTTAAATTAGTTTCCACAAAATTTCAAACTAATTTTTATTATGGAAGATAATGTTTATATTGGAAAAGTAGGTAATAAATATTTGAAAGGAAAAACATTGGTAAAAAGTGTTTCGTCCGCAGATGTTTTTGAATCCGAAACTGAACCAAAACAAAGGCTAAATCAAATGAAAAGAAAAGGAATAATTCCTAAGGATTCAAAAATAAAAATTCTTTGTAAGAAAGATGAAAATGCTTTTGATAAATTTGAAAGGAACAAATTAGATAAGGCTGTTTCTGGCAAAGATAAATGGAACTTAAAAATGGATATTGAATCCTTTAAAAAGGAATTGGTTGATTTACAAAATACTGCGGCTGATTTACCTGACCAACTATGTAAAAGAAATTTGTAGATCAGAAAATTATCCTTTTGAGGATGCGATAGATGATGATATTGAATTGAATCTTTGGTGTGATGAAACAGAAGCATTCCTAAATGATTCATTAAATATAAAGGAGGAAAAAATGAGGAGAGGAAATATGAAAATAACTGAGAGTGAGTCACTTGATGGAGGCAGAATGGATTATTTGAATGATCTAAAAAATGCCTTAGAGGAGGCTGATTACCCTGCTGTGTGGGAAGACGAGGATCCTGATTGTCCATCAGGATTAAAAAATAAGGTACTGAAAGTAAGTACTGATTGTGGGGATTTCAGATTTGACTATGTTCCTGGGGAATGGATCTATATAGTTGACTTTAGTGGACCTAACAGGGAATTCACAGTGACTGATTTACAATATCCTGATGATGTAGTTGCTTTGGTAGAAAGAACTGTTCAGGAAGTTATAGATGACGATGTAGTTTACTAATACATGAAAAAAGGTCTTTCTTTTGGAAAGACCTTTTATTTTGCTTATTTCAATTTAGCACTGAACAGGAACAGCTGTCCTTGCAACTTTCTTTTTTGGCATTGCACATTCAGGATGGTCCTTAAGGTAAGCAGGATTGAGAGAGTAACCCTGGCGCATTGCTTCCATATTTGAATCTACGAAATCATCGATAGATTTGATTTCCTTTACAACTCTGTCAAACTCTGCCTGATCCTCTTCGTTCAAATGTGACATCATTGCAAATTCGTCTCTCTTTTTGCAAAGATCTTCGTAGCTTTCGTATGGCTTCCAAGGACCCCAATTGATTACGTAATTTCCCAACTGATTGTCCTTAAGGCAACTTACAAATTCGCTCAATTCGGCTGCGCCCTGTTTTGCAAGTATAAGGCACTGGATTGTGGTCTGTATCTTCAATTCGGAAAAATCACGTCCGGCTGTTTTGCGCCATTTCATAGGAACGTAATCCTCCTGTATTGATTCTGCCAAAGACTGTCTGTAAACTCCCATATCTGCAAAGTGTGAGGAAGTAACAGAAACCTTACCGTTCTTCAACTGCTTTTTAATAATCATAGTGTTGTACCTCTGTAATTAAAATTTTTATGTTTATAATATAGGTGAATTGTGCAAATGTTTTCCAAAAAATGTTGCATTAATTTTATTTGAAACTGTTTTGTGCCTGAAATTTGACAGACTAATTAAACCTGAGGGAAGTGTACTGTCATATGGAAAACGTTGCTACTACAACATCTAATTTACAAACTTTAACAACCTTTGCCGAACACAACCCAGGCCTTTTTATGTTTTCCTGTATAATGATTTTCCTTGCAGTTGTCGCTGCAGGGTTTTTTATCTACAAAATCATTATATTTATTTTTAAAAGGGTTAAGGGAGTGAAGATAGGGGATAAGGAACTTAAAATGGAGGAGGATGGTCTCCAAATAGAAAATAAACCAGAAAATTATGTGAAATTTACGTCAACGATTTCAGCTATTATTCAATATTCTATAAATGCTGGTTATTCGAACTGTGTTAAAAGACAGGAGTTATTTGAAACACAATTAAATCACGTAAAAGAAAATTTTGATATTATTCAAACTGCTATTATTGAAAATTATATTTCTAATGATGGCCTTAATGTAGAAATAGTTAGAGCCTTGTTACATCATACTATCAATAAAACAATCATACAAAAATTCAGAAATATTTTGATAGCTGACAAGTTGGCAGAAAAAACAAAGGATGGTGTAATAGAGTTAAACAGAAACTTTATAGAAAGTGCTTACACTGATTTGTGGATAGAATTAAAAAACCTTGTAAATTATACATCAGTTGATTCAAATGGTAAAAGGATGATATCTGATTCGGTTTTATTAGACAGTCTAAAAAACCAAAAGGATTCATTGAAAAAGATGATGGTAAATTCTCTGGAGTTTGCATACGATCAGGCAATAGTCTTTTTGAATGAGGTACAAGAGAATAATTCGCAGCTGGATGAGAAGATTCAAAATTTATTAAACATCCATTTTGAGGGGTCTGCTGATAATATTCAACATAGTTGGGTCAATGATTCGGCAGCAATACCACCCAATAATGTAGTAGGAGTTTAAGTTATGGATAAGGGCCTCTTGACCAAATGTATTTTTAGTGGGGCTGACTCTTTATTAGTAATAGTGTTGTTGGCCAAAATAGTATACAGTTTTGTTTTTTATAAAAGAAAACACAAAGCTTCCTTGAATAGAAGTTTTTGGTTTTATCTATTTTTCGCAATAACATATGGGTGTGTAGCCATAGTACAATGGGTCCATGTCTTTATAGATGCTCATCCTTTAGAATATCTAAACATTGATAGGGCCTTCCTAGGGTTTTCCAGAAATTTATTTTTTATAGGATCTTTTTTATATTTACAGATTTATTGCTACAAGGTAGTAACTACTAGAGAAAACGTGGATTTATATTCAGGTACCAAAAATGTAGCTAAACAAACAAAAAGAAAATTTATAATAGAAAGATCCACATATTTCTTTGGTATTTTATGTGCCTTGTTACAATCTCTTTTAATAGGGGTATATCCTTTGTTTAGAGAAAACCCTATTTTGAAGGAAGAGGTTTTGTCCTCCTTTTGCATCCTGTGTTCCTTTATATATTTGTTAATTTTATACATCTGTACGGATAATTGCAAAAAAGTTGTAGGCCTTTGGACATTTTTTGCATTCCTTAGTTTCCTAATGTTACCTTTGTCCGCCTTACTTGTTAGTTTAGAAATAAAAATTTATGTCGAAGGAATGCCAATATTTTTAATCCTTAGATCTTTGTTTTTATTGATAAGGAGTTTGCAAATAATATCATTTGCAATAAGTGTTTTTAGATTTTCTGATGTGGGGTTATTGTATGATTGAATTTGGTAGCCTATTTGGTTTTTTAATTGTTAATACAGTAGTGTTGAATTTTTATCCTGTGTTCTATGCACAAACTATGTGTGCCACGACTTCTTTGTGTTTAGCCTTTATTTTATTTGGTAGAGTGTTTTTACACATAGTAATAGATAAAGTATGGAGGGCTAATACTAGACACTTCTTGATGTGTTTATTTTATTTGACCTTGTTGAACTTAGGTGTGGGGGCCTTGTATTATTTTTCAAATGACCCAGCCACAGTTCCCTGTAGATTAATACAATTGTTTGCCTATTTGATTCATTTATCAATGTTCCTGTTTGTAAAAATAGCAGACTTTAAAAGTTCTAAATTATACGGAAGAGCTTTTTTAATTTGTCAAATAATGGATTGTATTCTAATATCGATTTTAGCAATAACTGATATTAGATTTACTCCGGAATTTGTAAATAATTCCTCAATGGGATTTATAATAGTTCTTTTAGTTTTACTTTCATTTTTAAACTATGGAATTTTAAAGTTCAGGGATTATTGGATGCATAAAAAAGCATTAATGAGTAAACTAGATTCAAATATAAAAAACAATGAAATAAGAAAAGTATTAATAGATCCAAAAACAATAAGAAACAGTAGCGTTTTGAGGGAAGCTGCCTATGTATTGGATAACGCCCCTTTTAGAGTTGTAGAAATTAACTTAATTGTTAAACAGCTTCATGATCTGTTGGAATTGAATGGTTGGAGTACACAGGAGGCCACAAAATTCTGTGGAGACTTTAGTTCCATTATGATAAGAAATTTAATGAAAAGAAAATATGATTTTAGTTTATTCCCTAGACCGATAGTAAAATTGTTGCAGACTTATAATAGGGATTATGTAAAATCAGAAGATAAAAAGAATAAGAGAAATTTTTCATTAAGTATTTAACCTGGAGGTTTCTTTAAAATGAAAAGATTTTTAAGGGTTCTTGTTTTATTTCTTTATATAACTGTGCCTCTTTCCCTTTTGGGGTCACAAACACCAAGGCAACCAATAACTGAAAAATATAAAGTCATAAAGGGAGAGACCAAATTAAACCCAGATAAATATATACCCCTTGATTGGTATAAAGAAATGTGCCCTGGGCAACCTGAGGCCCTAGTGTATTTGTATTATTATGGAAATCATGGTGGTAATAAATATGGTAGGGTGTATTTTATGTGTCACAAAGAAAATTTTGATTTTAATGATATGTACTCAACCACTATGCATGTTTTAGAGGAATTCTGTATAATGATGAATTTTAGAAGACCTGTTTTGAGAAGGGACCCCCAATTAAGGGAATCAAGAACACTCGAAGGAATTGAATGGGTGACATATGAGGCTTATCTAGATTTTAAGGAAAAGTGAAACAAAAAAAGGATCTTTTTAAAAAGATCCTTTTAATTTTGACTACATCAACCACCAACAGGCCAAATCATTTTACCTCTTGGCATTTTTGGCTTGCCTTTATTCTCTTTCAAGAATTTTCGGAAATCTTCCTTTTCTTTTTTCAATCTTGCCTGAGCTCTTTTGCTATCATCCCAAGTGTAGCAGTGTTCCTCTACCTCTTCCTCTATTTCCTCATCAGTCAAATCAGGCCAATGATTATCGTAGTAGCTTGCGTGATCCCAGGCTTCTGTCAAAAGTCTTTCAGCCTCTTTTTCCTGCTGATACTGTTCAAGTGTAGACATTTCATCACTACCTGCAAGCACAACAGAGTATGGATTTATAAGCCATTGGACGGATTCCCATTGACTCCTTCCTACTGCAAAATAGAATTCTTTGTTATCGTAACAACCAAGCCCAAATCCACCTTCTTCCTTAGGTGTAATGTAAGGAACATTCAAATAAAGATCATTATATGTTTTGATCTCCACTTCAACTTTCGGAAAGATTTTACGATAATCTTCAAAAGATTCCCCTTCTCCCTGAGGACGTTCACAAAGGTATTCCCCAAGATTCCATTCAAGCTGCTCCTCTAGTTCTCTGATGGCTGCATTGAATTTCTTAAGAACGCCCAAATTACCTGGAGCATATTTTTTAAAGTACTCAAATCTTTCTGCCTCATATTTTTCGTGGGCTTCTTTGTACTGAGCTTCATACTTTGCTTTCTTTTCTGGATCTTTTTCTTTTTTGGCCCAATCCAAATAATAGGTACTGTCGTAAGGAATTTTACTCCAACGATACCCATCACCCTGTAGGAGATCGAAGTAATATTCATAGATTGTGCCAATCAAATAAAAGGCTTTGTCAACAAAAGATGTATGCGGAACAAATCTGCGAAGTTCAAAAGTTTCTCCATCCATGTTCTCTTCATTAACATCTAATACTACTTTGTAGCTTCCATCTTTTTGTTTGAATCTTGCAAGTTCTTTCTTTACATAATCAGCATAAAGATGCCAATCATTAAGTTTATTAGCAACTGTTAAACAATGCATCGATTCTACGATGAAGAGTTGGTCTCAAATGTACCATATCTCAAACTCTTCAATTTTGTAACCTCCTCAGACTCTACTAAATTAAATCCCTACAATTATAAGAGTCCAATTTTATAAAAATAAGGAAAAATAAATACAATTATATTATAGGTGCATAAAAAATCGGAATCTCGAAAGATTCCGATTAGCTTAAGGTTTAATCCTTATATATTTGCACGGAGGCCTTCTCCTGCAAGTACAACATTGCGGCCCACATAATCAATTGCGCGTGCGGCAGGCTTAAATTTGAATTTGCCATTGATTTCCTTAATAACTTCGTCAACATAAGCGGAGTTTGTAGAATTACGGCCTTTTTCAACAAAGTTTACTACTTCCTGAGAAGTTTTACATTTGCCCAATTCATCGTAATGTGAAACAATGTAGGCACCGAGCGAATTTGGATTTTTGTTTGTCTTTTTCATTAGACTGTACCTCTATTAATTAAAAATTATGTTTAATAATATAGGTGCTTTTTAAACCCAAATTGCCAAAAAATGTTAAATTTTTTCTCCAATTACAAACTCAAACTTAGGAAGAACTACATTGAAAATAAACTCTTTGAGTTTTTCATCCTCCAAATTAGCCTGGTCCAACTGGCCTTCTGCGCAAAGGGGGTTTACATATACGATCCAATTGTGAGGCAAATCAGCTTTTTCTGCTTTTACCTTTTTGAAGGTTTCTCTTCCACATGCATAAACTTGCATTTCATTTGCAATGATTTTGTTCTTCAATACGATAATATCTTCCATTTTATTCTCCTTTTTAAAGATTGCCACTATCCCCAGGTACAGTAGAATCTATCTTATCTTTTACGAGATTGTATGCCCTTTCGGTCCACTCACAAATTGTAAGTTTATCCTGTACTTGGTCTTCCACATCCTTACCTTCTAGCCCTCTCTTGTAAATATTTACAAGGCCCATATATTCTTTCTTTGGGGCAAAATCTATCTCTTCTGATTTTGGGGCATGGGTTTCTTTCAATTCTGTAGAATATTCCTCTATTGTTTTTGTGTAAGATTTCTGGGATTTCAAATAATCCTCAATATCAACTACACTAGTGTCCGCGTGTTCTGTGGCTGATTCATCCACTGTAATTTCAATGCCATATTTTCTCAATGCATCAAAATATTCCTGCAAATCCTCTAGTCTATTGAACATAGAAAAAGCCTTAATTGTTTCCGCTAATTTTTTGAATGTATTCGAAATTGCATCCTTAGATGGGGAATTAGGATCTATGTTTAGAGGATCACCTCCTACCCAACCATCCCCTTTAGCAGAATAAACTTTTCTTACAATACCCCAAAAATATTTATCTCCCCCGGTCTGTTCCAAAAGACTTTTGATGGAATCCTTTAGGGCTTTTTTAGTTTCTTTTTGATCGCTCAGAACTTTTAAACTTTCCTCCAAAAGTTCTTCTGCATTATTTACTTCGATTTCTTCAGACATTTTCGTCTTCTCCTTTCCTTTAATATAGAAAAGTTAAAGTTCAAGACCAATTAATCCCCTAGGTACAATTTTTTCTGGTTCAGGTTGACTTTGTACATTAAATAATTCTTCAGGTTCTGAATTATCTGCCACAGGAAGAATTTCTTTTTTCCAAACAGGTGTTGTAAACTTAAGTGGTATTGTATTAAAGTTTCCTGTTAAATCCCTGGAAATAACAAAGATTTCATACTCACTGTTAGGATGTAAACCATCTATAAGAACGTGGTCATCCCTACAAGTTTGCATTTTAATTTCACCCTGAGATGCATTTCTTCCAGGAACCCTAAATACGGTTTCATACCAATATTTTCCTGTAGCAGGTTTTATAATTGTATCAATCCAGGCTGTTACTTCACCTTTTTCATCTATTGTTGTTTTTTCCTCATTATATTTTAATTTATTAAAAGTAACAGCCGTAGGTTCTCTAAAGTAACCTTCTATCATTTCCGTAATTGCATTATTAGGAACATATTTGGCAATTTGTTGAAGTGTGTAATCATCACAGGGTTCCATATTAGAACACAAAACTTCCTTAAGGTCCTCTAATTCCTGTGGATTATCCGGCTCCTGATCCTTACAATTAAAATCTACACCCCATTCTTTTTTGGCAAATATTAAAGTACATTTTCTTGTATAGTACTCTACCTCATTTTCTTCCCAATCATCTACGTTACCTGTTTTGTGCCATTTGAAAGGTAATTGTACAGCATTTCTTCCTTTGTTTATATGGATCTGAACTGTTTCTACTTCCAAATCCAAAGTCATTGCAAACATCCTGGCTGCTTTTAATTTATCATTTTCATTAAAGGATTCGTTTCCTGCATGTATGTCTTTTATAGTAATATAAAGAGGTAGTTTTGCAGGTTTATTTCTCCAGTAAACCTCATCAAAAAACCTTACTGGAAATCTACTATGACTTTCCTGCATTGCCAAAGTATAGGCTACTGTGGCATCTTCCATATTATCAAAATAAAATTGAACTTTTACATCCTGAAGTATACTAGAAAAATGTATTCTTTGATCTAACTCTTCATCATAATATCCAACCCATTCGGAGGCAGAAACTGATTTTGTAATTTTTGGAGCTGAGGATATATAAAAGGTTGCAAAAGGTAATTGTAAGTTTGTTATAAATATTTGGTCTCCCTCTATACCATTTGCTAAAGTTTCCAATCTTTTCCTAAAAGAATAAGCTGGGTCAGTATATAAAACTCTACTAAAATCCTTTCCAAAAAATACTTGGGATATATAATCCATTACACAGACCTGAATGGGTCTTCTCATGTCTATGTAATTTTTGGATTGAAGAATGGAGTCATAATATCTTTTATTAAATTCCTCTCTTGCCATTATCCATCAACCTCCACGGTTATATTGTCGTAATAGAAGATTGTGTTCCAACTAGAACCTATAGTTTTATCCGTTGGTATAAAATAGAAATCAAAGGCAATCAAATTATTATCCAAAGAGGATTTTACTTGGTTGTATATTTTCTGGGCCAGGTTTGCTTTGTCTTCACTTTCTACACTTTTGAATCCTACATAAGGTCCAATTAATTCAACTGGAATAAAAAGGTTTCCTGATATTTTATTTGGGTATCTTTCCATGTAGAATTTTATTTGTTCATCATTAAATGTAGCATTACTATTAGTAACCAAGTTGTCAACACTTTGCAGATTGAGTTTATTAAATGTGCTTTGTGATCTTACCAATTCATATGAACGGAATTTCATATTGTCTGAAAGTTTGTAAGCTTTGTAGGTTTTATCTGACATTGTGGATTGGTACATCAATCTCCAGTTTTCTGAGGCATCCTTATCCTCAGATACAACAATTGTAAAACTTTGGTCTCCAAGAAGCAAATTGAATACGTAAGGAATACCATAACCGTCTGTGGCAGATTTATTACAATACCCATCTGTACCCAACATATTTATATTTAATTCAGGGGATTCAAAAGAAAGTACTACATAAAAATTAACACCATCGTTTGTTACAAGATCCACATCTGTTGGGGAAATGGACAACAAATCTGTAGAATCAATAGAACCTATCTTCTCGCTGTAGTCCAAACTTCTTTTTATAATTTCAGATTGCATATATTGGTCAATTGTGTTTGTATTACTTTTACCCAATTGAGCAAGTAAGTTGGTTTGCATATTATTACTGAAATCCTCTTTAGAAGTTACGGAGGTTTTCAACTCTAATGATATTGCGGATTGTATTTTAACAATATTTGGTTTTTTATACTCAATGTTTTTGTTAGACAATATTTTATTATTCAACTGAGTGTTTATAACATTTTCAAATATTGAACTTTCTATAGTAGAAAGTGGTTCCATTGAGGTTGACAAACCAGAAATACCAATACAAGGTTTAATAATTTTGGTAGAGTTTACATGGAATTCTTTGTAGAACTCAGAAGTCTTTATTTTTATAAGAGGAATTGGGGAAATACAATTTATTTTATCCTCCAATTCTGGGTAAGTGTGTAATACTTCATAATTGTTCTCATAGGCAGTTTCGGAATTCCTTTTGAACTCCTTGAACGTTTCAAAATCTGAACCACCTATAATAGGCCAAGGGTTTTGACAACCAATTGAGAAATCAGTAAATGGAATATCTGTTGGTAAATCTACACCATTGATTTCATTTTGAAAACTGAAGGAATCATATACGTTTCCGTTTGCTCCTAAAGTTTTTAGAAAGTGAAGAGTCAATACAGAATTCTCTGATGGAATTGCCCCGTTTATACCATCACCAAACTTTATTATGGTTCCTGACAAATCATCCAAAATGTTAATTTCAAAATAATGATCTGTACATCTAGCATTACCTAAATGATACATTTCTTCCCATACTTCCTCTGACCCATCCTCTTTTTGTTCTACCAAATAACAGAATTGTTTTGTATAATAAGAATCAGCAGCTTCTATATCCAAAGTGGCAACAGTAAATGTCTGTCCAGCAGTACCATCAGAAACACCCAATACAACTTCCGCAACTTCACCTTGAACTACTGGTACCAAAATGTATTTAAAATTAGACCAACCACCCTTGGATATAAAAGAGTCTCTTTTTGTGGCTGAGGATTCTATTTCATTCCAGTCTTGACTCCAAGGTTGAATTGATTTTTCTTCTGCAGCAGTAAAAGGAATACCTTTGTTAGTATTAAAGGTTGCACCAATAGGAACACTGTATGTTTTAGAAGCAATGTATGGTACTAAGGATTTTTTATAAAATTCCTCAGTTAAGGAAGTATCTAATTTTCCTGAGTCGTAATCACTTTCCCTATCAATATCATAATTTTCACTTCCTAAGTTGGCGTATCTTTTATTACCCTCAGGGTCACTATGGCTTACTATAATTGTTCCAATGGCAGAGTGTTTTCTATTTAATTTTTTACCAACCAATTTGGCCATATGTTTGGCTGATGAATAGTTTTTACATGTATCCCACTTTAATTCTCCAAGTAAATATTCTCCATATCTTGCATTTTCAGCAAGTGGTTCTGAAAGGGCTTCGTAAAATTGCTCAGCAGCACCATCCTTTTGTAAATTCTTCCATTTATCATATGTTTGTAAATTTTTCAGACCTCTTTCTTTTATGGCCGCAGGATCAAATCTTTTCACACAATGCTCCTTTATTTCTTTAATTAAAATTAGTTGCCAATCATTTTCTCTTGAAAACTAAATAAATTCAATATGCAAGAAATCCTATCATTTGGGAAGAAGACAATTGCTTCCCACAAGTACACAGCTGGTGTGGCTATGATAGCAGAAATGACAGATACAATGTACGCTGTTATGGCCTTCGATAAAAATGGTTGGGTAATTACATCTAGGAACTTTGCCTTTACAGAAAATTGTAAAAAAGATGTAATGAAAGAGTGTAGGAGTTTTTATAACTTTATAAAGGATTGTTTAAGTAAAAAGGAATTGAGCAGTATAGAAGATTGGGATGATTAAAAATGGATAGTAAGGAGAAACAATTTAAATTAAATTTAATTAACAGTGCGATAAGTAGTTATAACTACAACAATAGTTATCTTCCAGATTTGGATTGGCAAATAGATTACATTTACAAGAAAATAGTGGCTAACGGGCCTAGTACAAATAATTTTTCATTTTATGCACCATACGGAAACCCTAATCCAAATACCAATTGGAGTTTGAATAATTATAAAAATCAATTTGGAAATATAAGTGATTTTGAGGAAGGGGAAGAAAATATCAATGGAAATTATTATTATGATGGATCCTCCCCTGCCACTGTAAATAGTTTTTATAGATGTCACAATTATACTATAACCCCTATGGGATCCACTTTAGCATATTTATATTCTTTAGGTTCGGATGCTGTCAAAATAGCCCAAATGGAAACAAAATTAGATAATGAAATCTCAAGGGCAACTCAAGAGGAATCCGAACTATTCGATAGTATTTCATCCGAAAAAAGTAGGGCCACATCTGTAGAGAAATCTTTAAGGGATGATTTGAACTCGGAAATCACAAGGGCAAAAGGATCCGAAAATTCACTAGACTCTAAAAAATTAAATCGCAAGGGTAGTTCTATTACTATTAATGGTGTTACAGATGACTCTAAAGACTGGGATGATAATGGAACAGAAGGCTCAAATAAAGCAATTACATCAGATACATTTGCCAAAGCAATTAAGAGTCTTGACAAAAAGAAAGTAAACAGGTATTATGCACCATCCGATTATACTGAAGAGGGAGACCCTGACTATACAGACGATGAAGGAAATAAATTCTGGCTTGCCTCTAAAATAAAAGTGGATGGAAATGATAGAACTTCTGATTCTGATTGGGATGATGAAGCCACCTTTAAATCCACAAAGGCTGTTACTTCTAACGGTGTTATAAAATACATTCGCAAAATAATGCAATGGTCTAAAAATATAATTACTCTAGATTCTGAAAAATACGGTTGCATTTGTTTTCCTTTTAGTGCCTCAGAAAAGGATGTAATGGAGTTGACCTTGATTTTAGAAAAAGAATTAATAGAACTTTCTGTTACATCTCAAGGGGTATTTGGTTGTAGAAACACTGATGCTGCCCCTACGAACCTTTGGTATCTTATGGATGGTTCTAAGTGCTATATATTTGTTAAAACAAAATATACCACAAAGATATTTATAAAATCAGAAGGTTTAATAGATAGAACAAATGACGCTGTTTATTTAGAAAGAGAAAGTGATATAGCAGTTACGGAAACAGAAACTATGCCAAATAACGTTACAGCAGTTTCTATGAAAAACTAATTGAGAATATGAAAGACGTTTTAGAAAACAATAACGAATTTACCCAATTCAAACAGGTGCTTCCTGAATACATATTTTCTGATATTATTCCTTCTGAACCTCCTTTAAGTGAATCAGCTAGGGTTTCAGATTTTGGAAGAAATAAGGATGACACTCAATATAGATACTCCATTTTCTCAACAGGAAATCCAAATCAAAATTGGGATTATTTGATCCACTTAGAAAACTTTCAATTAACAAAAGAGTTTAGACAAGGAAAATTTTGGAAGTTAGAATTTAATGATGAAGAAGAAAATCTCAGAAGAATTATTTTACCCGGTCAAAATACTACAAGGACATATACCCCAAAATTTTACAAAAAGGATTCAGCAACTCCTTTACCTTTTACAAGTGTAGATCCAACATTTGATTTAGGAAATTGTAGAATTCAGGTAGGATTAGATTTAGACAATTTGTATATAGACTGTTGGCTATATGTAGGTAAAAATCTCAGGGAAATTCTCGATAACAATTTACCTCCTTTTAATTCTAAAATATGGTTGCTGCAGGATCCTAATACTAAGGTTTTAAACAGATTTGAGTTAACACAGGATAAAAAAGTTTTTGTATTGCCCCCTGACAATTTAACA
>Ga0247611_10003579_pt1 | contig 22781 bp, 28 predicted proteins | sample 177DNAGHGhighgp2_FD_192422 | JGI IMG/M metagenome (GOLD analysis project Ga0247611, IMG submission 192422) | Sheep rumen microbial communities from Palmerston North, Manawatu-Wanganui, New Zealand - 1770 DNA GHGhigh gp2 | ecosystem: Host-associated > Mammals > Digestive system > Stomach > Rumen... | reverse complement strand
CCTTTGCATAGATACGGTCTTTTGCTGTTTGATACTTTGTATCACGAACAATCTTCTCATTCATAAATTCGGGTTTGGCGTTTATTAAATCATCTGAATCAATCAATCTCATTCTTCTTTACCTCTTTTGTCATACTTGCGCCACACCATGTGCAGAAATTACGACAGCCGCATCCAAGTACCTCTTTGCCACAATGAGTGCATTTATACACCAAACCATAAAATTCATCTGTTTCTCTGGTAATTTCCCACTCGCCTTGCGGTCTTTGAGGGCAATACAATCTCTGTTCACATACGGTTTTCTGAAATGCCTCTTCAAATGTGTACTCAACTGTCGGGGCATTGTCGATTAAATTGATAGCCACCCCTATTCCGAGGTTCCAGCCTTTATCTACTTCGTCTTGCTCATTTTCATATCTATTTTTTAATTTTTCTTTTAATGCGTCTAAATCACCTAATCTCATTCTTCTTTACCTCTCATTTCTGCCTTATATGGTTCGGGTAATGGTTGCCATGCAACACATATAAGATTACGGAAATAATCAGGAACATTATCAACATCAGTACAATGTCTTAATATCCAACCCTCGTTTGTTGTGCCTTTTGTAACCTCCCCGACATAATCACAGATATAAGGCAAACCAAGAAAACCTGTGTCAGGCTCGTCAGGCTCTCTGAAAACACCTAAATACCAATCCCTATCTTTAGGTAATCCCTCACTAACAGGAATCCACTCGCCTTGCGGTCTTTCGTTCTTGCCCCTTTCATAACCCTCTAAAAATGCCTTGTCGGCATCCATTTGCTTTTTTCGAATATCTTCAATCAGTGCGAGTCGTGATGTTTCGGGTTCAACTGTCGGGGCATTGTCGATAAGTTTCTCAATTCTTCTCATATCGTCAATATCATTGAAAAACACTTTGCTCATTTCATCTTTCAAAGCATCTAAATCACCTAATCTCATTTTTTCTCTACCTCTCTTGCCACACTTCTATGTGTTTTCCGCAACTATCACATTTATAAATATATGAAGTGCTATATTGGTGTCCAACCGCCTGCTCATACTCGAAATGACCACCACACTCACAGTAACCGTTATTCCACTCTTTCTCGTCTTGTTCTTTTGAACATTTAACCGCACCTATAATCAAACCGAGAATAAATACAATACTTATTATTATTTGAATAATGTCAAAAACTGTATCTTTCATGCTTCTTTACCTTTCAATCCTCATTAGCAAACACATCAAGTATTTTGTCAAAGAAATATGCTTTTAAAAAAAGTTGAGTTTTTTAATTTATCTTCAACATTTATATAATATTCATCAATTATTGCTTTTACCTTATCCAATGAAGTATCTTGTTGCGGTTCAACAATTACATTTACTTCTTTATTAGATGCTCCATCTGAATTAGCTACTGGATCCTGCTGGAACTCTACTGGAAGAACATCACAAACCAGTTCTTCTTTAATAGGTTTAGAGGAATAACCACAGGAATAACAATCGTATCTTGTTATAGGTGGTATGCTTGCGGTTGACATGCAAAACATTACTGAATTACATTTAGGACATCTATAATTAATCATCTGATCTCTGCTCCTTGATTGTCATTAAATTGTTCCTATATAAATATTAACGATTTAAGATGAGATACTATTCTGCCGTACCTTTGAGTAAGCTATACTTTCGCCCTAAAACATTTTGGATCATAGTGTTTCCACACCAGTATCTTATTACTCGGTGATTTGTATAAAGATACAAACTTCCAGTGTGTAGTATCTATAAAATAGGGTTTCCAAGCAGGATACCAATTAGTCCATTCTTCGCAATACCTTGTTATGTACTTCCTAAAATCTTCTGCGGTCATTTCAATACTTACGCAATCTTCATTACAGAATTGTTTGTAGTAGGCTTTGTGGTCAGGAACATCTACCGGAATAACGGATAATAGATACCTCCAGCTTCGCTTAACATAAGTATAATCGGCATACCCATAAAATACGCCAATAGTCAAATGATACCCTTTATCCTTGTCGTAAACTTGGAGTTTCATAATTCAGTGCAATAGTCGCATATCGGGAATGTTCTTAAATACCATCAAAGCCCCAAGATAAGTTACTAAATCCAATACCTCAACGGTATATCCTGATCTTAAAGACTTGATGGCTTCGTATGTATGCTGGAACATCCAGTATATGTCAGGTCTGCTCCACTTCTTTGCATACTCTTTTAAAGGAGAATTGGAATATTGGCTACTTTGAATTTTATCCAGCTCGATCATTGTCCTCAAAATTTGGTAAAGGATATTCTGCATATCACTATCGTAATGTTCAGCAATATAAACTAACGCATTGAAATTTCTGCTGGCTACGGCTACCTGAACATCATTATCTGAATAGGTTGGTTGAATATCAAATAATGATACTATCTGCTTTTCGGTTAAAAGAACTTTGTCCTTAATGCAGTTAAGACATCTGCAAATGTTCTTTGCCTGATAATAATTCAGAGAATGTTTAGCGGCGAAACCGATAGTCTGCTCGTCAAGACCGGGGAAATCAGATTTCAGATACTTACACATGTGCTTGATGTCAATAGAATCTATTGTAGCCGTGTTATCCGGGAACACCTTATCCAGCTTATTCAGATCCTTTGCATCTTCATAGACCAGCACCAAAGTACCTATGATATTTAATGACAGCACCCTCGGTGCCAAATCTTTTAATCTGCTGATAAAATCCTTATCGTACCTGACTACATAAACTTGTGGCTGTAACGGAATAATATGGTGTTTAGACATCAGGCTAATCACATCTAATACATTGGGATATTCTAACTTTGCCCCTATTTTAGACACAAGAATATCAATATATTTATCTTTAATACCGTATTCGGATCCGCCCAAGATATAAAAATTCTTCGGGGTATCACCTAATATACTTAAACCTACTTCTTGAATAGATAGCATTAAATATCACCTACCATATCTTTAAGTGCCTATGCGCCAAACTCTAACATGCAAAAATTCCGAAACTCATCTAAAGGCATAATGGCTAATTCCTCATCATCAAATTTAGCAGGAATATAGTTGATATTATTCTCGGAATAACTCCTCCTGTATGTCTGCATAATCGCCCTATGCTCAAAAGTGATAGTAGTGTTAGAACGAGATTTATTCCACGAATCATCACACTGACAAATAGAAAAACTATCGGAGATCATTCTTTTAGGGAGCATTACCCATGTATTAGCGGCTCGCTGTGTGCCATTGTCCGTAATCAATACTGGATACCTGTGTTTTGATAATGATTCTTCTGAAATCTTCTTCCAGTGCTTTTTATAAAACACAATATTTACTTGTTCCTCTATGTGTGTCTTGCACTCCACAAGAAAGTTATATCCATTTACATCTCCGGGGTTAAAAGGGCGTGATCCACTCCCAGTCACGACTTTCCAACCCATATAATCTGCCACCATTTTCTCTTGTTTATTCGAGGACTGTTTCTTGTTCATCACCTGAACCCTCTACCTCTAAACCATTGTGGTTAATATCATTTACTATAAACTCACACAACTTCTCATAGTATTGAGGATTGCCTTGCAAGTAGTCATAGACTTTTGCCAACCCATTTATCTTAACGATTGTGCCATCTACTTCTAACGGCTCCCCACTTTCAGGATCACAGATAGTGAACCATCCAGCATTTTTACGGATAATGCCATACTTGGTGATTGCGAGATTAGCAAACTCAAAATCAGTACGCAACCCTGACTGGGACATCAAATAATATTCTCCCAGCTTACGATCAAAAGGAGCAGATTTTTGTTTTACAATCTTAACAGTAATCTTGTAGCCAGCAGGATTTTCTGCCTTCTGTGGCAACTCATTACCCAAGAAGTCCAAGGGTGAACCCAGTGAGAACTTTAAAATAAGGGAAGCATAGAACTTTATTGCTTCACCACCCGGAGTGTTATCTGCATAGGGATTAGCCATATTGACACGCAACTGATTTATGAATATCAGGGTGCAATCATAGCGCATAAGCAACTGGGTAATCTTACGACAAAATTGTGTCATAAGTCCTGCGAGTGCGGCAACAGTGCGTTCACCATACTTCTTCTCTAATTCAGACTGGGGAACTAATGACGGAATTGAATCTAATACAAGGAATCCAACTTCCCCCGTAGCGATCAGCTCTTCTACGCTTTGAAGTATCTTTTCAGCCGCAACATTGGGCGGTTGCATAACCCCAATATCTTTATTAGAGATACCTAATGTAGCCGCCCACTTCCTGTCAAATGAATGTTCCAAATCTACATAAAGTACCTTTTTAGGTCCTCTGTCTTTTAGATCTTGCAGGGCAATTTTAGCTTCTTTCTTACCCTCGGCTACTAACTTCTCTAACCGCATGACTTCTTCGGAATACTCTGTAAGAAATATACCCAAAGCATTTTTGCATAGATCTATCGTAGTTGTTGATTTACCAGCACCGGGATAACCATAGAAAACAGATAAAGCACCCCTCGGTACACCACCATAAGTCATGTGATTCAAAGAGGGGGATGAAAAAGGTATCTTTTTACCGCCTACCTTGTTTACGCTATCCATGAGGTCAGGACACGCCCACTCTTTTGCACACTTCTTAATAATATCAGCATAATCTCCCATAAACTATTCTCCTTAAAATATAGGTTTGCTATTCATTTCATCAGGTATTGTATAGTCAGGAAGGTCAGGGATCCCGACTTCACCAATCGGAGAGCGTTCCGTAGATCTACGAGCATCCCATACCTTTTTAGCACCCATTATCAATTCTTTTGAAAATGATATTTGGTGTTCCACTCTATCAATAACCGCATTGTAGATAATAGACATCAACTTAAATTCTTCATCTAATCCGTCATCTTCGACATCTTTGCCTTTGGATTTGCGTTGCTTAATTTTGAGCTTAACTATCTCATTATTCTGCTTAAACTGGGCTAAAGCGGTAGATACCGCAAATAGTTCCAATGGTAATGCCGTGATTATCCAGCTTAACTCCAAATCAGTAATTGCTACCTCGGCATCCTGAAACCTATTGTGCATTTCAATCTCTTTAACGAAGTATTTTGAAAAATACTTATTATAAATATCATTCTCTAAATTATTAGCGGATTCAAAATCTTCTCGTAAAGAATCTATGGCTCTTGAAATATCACCCATATCAGCCCTCTTTCTTTGGAACAGCCGGAACACAGAGATAAGTCATAGCAGTCTCCAACTGGTACTGTGTAGTTTTCAGTTCCTTGTTCATAGTCATGACAACATTGGAAAATTTGAGACAGATAAACGCATGTTGATCCCCATACTTCTGAATCTTCTCAATATAAGTGGCAGGGATCATAGTCCGAGATATGTCCTTTAAGAATACATACTTAACAATGTTACATAAAAAACTATGGAACCCCTCAAACCATTTAATAAAATTAGTTCCTGAATTATATACACGATCTATAATTGCGGTAATATCAGCATTATCTTTTTTAACAAGAGCATTAAGCAGATTAAAATAGTCCTCATAATCAGGCAGATCTAACGCTTTAACGATAAGGTCTGAATTGATATTAGTACCAAATGCCAAGCACTTATCCAGCATTGTAATGCTATCTCGTAATCCACCGTTAGCCATCTTTGCAATATAAGATAAAGCGTCATCAGTATAAGTAATATCACGCCCCTCTTTTATTTCAGAATCCAAAATAAATTTAAGCCGCTTTTGGATATTTGCTGTACTGATCTTGGAGAGTTTAAATGGCTGTACTCTTGATATTATTGTAGCTGGTATCTTCTCCGGATTAGTGGTGCAGAATAACCATACGGTATTCCCTACCTGTTCTTCAAGACATTTAAGTAATGCTTGCCAGCTCTGTGAACTTAACGAATGACATTCATCCATGATGATCAATTTATATTTTGTGCCAATAGGGTATTGAGAAGCTTGCTGAATAAGTTCTCGCACATCATCTACTCCGCTATGGGAAGCGGCATCTACTTCAATGATATTGTCTAAACAACCGTTAAGGGATTTTGCAATAATCCTGCTTAAAGTCGTTTTTCCGGTTCCTGCTGGACCAGTAAATAAAAAGTTTCGATTACTCAAATCACCAGACTCGCACATTTTCTTAACTATGTCTACTACAACACCCTGACCGATTACAGAATCAAAATCTGATGGTCTGTACTTATTTGCCAATGCTTGATTAGCCATAATTGTCCTACCTTAAATTAAATTCATATACATATATTAACGATTAGAAGAAAAATCCTTGGAAGAAGATACTTCTCCCAAGGACTACAAAAAGGGATCCTAACGATTAGCCCATGCCAGCAAGAACAGTAGTAAGTGAATCAGTCCAAAAGATACAACCGATAGTCATATCCCCTCTTGTCATAGGAGCGATATTAACCTTATCAGAATCAAAATTAGATAAAACGCTCTTTAACAATTCAGAATTAAACTTAACCGAATAAGAATCCTTGGTATCAACCGCCATAGTATAACTGTTGGTACGATTAGTTAAAGTAAGAGTGCCACCGTCAAGGATAAAATCAAACACCTTATCCAATTCGGACTGTTTAAGAATAGATGTCTGATTGATAAATTTAGTGATAGCACCAACATCGACAGTGATAAAGGAGTCCGGGTGAGTAAGCATACCAATAATCATCTGTGCATTATAACTACCAACTGCCTCGTCATCTTCATACTTCGGCACGAACTCCGTAATCATAGAATAACTATCTGTTTCAATATTCAAAACATAGTTTCTGCCAATCTTTGAGACCGTAGATCCTTCAGGAAGTGAAGTAAACAAGTTAATGATTGTGGGTGGGAATAAGCAAACACTATCGAAATCGCCACGCTTTGAATAAGTAAACAAACTTAAATCAAAATCACCAACAAGTACATCATGGTTATCACCGATCCATACATTCTTATAGACTGGGTGTGATTCTTTGGTAGCGAGGGCATACATCTGATGATCCTTTACAAATTGCCAATCCGCAGGTTTGACTGTAATAGTGTTTGTAGCCGTAAAGGTGTCTACAGGCTCATCAAGCTGAACATCGCCAGCGTCTAACATTTGGGGTACAGAGAATTTACTTGTACCAGCATGAATGTAAATACCACCGGGAATAAACTCGATAGACATAACATCGCTCTCGATACTGTCTATAAGAGCCTTGAAAATGGAACAATCAACAATGACTGATACAACAGTGTCCTCATCTCCTGAACCGCCTAAACTCATTCTTGTTTTGATACCTGACGCTTCAATGTTGATTTTTAAGGTATCTCGACTTGCAGTAATCTGAACGACATTACTTCTGTAATAGAACTTGGAGATGTTAGCTTTAATGATCCCCAAGTTAGTTGCGTTCTTCAATGCCTTGGTGTTTACGGTAAACTTCATTTTGGTTTCCTCCATTTTGTTTATTTTAATTTTTGTAAATCATAAATAACTTTGTTCTCGATATGATCTAAAAAATCTTCTCTACTTATATGATAACGATTTACATAATCGAGTATGAATCTATCCATATCCTCTGACCATTCGCCATCTACTCCTAACGCTTTATCGCCTTCCAGTTTAATGCCCTCTTTCTTATGAATAGGGAGTGGGTATTCCAGTTCAAACAACTGGTACTGGATCCAAGCAATTTCGGATTCTGATAGCATTTCAGGATTATCAAATGATTTAGGTTTAGAATACTCACATGGGTAAGATAAACCATACCAGCGTAATGTAGTGGTTACATCACAGTTGATCTTGAAAGGCAGAAAATTGCCAGCTTCGCTCATCAGTCTGCTTAAAATCTCTGCACCTTGTTTAGCATTTCGTATAGGGATTTCAGCAATAAGTTCGTCATGTACCGGAAGAAGTACCCTGCCACCTAACTCTCGCCACTCGGCATTGGTAAATACTTTGAGTATAGCTATCTTGGTAAGCTCTGCGGCTGAACCCTGCACACGGCTATTTGTAGTCTTACGACTGGCTTTTGTAATTTTAGCGGTATTATTGATGACCTTGATATGCTCTTCTTCATCAAGTTGCTTGATGCGCTTGTAAATCTGACCTTTATACTTATATCGAGAAAATTCCTTTTCAAGTGCCTTCTCCACCCTAACAGGAAGCTCGTTCTTATTTTTCAAAGTTTTTGGATCAAGAGGATCTATATCAGGATTAACATAACCTTTACCAGCCTTAAACTCGTAGGGTTTTAATTGCATATCAGGAATATGCCTTCTTCTACCTAAAATGGTTTCAACATAGCCGTACTTCCGGGCGTTATCCTCCGAGGCTTGCATAAAGGCTTTAAGATTAGGAAATGCGTTAAGTACGGCATCATATATCTTTTGAGCCTCTTTTGTTCTATCATCCTCGGTCATCTCTTTATTCTTACCGAATAACGATTCACCTATGGTCTTTGTTGACATACCATAAGTAATGCCTAATACAATTACTTTGGCTTTGCCCCTTCGATCTTTACCATCAGGCTGATTGGCTCCGGTTATGGGGTTAAATTCCATACATTCCTCATAAGGATAATTAAACGCAAGTGAAGCTATTGTGGCATAAATATCTCTACCACGCATAAAGGCATCAATCATATTCTTATCCTGTGACAAAAATGCCAGCATTTTTGGTTCTTGTTGCTAATTTAGTTGTATGCTCGCTACGCATTTCTCCGATTACTCGGAGTGTCGGACTATCTCTTAATTGTTATATACTGTTACCACATATAACAATTCCCAGTATTTCCATTTAACAGAATTACAATAGGCTAATATCACCTACAACTGACCGACTTCGGCTGTACCCTACTCACTTGGTTATCTCAATCTGCCTGATCTCTCATTTATATATTTCTATAAATACAGATGTTTAGCTTTCGGTAGTCTCTACACACGGTAAATCCATTTTAACCCTTTAATGTAACGATCTGATGTAGCAGAGCGCTTAATTGCACCAGATATAGTACGCAAATATCGAACTTTACCATACCCATTGTCCTGCCACCATATTGCGGCATCTGTCACCCGAAGAAATTCTGCCACAATCTCCCCGGAAGAATCTATACAATAAAGTGCTTTATTCTTGGCATCATTTAGAGCATGATAGTGTGACTCACTCAAATGAAAAGTTTCCTTATGCCGTTGTTTTACAATCTGTCCTCGCTCGGAAGCGTAAAATGCTTTTTTGTTCTCGGACAAATGCCGCCTATGTTCTTCAGACAGTCCACCGTTTCGTTGAATAGTAGCCTTTAAGGAAGCTGAAATTTTCTTACGAACTTCTTCTGATCGCATAGTCGCATCATGCCTCTCTCTTACAATGGCAGAATCCATAGCATTAAACTCTCCACCCAGAGCCATATTATATCCAGTTTCAATAGCATTAAACTGGGCTATATACTTGGACTCCAATTCATTCAGTGTATCTAAATCATCACATTCTTCAACAACAGAAAAATGAAACTTTTCCCAACCATATTTCCGCATCGCACGATACAAATGGTAGTCTACACCGTGATTCATAGCTCTTTTATGTCCTTTAATGCGTTCTTCTAAAGATTTAGTAGTTTTACCAATATAAATCTTATCGTTTACATCATTGGTTATTTTGTAAATCAACATTGTCTATCCTCCTGAATATAATCATAAAAAGTATATCATCTCGGATTATTCACAACAAGTTGATACATTACCTTGCTCGATATTGACTTATAGTGCGAACCATACACTATAAGTGTTCATCGAATTAGCTGGGTTTTACTACAGCCAACACTTAACTGTAGTCACTGGACATCAAAACATAAGCTGGCGTTCGGTGCTTGATTTGAAATTGATTTGACAATCGCATCCACCTCCTCATTGTTATTTAATATTTTAATGACATCTCCTACCTGAAGATCTATTACATCTTTCTCAGTATTATCTGCCATATAAACTGTATCATAAAGTCCGATGGTGACTTCAATACCATTCTCCGTTTCTTGACAAGTATCAATTTTCTCCATAGCCGGAGTAGCCCTAAACTGATGACGCACATCTAATGCGTGAGAAGGGATATTCTGCACATTAGGATCTGCACTCGCCATACGACCTGTATCGGCACCAATGGACTTGAAAGTTGAGTGAACCCTGCCAGTAGGTCCTATGGTTTCGGGTAATTTATCGACAAAGCCACCAATCAGGGTATCTAAACTTCTGACCTTCAATAACTGATTAGTTATCGGCAAATTTAATTTGGCTAATGCTTCTTTTTCAGTAGATTCTATATCCAACCCTACAATCCGTTTTAAAAGATAACTTACCTGTGGTGGGCTATTCGGGTTAAACTCGGTTGCGGTTCTGAATGGGGATTTGTTCAAAGTTATGACATCAGCTTCCGCCATAGCCTCTTTAATCATATCTGCCAGCACCTTAAATTCTTTGTCTCGTTTGGCATGGTATCTTGGTTTTAAGACCTTTGAGGTGTCCATATCAAGATAAACACCAGTTCGGTGCATTAAAGCGCATACTCGTACCATTGGAAATTCGATATTCCATACAAGATCTGCAATCTTCTCCAAATGGTGAGTTTGACATTTAGTATGTGTCTTTGTTACATAAGGGAGTTGCCACAAGAATAACTCATATGTGATTTTGGCATCGTTGGCGGCGTAAAGTTTAGCCACTTCCGGTTTACAATAAGGGAATAACTTTGTGCTAAAGAAGTCAGAGAACTTTTTAGGATCCCCTTTACCGCCCTGAACATATTTAGCATACAAAGCCTTCAAACCATGTGCGTTTTCGTTCTCTTTCAGACAACGCCACGCTGTCATACCATCATAGTAAAATGTGGGAATTAAATCGACTTTATAATCCTTATAAATCATCGCAATATCAAAATCCGCATTATACCAAATGGTTTTAGTATCAGTAATAACAAGTCTGTGAAGTTCTTCACCAACCTCTTCATAAGTCAACTGATTCTTATAAGGTGTCTCAAAGATTGGAACAATATGCTTATTTGGAATATAACACTCAACACCACCGGGATAATATAAGGAGCAACCCACAATCGTGTCATGTATTCGATCCAGTCCTGTAGTTTCAGTATCTATCGAACAGTACCCAGTCTTAATGGCTTCTGTAATATAATCATGTAATTGCTCAACAGTTGTAATAAGAATAGCAGGGCTGTCCCCGAAATATTCAAGAACAGCCTTTGTGGATGTCTCAATCTCATGTTGAGAAGAAGTAACACTTTTTGATACTTGTATTGGTTTTAAGACCTCTTTGGATTTTGCCGCTACTGCATTGATTTGATCCATTTGGTCTTGTGAGAATAATCCCATTCAAACCACCTCATAAATACTTTATCAGAAAACAGGATCCGGAAGTTCACCATCATCAGAAGGCTCGTCAAATTCAGATAAGATTGGATCACTTGAATCAGGAGGCGTTGGAATATTACTTACTGTCTCCGAAGCATTTACATAAGTATTGGGGATAGAGGGCTGGTAGCCAGCACGAGGTATTGGTACATAATCCTGATTAATAGCGGAAGATTCAGAAGTCTGTGTTCTCAGTAATTCAGCAAGTTCATCTGCTCCTACGCTCTTAACCACATTTTCGTAATAGTCAGGTAAAGTAGCGTTGAACTTTGCTAAAATTTGATCATAAGACATAATCTTATTCCAGCCAGCAGGTACGAAATCATACCGAGTTTGTGTATCTCTGTAATCTCCATGACGCTTAATAGTAAACACGCACTCTGACGGATTGGGGGATTTTTCAAAAACATCTCTTTCCAACTGGTTAATGAATCCCCTATTGTAGTTTCTATCCCAAAACTCGATAATACCACCATTCTTATAGATGTTGTAAAGAGGGATAAATATCTTGGACTGTAATCGAAGTCCCTTCTTGCAAGCAGGGCAACCGTCACCTAAACAATGAACATACCCTGTATACGAGGGAGATTTGACATAGTGAACCGTTGCTTGAAGCATATCTCGCTTTGAACGATAGAGAAAGATAACATCTGCGGTCATCCCATCTCCGGTAATCCTGAATTTATTACGAAATAATTCCTCATCGTATTCTTCTACTGATTTAAAACCCATGTGTCAATTTCCTCCTATGTTTTGACTATTGATTAGTTAGGCTTTTAAATTACCTAATTATAATAACGATTGTGCAGATAAAACATCATGCACAATGATAGAACAAGATAAATTATATTATAAAGTGAGCAAAACATCCCTATACGGAGCTAACTTCTCACGAAGTTCTGCAAGAATTTCGTCATACTCCGTCTTACTTACAGCTATATCTGCAAGGCGATCAATAGGTCTTTCAGAAGAACTACGAGATATTTTATGTAAAGTATCTTTGGGATTGATTAAATGATTTACTACTTTCTCCGCCTTCGGTCCCATGTGGCGAATTATATTCCATATAGCCTCTTTGGTCTGCTGGGTTTCAAGATCCTCATCTTCGGAAGGAACTAAATCCCACAAAATAACAGACTTATCTTCGGACAGATCCGCCGGACACCCAGCAAAAAATTCAGTAGGAATTTCAACCATACTTCTTTGGGCATCGGAACCCCTTGTTTTCCACAAACTTAAAAGACAGTTATAGCAAACACGGTATATGTATCTACCATCATATCTTTTGGGATCCTCTGTAATCTTATCAACATTCTTCATAAGATACTGAAGAACGGTACTAATGCCATCTTCTTGCGTGATATGAACAACATTTATGGCGGTAACGGCACTGTACCAAGCAAGTGTAACTTCCTGATAGAAAATTACATAGAGTAAAGCCGCCTTGTCATCATCATCAGCTTTAAGCCATTCATCATAAGTGGGATTTTTAGGGTATCCTGAAAGATACTCACGGAACATGTTACGAGTTCTCAAAAATTGATAGTTGTTGGCTGGCATAGTGTTATTCCTCCTATACTATTTGTACTCTTGATATGCTTTAGGCTCTCGATATGTATGCCTACTTATAGTGTCGATTATAACATAAGAATTTTTGAATAAAAGGCTAATAATAGGACTATTTGGATATGTAATAAAGATGTAATATTTATTCTCTCATAGAATAAAATTTATTGAACTCATCTTCGGTACAATCGTTAATGTCTTTATCTGGTGGCATTGTTATAGTCCATACAAGAGCCACCTTGCTTAATGCTTTCTTTAATTTCTCCGTACCACGCTGACCAGCTTCATCACCATCAAGACACAGAACGAACTCCTGAACCCCTAATTGTTTAAGCTGTTCTATCTCATAAGAAGTTCCAGTACCTAATAAGGCTACCGCCTGATAGCCATACTTAATCGCAGTCAAACAATTAAAACAACTTTCGCACACTACGACAGATTTAGTCCCTTGTGGTAATTCATACATTCCATACAAACTTTTTTCCACACCTCGTGGATAATGGAAAAATTTACCCTCTACGGATCTGCGACATAAAAATAAGGTATTGCCCTTTATATCCTTAACCGGAAAAGTAATACAGGGTAATGGCTTCCTTCTACCTTCAGGAATAAAATTTGCATCATAACCTATATCGTACTTCTCAATGATCTCATCAGTAAGACCTCGCTGGTACATATAAGGAACTATCATGCGATAAGAAGCTAATTCCTGCTCTGATACATAATTACCTGACTGTTTAAGTATTTGGGTATTTATATAATCTATTGCATATTTATCTTGAAGTGCCTGTGTTAATTCAGTAGGGATAAGATAATCAAATTCCCCTACCTCGCCATCAAAATCAGGAATGTTCTCTTTGAGCCAATCTAATCCTGATGTGCCGATACCCTTTCGTTTAAGTACATAAGTAAGTGCATCTGCCAAAGAACCTGTGTAATTACACGAAAAACAATGCAGTTGCAAAGCAGGATAGTTTCTTCCATTACGATACTGGTTGTGCATAGATATACCACAAGACGGTTTCTTTTCTTCACCGTTATTGTGTATCGGACATCTACACATATACCAATCACCTACAGGTCTAATTATATCAATTAAACCCATCTCGCCAACTTTACGAATTATAGCTTCATTATCTTGCATACTATATAACCTGTCTGAATGTTAATTTGTGCTTTTTTAATGTTTGTTTATATTTTATAGAATAACTAATTCGTTCTTCGCTAATACCAATAGCTTTTGAAGCGGCTTTAATACTGGGGTATTCTTGATTTAATTCTAAACAATATATCTTTTTAGAGTGTCGTTGATTCATTAAGGCAATTCTTTCAGGCGGCGTATAATTCAAACCAGTAGCAAACGCATGTTTTAAGTTCTCTGATTGCGTGGACCATTCAAGGTTTGACACATGATTATTTAACGGATCTCCATCAATGTGATTAACTTGTGGCTTATTTTCAGGATTTGGAATAAATGTTTGAGCAACTAATCTATGCACTAAAAAATAAAAATGTTTACCTTCTTCACAAAGAGATACCCTTAACCGATCAAAATTTGACCTATCATCACTCCGAAACTTTGTAAGTGTGCGTAAATATTCTGATTGAATCCTATCACGCTTAATATCAGTATCGTACCAAACTTTAGCCTTAACTTTAATTCTGCCGTATGTTGATATTTGATAATTTACAAAACCATCAATATCTTTCCAAATCTCGTCAGGGTACGATTCAACAGTTGAAATAATATTTTGCAAATTATCAAATCTACAATTTGTATAATCTCCGTCTAAATGAATTATATTATTTGAAATTAACATATTATCGGAAAACACCGCTAATACTAAACGATCTAATGGAACTCTATAAGTTTTCATTGAATCAGAAGTATTACATACAAAATGACATCTGCATATATCACCAGTACAATCAATAGACAACGGTTGCCCTTTTATATGGCGGCAAATTCCTTTGGAATCTAAAAATGTATGATCTATACTCCGAACATTTCCATAATTAGATACTTCATATATATACTCCATTGAGGGAACAGGCTTCCATATCTCTTGCATAGCATTACTCTTTCATTAAATATAAAAGCACCGTTGGTTAATTGTTTTCTGCCAAGAAACACAATTACACTGAACACGGTGCTTTATGTTATTAGAAGCCCTAAAAGAGCAATACTAATTATAATCTATCAATGTAATTATGTTTCTTGGCACTTTCATTGTAAGTAATATCCGCATAAGTGTCAACATCCATACTTATACCTATCGTATTCTTCCAGCTCTTTACGCATCCGTTTTACCTTTTTAAGATAGTCTCGTTTTAGATATACCGAATTTGTACTCTTTATAGCATTTTGATATTTATTTATCTCTGATATAAATTTATCTCGTTGAATATCTTTCATAAAAGGATCACTTCAAATCTATCTGATGGGGGATATGCAATATTATCACAATCATCTACGAGCATAAGATAACCACATTCATCTATTGCCCACCCGGAAATATCGCACCAAATCAAATTAGAGTTTTTAAACCATTTTTCTTTGAACATATGATTGCGATCAAATATCGGTTCTTTTCCAGTACGAGGATCTATTACCTTAAATGCAAAATCATCAGATTTTGGGTGTTTAATACCCTTATATGTGGACAAACCTAAAAGCCAATCGGCTGATACTCCGGTAACTTTACAAAATGATGCTAACCGTCCGGAGTGCCATGATCTATTATTGCCGCTGGGAGAATGATTGGCATACAAGGCTTTTCTCTCAACACCAATTTTCTTTGCTATCTGATTTTTTGACATTCCTGAATCTGCAATAGCTTCTTCAACCCTATCCCAAAAACCATCATTTACAAATGTTCTATTTGCCATACACTCACCTCACTAAATTTGCAGATATAGTCTTAATTAAAATTCCAAGTTATCTTCCAGCTCTGATAAATCAAGTCCGGTATTATCAGGACCGACTGGATTATTTATGATGCTGGCGGTATTAGTCTGCATATTCGCCATAGGATCCTCGCTTTGATCGCCTTGTAAATATTGCATAGTACCAGTATTCAAATCACAAGTATATGAGAGGATATTCTTCTCATTCTTTGCCATACGGCTTTTCTCCATTCGGAGTTCAAATACATGCTTATCAAATATCTGCCTTAACGCAAATACCTGTGTAGCGATCTGAACAATAGAAAATGCCCCTGCGACATTGTAAATATCAGGGAACGGTACACCCTTTTCATCTTTCGTATCTTTGGTGGCTCTGTTTGCCTGAACCGCAATTATAATGGCACAACCGTACTGCTTGCTGATCCTAAATAAATCTTTTGAAATATGAGTAAGTCGTTCATAATCGCTACTGGCGTGTCTGTCATCACTCATATAAGAGATACCATCAATAATAAGTAACTTAATCCCATGTTGCTTCACAAACAACTCTAAATGTTTTGGGGACACCCCCTCTGCCATATCCTTATCTTCAATAATAAACGCCGGGACTGGATCATTTTTCAAGGATTCAATATATGTTCGGTAATCATCTGTATATTTACCTTGGAACAATTCACTATTCTTAAAATGTCCTCTCCAAGTATCAAATCTCGTAGCAAAGTATGATGCTTGCATTTCAGGTGAATACAACGCTACTGGGAATTTGGCGTTATGCCCTGCTTCCATCATCTTTGCACAAAGCCATGACTTACCGGAGTTCGTGCCAGCCACGATTGCTACAACTTCTTCAACCGTTGACCACCCACCATAAGTCAGCTTATCCAGTTCAGGAAATCCAGTGGGTATTCTTTCACGCTTCGCCCATTCCTCTACTTGTGCGGCTCTTGTAGGAGCTTCTTCGATAATGTTCATAGGCTTGGTATCTTGGAGCCTTGCCGCTAAATCACACTGCTGATTAAGATACTCCCAAGCAGATGTCACATCTCCTGAACCCAAGTCCTTTAACTTGTTAAAAGTATCAACTAAAAGGATCTGTTGTTTGTTCTTTTTAAGCCCATCAATTAAATAATCCTTGGTTTCCCTTGATACTTCAACAATAGTAATATCCGGAAACTCTGCCATAAAGGTAAATACATCAGGAGTATTACCAAAACGGCTACGGTGATCCAAAATAAAACTAATCTGCTTATTGAAAACAGAATAATAAGAACTATCAAAACCGCACAGTTCATTCACCAACTCTGTATCGTCAGAAGTCAGTATCTTTGATATAACCTGTAATTCTATTGCCGAGTTCATTTAACTATCGTTCTTCCTAATACTTCCTGAAGTCTGTTAAAGAATACCCCACTACCGCCAAGTGATTGCGTTGTTGGAGATACTACTATCGTTCCCATATCGGGCTTATCCCTCGATTGCAATAACGATAATAGTGTCTGGCATTGAAAATCCTTGAAATTCACATAGTCAATATTTGATATTACAAGCAACTTCGCTTTTGATACCCATATCTTTTGATATTCAAGATCATCAGGGTTTGAATTGCTGTTCGACCAGCTACCCTGAATGGCTTCTAAATATTGAGATAGTTTCAAGTTATACACCGAAGTATGTAAACGGCTACCTCTCCAATATTTACAAATGCCACAATATGTAATGAGTTCTGCAATAGCATTAGTATTCTTGGCGATAACTGTTTGAGTTTTACCTTCGCAATTCTCAACAAACTGACCACATTTAGCCAAACTTTTAGGATCAGCATGAAATACATTACTGTTAATGCCGATATTATTTTGTTCCAGCAAAAATGAAGATTCAGCATAAGCAGGGCAAGACTGGTCACAAGTAGCCTTTATACAATGACCGGAAAATATACAATTATGCACTTGTGTTAATCCTCCTAATCACTGGACTTCTTGATTGCTTGTACGACACCCTGCTCAATACGCATTGTCTTGCTAACTCAACTACATTGAACCCTCGGTTAGCATACTCTTTGGCTTCCATAAATAGTGTCAAATACGGCTCCAATGTTCCATATATCGGGTATTTATACTGGATGCCTTTAATCTCAATATCCATGAGATATTTTCTGACTACATACTCCTTTATAAACTCTGCATTTTTAGGGATCCACTTTGAAATCTCTAATGAATCCCATACTTCGAGGGTATCAACAAGTTCTCCGTTAATTTCCATATAAGCATAAAAGCTGACAAGTTCATCATTCTGTTCACGAACCAACTTATACAAGTGTGGATACCTTATAATATTATCAACGATTTGTTGTGTAGAATAATCATCAATAGGAAGGATAACCCCAAGCTCATTATCAAAATCCATATTAGTCTGTGGCTTATACATAATAGGCGCACGAGTTCTAATAAAGTGATTGGGGTATAACCGAATTAAATCATCATCAGACATTCTATTTACATCTGTAGTAATAGATATATCTCTTTGTCTTTGAGGTATTTCAGGCAAAGTTGTATATATCGTCATCAGATCTGCTCCACACTGTTTTTGAATCCAAGGCTTTGTAATATCAAACTGTGGGATCTCCGGGGCTTGAATGTATAAATCTGTTGACGGTGTTTCTATAATTGTTACATCTTTTGTAACAGGCACATCAGAAGATTCAAATGCTGGCTTAAACCTTGTATTAGCAATCACTGGGGCATTTTCAACTATGGGAACATCCCACTCAATAGCGTCAACTGTAAGGTAAACCTCTCCAAGTGTTTCTTCAATAATATCGTCATCAATATTGGGAAGATTTATGAAGGGATTATTTATGTTCCAATTCAAAGGCAATAACTCTTCAGCATAAGCAGAATAAGTTAAAATATTCAGCACCTTAACAATCTGTTGCTTATAAGACATAGTACCGTCATAGTGTGCCATGACATAAGTAATAACAGACGCATAAAATTCACTTAATTTACCCTTAACGCTTTTCTGAACCTGATAGTTCTCTGAAATGCTGGTAAATTTGATTTTATTTGTGGAAGAATACAGTCTACTCATAAGGCTTCTTCCTCCAAATCATCTGTCGTTGAATGTAAGTTCACAGACTTTATAAGTTCCTTTTGTTTATTAAATCGTGTGCGTACTGCATGAGCATTATCCGGTTGAGTGTCCTTAATGAGTTTAGCGATATAAGATGAATCCATAGGAATTTTAGTCTTACCATCTATCAACTGGTATAAGCATCCATTTATCAATATATCGTATATAACCATAGCATCAATAGTGAAATTTTCAGGATCAACGGTCTTAACCATGTTAAAAATATTATAAGGTAATGCCCAGCAATTACTTAAATCGTGGTCAAGACTTCTGCACCATTGTTTGAAATCTTCTACAAAGGTAATCGTATTTCCAGTAGAATGATATTTACCATAAGCAATAACAATAAATGTTGCCCATATAGGTAATTGCTTAATCTGATATTTGAAATTAGGATTAAGTTCTGAAAATCTGTGTGTAATCCAGTAATCTAATAAAGTTGCACATTCATTAACTTCCACATAGCCGAAATCATGATCCGTTGCCTGTTTAAATACAGAACGATATTGTCTTAAAGTATCACCTACTAAACGCTTTGTAGCCTGATTAGGTGTCTTTTCTACAAGACAACCGAGATCATCAACAGAATTACGAAGTTCATCAATTTGGGTAGTATCAAATTCTGATACCAGCTCTTGAAATTCTGTATCTTCGGAAGATAAGAGTATTTCAGATTGGAGCATTTTTACAATCTTCGTAACACACTCCAATAAAAGGTATGCCAGCTTCTTATATCGTAATAAGGTTTTACGATATACCCTTGGCTTATTTTCCATCATCCTATCAAGATGTTTACTGATCTTTCGGGCGGCTACTTCAGAGGGGTAAATTTCAATATATTCAGGTTGTTTCATTTAGCCCATCACCACCTATTCTGCGTTGACCTGAATTTTTACTTCATACATATAAGAACGATTTAGAGATAAAAATACCGATGTCGAAACTACCAAATTGTTCAGGCGTGGGAAATGCCGTTCCGTTAGCCTACTGGTCTGATAGTCTCGACATCGGCATCTGTCTGTGTAGTAAAAATCATAAATGATTTTGACAGAAAGTTAAAGAGCAAAATGAGAACTTAATAGTTTTGTAACATAACGGATCCTCACACTGAAATTCCGAAATTATTTCAGAATTTTCGGGAGTAAAAGAGTTAAATTCTCTTTAATTTTTCTTGCTTTTAATACTTCTTTTATTATTTTATATATTGATAGATTTTATATATATAATTTATTACTGGATATAGATATATAAAGAATTGATATAATTTAACTCTTTAACTCCCGTAATTTCCCAAATAATTCAGGAATTTTTACTCTGATAAAGAAAGCCCAGTCAGTTTATTCGAAACCTCAAAATCAGAAAGCTACGCAATAATTCCGCAAATTCCGAAATTATTTCAGAATTAGGTTTTTGGGGTATTTTTGTGGCAATTTATAAAATGTCAAAAAGTTGGTAATTTCTTAATGATATTGTAATAATAGCAAGGGTTTTTGTAGTATTTTTTACCATTGGTTATGATATTATGAATACAGTTTATATTTTCCCGGAGGCTTGCTATGTACTACTCATCTATTCCCACAAAATTAGATCGTAACAGTATGGATAAGGCTACATGGATTAAAGTCAGAACGCAGGAATTATATGATATGCTACCCCAAACTACGCTGGCAGAGCGTAATAATTATACGGAAATCCGAGATGAGATAGTAGCACTTAATTATTCATTTTTTGGTTATGTAGCGAAGGGGACTTATGTTACGGATCCTATGGCTACTTATGAAGATAAATTGCAATCGGCATTAGTTAATTTCTGTGAAATGTGGGCGAAATATAAGTTCTCTCCTGCAAATACGGATCTCAATGAATCAGGGAAAAAAGTTAAAAAATATCGTACCGATTTGTCATTTGCCGTATTCTTTAAGCCCCGTCTATCAGAGTGTATCAGGCGTGAATTAAACACAATTAAATACTCGTTAAGAAGGACAGTGTGTATGAAAGCGGCGGCTCAATTAGGTAAACACTGGGGACAAATTACGAAAGAAGATGTTGCCAAAGTGAAACTTGCTCCGCAGGAAATGAGGGTTTTGGAATCCATATTTTGCACCCAGTATGAGATCCAGTATGAAGAAGGCAACACCCCAAAAACTAAATCAGCTATACAAGATGATTTTGTAGTGCCTTATGGGATAGATGGTATCTACACTGAAAATTATGATGAACTGGAAGATTTGATTGTTCACGAAATGATTGAAAACGAGTGTAAATTAGATGATGGCTATTTACTTAAAATGGCTGAAATGTATGACATTCCATATAATGAATTAGAAAAAGCTCGACCTCTGGGAGAAGCCAAGCTCAAACGACAATTAGAAGAATATATTGATATTCAGGAATCATTTGAATCTGAAACCGAATATGAAACTTGTGGAGATTTAGATGATTAGTATTTCTTTTTGTAATACTTTTTAGGTACTAAAAATTCGTACTCTCCATTAGTCTGATAACTACCCCAAGTATCAATAGGGCGTAATTTAATTCGGTGAACAGTGCCACCAGTGTAATTTCCAAATTTACTTGCAACCTTTGGATCCGGTGTGTATGACACAAAGACATCAGGATCAGTTGTAGTACCAGTTTCGCCACGATACATTATTTGTGGAGTATATAGCCAAGTCTGAAATGGTAATGGTGTAGTTTCTTTAATTTTACAATCCCAAATATAATTATAATAAGCGATATTTAATCCAGCATTTAATACATCAGGTCTTGATAATATCTGATCTAAAAGTGTAGGTTTCGCACTTCGATCTGCCCCTCTAAACCACCTCTCATGCGTAGCCCCACGAATACTTTGTTGTGCAATATCAATAGCATCTTCGATAGGGATTTCATGTATATTCTTCAATCCCTCAATAGTCCTCAACTCTCTCCAAAGATCAACTATATCTTCGTGGGTTGCTATATCTCTACCCCATTGTAGGAAGTCAGGATTTTTAATATTAGCCTTTATAAAATCATCAAAATAATCAGTCACCTCTAATGTATCAACCCAAGGTAGCTGATTAAGATCTACTGTAGATTTTATGTAGCGTTTCATGTATTAAGATTACTTTCCTTTATAGCCATTAGCATAGGCGGCTCTCGCTTGCTTTTCGGCTTTTTCCTTGGCGTCTTTGCCATAATAAACTTTGCCTGACTTGCCCCATTGATACCCACCGGATTTAGTTTTATGTACTGGCATATATTTAATCTCCAAAATCAAAATTATCTAATGTCGGATTCCCCGTATGTGGGAACATAGTAATGGGAACTTTGTATTACATCATATCTCAAATTTGATATATTAAATTCATTAGCAATAAGATTTATAGCATTTTCATCAGAAGCTATTGCCTGACTACAAATTATCTCATACACCTGTGAACGAATATCATAAACTACTCGACCTCGTTCTATTGATCTATACCCTTTAGAAATTAAATCAATAGCTTCAGGAAGTTGGTCTTTAATAGTGGATTCCCATTGGGTTATATGATTATTTATTGTACTAAACTGGATATACCCCCAATCATTTACTCCCTCATCTACCGGACAATACTCTCCAACAACTTTATTATTATAAATCCACCATATACCTACATTTCCAGTAGTAGGTATATTATCAGATTCAGATGCCGGGATATATCTTTTCATAGCTTAACCTTTACATAAATGGATCAGTATCCTCGCCCCGATCCCTCGCCCTATACCACTCTTCTCTA
>Ga0247611_10003578_pt1 | contig 22783 bp, 16 predicted proteins | sample 177DNAGHGhighgp2_FD_192422 | JGI IMG/M metagenome (GOLD analysis project Ga0247611, IMG submission 192422) | Sheep rumen microbial communities from Palmerston North, Manawatu-Wanganui, New Zealand - 1770 DNA GHGhigh gp2 | ecosystem: Host-associated > Mammals > Digestive system > Stomach > Rumen... | reverse complement strand
AATTAACCCGATTAGCACGGGTTTCACATTTCAGCCGACAAAGGTACTACAAAAAATTGACATACGCAAAAAAAAGTGCAACTTTTGTAAAAAAGCGGCACTTTTTTTAGCGTTAAAGCGTTAAAGTGTTAAAACGTTAAAGTGTTAAAACGTTAAAGTGTTAATGAGAATTGAGAGTTGGATTTTCATCAATTCATCATTTAGTGCCGCAGGACGCGTAGTAATCGTTCGAGCAAAGCGAGATAAGCATATAGCGAAGCAGATCGTTCGAGGCTTTGCCGAGATAAGAAATGATAAATGCCAAGCTGGCTCTACACGCGACCATCACGGGACCATCTGCCAACTTAAGCCTGACTTACACCTAACTTAACCTGTCTTAAAAGCAGAATGGAGTTATTAAATTATCGGTTATTGATCCGCGAAAAAGTCGGTAACGTCTCGGCGAGCATCCGATGAGCATCCGATGAGCACCCGATGAGCATCCGATGAGCACCCGATGAGCATCCGATGAGCACCCGATGAAGCTTCGGGGCAAAGCATAGGGTAGTTGGAGGTTGGAACGCTGCGCTGTTAGAAGTTGGAACGCTTCGCTGTTGAAAGTTATTGTGCTTCGCACGTTTATTGTGCTTCGCACGTGTAGTGTTGCTGCGCAACGTTTAGTGTCCTTCGGACGTTTATTGTCCTGCGGACGTTTATTGTGCTTCGCACGTTTAGTGCCGCTTTTTCAATAATCTATAAATCGATAATTCAATAATCAATAATTCAATAATCTTTCAAAAAAATTTGCACATGTCAAATTTTTGTATTACTTTTGCAGCAAATTTTGTTGCACTATGAGAAACACAATTGTTATTTTGCAGATTTGTATTCTTGCTATATTAGGACTTTCAAGTTGTCAACCACGCTTCAGAATCGGCGTCAGTCAGTGCTTGGACGACGCTTGGCGGCAAAAAATGAACCACGAAATGCAACGTGAATTATTGTTGCATCCCGAATTGTCCATGTACACGCGTATCGCGTATGGTAGCAACGAACTGCAATGTGCACAAATCGACAGCTTTATCGCGGAACGTGTGGACCTGCTTATCGTCAGTCCGAACGAAACGGAAGCAGTGAAACCTGCTGTATCCCGTGCTTACCGTGCGGGGATTCCCGTTATCGTTGCAGACCGGCGTGTTACGGGAAATGAGTGGACTGCCTTTATCGGAGGAGATAATTACGCCGTCGGTGAACTGATGGCACAATGGTTGCGCGGTCTGCAATCAGCGAAAGGCAATACACTGCAAGTTCTGGAGGTTACCGGAACGACCGGTTCGGCACCCGCCTCTCTGCGGCATGCAGGGATGATGGACAACCTTGCCGATTCCACATCGGAGATTGTGATTAACTCTATTACCGGCAATTGGTATCAGGAAAATGCTTATACCATCGTTTCCGAGTTTCTGAAGTACAACAAACGTATCGACGCCATTGTCGCTCACAACGATTTGATGGCAATAGGAGCCTCTGACGCCGTACGGGACAGCAAAGGCTATGGAGAGGGGAGTGTGCATATTATGGGCGTTGATTGTATTCGTTTGGGATTATTGGCTATTGCAGATGGAAAGATTGATTGTTCCGCAACGTACTCTTCTCGTGGAGATATGTTGATAGAGACTGCTGCGAATATCCTTGCACACAAAACATTTGTTCGCGATACGGTGCTGCAAACAATGATGATTGATGCCGCTTCGGCAAGACCAATGTTGATGGAATACAACGCACGTCTGCACGACTTGGAAACATTGCAATTGGTACAAGTGCAGTCTGATCAACGCTGGAGAAAAATGATTTTTGACAGGGCGGTGCTAATCAGTATAGTGGTATTTTTCTTCGCCTTATTAATCATGGCGTTTGGATACATCTTTTTCCGGCAAAAGAAACTGCAATCAGAGATAAAGCGCGAGATATTACCTCAATTGGAAGAAATGCAGGAGGCGGTCAATCTGAACCATCGCGATGTTGCATTTGCCGAACGTATGAAGCAAATCGTCAATGACCATCTGACAGATCCGAATTTTAGTGTGGAAGACCTTGGCAGTATGTTGCAACTTAGTCGTACACAAATCTTCCGCCGTGTAAAAGCAGTCACCGGAAAAGGTCCTTTGGAATATATCCGTGAATGTCGTCTCAAACGCGCCGAGCAGTTGCTGCAAACAACGGATATGACGATTCAGCAGGTGGCTAATGAACTGTGTTTCTCCAGCCCGGGATATTTCACCAAATGCTATAAAGATTATTTCGGAACGCTACCAAGTAAGCGCTGATTTTTAGATAATACAACATTTTTCTGTTGTTTCTGAATAATAATTTTGTTGCAAAACATGTCATTTTTGTTGCATTGCAACCTGAGTGGCATTTTTTGCAACATTAATTTTTGCACGCACGCGATAAAAGCAGTAATTTTGCACCGCAATTTTAATCAGTTAACTAAAAATTTAATATCATGAAGTGCAAAAGAATTATCTTTTTTTTCTTCCTTTTGATGCTTGCAACAGTGCAGATTTATGCTCAAGTGGCGGCATCCGGTACAGTGGTTGATGCTGGTACCGGCGAACCAATTATTGGTGCTTCTGTTATTGAGGAGGGAACGACGAATGGTACCATCACGGATTTCGATGGTAAGTTTACCCTCAATGTAGCAAGTGGCGCCAAAGTGGTTGTTTCGTATGTGGGCTACAAGGCGTTGACGCTTGATCCGTCGTCTTCTATGTCCATCCGTTTGGCAGAAGATAGCGAGGTGTTGGAGGAAGTGATTGTAACCGGTTACACGGCGCAACGTAAGGCCGACTTAACCGGCGCTGTCAGTGTGATGGATATGAGTCAGGCGACCAGCGAGGCATCTGCTTCCGTGTTAACATCTATGCAAGGCCGTTTGCCGGGTGTACAAATCACAACCGATGCAGCCCCGGGCGGTGCCGGAAGTATTCGAATCCGCGGTATGAGTACCATCAATGGCAACGATCCGCTCTATGTGATTGACGGAGTACCGACAACGGAAAACATTGCTTCGCTGAACCAAGCTGATATTGAATCAATTCAGGTCCTGAAAGATGCTTCGTCTGCTTCTATATATGGTTCGCGCGCGGCAAATGGTGTGATTGTGATTACCACCAAAAAAGCCAAGAACGACAAACTGGATGTTAATCTGAGCTACGCTGCAACCCTTCAAACCATAGCGAAACGTTATCAGATGTTGAACGCACAGCAATGGGGCGAAGCTTATTGGGCTGCCAACACCAATGCCGGTTTGACTCCTTCTCATCCTTTCTATGGCAATGGCGCAACACCGCAATTGCTGCATTACCTCGATGCTGCAGGAACAGTCCGTGCCGCAGACAACGATTGGCAGGACGCAGTTTATCGCCAAGCGTGGACACACAACGTTTCAGCCAGTGTCGCTCATTCAAGCGAGAAAGGTAATGTGTTCTTCTCCGGTAATTATATCAACCAAGACGGTTTGATGCGTGAGACTTACTATCATCGTTATAACGTGCGTTTGAACTCGAATTTCAAAATCGGTAAATACTTCGGTGCAGGTGAGAACCTGATGATTGCTCAGTGGAACGACAATGGTTATGCAACCGGTGATGACCGCGGTATCCCATATACAGCGATGCGTCAACACCCTGCTATTCCTGTATATGACAGCAATGGTAACTTTACCAGCCCGATGCAATTGGCATCGTCCGATATTGCCAATCCTGTACATCAATTATACAATGGTCGTGATAATAGCAACGCAAGTTGGCGCATCTTTGGTAACGCGTTTTTAGAGGTATATCCTGTAAAAGGACTTACCATCAAGACAAACATCGGTATAGAACACTTGCAGTATCTCAACAAACAACTTGGCCGTACGATCGAACCCAGTGACGTACCTGCAATGTCCAGAGCATATGGTCAAGGGGATACATGGACTTGGACCAACACAGCGGTATATAATGGTCAGTGGGGCAAGCACCGTCTAAACGCATTGCTTGGTACCGAGGCAATCGGTTACAAGTTCGAGGGACTTTCCGCATGGCGTAATCAGTACGCCTTCCAAGACGAACATTATATGACTCTTGATGCCGGTGAAGGTACGCAAACCAACGGCGGTAACATATCGGAATGGTCTTTGTTCTCGGTATTTGCCAAGGTTGATTATAACTTTGCAGACCGCTATTTGCTGGCTGTTACAGTCCGTCGTGACGCTACTTCGCGTCTCTATGGTGCGAAAAACTATGGTTGGTTCCCGTCTGTATCTGCTGCTTGGCGCTTTACGGAAGAACCCTTCTTCCCGAAAAACGATGCGCTTACCGATGCAAAGATTCGTGTAGGATGGGGAACGAATGGCAATGCGGCTATCGGTGATTTATACGGAACTTGGTCCACTTATGCGTATTCTACCGGCAACGCGGCGTATGACTTACACGCCACCAATACCAATACCGTAGCCGGTGTGGTAGTTGCCAAAACCGGTAATATGAATCTAAAATGGGAAACAACGATGCAAACTAACGTCGGTTTGGACCTCGCTTTCCTGCGTGGAGACTTGACGGCTTCGTTTGATTGGTATTTGAAGGACACCAAAGATATGTTAACCATTCCGCCCACGCTTGCTGTTGCGGGCGAGAATGCTGCTACATGGCGCAATACCGGCGATATGCGAAATATGGGTGTTGAGTTCCTGATAAGCTATAACAGTCCGAAATATCACGATTTCTCTTGGGGAGCTTCATTTAATATCTCGCACTACAAGAATACGGTTGTCAAACTCAATGACTTTGTGAAACAATTAGGCGGTGATTACCGTCTGATTGAAGGACAACCGATGGGCGTTTATTATGGCTACGTAGTGGAAGGAATTTTCCAAAACGATGAGCAAGTCGCCAATCATGCGACTCAAACAGGTGCCGCTCCCGGTCGTCTGATGTATGCAGACCTTGATTATAACGGTGAGATTGACGAAAAAGACCAGAAGATTATCGGTGACCCGAATCCGGTTGTTTCGATGGGCTTGAACCTTGATTTGAAATGGAAGGGATTAACCTTGTCGATGTTCTTTACTTCCGAAGTCGGTTTCGATATCTACAACACAACCAAACGTCAAATGGACTTTATGTCGTATGGCGGTGTATCGACAAACCGCGGTGTATCGGTTTTGGATGCTTGGACTCCTACGCACACGAATACATCAATTCCGGCGCTCACCGCTGTTGATAACAATAACGAAATGCGTATGTCCACCTATTATATTGAGGATGGTTCGTATTTGAAGATGAAATATATCAAGTTATCGTATGACCTCCCGAAGAAAGCGTTGACACCTTGGCACTGCCAAAACTTGACTATTTTTGCTCAAGTAGAGAATGTGTTTACCGCTACCGGATATTCCGGTTTGGATCCTGAGCTGCCTTTAGGCGGTTACGGCGCCCGTATTGATAACGGTCCCTATCCGCGTTCACGTAGTTTTACTTTAGGTTTGAATCTTAACTTCTAAATATTTACAATTATGAAAAAGACAGTATATATAATCTCAACTTTGGCAATTGTATTATCGTTCGTATCCTGCGATAGTATGCTGAACAAGGAGCCTTACGGTCAATTTACTGCAGCACAATTGGACGAGGAGAGTATCGAGGGACTGATGGCAGCTGCTTATGCCGGCTTGGAGGCGCACTTCTTTGGAAACAACGAGGCGTTTGCGGGACCGAGTACGAACTGGATATTCGATGTGCGCTCTGATGACGCATACAAAGGCGGCGGAGGTATCACGATGGAGGCAAATATCCACATGTTGGAGACGGCGGTCATAAATTCCGATAACGTATCGTGCTTCAACAAGTGGCAGAACAACTATTTTGCTATCGCACGCGTGCATCAGGCAATGAATGCCGTAAAGAAAGCCGCACCGGAAAATGAAAACGAGTTGATTGGTGAATTGAAAGTGCTGCGCGCTTGGTATTACTTTGATTTGATTCGTATCTTCGAGCGTATTCCGTATTTTACCGAGACGGAGAATCCGAACGAAGCCCGGCACGATGCCTATTCGCGTGAGCAAATATTTGAGTTCATTAAAAATGACCTCACCGAAGCCTATGGTATCCTTCCTGCCAAGCAAGCCGATGCAGGACGTTTTGGTAAGTATGTGGCAGCAGCGATGTTAGTGAAGGTGAACGCGTTTATCGCTTCTTGGAAGGATGTTGAAGAGTGGGCGGATGTGGTCATAAACAGCGGCTTGTATGAGTTATATCCGAACTTCGCCGACATGTCGAAGATTGAATTCAATAACCGCTACGAGTCAATTATGGCTATCCAGTTCTCAACAGCCAACAATAATGCCCACATCAATTGGTCGAATCTGTTGAATACAACCTATTCGGACGGCAACTTGTTTGGAAATGGAGATGACTTCTTCCTTGCATCACAGAACTTGGTGAATGCTTTCCGAACAGACGCAAACGGATTGCCCTATTTGGATGATTTCAACAAAGTGAAGGTTGATGACTCATATACCGGCAATGTGGACCCCCGCTTGGACTTGACTGTCGGACGTATCGGCATGCCGTTCCGAGGACACACCTATACCGCCGGTTGGTGTCGCGCGTATGATGTATATGGGGAGTATTCCGGCAAAAAAGGCTTGATAGACCCGTCTTCTCCCGATATGGTACAAGGATTCCCTTGGGGCGCTTCCGGGTTGAACTTCTGCCTGATTCGCTATGCGGATATCTTGCTCCTTAAAGCCGAGGCGTTGATAGAGCAGGGAAAAGACCTTGAGTCAGCCCGTACGTTGATCAACCAAGTGCGTGAAAAAGCTGCCCGCTCAGTCGTGGCAGCCTATTCGCCGCAAGACCTTGACCCAACTAAGGCACATTATTATGTGGCAGCTTATCCCGCAGCCAATTGGACCCAGGAATACGCCCGCAAAGCCGTTCGTATGGAGCGCCGGTTGGAGTTGGCTATGGAAGGAAACCGCTGGTTTGACCTCGTACGGTGGGGCGTAGTTGTTGAAGTTATGAACGAGTATTTCCAGACAGAAAGCGTATTACGTCCCTATTATGCAGGAGCTACTATGAGTTCAAATAGTATATTTCTCCCGATTCCGTTAGTTGAAGTAGAAAACGGTAACGGGCTTTATGGAGAAGTGGGTGAATAATCTTAAAAAACGATACAACAATGAAAGCAAAACAAATATTACTGATTGCACTTGCAATGATAAGTATCAGTTTCTGTGGTTGTGAGAAAAAAGCCGAGGTGCTTCCAGCCGCAGATGTAACCGACCTGCAATATACAGCCGTGGAACGTACCGTCACCTTGACTTGGACGCTTCCGCAAAACGAGCAAGTGATTGCTGTACAAATTGTGCAAAACGGAGTGACGTTTTGGGAAGAGCAGGGCGCAGCGACACAAGCCGTTGTCGAGAATGTGCCTGTAGGGGAAGATGTAGAGTTTACAGTACGCGCAATCACTCCCACCTCTATATCCAAAGGTGTTTCTATCACAGTGAATATCTCCGCCGGCAAGATGGCAATACCGGCAATGCTGCTCTTGGCTCCCGATCCGGAGGCGTTGCCCGATGACGATGAGCAAGCGGCTGCATTGTGGTTCAAGGCGAACTTCGTGGATAAGAATACCGGTGTATTCATTGACGCAGCACAACTCAAGACCTTGTCTAAGAAAGATTACAGCACCGTGTTTATCATGATTGACCGGGTAGGAATAGGTTACGGTTGGGATAAATTACCCGCTGCTTTGGTGTCTCAAGATGCGCTCAACGGCATGAAGAATTATTTGGCAGAAGGCGGAACAATCTTCTTCGCAAAGATGGCAACGCAGCTGATAAGTGCTATTGGACGTATAGAAGGTGCTTACGACCCGGGTATTTTCGGTGACGGAGACGGCGGAACAGGTGATGATACTTGGTGCATCAATGCGAATATCGGTGGAATCTATGACCATCGTTCACATCCTATTTTCCAAATGATGGACCGCAATACTACCGAATATACGCATGAAACATTTGCTTTATTAGGGCCCGGCGGCGTACGTGAAGACCACAACTGTATGTGGGACTGCAACAGTTACGGCTTCTCGGGAGACCCGAATGTGGTGAAGAACTTTGAGGATGCTACATCTTCCACCGTGCTTGCTACATGGGGACACGTAACAGATTTCTGCTGCGCCGGTATCGTTGAATTCCTGCCTACTGCTAACTTCAAAGGCACGGTTATAGCAAATGGACTCTCTGCATACGAGTTTAAGCAGAATAATCAGGATAACCAATATCAGGCTAACTTGGAGCGCCTGACACTGAATACAATTAATTATCTCTCTAAATTAGGATTACAATGAAACTGCCGGGATTAGTAAAGGATTGTGTTGTTTTCTCTTTCGGATTTGCTCTGTGCCTGTCGGCAGGGGCACAGGTGCATTTCCCTTTGGATGAAACAACGGGCTTTAACGGAGCGGTATTGATGCCGGGCGCACGAGATAACGCCGTGCGGCTGAACGGCTACACTTCCTATGCCCGCAAAACGTACAATGCTACCTCGCTGAGTACTACCACACAGACGTTCTCATTTTGGTGTGCTGCTGAGACCTATCCGATGATGAACGCTATGGAAGCCGAAAATGCCTGGACCAGTATCCTCGAAACAGGAAATGAATCAGTACACAGCGGGATCGCAATGCGCATCAGCTCGCAAGGCGATTATGCTTTTGAGTACTACTCCGATGGATGGAAACTCGTCCTTAACGCAACTGGCAAATTCCCTTTATATAGGTGGAATCACATTGTGGTAACGATGGACGTCCCCAATCACAAAGCCGTCATGTATAACAACGGAGTCATTGTCGCACAAGGTTCTACAATGAATTCACTTACGCCCGGAACAGGAATGATGACTATCGGTAAAGACGAAAAATCGGTGACGATGGGACCGTTTATGCTCAATACATTCAATGGACTCATTGACGATATACGTATCGATAACAACATTTGGACGCAGGAGCAAATCTTATCGGATAATACGCCGGCCAACACTGCCGATTTGATCTTCCCGCTAAATGCTTTCTACCACAATCTGCTTCGGCCGCACTTCCACGCTATGCCCATGATGGGATGGACCAACGAAACACACGGGATGTTCTGGAAAGACGGTAAATTCCATCTCTTCTTTCAAAAGAACCCGAATGGCCCATATATGGCTCGATTGCATTGGGGACACCTCGTTTCAACCGATTTGTGCGGCTGGGAAGAGGTGCCGATTGCGATTGCGCCTAATACCGATTACGACATTAAAGGATGCTGGTCAGGATGTATCATCACCGATGCCACTATTACCGGTGGTAATTCTTGGATTGCTTATACAGGCGTGGATAACGGCAGAGCTACTATTAACTTCGCTCAACCGCAAAGCAGTGATTTTATTACTTGGACCAAAGATGCGCGCAATCCCCGTATTAACGGCCGTCCTGCCGGATTGACCGACGATTTCCGCGACCCGTATTTCTTCCGCAATGGGGATAAAGCATATATGATTGTAGGCTCCAGCAGGAACGGAATAGGTGTTACCACGTTGCACAAGTTTGACGCCAACGGAAATCTTGATAATACCGGTGACCTGTTCTATGCCGGATTTGATGCCAATGTATGCGGCTCATTCTTTGAAATGCCTAATGTCACCAAAATAGGCAATAAATGGTTGTTTACTGCAACACCTTTAGGCTCTTCTTCAGGAGTGCGCACTGTCTATTGGGTGGGCTCCATTGACGCTAATGGGCATTTTATTCCGGATAGTTCCACACCGCGTACGGTTGAACTGCCGGGCTTTGCACGCGAAGGCTACGGATTGTTGTCTCCGACGATTTGTCAGACTGGCGGCAAAACGATTGCTTTGGGAATTGTGCCGGATAAATTAGCCAGCCTGTCCAACTATGAAATGGGGTGGGCACATGCTCATAGTTTGCCGCGCGAATGGCGCTTGTCTGAAGGCGGTGTGCTCTATCAACAGCCTTATTCCGGATTGACAGCACTGCGTAAATCAACGGCTTATTCCAAAACCGATGAGACCCTTACGGGCTCAAAGACTATTACGAATGTGGTAGATGGTCGTCAGGTGGAAGTCGAGATGTCGTTTGCTATTAAGAGTGGTAATACCGGCGTGAATCTCTTGGTTGACGGAGGAAAAGCGTTGCGCATCTATTATGAACAAGCCGGTAACAGGCTGGTCGTTGACATGCGCGAAGTACAACGTATCGTAAACGATGGCGGTGTGTTTGACGGCTTATATTCGTCCGCTTTACCCGAACCTCATTCCTTGGGTGATATCCTTAAATTACATGTGTATCTCGACCACTCGGTGCTTGATGTGTTTGTGGACGATAAATGGGCAAGCAGTTTCCGCGTGTTTGCAACTTCTTCCGCTGCGAAAGGAGTCGAACTATACTCGATGTCAACCGTCAAACTTAACAATGTTGCTGTTTATGACCTCGAAACAACTGTCAGCCCGAAGGATTATCCTATCGTTACGCCTACCGAGGATGTTACGTATATATCCAATAACCACGCTAACGGGTACAAGTACATTCGTAACGGACAGTTCTTTATACAAAAAGACAATACCATATATAATGCACAAGGCATTATGATAACTAATAACTAACCACTTAATCTTTTTTATTATGAAAAAGTATTTCCTTCTATCCCTGTTCCTTGTAGCAGGATTGATGTGCACAAACGCACAAATGGCGTATTTGCTGACAGAGGCTTCTATCGCCGCTTTGCCCGCAGAAAACTTTGACGGCGTAGATCAGAAACCCGAGCAAAACGCCGCTAACTGGTTCCAAACGACCTACGTTACTCCTAACAAAGGTAAGTTCGTAAGCATTGCAGACCTCAAAGCAGGACTGAGTACTGATGTTAAAGTACTATGGATCAATATCGACCGCGTAGGACTCCCTGACCTTGCTACTGCAGGTCTTGACGTTGATGCTGTTGCTGCTGTGAAGAGCTTTGTGGAGAAAGGCGGATGCCTGCTTCTCACCAAACAAGCAGCACACCTTTCCTATCAAATCGGACGTATCGGATATGAACCAACTTGGAATAGTGGCGGTTACAACGTTGGTGGCGATATTTGGAAAATCAAGGCGCAACTTGGTACAGACCCCAATATCACAACGATTGACCGTAGCGGACACCCTATCTACAATAATCTGACTACCGACGCAGACCTCCTTTATCCAATGGTAGGCGCTGTGGCACGTACAGACAACAATATCTATTGGGGAGACTTGATGCGTAAAGACCCGAATACAGGCGGACCTATGGCTGAAACAGAGGAAACCAAAGCGCAAGGAATTACCCATTATCAAAACAACAATCCGCTGCGTTTGACCGACTTCGAAAGCGATTGGGCAGCTTCTATGCTCGCAACGTGGCCGCATATTCAAGACTTCTGCATCGTACAGGTTCTTGAACTCAAAGCACAAAACAACTTCAAAGGAACAATTATGAACATCGGTTTTGCCGCTTATCAATGGGGTACCGCTAACGACTATATAGCCAATGTACAGAAAATCACTGAAAACAGTCTTGCCTATCTCTTAACTCAATCCACCACAACGGAGGTTGAGAATGTCGTAGTTACACCGAATGACGGACGTATCTTTAATATCTTGGGACAACCTGTTGACGCAGAAAATGCACATAATGGCATCTTCATCATCAACGGACAAAAAGTATTCATCAAATAAAATAACACAACAATGAAAAAGTATTTCTTACTTTCCCTGTTACTCGTAGCAGGACTGATTGGCGCCAATGCGCAAATCGCTTATCTGATGACTGCGGCTTCTATCGCAGAATTGCCCGCAGAGAATGAAGGTGGCGTGGACCAAAAACCCGAACAAAACGCCGCTAACTGGTTCCAAACGACCTACGTTACTCCTAACAAAGGTAAGTTCGTAAGCATTGCAGACCTCAAAGCAGGACTGAGTGCTGATGTCAAAGTACTATGGATCAATATTGACCGCGTAGGACTTGCTGACCTTGCTGCTGCCGGCATTGACGCTGACGCTATTGCTGCTGTTAAAAACTTTGTCGCTAATGGCGGACAACTCTATCTGTCCAAACAAGCGAATCTCATTGCCTTCAATATCGGACGTATGGGATACAAACCGAGTTGGGCTAATGACGCATATAAAAGCGGAGCAGATATTTGGTCTATCAATGCACGACTTGGTATGGCCAAAGAGATTAGCGAGAAGTTCGACCGTAGCGGACACCCCGTATTTGCCAACTTGCTTGCAACCAATACAGGACAATGGGATGACTATGACAAAGTTATCCATAACTTCGAAATCTTCCCAATGGTAGGTGCTGTTACACGTACCGATAACAACAATATGTGGACCGACTTGTTCCGCAAAGACCCCAATACCGGCGGACAAATGGCTGAAACTCCGGGCGTAACGCACTATGATAACCTCGACCCGCAACGACTCAAAGACTTTGAGGGCGATTGGAACTGCACCGTACTCGCTGTTTGGGGACACGTGCTCGACTTCTGCGCTCCCGGACTCATTGAGTTCAAACCAACTACCGATTTCAAAGGCACGATTCTTTCTAATGGTTTTGCCGCTTATCAGTGGGGTACCGCTAACGACTATATCGCTAATGTGCAACAATTGACAAAGAATGTGTTGGACTATCTGCTGTCATTGTCAGATGACCCGGATCCAGATCCAGACCCGGATCCAGATCCAGACCCGGACCCAGATCCAGACCCGCAAGCTGTGGACAATATCAATGTGAATACCACCGCTGTTAAGGTTCTCCAAAACGGACAAATCCTTATCAATCGTGATAACAAGACCTATACTATCTTAGGTGCTGAAGTTTATTAATCTGAATACTTTTTGCTATGCGCAAACTATTTCTAATAATGACTCTCGTTCTCCCGCTGACATTGTTGGCGGGAGGCGATGAGCCTTATCGTTCGGTATATCACCACACACCGGAAGCACATTGGATGAATGACCCCAATGGCATGTTTTATGATGCTTCGGCTCAAACCTGGCATTTGTATTACCAGTATTATCCCGAAGGAACAGTTTGGGGACCGATGCATTGGGGACACTCCACCAGCAAGGATCTTAATCATTGGACACATCATCCAATTGCTATTTATCCTGATTCGGTTGGAATGATTTTCTCCGGCTCTTGTGTCATTGATACCAAAAATACGGCTGGTTTCGGTGAAGGGGCTATTGTAGCTGTCTTTACCGCAGCCAACGAAACACAGAAACAAGCTATTGCGTATAGTTTAGACGGGGGAATGACTTTTACCCCATACGAGGGAAATCCTGTATTAACGGGTGATATCCCTGATTTTCGTGACCCGAAAGTATTCTGGAACGAACAGGCTGACTGCTGGACTATGGCACTTGCTTGCCAGCAGGAGATTCGTTTCTATTCTTCACCTGACCTTAAAAACTGGCATTTAGCGAGCACCTTTGGTAAACAATCCGGTGCACACGGAGGCGTTTGGGAGTGCCCTGACTTAGTGAAGCTGTCGGTGGATAACAGCAATGCCAAAGCAGACAGCAAATGGGTGCTCATAGTCAATCTCAATCCCGGCGGACCATTTGGCGGTTCTGCAACACAATACTTTGTCGGCAATTGGGATGGAACAACCTTTACTTGTATTGATGAACCGACAGAAATCAAGTGGCTCGATTATGGCAAAGACCACTATGCAACGGTTACTTGGCTTAACGCGCCGGACAATCGTACTGTGGCTATCGGCTGGATGTCCAATTGGCAGTACGCAACTATTCTGCCTACACAACAGTTCCGCTCGCAGAATACCATTGCCAGAGACCTTTCTTTATATATTGATGACTTAGGCGAATACCGCGTGCGGGTGATGCCTTCGCCTGAAACAAAAGCGCTCAAGGGAAGCAAAACGAAAGCTTTACCTGAAACCGCAATTATTGAATTCAAACACTGTGGCAATAAACCTGCCACAATTATCCTTTCGAACGATAAGGGCGAACAAGTCTCTATGACCCTCGACCTTGCCGCTCAGACATTTACTATGGACCGCACAAAGTCCGGCTTGACAGAGTTCTCGGCTGATTTTGCTGCGGTTACTACTACACCGCTCTTCGTTAAGCAAAAAACGCGCAAAATCACGCTGTACATAGACCATTGTTCTATTGAAGCGTTTGATGGCGAAGGGCTTTGGGCAATGACTAATCTCGTTTTTCCCACTACACCATATAATCAAATATCTGTAAAGGGTGGGAAAGCGACTATATATACAGTTAATTACTAAAAAAATATCATATCATGACACAACACAAATCATCTATCGGAGCACTGGTCGTAGTGATGCTTTGCTTCTTCACAATGGGTTTTGTGGACTTGGTTGGGATTGCCTCAAATTATGTGCAACAAGACCTTGGCTTAACCCACTCGCAGGCAAATATTATGCCTTCGCTTGTCTTCTTCTGGTTCTTGATTTTCTCTGTGCCAACGGGCATTTTGATGAACAAGATTGGGCGCAAAAAGACGGTGCTATTATCCATTGTTGTAACTATTATCTCTCTGTTTTTGCCGCTTTGTGGTGAAAGTTATGCGCTGATGTTATGTGCTTTCTCGCTACTTGGTATCGGCAATGCTTTGATGCAGACTTCTCTTAATCCGCTTGTATCCAATATCGTTACAGGCAACTTGTCCTCAACGCTTACGTTCGGGCAGTTTGTTAAAGCGATTGCTTCGTTTTTGGCTCCATATATTGCGATGTGGGGAGCAACGGCAACTATTCCTTCTCTTGGTCTTGGTTGGCGTGTGTTATTCCCAATATACGGAATTATCGGTGTGATAGCCGTTGTAGCACTTTCGTTTACTACTATTCAGGAAGAACCAGTGGATAAAGGAAGCGGCTTTGCTGCGTGCTTCAAACTGCTCGGCAAACCGTTTATTCTGCTATGCTTCCTTGGAATTATGTGCCATGTAGGAATTGACGTAGGTACGAATACAACCGCCCCGAAGATATTAATGGAGCGTCTTGGCCTGACTCTGGCAGAAGCCGGATTTGCGACATCTCTATACTTTATCTTCCGTACGATTGGGTGCCTCAGTGGTGCGGCTATCTTGCGCAAAGTACCCGATAAACTGTTTTTTGCCATCTCTGTCTTGATGATTATTGCAGCAATGGCGTTGCTCGCTTGCGGCACATCGAAAGGAATGTTATATACCGGTATAGCACTTGTCGGATTTGGTAACAGTAATATCTTCTCTATCTCGTTTGCACAAGCGCTGAACCACGACCCCGATCATAAGAATGAGATATCCGGCCTGATGATAATGGGTTTGTTCGGCGGAACGATATTCCCGCTTTGTATGGGCTTTGCTGCAGACCTGATGGGCTCGCTTGGCGCTGTACTCGTTATGGCTGTCGGTGCTATCTACCTCGCTTGTTTTACATTGCAAATAAAGAAATAACCATTTAACAACTTAACAACTTAACACTTTATTGCACATGAACTACGTAATTGGAATTGGTGAAGCTTTGTTTGATTGCCTGCCCGAGGGACGTAAACTCGGTGGAGCACCTGCAAACTTTGCTTATCATGTATCTCAATTTGGACTTAATGGTTGCGCTGTCTCAGCTATTGGAAATGATGAGTTGGGTAAAGAGATTGTCGACACCTTTAATAAAGTCAAACTTAATCATATTCTGCCTGTTGTTGAACAGCCGACAGGAACGGTCAAAGTAACCCTGGACAGCAAAGGTGTACCTCAATATGATATTTGTCTTGGGGTGGCTTGGGATAATATCCCGTTGACGAAAGAAATGCTGGAAGTGGCTCACAAAGCTGCTGCTATTTGCTTTGGTTCGCTTGCGCAACGCTCGCAAACCAGCCGGAATACAATCCAAACGTTCTTGGAAGCCGCTCCTAAAGATGCTTTGCGTGTGTTTGATATCAACTTGCGCCAAAGCTGGTACACGGCACAAGTCATTGCCGATTCGCTTAATCATGCCAATGTGCTGAAGATTAATGACGAGGAATTGGATGTAGTTGCCACGATGTTGCTTGGTGAGCCGTCTGTAGCGGGACACTTGATTGCTGAAGACCCCGAAAAGACGCGCCGTATTTGTCGCGACTTGATAGCCAAGTATGATTTGCAGATGCTTATCCTGACTTGCGGAGCAATAGGATCTTATGTCTTTACTGCAACCGAGGAAAGTTATGTAGCCACTCCGAAAGTAAAAGTGGCTGATACAGTAGGTGCCGGTGATAGTTTTACGGCAACTTTTGTAGCACAGATCCTGAAAGGCAAATCAATCCGCGAAGCACATGAAAAAGCAGTTGCTGTATCCGCTTTCGTATGCACCCAAAATGGCGCTATGCCGGTTATTCCGAATGAATTACTAAATAATTAACCCTTAAATATTTGTATGATGAAAAAGTTATTATTTTTAACACTTCTTGCGAGCGCCTCGCTCTTTGCCTCGGCACAAGTCGCATTCTTGCAACGTACAACCTCATATCCTGATGAGGATGGACAACACCCGGAATTAAATGCACGTGTTTGGTTTAATACTAATTATGTGGCATCAAGCAAAGGTAGTATTATTAGTATGTCGGACGTTCTTACAATCACTCCTCTAGCCTATCCCGTCCTGTGGGTGAATGTGGATGCTGTTGGACTTGATAATCTCGCTGCTGCTGGATTTGATGAAAATGTTATTTCAGCAATTAAAAACTATGTCAAAGCTGGCGGTAACTTGTTACTTACTAAACAAGCTTCACATATCTTGCCTGCTATTGGTCGTATGAAAAAGAACGACAATTCAGATTTCTATCCCGGATGGTCAAATGGCGGTTATGTGAGCGGAGGGGATGTATGGAAAATTAATGCGATATTAGGCCAAAATTTAGTTAAACGTGATGCACGTCAGCACCCTATATTTATGAATCTAACGACCGAAGGAACCGGTAATGACGAACGTTGTCCGCTTATCGGGGCGGTACAACGTACCGATAATAACATTATGTGGAATGATTTATATCGCAAAGATGGTACAAAATCAAACAATGACGATATAGCTAATCTAAATAATTTCCAATCTGATTGGAATTGTCAAGTGCTTGCAGTATGGGGACATGTTACGGACTACTGTGCACCGACGGTCATTGAGTTCTATCCACAAGGTGATTTTAAGGGCTCTATTATTACTATAGGTGCAGCTGCTTACCAATGGGGAACTTCTAATGACTACATTTCCAATGTGCAGCAACTTACTCAAAACGCACTTACTTATCTCAGTTATACCGGTGTAGAGTATGGCTATTATATGCCTTATTCTCTTAGCGAAGTCTATTCTATTGATGAATATCAGCCGGAGTACAATTCTGCCAAATGGTTCTACGATAACTATGTGGAAAAAGGTAAAGGACGTTTTATTCATAAGGATGAAGTTTTCCCCGCCGGCATGAAAGTGCTGTGGGTGCATCATGACAGAGTAGGGGTTAATTCTACTGATTGCTATAACATTTTAGGTGGTGATACGTTCAGGGACAAACTTTCCAACTTCGTTAAGGCTGGAGGAAATGTGTTCCTTTCCAAACAAGCAACGCGTCTAGTCACAGATATCAATCGAGCAACTTGGTATCCTCGTTATGGGGATGGTGGTTATGTCGAAGGTAATGATATCTGGTATATGACTTCCAATTTTGTGGCTTGTGGTAACACCGACCGACATAATCACCCTGTCTTTGCGTATATGCAGGATTATACCGCTCACGAAAGCGAAGGGGATTGCAAATGGCCCTTACTTAATGCTGCTTTGATGCCATATCGCCGTACAGACAACAATTGCCTTTGGGATGATTGGGTAGCATATAATATTTCTGCTGGTTCTACTGACGTAGCACGATTAAACGCTTTTGAATCAATTCAAAACTGCCAAATACTTGGTGGATTTGGACATACTACTGCTTTAGACGCTGCTGGCTTAATCGAATTTCTGCCCGATGCTACGTATGCAGGAAAGGTAATTGCAATGGGACTTGCAGCGTATCAGTGGACTACCGTTAATAACTCGTCTAATATGCAAAATCTTACAAAAGGTATACTCACCTATCTTGCTACACCTGAAACGTATGAACGGGATGTGCGTAGCGGGTATTTCGGCACTATCTGCCTGCCGAAGGCTTCTACAAGCTTCACAGGAGCAGAGATGTTTGAACTCGATACCAAAACCAAGGACGGAAACGGAATTGAATTGACACAAGTAGATGCATTGGAAGCCGGTAAACCGTATATCTTCCTTGCTAATGCCTCCAAACTCGTCGTTACATTAACCGGCGCGGCAGTGGCAGAGGCTATTCAAAATAAAGGCTTAATCGGTAACCTCGATGACAGCGATATATCAGTGCCTATGGATAAACTGATTCTGAAAGATAACCAATTGTATATTGTTGATACTGATAATGTCAAGGTGGCTAAGAACCGCGCATATATTGATCCTACTCAAGTGCCCCCTTATCCTACAACACCGAAAACATCAGCAAGATGCGCTTTGCGCATCCACAATACACCGACTGATGTTGAAGCGTTGGAAAATACACCTGCTGCCGATAGGAAGATTATCCGTAATGGTACTTTGTATATCATCCACGACGGAAAAACCTATAACGCACAAGGTCAATGTGTAGAATAAACTTGTTTGTTGAACCATATAAAAGTCTATAATTATGAAACGGAATATGTATATAGCACCTGCTACACAGCAAGCAAGTCTGTTTGTCGGACAAGAACCTTTGATGACAGCCATCAATGGTAGCGGACATAGAACGTCCGAAATTGCACCGATAATTACTCCCGGAGAATCAATCTATGCGGACTAAGAAAAAGCGGCATTTGCCGCTTTTTCGTTTATTGTGCTTCGCACGTGTAGTGTTGCTTTTTCCAAAATCAATAACTCAATAATCCATAATCTATAATCTTTTTTTCAAAAAAATTTGCACATGTCAAATTTTTGTATTACTTTTGCAAGCGAATTGGGAAACAGACAATGATTCAAGACTATCTATACCGCGCTTGGGCATATATCCGGCACCTGTTCACTTCGTGGAACACCGGCGGAGAGGGAATCCATTCACCGTATCTCTTTTACTTGGTCCGACTTATCATCCGTGACGATAATCACTATTACAGTTGGGCAGCTATCGAACAACGACGCGAAGCGATGTTACGTGCTCCCAAACTTGTTGCACTGACCGATTATGGCACAGGAGGACAAAAACACTTCAATGGCACTGCCGACTGCAAACGTCTTGTAAGTGATATCGCCCGTAGCAGCTTGACACCGCGTACTGATGCACAAGTGTTCTTCCGCATCGTCAATTGGCTTTCTCACGAAGCACAACGACCGCTGCACATAGTTGAACTCGGCACAAACCTCGGTATCACAACCGCCTATCTTGCTGCACCCGACAGCCGCAATACGGTTATTACATACGAAGGCAGTCATTCGCTGGTCGAAATGGCACAACTCAATTGGCGCAAACTCAATCTAAACAATATCCGCGTTGTGGAAGGCAATATTGATGACACATTAAAGCAACAAGACCTGCCAACCATCGACTTGGCGTATATCGATGCCAACCATCGCTATACACCTACTTTGCACTACTTCGATACACTCAAACAAGTGTCACACAACAAGACGATTATTATCATCGATGATATTCACCACAATCCTGAAATGGAACGTGCTTGGCGCACTATCTGCCAACAAAAAGAAGTCACATCAACGATGGACTTCTTTCACTTCGGGCTCGTTTTCTTCGACCCGCATTATCTGCACCGGCACTATCGTTTGCGTTGCTGATTAGCGGCGTGTAATCTCATCCACAACCTTCAAAATCGGTGTCACAGACGGATTGGCACCAACTGCCTGCTGCATCCATATTTTCGGTGTCAACCGTCCTAAGCGATAGATACGCTCGTATTCCGCGGCAAACGCTGCGGGCGTGTCAAACTGCGCCAAATGTTCCTCCAACTGATACTGCACAATATGTCCTAACGGATAGTTGGGCAAGTACATCGGTGCATTGACCATGTGGCTGTAAATCGCTAACAACACACAGTCATGTTCGCCTAAAACCGGTTCGTAGTACTTGTTCCACACCGCTTGTGCAATGCTGATCACTGCGGCACATAGTTCTTTTGCATTCGCTTTAGGATGAGCATATATCCACTGCCACATCGCCATATCGACAAGGCTGACGCCCATAATCTCGTACATCGACCAGAATTGGTCAAGGACTTCGTCATTTGCCATTTGCCATTTGTCATTTGTCATTTGTGATTTGACATTGGTGATTTGTGATTTGGGAAGGAGCTGCAGGTCACGTTGCTGGAAAATAAATGCAGACGCTTCTGTATATGCGGTATTCGGCACTCCGGATAACATATAGTGGTCAATGCGATACATGTCAAGCACCTGTTCTACACAATGCCCGAACTCATGTACAGCGATGTTGTAACCCTTATAATCCATTCCATTTTCGGGTATTCTTGTGCGGAGACGGGCATCTTCGTCACGTCCCAAACACGGCCAAGCATGACCCGAACCGCGAGCAGGTTCCACCACAATATGTGAGGCAATATCGGCTGCGTCTTGCTTGCTGAAACCCATTTGCTCCAACAAACGAGGCATGTCTTTAGCGAACGCTTGTGCGTTAGGGTAGAGTTGCCGTGTTTGAGCGGTCAGTTCGTCTTCGTTGAGCGAAGCACGCGCCTTAAAGCCATCAAACCATATATCGTACGGACGTAAGTCACGACCCAATCTTTCGCGAATGATGTCTGCCACTTTTTTCACCTGCGGCGAACCAATCAAGGCACGGAACAGGCTGTCTAACTCTGCCGCGGAAATCTCTACACCTTCTTCGAAATTCCGTATAATAGCATTTGGCGCAGCGGGGAAATACGGGTCTTCTGCAAAATATGCGTGCGCAACGTCCAAAATACGTTCGTAGCGCGTAAAAGGCTCCGTTTCCGTGTATTGTTCGTATGGTTTCCAGATATATTCCCCATAAGATATGGCTGCCTGCGGAATCTCCTGTCGGACAATTCGCTGCATCACCTGATAAATCATCTCCTGTTTCTCCTGTCCGTCTTTGTCGGCATATAACGCTTTCAGTTCATCGCGCAGATTCCAGTGACTAAGCAGCACTTTGTTGCTATGCCACAATTGGCGGTCATCGTTTGTTCGCAATGCGTCCATGTGGATATTGTACCCGGCAATATAGTTTTCGGCATCCGCATAAGCTTGCGCCATTTGCTGTGTCACCTTTGCCGGAACGCGCGTTGTGAAGATGTCTCCCATTCGCGCCATCGCCCATTCTTCGCGCGTCCAGTTGCGACCTAAGTCGTTCTTTTCCTCCAAGGTATAGTGCGGGAAGTTGATGATAGTGAGGAACGCCAGTTTGTTGGCAAACATATCGTCTGAGAAATGCGCGAGCGGATTATAAGCAGACATAATCCAATCCGATGTTTGCGGTTCGGCAGCATTTGTGAGCTGGGTTGGACGCAGCAGTTCTACATTTAGTTTGTCTGCCGCTTCGTAGCAGTTTTCAAAAATACGACTGAGCGATTCGAATAGTTCCCGGCGTGCGCTGTCTGTTGTACAGAGGTTTTCGCTTACAAATGCTTGGAACTCCGCCTCTGTGCCATCTTCCGGCGTCCAAAGCGCATGTGCTTGCGCAACACCGCGTGACAGCTCTGAATAGTCGTGAACAGGTTTCTTAATCATAGTATTACAACTCATCATCATACATAGAGCAACGATGCTCATCAATCCTTTTGAACACTGTTTCATATATATTACGTATTGTTTATCTATCGGTGACGTATCGGTTCGTTTACGTGTCGTTTACGTCTCGTTTACGTGTCGTTTACGTCTCGTTTACGTGTCGTTTACGTGTCGTTTACGTGTCGTTTACGTCTTTGGTTCGGGAAAAGCGTTATTTTAAATGTTCGGTAAAATAAAATTGTCTGCCTGTCGGATAGAGCGCTTCAATCAGATCTGAAAGGATATATTCGGGATGCACAACGCCGGTTTCCCAAAAGTCGTTTCCTCCCTGCGGGGTAGTCCTTTTTGCAAAGTTATAGACATCTCTGTTCTGATAGGATTTAAACCATGTGTGCTTCTCGTCCATTTGCTTCAATTCCGCCAAACTGCTGGCTGGACATCCAACCCAAACATCGGCTTGCGCAAAACGCTGGATAACGGTTTCAATGCCCAACGGAATAGAGAAATGCGAGGTGTCGTCCGCAAAAGCATAATCAGCTCCGGCATCGTGAAAAAGCACTCCCATATATGTGCTTCCCGCGGGCATGTACCACGTTCCGCGGAAGTTGTTACCGGACATAATAGTTCGGCGCTCCGCTCTTTGTAACGCTTGTGAAGACAACTTGTTATACGCGTTCACGACTTCAGCAAAGATAGAGTCCGCTTGTTGCTCGCAGCCGAAAAACAGTCCGACAAACCGAATCCATTCCGCTCGTGCGAGCGGATGTGTTTCCGTCCATTCATTATTATAAATGACGGGCAATCCAAGGCTGTTGAGTTTCTGCGTTGCGACATCTCCTTGCGCGTACGTTGAAACCATCACCGCGTCGGGATTCGTGCGCACAATACGTTCCACGTCTGGCGTCATAGCGTCTCAGACA
>Ga0247611_10003577_pt1 | contig 22788 bp, 18 predicted proteins | sample 177DNAGHGhighgp2_FD_192422 | JGI IMG/M metagenome (GOLD analysis project Ga0247611, IMG submission 192422) | Sheep rumen microbial communities from Palmerston North, Manawatu-Wanganui, New Zealand - 1770 DNA GHGhigh gp2 | ecosystem: Host-associated > Mammals > Digestive system > Stomach > Rumen... | reverse complement strand
TTGAGTTGTTTAGGAAGAAGCGCCGCATGCCTGACATCTTATTCGTTGATCTTACTGTCCCATTCCTTGACAAGTTTGAGAAATTTTTACAGCAGCTGCCCAATCAACGCGATAAGGACTCAGGTAAAGTGCTTAACCGAAATACAGTTCTCAATAATATGAAGCGATTCCGGACATTAACTCGGAAGGCCGTCAAACTTGGGTACCTGAGTGCAGACAAGGATCCGTTCTTGAATTATGAGTTCCATTGGCTTCCAACGACAAAGGATAAACTTGAGTCCGATGAGATTGACCGCATCATCAAACTAGATCTTGAAGAATGCTCGATGTTGTGGCATGCTCGAAATTGCTTTTTGTTTAGCTACTATTGCGCTGGTATTCGAGTGGGCGATCTCATTCAACTACGCTGGAGAAACGTCGAAGGAGGACGTGTAGCATACCAGATGGGCAAGAACCATAAAATACGAAATAACATCTTGGTTCCCCAGGCTAGAGCTATTCTGGAAAGCTATGACCATGAGGGGAAACAACGGGATGACTATATCTTTCCTTTGCTCACGAATGATAAGCCATATGCTAAGCATGTAACCCAAAATGAGAAAGATACTATGTCGGTGGAACTCAAGACAGCCTTGTTTAATGATATTTCAGCTAAAACGGCGCTGCTTAATAAATACCTCAAGCAAATTGCTGAGCTCGCGGACATCGATAAGCATCTGTCATTTCACGTTAGCCGTCATTCATTTGCAAGACTAGCAAAAGAACGGGGAACTGATTCAGGGGTGATCCAAGGCCTGTTGGCCCACTCGTCAATAAAGACAACCGAAGGTTACATGGGTCAATTCGATACCAGCGTCGAAGATGAGGCGATGGTGAAGATATTTGATACCCCCGAAAAATCAAAGCTAGAAAGCCTTATAGACGGTTTGACACTGGAGCAACGAGATCTACTAGCCAAGCTTCTGGAGAAGAAATAGCCAGCTAGCATATATGGGCAGCCTTCATGAAGATAATTCTCCGAGAACTTGTCAAAATCACGAAATAATGCGATATTTGCAAAAAAGAAATCGATCATGGCACCTGATGAAATTATAAAATATCACAGTAATATCGCACTTTGGGAAGGGTTGATATCTAAAAAGTTCCTTTCGTATTGTAAGGAAAAGGGAATCTGCAAACATGGATTGCTGGATTTATTGGGCAGTTGTCTTTATGACGACTTGAATGACGTAATATATGCTTATGATTATCATAATAGTTTTAACAATTCAACAGACAACTCGGAAGAAGATTTCTATTATGATGATAGCAGACGGTTCTTTAACAAAGAAAAGATCGAATCGATATATGCAGATTATTGCAACTTCTGTGAAGAACGATTGAAAAGGTTTTACTCTCCTGAATTTGAGCAAACTACGGATCTAGTCCATAGTGGGATAGAAGACTGGGGCGAATATTTCAAACAAGCAACGATTAATGAAAGAATATTATCGTATGTCATAGAATCGTATTCGCCATTAGATATAATTTTCATAGATCATAGCTATGATGATTACTATATCGAACCAAAAGAATTATTGTCGTTCTGTGAAAAAGAGAAAAGGCAAAAGTTATTATTCAATGCAATAGTATCATTGGCCTACAATGCAATCCTCACAGATAAAGAAACCAAATCCGCCAATCGCCACGAATACAGTCAACTGCTATACAAGGGGTTAGTTAATCGAATAGAAGGCGAGTATCTTGATCCATATGATCTTTCTATATTACTTAAAGATTTAGGACCAGATGTGTGTAAGCCATTTCTTTTGGGGTTTGGATTGGATCTGGATGACACAGGCGCAATAATCGCTTATATTAAATCGAACAATAACGAGAAGGTCGTTGACCAAATTATCAAGCAACGTGAAAAAGGGTTATTAAAAGCGGATTCTAAACTAATTGAGTTTAGTTCTGAGTTCATAAGCGCTCAAAAGGAGGATAAATTCATTGATTGGTTTAAGCGTTTCTCTTTAAAGAGTGATGAATTGCAGGAACTGAATGCTGGGTTTTGGCATTTTATTAGCAAGAATCAGCTCTTTTCACAGGAGATTCTGACTTCATTAAAAGAATCTATCTATCCAACATTTAATTTTACCGCATCTGATGTTCCAGAATGGGTAAAGAAAGACAATCTTATTGCTCCCCAAAGCTCAGCTAATGGACGGTTTATTTCTGGGTCAATGGTATATGTCAAGAAGGATAAATTGATTGACGTTTTGATAAAGAAATGGATTGATAATGACGAGCCCGAAGAAGAAATTAAGAAAAAACTTAATTATTTCTTCAATGATGGTCCGATTTCTAAATCTGAAATGCCACAAAACCCAGATGAATATGAAATAAGCTGGAGTAAACGGCCCAAACATCAGCTTATTTTCCTGCTAATCAGGATGCTGTATAACGACAAATGGGATTTTGATCCTAAGGTAGCAATACAGGAGGATAAGAATACGGGGCGCATTGTAATTGATAATAGTTTAATTAAAGGTCTGCCTAAAAAAAGAGGATTCCGAATTAAACCCATTGTAGATAAAGTCTTTAAAGCGGATATTAGAGATTTTCCCAAAGATTCAACTGTGCAGCAACAAGAGTTACAGGCCCTTAGAGATCTTGTAACGGATATCCTTGAGTGTGCAAAAGATGATTCTCAACAACTTAAATAAAATTAAGCCATTATGGACAATGATATAAACAAAACTAATCAAGCGCAACGCCCTAGAGGGGTTACTGATGGTTCTAGCGAAAGTAAGGCAAAGTCGTATACATTTCCTGAAGGGATTGAAAAGATAAACAACTTTGACTTGCCTGATCGTGAAACCTATGAAGAGATTGTAATCCCTGATACGGTTACAGAAATAGGTGAAGCTGTTTTTAAGGGCTGTAAATCTCTTCGAAAAGTGACTCTTTCAAAAAAACTGGTTAGTATCCAGGCCAAGGCGTTCTTTGGTTGTGAATCACTCATAAGACCGACAATCCCAGACACGGTAACCATTATTGGAGACGAAGCTTTTCGAGACTGTAAATCCATTGGATCAATCTATTTACCTAAAAATATTTCTTTAATCGGCAAATATGCTTTCCTTGGGTGTAAGTCTTTGAAGAAGATAACCTTTCCAAGGTATGAATCTGGGAAAAGAATTGTCATTCGGAAGGGTGCCTTTAGTCAATGTAGATCTCTGGAATCAGTAAGGATTCCAAATTCTGTGTCAATAATAGAGAAAAAGACTTTTTATAAATGCGATTCGCTTAAATCGGTGACATTACCAGATTTCTTGAGCATTATCGGTAAAGAAGCATTTGCATTTTGTAGATCTCTTGAATCAATCAATATTCCAGATTCTATAAAAATCATTCGCCAACTCGCTTTCTTTGAGTGTTTATCACTTCACCAAATAAGCTTATCAAAGTCAATGAGGAGAATTGAAAAACGCTCCTTTATGCGTTGTGGCTCTCTTAAATCAATCCAAATCCCATATGGTATTGTTGAGATAGATGAATTCGCTTTTTGTGGTTGTTCTTCTCTGAGAAAAATAAAATCACCGGGGTTACCCTACTCCCTCAAAAACATAAAGAGGGGTGCTTTCAATGGTTGCCATTCCCTTGAATCAATCAATATTCCTGACAGAATTAAAGTGATTAATGAAAGTGTTTTTAGTGACTGTTTTTCTCTGAGAAAAATTGAATCGCCAGGGCTCCCATCTTCACTCATAAAAATAAAGAAAAACGCTTTTAGACGCTGTAGTTCGTTAGAGTCAATAGATATCCCTGAAACAGTTATAGAAATCGGTTCTTGTGCCTTTAGCAGATGTGACGAAATGAAATCTTTTAAGATTCCCTCTCGGGTAAAAGACATCTCATATAGATTGCTTTTTTGTTGTTTGACGCTTGAATCGATAGATATTCCCGACACAGTGGAGAGAATTGGTGGAGAAGCTTTTGCTGGATGTATTTCTCTTAAATCAGTACAGTTGCCACAATCAATACAAAATATTGGGAAATGGGCGTTCTATGGTTGCCTGTCATTGGAAGCAATTATTGCACCAAATCTTGATACTTTTTTTAAAGACAACCGTGATCCTTCTCGAAAGGTACGAAGGCGTATAGGAGACAATCGTCCCAAATTTCAAATGTTTAGCCGTCTATTCTCAGCATCTTTGAAAGACGAGAATGTTAATCTACAAACTGACATAGATACTGTATGTTCAGAGGATACAAATGAGCCGAACAGAAGACGTAAAAGAATAGGAAAAGAAAAGGTAGATATAGAAACATTAGAGACATAACAGGCATTCCTCTAGCGCCGAGCATTCTATCCTGGACCTCACACATAGATTCGACCAGGGATATAAGCTCTTGTTTGATGGGAGGGGCATGAAAACGGACTATAGTGTTACAGTGTGAACGAATCTAAAGCACTAATTCAGTAACCATGTGCTATTCTAAGCCGTTTAGTTGTGAATAAAGCTTTGCTTCTTTCTCAGTAAGCACCCTCCATTCATCTATCAGTTCACCCATTGACACCTTGTATATTCCACAAAGCTTTATAAATTCAGGCTTAATCTGCTGCTGTCTCGCTATCCGATGATATACGCTTGCCAGTTCTTCAACATTATCATTCTTAAGTTTCCCCTCGATCCCTTTGGCCGATATTTCAAATAGAGCATACTCCTTTAGGAATAATTGGTTTAATGCTATGTCATCAGATACAGACCTTCTTTTCATCCCCATACAAAGCTTACCCTGTTTATTTCTTGCTATACCAGGTTCATCTATTGACTCATTGATGAAAAGAAAAATATTCCCATCCTCGTCAGCTAGAAGCCCCTTTTCAATAATACTGTCAATATTCTTGATATCTGAAATGTGGTAATAGAGATCCTCCATGTCGTTATTGTTTTATATGAATAATAAACATATAATCGCTGTTAATATCGCTGAAATGACCACTGCTGCGATAATGGCGCCAATGTTATTCCCGCCATTCTTATTCTTTAGTTCGTTCAGTTGACGCTCTAATTCCCTGGCTTGATCTTTGGCTGTATTGAGATCTTTGGTGTCCTGGGTATGCTGGGTGGTCATAGCGGAGAGTGATTTCTGCAATTCTCCGTTAGTCTGCTGCATCTTTTGGATACTAGCATTGAGTTCCTTCGCTCGTTCATCTGCAGCCTTCTGTTGCTGTTTTAGTTGCTCCTGAAGTTCTGTTTGAGCCTTATTCTGTTTCTGCTGCTGTTCGGTGTTGGCTTTCTGAATGAGGGTCAACTTCTCCTGTAGCTCCTTATTCTGTTTTTGGGCCGCTTGAACTTGCTCGTTATGTTTCTTTGTTGCCTCTTCCTGGTTCTTAGTCAGGTTGGTGAGTTTTTCCTGAAGTTCTTTGTTCTGCTTCTGTCCGGCCTCAAGTTGTTCCTTAAACTGTTTCTTGATCTGTTCCGTCAGTGCAGCTCTTGAACGTGTCTTCTTCTCACTCACCTCCTCAACCATATTCGAGAAGTATTGCCCCAGTCCATTAGGAGTTGGAGCTTCTTTGTCGGCGATCTGTTTTATGAATAGTTTCTCCTCTACATGACCGACAGCTGCTATGATTGGGGTCTGTAGCTTAGAAACGGTCTGGAGTACATCGAGGTCATCAAGGCTTTCTATACCACCTCCACCTCCACGAACCAGCGCCATTACATCGAAACCAGCCTGATCGATGTCCTTTAAGCGCTGACAGAGTTCGGAGGAATTAGCGAAGTTTACACGATGCTCTTCAAAGTCAATGGCGGATTTAGCTGCTTGTATACCGGCATTGAAGTCAGACATAGTGATGGATGTTGTAGCGAAGATGAGAGCAACCTTTGGGCGTTTGTCGATGAAAAGGAGCTGCTCAAGTATCGAGTCAACATTCCTGAACCCCTTCTGAGCCTTTTCCCGCCGTATCTCCATCCTCTTCATCTCGTCCTCATTGATAGCCTGGTCCTGAATGATATCAACCCTGCTAACGACAAGAAGTATCTGGATCCTGCCGTCATTCTGCATCCTCCGTCCCAACATACCCCCGACTGTGATGAGGCTACCATCTTTCAAGTCATCGGCAAGAGAGTATGGTATCTGAAGCGTTATTTCTGATTGGGTATTCTCGTCTCTCAGAATATCAAACCTATTACGCCAGGCTGGACTATGTTTGGGATTCTTGAGATAGATGCCCTGGAGAAAAACGACATTCTTATTAACGTCCTGCTGTGAGAAGTAAGACGCTATTATTCCCAATATTTCCGACGGTTTATAGATTATCGTCGGGGTGTTGGAGTTGGGAGGCGTTATTTGAGGTTGGTTGTTGGGCATTACGTTGATACAGTAATCTATATGTCCTTTTGTTTATGACATTGCAAAATTAACGATATTACCGTGAGATTGCAACTAAACTGGGATAAAAAGAATTACTGCGATATGAGCTTTCAGAACTCATATTATATTTTTAACGGTAGCACCAAGCAGTTCCCAGGGGTTCACATCATCTCCTGATACTCTTACCGGTTTAGAAGGATATGGATCTTTCTGGGGTTTATAGCCTTCTGGTTGGTAATCTAGTTTTTCGATTACTCTAATATGAAAATCAGACTCCCAACGTGCTGATTGCCCAGCTCCGCGTCCATGACTTTCTCTTACTGTGGTGGTAAGTGTTGTGGTGAATCCCGATTCGATTAGTGACTGAGTCACTGATACTTTTGCATGACTTGATCCAACATCATCAGAGCTTGGATCTACTTCGGTCATTTCTGAATAGAATTTAAGCTCATCTCCAATAATGACAGGCACGGTTAGTTCAGAATATCCAATCTCCTTGCCGTTGACCTCAGCATATACGTACCAGTCATTACCAATACCTCCGTTGTAGACAAGATCATGATTAACAGAAACCCCGAGAAGGTACACTGGCTGTTGGAGCTTCTTCTTGTATTCCATGTCAATCAAATGGCATGCCTTGTTGTATTTGTCCATTTCATTCTGGAAGAGTTGTTCTTTTAGTATAGGTATTTGTTGATGCCAGACAAAAGGAAATTTGAAGAAAATGAAGGAGAGAACAACTGCGGCTAGAGCAGCGGCAACAATGAGAAATTCTTTTTGTGCTTTATATTTCTTCTGAGGCTTTGTATTGAAGAACGCGGAATCGAAGTATCCATCATCGTAATTGCTATTAAGAGATGCAACGTTGTTACTGGGATTCAGGAGCGCCATAAGGACCTCGAATCCCTTAGGCTCATCAAAGTGTTCTCGGATTTTAGAGAATGGCATCAACGTTTTGCTGTAAGACTTTGTACGTCCGTAATATGAAGGGTTTGACTTGCAGACCACATTATGATAATTAGCTGACTGACAGAAGTCATTAAGTTTACTGTACAGCAGTTCTTTATGTGTTGTTATTTTATCTTGCAGAGCGTGGGATACAGCATTATAATAAATATCGATTAGTTCGATATCCTCTATTGGGATGTTCAGTAAATCCTTATCTTTAACGTTTTGAGAACAGTGTTGTATATAGAGGGCTGCGTATGGAAATTCATTTTGCCTCTTATATAAACACTTCCGTGCTATATAATTATAGATTTCCAACAGAGATCCTGTCAATAAACCCACTCCAACAAGGAAAGGAGCAATATAAGGCAGGAAGTGGAAATCATAATTAATATTGAATAGGGCGCACACAGCGAACCATGCGACTGTAAAAAGAACGCTAATAATCGCAACCGTTGAAACGCCCGAACTAAAACCAAACCCCAAATCAGCCTGAGACTGGTCTGCAAGCTTTGTCTTAGGCCGGTTGTACCTGGAATGAATCGATGTGTCGTCTAATTTCTTGAGTTCATAAAAATCGCCCTTATCTAATGAGTCTTTCCACTTACAGATATCATTGGCCCGGGAAAGAAATTTCACGGGTTTATCAGCAAGAACCTTACGAGCTTTTCGCTCACCATATTTCTTGCAGTAGTACTTGTAAATATATTGATATTCTTGTGATAAAGGCATAACTATGGTATTTATGGCTTACATCCTTTACAGGGCGTGAGACCTGCCTGTTCTGCGTCGCTTTGTGTCACCCTAATAAAATCGTGCCCTTGAATATGCTTACACGATGGGCGGTGGTACTTGTTTCCGGCTATTGTTACCCTCACGTCTCCGTCTGGGTTATCAGCAAGTCCGTGGTATTTTTCACCGTCGTACCATTTGGTGTGTATGATTTCTGGGTTGTCGTTGGTTGCAGAGGGTGTATTAACATCAGCTTCTTCTGGCGGTGGTGTTTGTGTATTCCCATCACCGCCAGTTTGTTGCTGTTGGGTGTTGTTTTCAGCCATAGGGACACTAATAAGTCCGGACATTTGTCCCTGAGGATTAGTTGGGACTTCGGGTTCTGTCACAGCGAAGAATCCGGTACATGCTCCTGCTCCAACGATGATTCCGAAAAGGAATGATGCGAGCGAGTTATCTTTAAACGGGTTTTTCATATCAATTCCATTTATTGAAGTTTGTATTTGTTTTCAGTTCTTTATCCTTCAGAAACGGGAAAAATTGCAGACCAGTGATCTTCTCGATTTCAGAAATTGGAATCACATGATCTTCCATTCTATCCTTCTGTTTCGGGTATGTATTCTCGTAAATAAAGCCTAGCGCTTTCGGCTTTCCTTTATTCATCCGAAGAACAACCTTGAAAAAAGCATCAGGGATGGCGATTTTGTTGTTGCCGAAGGTGCGGTAGTTTTTATTTCGGAAAATTGGCCCGGCGATGATGTAAATCGTTCCATACTTGTTAGCCCACCATCTGCAATGAGACTCTAGATGCTCCCAAGTTTCTTGGTTGAGTTGTGAGTTTTGGGGGCAGATGTTGGTAAGCAGGAAAGTTTCTTCCATCGCTTTCCAAGCCCATTTATTGTCTCCTGCTGGACACATATGCCCATGATCGAATTCCTCGGACTCCTTGTTCTCCCAGTCCTCCAGTTCCTGCCTTGGAGCCGGTACATCATAGTCTGGTGAATAATTCTGGCACCTCGGCACCTTACCCGAAGTTCTATCGTCAGTGAGTTTCCATGCCACCCAGTTAGGAAGTTTGGTGGTCTTGTTATATGAAGTAATGTAGCCTATCCGATAAAGCAATTGGCTATCTGTTTGTTTATCAGAGATAGGCAGTCCGCAGTCCAGCCAGTCGTTATCAGATGCTTTTTCAATTTTCTCCTCTTGAACTGCATCAGCTTCAGCCCTTGTGGTAGGGGTATAAGGCTGTATGACAATCTCAGGATATTGTTTGTCATGCTGCTGCACCCACTTGAATTTGCGTCTGCATCCGCATAGCAGCAGAACAGAAATCAAGAAGAATATTTGAACACGGCAGAACTTCATAAATTGTTAAAATGTGTTATGCAAGAATCATGCCATTTATACCCAGGTGTTAAGTTAAACACTAAAAATTTTAGGCCTTCATCATTGTTACATGTCTTAGTCAATAAATCGTCACTCAGTAACCCCTGCACTCTTCTAGCTCATACTCCAAATCTGAGACCTGACTTTGAAGCTCTTCTACTTCATATCTGAGATCTTGTATTTCATTTTTCAGATCTTCAATTTCTGACTCTTGTTCCTCAACTTGAGCAGACAAGCTATCACACTCATCCCTCACTTCTTCTAATTCATGATTGTCTATGACACAGGAACTTAGTGAAAGTATCAACAAAAAAAGTGATATTTTTAATAATTGTTTCATAATACAATCTCAGGTTTGGCATTCTCGTCTCTCAGGATATCGATCTATTACGTCAGGTTGGACTATGTTTGGGATTCTTGAGATAATTAGTTGAGTAAACATGTATAGAGCAGAAAACCCTCTTCATCAATAATAAATCTGAAATCATTTGCTGGAACACCATTTCCCAACTATCGGACTCGTTTAATACAAACTGCCGGATGAGAGTAGCGGCCCCCTTTGTTTTATGCTTTGCCCATATCAGTCGATTTCCGATTTGGCTTTCTATATCCTCTCTATGGCGATTGTAAAAGACATCCCAAACATTCACATCTCTAAAATAAACACCCACCTTATACTCATGCCGGCTGAAACTAATGCCAGTATTTAGATGATACGGCCCCACTGCTACAGAGTAATCTTGATATGATCTAACATCAGCGTAAGGATGTGGAGTGAATTCCGCTTTAAACTGATTGTCTTGAGCAGAGTAGATGTTGAACCTTTCCCAAAATCGTTTATACTGACTTTGTAATTCGGTCTTAGGTCTTATCTTTACTTGTTTGATGGCCATAATATGGATTCATTTATAAATCCTTCATCTTGTTATCAGTGTGTAATTTCTCATTGATATAATCTGTATAACAAACGAAGAGTGAATAAGACGTGTAATCAAAACTACCCACATATAGATCAACGTTTCCCAAATAGCTGAATTCTGCATCACCTACTTCAATATCAAGCGCATCATATCCGTCTTGGGTATAGTCTGAGCTAACAGAGAATTTTTTATATTTTGTCAATAGCATTTGTTTTATATCTCTGTAATTTCTGAGACAAATTGCCTCTGTAGGATATTCTATTACAACCTTTGCTCGCCAAACTACTTTAGTATTCTTATCATAATACACATAGAGCAATGCCTTTTCTCCAGCAAAATCTCCGTAAAATACCCTGCAATCCGCACCACTATGCTGGCTACGTAATTTATCATGTTTCATGCCCTTTGTTTGAATCTTATTATGAAACTGTGTGATGGTTCCATTCAAAGGAACTCCCATAAACTTTAGGTGCTGGGCATGAGCCTGTAAACTAATTGATAATAATGTAATAACAAAGATACAGAAAAACTTTTTCATAATAGTATAGATTTTAAATCACACATTAAAGAACTTATTGAAGAAGGCCGTAAGCTTGTCGAGAACTGTTCTCTTCTTCTCTTCTCGATTCGCTTTAGGACCAAATAGAGGCATTGGAGGCAAGACTTTAGTAATGCTGGTTCCTGTTGTCGTAACATAACCGTCAGCAAATGCCTGTCTAATGAACTCTTTGGTTTCAATAGCATTCAGTTTTTCTTCTTGAATCAGCTCGTCAAGCTCACGTTCCCTCTCTTGGTCAATATAATCTTTCCATTCATCTGTAATGTCACCATCGCCCTGGGCTGCACTATTTTCATCAGGAGTTGGGGTCATCTTTTCGATGAATTTCATGATAAGGTCATATTTATCACGAAGGTCGGGACTTGAATTGATCGCCTTCTGGATCTTAGCCAGTATGGTCTTATCCTCACAGTTCTTGTCATGATACTCCTGGACAAGCTTGAGAATATAAGGTATGTCAATTTGAATCTGCTTGACAAGTTCCATTTCAAAGATAAGGTCGTCTTCGATATTCTCATCATCTCCGCCCTTAGTGGGACGCAACTCATCATGAAGCTCATTATACCATGTCAGATAATCTTGAAGGTCAAAGTCAGAGATAACCTTAGCTTCAGCATCAAACTCATCAAATGCTGAAAGAAGATTCTGTAATTTCAACACCCCTCCGAACAATTTCACAAAGTCTTTTTTCTGGTCTATTGTGAACGTCATGGGATTTATGGGTAATTTATACTTCTCAAGAAGTTCATCGATGATCTCCTTATAACCGAATACATGATGCCCTTTCTCATCTTCAAAACCATTATAATAGTCTTCAAAGGGCCTCATCAGGACAATACCAGAAGCATCCCTATCACCGAATAGAGCAAACGATTCATCTGTAGCTTTCTCGAGATTTCTGAAGCACACAATATTGCCACAGTCCTTAATGCTATTCAGGATTCGGTTGGTTCTGCTGTATGCTTGGAGCAGGCCATGCATCTTCAGGTTCTTATCAACCCAAAGAGTATTGAGCGTCTTTGCATCGAAACCTGTGAGGAACATGCTGACCACGATAAGTATGTCTATCTCTCGATTCTTCATTCTCAGTGACAAGTCTTTATAATAGTTCTGGAACTTCTCACTGTCAGTTGAGTACTTAGTATCGAACATCTTGTTATAGTCTTCGATAGCTTTCTCCAGGAAGTCACGAGAAGTAGCGTCGAGCCCATCGGTTGATGCGGGATCCTCTTCACCGAAAGTACCAGTTTCATCCTCCATCTCATTTGCTGAGAAAGTGAAGATTGTCGCTATTTTGAGACGCTGAGTTTCAGGAACATTCTCTTGCTGCTTCTGGAATTCCTTGTAATAAGCGATGGCTGAAGGGATAGAATCAACACAGAATATTGAGTTGAAGCCACCTAACAAGTTTTTCTTCTTCTCTTCCTGGATCTTGGAGTTCTTCGCTACATCGATAACATTAGAAATAATGCTGTATTTGTACCGCTGGCTCTGCTTCGTCTTTTGGGCGAAATGTTCCCTTATGTACTGTACGTTGTTGGCTATACGCTGAGGGGACTTAAGAGCCGAATCCGTTTCAATTCCCCATACCTCTTTATCTTCAATATCATCCTTCACTTTCATGGTCTGAATGTAGTCCACCTTGAACTGGAGCACATTCTTATCACGGATAGCGTCGATGATTGTGTAGGTGTGCAAGGCCTTGGTCGGTTTTCCATCTTCATCCGGTTCACCACCGAAAGCTTGAGCTGTAGTCCTTAGGTTAGCAATCTTCCCGGCACCAGCATTCTTTGCAAAAATGGGAGTACCAGTAAATCCAAAGAGATAATATTTCTTGAAACTCTTAGTGATAAGGACATGCATATCCCCAAACTGAGACCTGTGGCACTCATCGAAAATCAACACCACATTCTTATCTTTACACTTGACCTCTTTGTCTTTCTTCAAGAGGGATGAAAGCTTCTGAATCGTTGTGATGATGATCTTTTTCCCTTTAGTTGGGTCATTTAGCTGTTTTTGGAGGATGTTGGACGATGTGTTGGAATTGGCGCATCCCTTCTCAAAGTTATCATATTCCTTCATCGTCTGATAGTCCAGATCCTTCCTGTCCACCACAAACAGCACCTTGTCTATGTAATCTAGATTAGCAACCAATTGGGCCGTCTTAAATGATGTGAGGGTCTTTCCTGAGCCTGTAGTATGCCAGATATACCCACCAGCTTTTATAGTGCCCTGCCAATTATTAAGAGTCGCTGTCTTTATTCGCTGAAGAATCCTCTCTGTAGCTGCAATCTGATAAGGACGCATTACCATAAGGTTCTTGTCGACGGTAAAGACACAGTATTTAGTCAGGATATTCAGCAATGACGACTTCGTAAGGAATGTGTTGGTAAAGTCCCTGAGATCAAGAATGAGGTTGTTTTCAGCGTCAGCCCAGTATGAAGTAAACTCAAATGACTGAGATTGGGTCTTTACTTTGTGTTTACGTTTATTCACTTCCTCTACATGGGCGAATCGGGTTGTATTGCTGTAATACTTCGTTTCTGTTCCATTAGAGATGAGGAAAATCTGGATATACTCGTATAGACCAGTACCAGCCCAGAATGAATCACGTCCATATCTGTTAATTTGGTTGAACGCTTCCTTCAAAGGAACACCACGGCGCTTCAGTTCACAATGTACAAGAGGCAAGCCATTCACGAGGATTGTAACATCATAGCGGTTAGACTTGGCTCCACCTTCAGGTACATACTGATTTATCACCTGTAAGTGGTTATTATGGATGCTTTTCTTATCTATCAGTTTGATATTTTGAGTTTGACCATTATCAAGTGTGATATTGACTATCTCTGTCTTCTGGATACGTTCGGTCTTGTCCTCAATAGACATCTGGGGTGAGGCTATGTGCTGCTCAAATAGCTGTTTCCATTCTTTATCAGACAGAGTGATGTCATTAAGTCTGTCAATCTGTGAACGAAGGTTATTAATTAAATCAGCTTCATTCGTAATATTAACATACTCATATCCCTGGTCAGTCAACTGTTTAATAAAGGATTTCTCTAGCTCAGCCTCAGTTTGATAACCTCGATCTTCTCTGGGCAAAGCCTCATAATGACTCATTACAGTTGCGTTATCCATTTCTGCTATGACGTTAAATTTATCCATTTGATTCTTCGTTATTTCTTTAAAACCACCATCATTTCATCAACAAACACCTTACGTTTATCTCTCAGATTAGTGCAATTATATTTTACACTTGATGACGTATCGATTTCTAGTACATTATTCCAATACTGGCCCTCAATCAAATCATAACCAGGGTCTAAACAGAACAAGGAAATCACGTCATTGCCGATCTCATACCCTACTGCAACAACTGCATGACCAGATTTCTTTGTATAAGAAAAACCTATCTCCACGGGATGATTATCGTCTAAGTATTCTATGACGTCTTTCATGAAATCCGCATTAATCTCTATGTTATCATAAAGCGGTGCCACTTTTTTGCTGAAGGCTCTTTTAAGCTCAATAGATAAGTTCTCTATCTCATAACCTTCAACAATCATCCCTTGTCTCTCAAGGAAATGCCGGATAAGTCGTCCTTCCGAAGTGTTTCTTTTCAGTTTTTTCTTATCAGGCACATCCGTTACGATCTTTCTCTTAATGACTTGTTCAATGATTAGGCACATCATCATGCTGTAAACCGCACATGCTCCATCAATTTCACCCTGACGGAGATGGGCAAGTTGTTTACTGCGTCCAACGACTAGACCATTCTCGGTAAGCCTTATTTTATTTATAATCTTAATCATTCTTTTCTTTTTCTAGCCTAATCTCCCAAAGTGTTTTCCCTCCATAGCTGAAATACTTCGGTCCCTGATAAGCATCTGAATGGTTTCTCATCTCATCGGGTATATAGGTACCCGTGAATGCCGATAAGCTCCAAAGACGGCCCTCATACTCAACTTTATTACTTCCGGCAACCTTGACATCTAGTTTCAAGGGGTCGAAAGTAATGATGTCACCTACCTTTAATCCAACCATATCGAAAGCAAAAGGTTTACGCTGCTCCTTTTTCTCTTTCTTCTTGGGTTGTGGAGAATCTTTGAGAGGGGGATACACCTGATATGGTTTCCCGTCCTCATACTTCATCACAACAGCATCATCGAAAGCTTCTGCCAAGTCTAAAAGAATCTCAAGGGCTTGATCTGGATGGACATTGAAGAACTCACGATTCTGCCTGATACGCAAGTCGGTGAGTCGATCAATCTGCTTGTGAATTATCTTCTCAATCTCGGCATATTTCTCTGTCTGGATTGTAGCAAAGATATCAAAGGGCAAAGGAACGGCGGTATTGTCCAATTCCCTGCTCCGGACATCGACAGGACGGCTACTCTTACCTATCTTAACCCAGTCATCACGAAAGCTTTTGTTCGTGAGAATATAAACGAATCCTTTATCCATAATTTATAATAACATTCCAAGTAAAGCTATTGGCGCTAAGACAAAAATTATTGCGGCAATTATATTAAACTCTGCCGCTACATAGAAAAATAAGCCAAGCAAAAGAGGAAACACTGCAAAATAGATCAAACTTATGATCGTAAATTCCTTTTTTGTGTCTGACATATCTTTAATCGAATTACGCCAGCGGAAACAATACATCATAAGCGAAAAAATAAAGCTTAATCCGTAAATAAAAAGGTAAGGATGATCATAAGTCCAGTCCATAATCATTCGAATGTTAGAAGTTTATTCCGGTAATACTCATATTGCTTCTGGCGCTGCTCAAGTTGCTGCTCCAGATTGGAGATGGAATCCTCAAACTTGTCGAGAATGGCAATTATACTGGATTGCTCTTGAATGGTAATATATGGTATCTTGACTTTTCCAATCTCACCCAAATTAATCTTTAACGGTACAGCTGTGATTAGCGTTCGTTTTCTTAGCTCCTTTTGGCCAATTCGACTTTCTAAAACATACTTAATATACTTGTTTAAAAGTAATGAATTGGGACGTAAGAGCGACAGAGATACATAAAAAGCAATCGGAGTATCCTTGTCAACAATTGCACATCTTCCGACATCTCCGATACGAGTCATCAAAACATCACCTTTTTGGGGTTTTGTTTTATAATTTTGATTATAATCTTCTAGTGATATATATTTGTTGGATGCATAGATATCACTAATATTCTCAACACTTACAAACTGTATGCCTGATTCAGTATATTTTGGTGTTTGGTGCGTTCCATCAAATATTCCACAAAATTCACCCAATGTTTTCATTTCAACACCCTCCTTACCTTCAAGATTTAGAAGTTGGTCCCGGTAGTGTTTATATTGCTTCTGTCTCTGCTCGATCTGCTGCTTTAAGTTGTCGATGGATGCAGTGAATGTATCGAGAATACCCACAATCCTTTTTTGTTCGGGAAAAGGGGGAATCGCAATAGGAAAATCTAATAGCATTGGCTTTCTTATCGAAGTGGCTGTTGCTTTGTAAGATTTCCTATTAATATATGGACCGAAATTATCATAAAGATAATAAAAAATATATTTCCCGATAATAGTATCAGAATTGGGATGAACTCTGTATGTTCGCTGATGTAAACCATACTTACCTTTTACATAGTGAAAAATCTCACCAATACCACCTTCCCCAGGAATTAGTATCGCTTCTTCATCAAATAAGTAATTATTGATACGAAGCACCTCCTTGGACCGAACAAAAAATGGATATTGCCCATTTTCACAAGCGTCTTCTCTATTATTTGAACCTGTCCCTACCTCACAGATGTCCCCAAGCTTCCTCCATTCTACCATAATCAATCCTCCCCAAGTTCGTTTACGATAGTGTCAATCTTAGCATTCAGTTCATTTCCCTCAGCGATAAGGCTACGGAGTGTGGAGTTAACCTGCTTGATATCGATTACCTCACGAGTATCTTCCTGTTCTACGTATGAAGAGACAGATAGGTTAGAGTCATTAGCGAGGATATCATCATTGGATACCAGTTTGGAGAAGTACTGTTTCTCTTCTCGATTCTTGAATACATTGAATATGTGATCCTGGTTCGCCTCGGTCAGTTTATTCTTGTTGCCATTCTTCACGAACTCCTTGGAAGCATCGATGAACAGCACCTTATTGTCGGGCTTTGTACCTCTCCTGAGAACAATGATACAAGTAGCGATACCCACACCGAAGAAGAGATTAGCAGGAAGTTGGATGATAGTATCGACACGGTTATTCTCCACTAACCAATGGCGTATCGTCTTCTCCTTACCACCACGGTATAGAACACCTGGGAACTCTACAATAGCCGCTGTTCCTGTCTCACTCAACGAACAGAGCATATGAAGCGTAAAGGCAAGATCAGCGGTTGAGTCAGGAGCTAAAACACCAGGACCTGCGTACCTGTCATCATTAATCAGCAATGGATTCTTGCTACCCTCCCAAGGAATGCTATAGGGTGGATTGCTGACGATAGCATCAAAAGGTTCTAAGTCTCGATGCTTCGGGGTTATGAGAGTGTCCCCAAGTTGGATATCAAAGTTGTCATAGTTGATGTTGTGCAGGAACATGTTGATACGACACAGGTTGTAGGTTGTGGGATTGACTTCCTGGCCATAGTACTTCAGTGAAGGATTATCTTTCCCAATGGTCTTGGAGAACTTTAGCAGCAACGAACCAGAACCACACGCAGGATCATAGACGCTACGAATCTCATGCCCATCAGCAGCAGTTAATCTTGCAAGTAGTTCTGAAACCTCCTGCGGTGTGAAGAACTCTCCTCCAGATTTACCAGCATTAGAGGCATACATCGTCATTAGGAACTCATAAGCATCACCAAAGGCGTCAATCTTGTTATCTTCGAAATCCTCTCCAAGATCCATATCTCTTACTTTGAGAAGTACCTTGGAAATAAGAGCATTCCTGGTCTTAACATCGGCACCAAGTTGTGAGTCGTTAACATTAAAGTCATTGAACAGGCCTTTCATCTTATCTTCCGACTCCGTTCCCGTAGCTGAGCCCTCGATTTCTTTGAAGATATTTGATAAGGTCATATTAAGGTTTTCATCATGTTCACAACGCTTACATAGATTGATGAACAGTTGTGAGGGCAGGATGAAGTAACCCTTCTCTTCAACAATCTGGGCACGAGCTTGTTCTGCCTCCTCGTCTTCCATCTCGGCATAGTCGAAATCCTCTATACCGGCATCATGTTGAAGTTTATTGATGTATGCTGTCAGATTCTCCGAAATGAAGCGATAGAACAGTGTGCCCAAAACATAGGCCTTAAACTCCCAACCGCCGACAGCTCCACGAAGTCCATCAGCGATGTTCCAGATTGTTTTGTGTAATTCTTCTCGTTGTTGTTGATTTGCCATACTATTGATGTCTTTATAAGGTTCATGTCTTTAACCTGCAAATATACTTAAAATATCAATAAAACCAGCCAAAATCAAGAGAAATCAGTTCCAATCTGACCTCAAATCGAAAAAACGCTTAATAATAGGCAAGCAGTCAACTTGTCATAGAAGAAACTTAATAACATTTCTGTCGAATACAAAAGGCGTATTCAACTATCCTAACGCGAACAAATACTTCACTATTAACATAAACCAAGTTTCAATTAGTTAATGACTTTCCACTTGGTAATCTCGTAGAATGGGTCATAGTCACTTTTCTCTAACGTGATGGAAGAGCCAATACGATAATTTTTGGCATCATTTAACCTGATATTAATGTATGTCTGGCGCTTATCCTTAAACTCGACAAACAACCTTTTTTTGTTTTGAAGCGTTACCATCTTAACCACTTTTCCTGTGAGCTTTTGCCCAAGTTCGTAGTCTGAATCAGAGTCCGTTGGTACAAATTTGACATCTTTTGTCTTTTCATTATAAGCAGTAATATAGTAAACCACATGTGATTGATCATCACGGAGCATATTAATGAGTAGAACAGGATACTCTACGCCTTCTTTTCTGATGGCGTGATTGTATTGGTTATCCTTCATAATCATTTCAATGCCATCGAACGTGAAGAGATAATCGCCTTTTGATGAGATACCCACGAACTTGGCTTTGAAAGGTACGCGATAATTGAATTTCTCCACATTCTCCAATTTAATTAGCGTATGTGTATCAGTAAAGCCAAAGAAGCGGTTTCTGAATGATGCAATTTCGTTATATTGATAATTAACAATAAATTCACCTATTGAATTCATGATTCCCCATTTGCCCAGATGTCTCACTTTTTTAAGACGATTGTGCAAGGGAATGATTTCGTCTGGAATAATGTTTCCATTACAATCAATGTAGTATTTGCCTGAGTGATCGGTTACACTCGCTTTCTCACCGTCATTGATGAGTCTGAGCTTTTGATATTTCGGCTTAACGATCACACGTCCATAATAACTCATGATGCCGTAACCGTCTTGGTTTTGTATAATCAGACGGTCATCGCACCATAGTTTGATAGACTCATAGAAATGTGATCGAGGATGGTTGTTCTTATCAGCAATGCACAAATGCTCAAAAATATTTAGCACATAGATGCCTGGGCTGATTTCTTCTTTCGTTGTGGGAATCTCAATACCTTCGTCTGATAGAAAACCTTTCCTTTTTTCAAGCATGTCATCTATGGTTGCTCGGATTCGCCCTTGCTCATCTACATAGATTTCTTTGTATTTACAATCTGATTTTGCATTGGATTCACTGTTGAAAATGCCCCATAATGATTTCAGCCGATACTTATAGACGCCTGGTTTAATGTTCACGATTTCTGCAGCATCAAAATCTGGAACTTTGCCCATACCGCGACAGTAAGGCTTGTAGGACTCTGTATTATCAAAGCATAAGTCATTCAGCGAAACAAGAACGCCGTTAGATTGTGATTTCTCGAGAGTATAGAACCAATGCTTACCATCAATGAGCCAGTTGCATTTCAATTTGAGTTCTCCAGACTCTATGCATGCTCTTTCAGCTTCACTATCCAGGATAAAGACACAGGACTGATTATCGAACATTGTATTCTGATAGTTGTGTTCTAGCAAATAGTTATAGCTTGAGGCACTATCACTGCCGAATACCCAGATGATAAAATGCTTGTTCTGTTTACAGAATCGGTCGTGACTTTCAAGATCTTGTAGATAATCAATGGAGCGTTGCAGTTTAAAGACGATATCAAGTCCATGCCATTTCACATAAACATCATATCTGCGCCATGACCTAATCCCATTCGTCAACTTATATTTGGGTTTTACTATTGTGATGTTATCGTCATGCTCTTTTTGTTTGGTCAAGGCGTCTACAATGAGACCCCGTAAATAGTCATATCTACTTATTTCTGATGATGACGACTGCCTCAAAGGTTCGTCAAGTTCATAGAGGGGCTTGATAGTTGGATGACTAGTTGTTTTCCATTCACAATCAACATCATGCTGACAGTGTGAGAAAAACAATGACTCTCCCTTTGAGTGAGTTTTTTTTGAAATTCTCACAGGCTGATGGCACTTCTCACAAATGAAAAAAGGTTTACCACCACACTGTACATAAATCTCAATTTGTCGGCTAATTGTCGAAATCTCTTTTCTGGGCCTCCTGAAAAAAGCATTCGCATCGATATGCTCACCAGTTTGGATGTCAATGACGGCTTGAATCGAACGATTGGTTTCATTAGAGTCATCCTCTTCTATTGTGGGCAGGTCTCTAGGATGGGAGCCCTCATCAGATTGTTGTGATGTTGCTAATGGAAAGTACGTTGGATCGGACTCCTCTTCTTCAGATGGGTCATCTGATGAATTATGTTTTACATTATCTGTCTCATGTTGTTGCTGCGACATTCGGGCTAGTTCCGTTTCCAATTCCTTAATCCTATCTGCTTGTTGACTTATGATGTCATCCTTTTCGCGAAGCCGTGTTATAAGGGTTTCTAAATTATCACTGTATTTTTGATTTAATGCGGCAATCGTTGTCTCGTATTCCTTTATCTTCTCTTTGGCGCTTGTCAATTCCTCATTAAGACTCTGAATTGCACTTTCAGCCTCATTAAGTGATTGGGCAAGTATTTTAACTTGTTTCTTTAAGTTTTCATCTTCTCCATCGTTTTGAATAGCGCTTTGCTGGGCTTTGTCGAGTTCGACCAAACGTATCTCAAGCTGCCGCTTTTCTTCTTTAGCTGTGCTTAATAGTTTTTGTAATTCGTCATTCTCATTTACGACATCATTCAGGCGGTTCCTGTAGATTTCATATTTGGCTTTCAAACCTTCAATTTCGAGATCTTTATCAGCCAAGCGCTGCTCTAGCGACACGATGTACTCCCTTAGCTTAGTCAACTGGCTTTCCAGTTCTGTTTTGGCTGATGTAGCGACACTTAGCTTATGCCTGAGTTGCTCTATCTCATCCGAGGCGGTGTGTGCTTCGGCCAACTCTCTTTCTTTCTGATTGATGGTTGACTTCAACTCTTTGATCATCCTTTCGGCTTCACTCACTTGAGATTGCAAGGCGAGCCGTTCCCTTTTAAAAGTTACAAGTTCTTGCTGTTCTATGGTAAAATCGTCCTGAAGTTTTTTGTGTTGTTCTTCTAACTGGATCCACAGCTTTTTAAGCGAAGACAGGTCGGATTTGCAGGATTCCAGTTGATATTTGTAATATTCTGCGGATTTTACTACATTTTTGTGCTCCCTTTTGAGGTCGTCAATCTCTGCCTCCTTTTCTAACACAGTATCATGAAGTTGTTGTTTCTGTACACTGGCTTCATGAAGTAAGGCGAGCGAAGCGCGTTGTTCACTCGAAAATTCATCAAGGTCTATCTTGAAGATGTTTTTCAAGATCCAACGACCCAAGGTGCTATGCTCACGTTCTATTGACATCTACAATTCAGTTTGATAAAGGTTATTTTCCTCGGCTAGTACTATTCTAAATTCGGTTTATGCTTTTTTTCACTTATCGAATTTATTATGGACGCAAAAATAATGATTATTGGTGTGGTTACCAAATCAAAAGATAACAATGCTATCTTTTTAGGATCAGCTGCTCAGAACATATAAAAAGTGATCTGCGTTGAAACCCTGAAACGTGAAAAAACGCACTCCCCGGCCCTTAGAACCCCTATCCATGTGAAATTAGAAAAAGGGAGGTTCGGTGGGTAAAGTTCCCTTATCCATATACTGAAACGTGAAAAACGCTGCTGGGGAGACATGGGAACCTTATCAATGAGGGAGATAGCCGCCTTAACTATGCTGAAATTGAAAAAATGGGGTTGATATGCCCCATTACTCTTATCTCTGAAATAACGAAAATGGGGATGAAAGAGCCTGATTCCCTTAACAATATACGATTATGATGTACCAATTACTTCAGTCCATGTTCTCGTCGATATTTCCGGGGACAGCGGACAGTGTGCAACGTAAGGAGAAACGCACTATCCTTCCGGTTGCTCATGAAAAACGTGTGAAAAGTGCGGCTTCGGTTGATTCTATAGCCGAAGATATCAAGAGACTAGAGGAAGCCTTATTTGACGGGCAACCTTTAGAGAGTGGACAGGAGATAAATGTGACTCTCCAGGAACTACTCAGAATCGTGCCCAGAAATAGACCCAGAAAGGATGCATACAAACATTTACAGAGGGTTTTGAAGGATGAGATGGGCGTGAACTTAACCATTAAAAGCAGAAAAGATGGCAAGAAAAAAGATTAAAAAGATTTGGCTGATGGGAAAGCTGCGGGAATTGTGGCTTGATTATCCTGATGATTTTGAATGGAGCGTAAACCATGAACTCAAGAAAATCGCTAATGGAAAGGATCTAAGCGGGTTTAAGGTGACTGTTGATGAGCCTAACAATAAAGTCAAGTTCTGGTGGCCGATAATCCTAAAGG